>PJUK01000317.1_pt1 | contig 19784 bp, 20 predicted proteins | sample 1512211 | NCBI WGS metagenome assembly PJUK01 (sample SAMN08177668, study PRJNA422409) | Feces metagenome, whole genome shotgun sequencing project.
GCTTCGCGCGCCCTCCCCCTCTTTTTCCCTGCCTGCCCGCCTGCGGCAATCCCGATGACGGCCCTATCAGCGGCCCACCGGGGACTCAGCGCATCTGAAACAGCTCCTGGTGAAACCGTTCGGGCGGCAGGCCGTGGGCACAGAAGTCTTCGCGCAGCGCCTGGCCAAACCCTGCCGGGCCGCAGAACCAGATGCTGGCGGACCGCCACTGCGGCACCGCCGCCCGGATGCGCTCGCCGTTCAGGCGTCCATCCTGGCCGTCGACCAGCAGGTGCAGGCGCACATCCGCCGCTGCGGCATCGGCCGTCAGCTGGTCTATCGCAGCCTGCTCGTAGTCGGCCGTGGGGTGGAACAGATCCACCGTCCGGGTGTGCGGGTGGGCGGCGCGGTGCTTCAGGCGGGCCACAAAGGGCGTGATGCCAATGCCCGCACCGATCCAGATATGGTGCTGCAACCCATCCTCAAACGTGAAACAGCCATAAGGGCCTTCCACCGTGACCGGCATACCGGGCTTCAGCCGCTCCCGCAGGCGGCTGGTGTGGTCGCCCAGCGCCTTGGTGATGAACGTGAGCCGGCCCTCTGTCGGGTTCCAGGCCGAGGCAATGGTGTAGGGGTGCGCGCCTTCCGCCCGGTCCGAGGTGACAAAGGCAAACTGCCCCGCCGCATGGCCGGGCCAGCCGGCCTCCAGCGCGACCGTCGTTTGCAGCACGCGCAGCGCCGGGTACTCGGTCAGGGTCTCGATCCGGCCCTGCACCTTGCGCCCGGCACCGATCCGCCCTGCCAGGGCCAGTACCGCAGCCACGCTGCCGCCCAGCAGCAAGAGGGCCAGCACCACGCCGACCGGCTGCGTCCAGTAATCGGACTTGGTCAGCACCACGGAGTGGTAGGCCAGGGCCAGATAGGCCAGCGCCAGCACTTTGTGGGTCTTGACGAAGAGGTGGTAGGGAAAGCGGTGCACCAGGGCCAGGACGATCAGCACGGCCGTCAGGTAGAAGGTCCACTCGCCCACGGATTCCGCCAGACCCCGCTGGCTGCGCAGCCAGGCTTCGATGCTGCCCATCGCCTCGGCGGCATGGGCCTTGCGGGCCGGCTTCTCCAGCCAGCCCCAGCCCACCATCCACTTGGTTCCCTTGGCCCACCACCAGTGCAGCACCGCCCACACCAGCGCGGTGATGCCCAGCCACTTGTGCAGGCGGTACATCTTGTCCAGGCCGTCCAGGTGCGGCTCCAGCCACTTCGGCCGCAATGCCAGCAGCATGGCAATGCTCATCAGGCCGATGGCCAGCACCCCGCTGTACTGCACGAACACGGTGCGAAACGAGAAATAGCTGAACGCCTCGGGGCGCAGCGTATCGGCGGCCAGCCACAGCGCGGTCAGCACCAGCAAGATGGCGACAAGAGCAAACTGGATGCGCTTCATGCATGACCTCCGTTCGGATCTGGGCAGCCCTGCCGCCATCTTAGGGACATGCCCTCCATGGCGCGTGCCTCCGCCCAACCGGCAGGCCCGCACAGGATCAACGGCACGCCCTGGCGGCTATGGCGAACCGCGTCGGCAGTGGCTGCCAACCATTGAAACCCAGAGTTTCTGCCCGACTGCCGCAGTGCGAGAACGGTCTGTGACCAGGATCAAGCATGCAGGCCTTAGAACAACGTGTTCAAAGTCTCCTCGCGACGCGCCAGTGTCTTTGCGGGATGGGCTACAAGGCGCGATACCGCAGCAATAGCCGCGCTATTGCGAGGATTCGTAACACAGTAGACCGCCCGCAAAGCCACGGGCCCGAAGGGTTGGAGCGAAATCGGGCGATTTCTTCGCGCTGTGGCTTGCTTGCACACGAGTGCAAGCTGCGACCCATCGACTCGAACTCATCCCGATTGCGCTCCACCGCGCCTGCGCAGAGACTTTGAACACGCTCTTAGAGCCTTCGCGCCCTGTCCCCAGCTGTCCACAACCCCCTCCGGCACGGCCATGCCATGGGTGGTGGACCCAATGGCACAGGCCTCCAACCCGCGCACCTGCCGCCTGTCACACCCCACTACTACCCTAGAGATGGGCGGCGCAGCGTAAGACTTCCGGGGTCGCTGCAGCGCAGGCAAAGGCACAGGCAGAAAAAAAGGCCACCGCGGTGGCCCTGAAAACCTGTGGTTGCGCGCTTACTGGCCAAACCGGCGTTTGGCGTCCGTCACGCACTTGTCCTTGGCATCGCCGGACAGGGCGTCGCACCGTTCGGCGGCCGCCTTGTAGTCCGCTTCACGGACATTCTTGTCAGCCTCTCTGCGCACCGCAGATACATCGGCGGCCTTGGAGTTGGGGTCGGCGTTGGGCTCGTTGCGCACCTCGGCCACCTTGGCCGCTTCCAACGCCTTCACATGGGCGGCCTTGGCGTCCTTCTTGCAGACGTCCTTGGCATTGCCGGACTGGTCGTCACATTTCTCGGTGGCTACGTCATAGCCGGCATCCGCCCGGGCCTTGGCCGCCTTGTAGCGGTTGCTCTCGCTGGCATCCTTCTTGTAATCCAGCTCGGCCAGCGCCACCTTCTCGTGGCCCTTGGCTTCCTTCTCGCACACATCCTTGGCATTGCCATTCATGGTTTTGCAATGCGCCACGGCGGCTTTGTAGTCGGCACTGATACGGTCTTTTTCGGCCTTGTGCTCGGCAGGTGTCAGTGCGAATGCCGAGGTGGCCATCACGGCCGCCACGCAGGTGGCCAGAAGTTGGGGGAATTTCTGCATAGTCGGTCTCCTTGTGGGAGTGGGAGGGGCTGCCGGCTTGCCAGGCAGCCCCCGCAAGATCGGACGCTTATTCGTCCCAGCGGAAGTCGGGGTTGCGCTTTTGCCAGTCGGTCAGCTGCTGCTCAGCCACCTCCTTGGCAATGCCCTGGCGCTCCTGGAGCTTGCCCAGGAACTGATCGCGCTTGCCGGCAATGACGTCGAAGTCATCGTCGGTCAGCTTGCCCCACTGTTCCTTGATCTTCCCTTTGAACTGCTTCCAATTGCCTGCAATACGGTCTTCGTTCATATGGCCTCTTCTTGGGTTGGACGGAGAGTGGTTCCCCGTCGAAGTTGATGGCATCTACCGGTGCGGTAGGGGGAAGCCCTACTCTAAGAAGCGGAGCCCGCCCCCCTCGTCGGGCATGGGGGCACATGGCTGTGGGGGTGTACCTACCGCGTGTGGGACCTCTTGGAACGCTCCCCCAGGGGCAACCCTGTAGGACGAAACGAAGGGTTACGAGAGAAAAAATCCCGCTCCACGCCCCAAAAAAGGGCAAAGCCGAGCGCGCACTCCCCCAACTTACCCTTTCGCCAGTAGGGCCGGCCATTGCCTTGCACCGCGTGCAGGCAGACCATGGGAACTCCCTGACGCGTGCAAGGCTTGCCTATGAGTGGACAGACTCCCAATCCCAACTGGCCCAGCAAAACGGGCGCCCCCTCCGGTGGTGGTCGCGGCAACAACCCGCCCCCAGGCGGCGGGAAGAAGTGACGCCCCTGGCCGATTCACTCCAGCCCCTTGCGAGGGGCTTTGTTGTGCCTGCCGCGCAGCACAGGAACCGCTCTGCTGCAGAGAATGGCAACACGCCTGTCGGCACGCAAAGGCCCCAAACTTCGGACCCCACACCGCGACACATGGTCTTTGCGAAGGGGCTCCGATCGGCAATGCGCACATACTGGTCCTAGTCCCGGCGCAGGTCACTGATGGCAATCCAGCCTGCTCGGCACAACCCTGCGCAAATCGGCGCATGCCGCCAGCGACAGGAATCCTTCTGCATGACAGGTTGCCGGAGACGACCATGATCAGACTCCAGCTGCAACTTGAATTGGCCTACACGGTGCTGCCACCGGGTGCCGACTTTTTCTTTTACATCCATGCGGCGCGCACCGCCCACCAGGTGGTGCCGTATGAAAACCTCACCATCAGCCAGAGCGGCGCCACATGGGATGTGCAGCAAAGCCAGAACGTGGGCCAGCGCTGTCTGCGCCTGCATGCGCAACCCGGGCCGCTGCGCGTGCAGTACCAGGCCACTGTAGAAATCACGCACCACCTGGACGACCCGCTGCACATTGCCGAAGTGCCCGTGCACCTGCTGCCGCTGGAGGTGCTGCACTTCATCTACCCCAGCCGCTATTGCCAGTCCGATCGCCTGTCGAACTACGCGGTAGGACTGTTTGGCCAGTTGCCACAAGGCTATCTGCGTGCCCAGGCGATTTGCGACTGGGTGCGTCGGCATGTCACGTTCCGCTCCAACAGCTCCAGCGGCACCACGTCAGCCGTGGACACGCTGATAGAGCGCGTGGGCGTCTGCCGCGACTTTGCCCACCTGATGATCGCCCTGTGCCGCGCCATCAACCTGCCCGCGCGCTTTGTCACCGGTACCGACTACGGCGCCGACCCGACACTGGGCCCGCCCGACTTCCACGCCTACGTCGAGGTGTACCTGGGCGATCGCTGGTATCTGTTCGATCCCTCGGGTACAGCCGTCCCCATGGGCATGATGCGGCTGGCCACGGGGCGGGACGCCGCCGACGTCGCCTTTGCCACCATTTTTGGCGGTGTGGTCAGCGAGCCCCCCCATATTCAGGTGTGGACCGACCAGGACCCCGCACACGGCTGGGCGCAACCCGTGCACACGCTCCAGGCGCTGTCCACCGACGGGGTCACACCGGCACACGGCCAACCGGCAGTCACCAGCTAGGGCAACCAGGGCTCTGCCCCATCCGGCGGCCCCCTGTCTCTGGTTGCCCTGTGCGCATTCCGTGCACTCACCACGGCAGCGGGCTCTCTTGCCCGTCAGCGGCCCCTCGTGCGCAGCACAACCACACCGGCTCCTGCAGCCGAGCCAATGAGGCAATCCGGGACATGTGGCTCAGTGCCGGCGCCCCAGGGATGAACAACGGTCAGGAGAGATAGCAGGCCAGGGCTGGAGATCCCTCGGCTCCGGCGCCATGGCGGCCGCAGAAAAAACAAAGGCCCTGCAGGGCCTTGTTGAATGCATGAAAGCTGGAGCGGGTGATGGGAATCGAACCCACGTTATTTGCTTGGGAAGCAAGAGTCCTACCATTGAACGACACCCGCAGCGCTGCGGATTATAGGCATGGGCAACGCGGCCAGAACGCGCCAGCGTGATTTTTTCTTGCGGCCTCACGCATCCGGCAAGGGCCGCAGGCTGCGCCGGCTTTCAAAGCGGCGCGGCGCCCCGGTGACCGGATCCACAAACTCCAGGCTGCGCGCCAATAGCTGTAGGGGCCGCGAGAAGTCCCCCGGCTCGGCATCGTTCACCACGGGGTACAGCGCATCCCCCCACAGCCCCAGCCCCAATGCCGCCATGTGCACGCGCAGCTGGTGGCGCTTGCCACTGATGGGAGACAGGCGGTAGCGTGCCCAGTCGCCCTGGGATTCCAGCAACTCCATCTGCGTGCGGCTGTTGGCCTCCCCCGGCACTTCGTGCATGCGGATGAAGTCCCCGCTCTCCACCATGCGGCTGGCATGCTCGCGCGGGAAGGTCACCTCGCTGCGCCAGGGCGCCACAGCCTCATACGTCTTGTGCACCAGCCGGTCGCGGAACAGCGCCTGGTACGCGCCCCGGTCCGCGCGCTGCACGGAAAAAAGCACCAGGCCCGCAGTGTCCCGGTCGATGCGGTGGACCGGCGACAGATCGGGCAGATTCAGCTGCCGCTTCAGCCGCACCAGCAAGGTGTTCTGCAGATAGTGCCCGCCCGGCATCACCGGCAGAAAATGCGGCTTGTCCGCCACCACGATGTGCGCGTCCTGGTACAGCACCTGCGCCTCGAACGGCACCTGCGGCTCGGTGTCCACCTCGCGGTAATAGTAGATGCGCACACCCGGCAGAAAAGGCGTGTGGGCATCGATCCGTTGCCCGAACTCGCTCACCACCTCGCCCTGCGCCATGCGCCGCAACCAGTCCGCACGTGCCACCGCCGGCAGGCGCTGCACCAGATAGTCCAGTACCACGCCATCCCCGCGCGAAGGCAGCACCACACAGCTGGGCTTGATGCCAGCGCGCACAGGAAGAACTCGGGGATCGTGGGTGTTGTACATGGCCATGCGCGCACGCAGCGCCCATCCATTCACACAGGGGAAATGAGAAAAAGCGCTGCAGCGTGCCAGCTGCAGTGCTTGTATGTGTGAAGGACTGCGGGATGCAACCACAGCGCACCGGGGACGCTGCGCGGGTCTGCGCAAAATGAGGGGCCATTTTACCCGCGCAGGCAGCAGGCTACAGATAGCAGATAGCCGTTGTGCACGGGGCATCCAGGGCATAGCCCCGCAGAGGTTGCCGCCCCTGCAAGGCTGGGGCTCCGGCGCATGCATCCACACTCGGCGCCGCTGCCACCTCCCTCGATACGTCGTCAACCTGCCCTGTCGTACCAGGTGTATGCCTGCGGCCTCCAACCTCAGACCCCCGTCCTGGCCACACACGACGGTACGCGGGGTCGTGTGCGCCGCTCTCCATCGAAGCTTGGCCCTGGATGAAAATCGTATCCATGCAATCCGTCATTTCACCACCACCCAGCAAGGCATGCCCGGTGGTCATCCGCGATCACGGCCACCTCGAGATCCTGGCTTTCGAGCACCCCTTGGCAGGCCTGCAACTGGTCAAAGGCACCATCGAGCCGGGCGAGACTTCCGCAGCAGCAGCCCTGCGTGAATTGCGCGAGGAAAGTGGCCTGCATGCCTCCCACGTCGCAGCGGACCTGGGCCTGTGGGCATCCGGCCACGCCAACCAGATCTGGGCATTTCATCTGTGCGAGGTACACCACCCGCCCGACTCCTGGACCCACCGCACCAGCGACGATGGCGGCCACGACTTCCGGTTCTTCTGGCACCCACTGTCGCAACCTCCCTCCGCGCAATGGCATTGGGTGTACCAAGGGGCACTGCAGTACATCGCCAGCAAACTGGTCGTGTGACACCGCTGGAAGCAATATGCCAATCGTGGATACCAAGCGTGGCGAGCGTCCCCGCGCATTGAGCTTGGCAGTTGGCCTGCGGTGCACGCAGTACGACAGCGATACGCGAAATGTCCACGAGGTGTGAACGGCTCCCGCCAACCCGCCAACTTCAGCCCAGAGTTGCCTCGCCCACAACCCTGATGTGACGTCTCGCTAAAGGAGCAAGCTCGCAGCCACATTCACGGCTTCGCCACCACTGACCTAAGCTGCAAGCAGCCCCCGTCCATCTGCAAGTTTCCTCTAGGCTGGAATGCCATCTGGCAGCGGTGACCATGCAAGATCCAGGCGACAACTCGCCGCAGAAACCAGCGGCTGCGACACAACTGCCCCTTCACACCATTGAGCGCGGTCGTGCTGCTTCGGAGCTCAGCCCTGGTCTCGTCCACCTGCGCCAGCGCGTTGTCTCCCTGCCATCGCCCTCGCGCCAGTGCTTGAGATTGCTGTTGCCTGCCTGGAATGGTGTCCAGATTGCAAATGAAATGCTACATTCCTGCACCTTAGCGGTGCAATTTAGCACATCGCCTGAAAAGAGTTTCAGCCCCAATTCTAAATAAAACAAATATTAGCGCATGTTTTTAGCAACGGATCAGACAGTCAAAATAAATACCCGATATGACTCCATCCAGGCACTGCGTGGAATCGCAGCATTGCTGGTTGTCTTCTTTCATTTCCGATCATTATTCAACCTTCCCAACTATCCTCTTGGAGATAATCTGTTTTCATATGGAGGGACAGGGGTAGCGTTATTTTTTATAATTAGCGGATTCGTCATGGGCCTTCCTGATTACAGGCCCGGATTGAATTCCATGCTTGAATTCTCTATAAAGCGGATAGCACGCATTGTTCCATTGTATTTGATAGCATCAATTGCCTGGTGCTACGTGACCATTCCTGACTTCAAATTAATATCAACGAGTCAAGACAACATAGAGTTAATTAAATCATTATTCTTCTACCCACTGTCTAATGATCATGCTCCAATGTATGGGGCAAAATTATTTGTTGGGTGGACTTTGAACTATGAGATTTTTTTCTACGGTATCGTAGCACTCAGCATATTGTTCAAATTTCCAAAATTAGTAATATTGCTTTTCTTTGGCACCACCCTGATTATTATACCTTTTTATTTTCGCGATATAACTTTATCTCCATATCTCGGGTATAAGTTCAATTCTGGCTACCTAAATATCGCCACGAATCCTATAATATGGAATTTTATTGTTGGATTTTTTATTGCAAAATTAGTGAAAATACTTCCAAAAATAAACCAAGAGCTAATTTTTTCACTATGCTTGATTTCTGGATTTTTGGTTTTTTGGCAGATGTTTTCTGGATATGGAACAGGCCACGGAATAACCCAATCCGGCGCGGGCTTCGCTGTAATGATTACAGCATTTGCGTGGTATGAAAAGTACTATTCGCCCAAGATCAACAAGCATCTTGTCTATCTTGGAAATATATCTTTTTCGATATACATTTGGCATTTCATCGTACATTCATTTTTTGAAGATCTATTTCTTAGAATGGAAATGAGAAATTATCTTTATGGATTTCTTTATGGAACATCCATGGTAATAATCACCATTATTTTCTCTCGATATTCATACATATTAATAGAAGATAAGATATCGAATTTTATAAAAATATGGCTACTGAAGCTTATACGCCTTAAGCCAATTAATGTAGGCTAAGTTTATTGGCTAACACCACTTTTTCGGATGCCTTCGCAAAGCCGGTTATGCACGCCGTCCTCATGGCACGAGGGCCGTATGCAAAGAGTTTTAGCGCCAGTTGCAACCCTTAGACCCGACCTTCGCACTTTTTCTAAAGGCGACGCTCGCAATCTCGCTGTGAGCGCAGAAACCGCCCTCAATAGCGGCTTGTTCCGGCTGCAAACAGGTACTCCATGGGAAATTCCTTAGATACGACAGCGGCATGACTTGCCGGCGGCGCGCCCGCGCGACTGGAGTGCCGCAGGCGTCTGGTAGCAGTTACACCAAGTGAAGGTAACTCGCGTGCGTGAACATGACCAGATCGAAGTTGAGTCCGCATTTATAGCTCTTCAGAACCAACCCCGAGGAGCCAGGAAACGGGCTCCAATCCAAACGACAGAGGCAAAATCGACCCCAAACGGCACATCGTTGTGGATCCCGCAGGCATCCCATTGGAGATGCTTGTCAGCGAAGCCAACAGACACAACTCCAAATGTTCGAGAAGTGCATTGACGCGGTTCCTGCGATTGCAGATTTGCCAGGACGCCCCCATCGAAACTGCATATCAACGAAGGCTACGACTTCACGCGTTGCCTTGCTGACCTAACACCGAGGAGCATCACCGCAGCATTGCCTAACGAGGCGTGAAAGCACCGCTGGCTGGTGCAGAGAACGCACGGATGGTTTGCAGGCTTTGGCAAGCGACGAATCCGCTTTGAACTGGATATTCACGAAGCACTGCTGAAATTGGCGGTAGCGATCATCTGCGAACGCTTCGTGAACAGGTGGTGTAGCCACTCTTAGTTGGCACCAATCTTTGAGGGATTTGAATATTATTCTTTATTTTAAAAAATATATTTTCTAATTTATTTGCCCACAAAGATGTAGGATCCTCAATATATTTTTTCCAGAAAAAACTTAGGCCCAATGCAATCGACATCTTTACAAAAATACCGCCATATATACCAATAACAGTTACTGGAGATGGAAAGTATTTCTCAAAAATGCCCCACCTCAATGCCCAATGCGTAAGATAGAGAGCAAAAGATACATCGCCTAGCCACACAAGAAATTTAGGGAAATTAATCATCCCTCGATACTCAATAATAGTGGCCCCTAGAATAACGAGGCCAGCTGGTAATGCAGCTCCCAAAAAAGAGAACCCTTTCGCTTTATCCACATTTAAGTACCCATAAATTAGAAGAGTAACACCCAGAGCGAAAATAAGCCATGCAAAGAGAGTTGGAATTTTATCTTTAAACTTGTAAAAACCCCATGCGGCTGCGATTCCCGGAATAAACTCAAGCATCATCGGATTCGTTATCAATCGAAGATAAACCAAAGAAAATTGAGTATCCCTATTGGAATCAAATGATGGCAAAATCCCAAAGAAAATTGGCAATATAAAAACAAAGAATAAGATTATAGATACCGCCGCAGCAAGAGCAAATCTTCCGAAAAAAAGACTAATACAGAAGATTAAATAGAATGCAATTTCGTAACATAGCGTCCACCCAACGTCATTCATTAACAATGAGTAATATGGAGCTTGCAAATTTCCCAAAGGGATAAAAAACATCATTTTCAGGAAGTCGACACCACTAGGGTCACTCTTGCTTAACAAATAAGCAATGAACAGCATGCTCACCCAGTACGAAGGAGCAATTCGAAAAAATCGCTTAATAGCAAAACTACCTGGATTTGCCGGCTCCGCTCTAGACAAGACGCCTACCCACGCCAATATAAAACCGCTGATTACAAAAAATATATCTACACCCAAATAACCTTTAGAAAGAATTTCTGCAGCATAAGAGGTCGATTTATCAGACCATAAAGGAAGAGAAAAACTAAAATGATAAAAAACTACCGAGACTGCTGCAAAGCCTCTTAAGCATTGCAACGAATCCATTTTATTCTTATTCAATAATGTCATGCCAATTAATTTCAATATTAATTATTTAATGCAATAATTCCTAGCGTGAGCTAATAATTTGCGGAGCTGTGGCAGCAGTCTGTTGATCGAACTGATTGCATCATGCTCAAGAACGACTTAGCACGACAGGCCGGAAAGTTAGGCATGCAGTGTAACAACTATGCATTGGCTAGACACAGCAGCACAGCGCATGGAGGGAAGCGAAATGAAGCTGATCAGCAACGAAGCCTGAGACAGACTTCACGCGACCTTTAACGCCAGTCAAAGATCTAATTTCACAGCCGACACCCGCTGACACTGCTTTGCATACTGCTGCAGATAGTCGATTTTTGCAGCGTCCTCTGCAATGGCGTCTCGGAGATCGAAAACACGCTCTGATATGCCTGCATCGAGCGCGATGGCGTCATTGCCCACACCGCCGGCGGCGGCATCTGTGGACCCTGGACCACCGGGTTGATCAACGTAGCGGGTGACGATGCGCACCCCGCAAGTGCCTGCGCGCACGCAATCACGCAGGCGCTGTGTTTCAGTTTTTGCATTGCTTAGTTCCTCAGTGCTTTTCTTGTCAGCAGCGGCCAGGGCCCGGCCCACCTGCTGCTCATAGGCCCGCACAGCATCCGCTGCTGCCCGGGTTTTGGTGGCGATATCTGCCAGCACACCGGCATGGTCCTGACGCAGCTGGGCCAGTGCGGCATCCGCCCGCCAGCCCTGGGCAGCCCAGCCCGCTGCAAAGGCGCTGGCCAGCGCCAGGGCGGCCAGGATGCTTTTGCCCCGGCCCGTCATGCCAAGCCTCCCTCGCACAGCTGGCGCTCGGCCGCGCGCCGGCGCACCAGGCCCGACAGCTGCTTGCCGCCGGCGTAGGTCCAGCGGCTCAGCTCTGCGCACGCCCCGGCCATGTCCCCGGCATTTGCCTTGCGCACCAGGGTAGAGGCACAGAACGCCCCCTCCCCCACGTTGAACGCAAAGCTCAGGAATGCGGCTCGCTGGCCATCAGTCAGTTGCTCTCGGATGCAGCCCAGCGCGTCGGCATGCCGGTCCAGATCCTGGTACAGCATGGCTTCGCACTGTTCGCGCGTGAAAGTCTGCCCCATGCGCAGCTCAGGCCCTGTGTGGCCGGTGCACGCGGTCACGATGCCGATGGGGTCGCGGTACGTGCGGTACACGGTGCCCTCATGCGTGGCCACGAACGGCACCACCACCGCTGCAGCTGCAGCCCCGATGGCGGCTATCAGTTGTTGTTTGTAATTCATTTGGGGTAGATCCCCCGAACTGCATTCCAGGCTGCGGTGAGTGCCAGGCCCAAGCCCACAATGGCGGCCATGGGCCGGGCCAGCTTGCCCAGCCAGTTGAGCACCTTGAATGCACCTTTCATGGCCGTGAAAAACTCCAGCAGATCGGCCAGTTGCTGCTTGAGCTCACCCAACTCCTGGCGTGTCTTGCCCAATTCCCTCTCGATTGCCGCCATGCGCTCGCTCCCATTGTCAAAACGCTCATTCACCTGCTGGGCTGCCAGCACCGGCAGCTCGTTTCCGAAGTCGTCCATCACCCCTCCCCGGGCGTAAAAAAACCCGCCGAGGCGGGGTTGTGGTCTGCGCACTGTTCAGCGTGTCATTTCAGCAATGACCGCAGCGTGACGTTCCGGCGTCAGAAATCCGCGCTGCTCCATGAATTCCAAGCCCCGCACCATTTCGGGGTCGTCGTATGTGATGTAGTCCGCGATGGTGAAACGGTCGTAGAACAGCTTCACATCCACGTCCCTCATGGCTGCACTGGCAATGGCCCGCTGTTCTTCCGGCGTGAATAAATCGAATTTGGCTTTACCTGTGTAGCGGTTGTAAATATCTTGCGCTTCGGATGCGATAGGTTTTTGCGTATCCCAGTAAATATTACTCATCTGTAGGCACCTCTATTTCGCCATCTTTGGCAGTTACAACCACATTATCTAGAATGGTAGGACATGCGATGGTGATTTGCAATTCTCCATCCACGCGTGCAACCGGGCCAATAATCCATGCGCTCTTTGTCTCAACGATATAGCCATCAGGCAGCGGGGAGAAATCAAAGTCCTCCCCATTTATCTTCAACAAGTCGCCGCTTTTATAAAGCTCCAAAGTGTCGAACCGAAATTGCGGTGTGAATTTGATTTTCATAATTAGTACCAATAGCCTTGGACAGAATAGGAAGTAAGAGTAATGTTCTGCGCAGTTCCTCCGTTCTTTCCGACAGCAGCAATAGCCTGAGCTCCTGCCATTTGCGCATAACCATACATGAAGTCTGGAGACGTTCCTGGGTTTATCTGTGCAAAAACTACGGAAGACTTAGAAAGCACTACAGGCGTAGGCGTGGCATACCCTGAATACACAACAGGGGTGTTTGCAGCAACGCTCGTAACAGTAGCATTTGGGGTTGCCAATATGGTTAGCGACCCATCGTTACGCAAGATAAATGTGCCGTTCGCGTTGCTACCATACTGCACTTGGCGGTCAACAACCCAGTTGGTTCCGTTGTATGTAGCAACAGTGTCAACATCTGTGCGAATATATCCGGCAGGCAAAGCCACCCCAGTAACTGTAACTGCCCCCACCGCACCAAGGCCATCAACATTGATTGTTGTGGCCCCGGTATTTGCAGCAGTTGCACGAAATGTCTTTATTTGCCCTCGCACCAATGAAGTCTGCGGATATACAGACGACAAGGTTATTGCGTTTGCAGTGCCACCGTAGGTTCCAAACGCCCACGCCATGTGTCGGATGGTTATTTTTGCAGCATCCGACAAACCGAGGTCACCGCCGACAACAAGATTCTTCGCCACACCCAGGCCGCCGGCGATACGCAATGCCCCCGTTGTCGCAGACGTAGATTCTGTGGTGTCGGTAACGTTAAGCCATCCGTCAATTTGGTTCTGTGTGGAACCCGCAAGATGGATACCCCACTTAATCCCATAGGTACCAGACCCTGCGTAAACACCACGGAACAAGTACGCCGTGTTGATAGTGCCGGCATTTGTTATTGAGGTGTAGCTACCCAACGCACGAACCAACGTGCTATTGGTATTAGTGTTGTTTATATAACTAGCAACGCCATATGAGTCATTAGTTTGCTTTGCAGTCGTCCCTACGTGCTGACTAATGAACCATCCTGCATAAGCGTTTGCCAGATTCTGAGTCCGCGCAGCATTATCTGTAGCATACCCACGCGCACCCGCAATAACAGTGGCTTCGCCCACACCGTCGGCTGCAGCAGAAACTTCTGCCACTGCTTCAGAACCAACAAGTGAAATTGTAGACCCCGCTAGTTGGGCCACCGTATTGTTGCCTCGCATTCGGAGGTATGCAGCACGATGTGTGCGCCCAGCAGTCAACGTAGTTGAGTCGGTGGAAATATCAAAATTTACACCTGATATATTTCCGTTAGCTGGGAATGTGGTATCTGTGCAGTAGACCCCCACGCCAGTATTCCAGGTGGTGCTGCCAATACCGATACGACTGGCATTAAATCCACCATAAAAAGACTGCACAGCCGTCCACGTCTGCGCCGTTGCAGTCAGAACAAACTGCTTCCATGTGCTAGTCGGAATATCCTCAAACCGCCCAGCGTAGAACACAGGTTTTGCAGTGTCCCACCGCAGCGACATAAAAGACCATGTATCGAGGGTCTTGCTGAAGAAGCCAGGGCTATACCGCATTTCGATTGGTATGGTTTCACCATCCGCCCGGTAGAACCCCGACCCTTTAGCCAAACACTGCGCGAAAAAGTCCTGCAAGCTAGTTGCAGATATACGCGTGGCTTCGACCTTGGTTGCCCCAGCCTCAACGCCATCCAGCTTCAGCCGCTCTGCTGGCGTCAGCAGGCGCGCAGGATCAATGGACACCGCCGACTGCGCAGCACTCTGCGCCGCCGCATTCGCCTGCTGGGCGGCCGCATTCGCCGTGGACGATGCGGCTTGCGCATCGCCCTTGGCCAGTTCTGCTGCGCTCTTGGCACTCTCTGCCGCCAGCTTGGCTTCGGCGGATGCCAGCGAAGCGCCGCGTGCTTCCTGCAATGCCTGGTTGGAATCGATCACCGCGTTCTGTGCTGCAGCAACCATGTCCGGGATGCCGGATGAATCCACCACATCCTGCGCCTGACGCGCCGCCGCCTGGGCCGCGGCAACCGCCTCGGCAATGGGGCCTGCCACCGTGATTTCCTCGGGGTCCTGCAGCAGCACCACATCGTCGTCGGTGATCGTGACACCCTCCACGGTAGTGCGCAGGCTATAGCGCCCGTTCACCGCGTAGAAATAGAAATTGCCCGAGCTGTCGGTGACCAGCGGATTCGGCGCGGCAATGGCGCCGGCGCGGTCCAGAAACAGGCTCGCCAGCTCGCCGGCCTCGTTCAGCACCGTCACGGGCACATTGCGGATCGCCGCGCCCGTGGTGCTGGTGATATTGGATTTGTACTTTTGCATCTGCCCTTCCTTATTTCACGCGCATCACATGGCAGCCGGTGGTGGCAATACCGCGCGCTTCGGTGCCGCCCTGCTTGGTCACCGACACCTCGTGCGTGTGCGATCCCGCTGCCGCCGCCGTACCGCTCACGTCGTGCGCATGTGCGCCTGCGTCCTGTAGCTTGGAATAGCGCACATAGCTGCGGTTGGTGCCAATGGCGCCATAGGTGTCGGTGGCCCCATCCGGGTTGCCTTGCCCCTCGTTGCCGGTATAGCCATGGTTGTGGCTGCCCGCCTGGCCGGTGCTGCCACTGACGGTGTGCGAATGCGCACCCGCCTGGGTGACCGCCGCCGCGTGGTCGTGCTCCTTGTTCTGGCTGTCCTGGATCAGCCCCGGCGCACCCGCAGACAAAGCCCCGTCACCGCGTTTGACGGCAGCGCCAAAGCTGTCCTTCTGCTTACCGTTGTTGTCCGGCAGGCGGAACGTGGTGGCCCCGTCCCCGCTGGAAAAGCTGGCACGCTTGGCCTTGTCCGCCCACCAGTCCGCTTCCGCAACCAGCGGATAGCCACCGGTCGACACAAACTGCCACAGCGCCGGGTAGTCCGCGCGCAGCAGCAGATCCCCATCCTCCGGCTTGAAATTGGCTTTGATCCTGGAACGCGCCCCGCCCCACCACATCGATCCGCCAAGGGGCATGCCAGCGGCGGCCACCTCATCGCGCAACTGCGCAATGCAGGCCGCGTGGAACCGGATGTAGTTGTCCAGGTTCGGAAAAACCGGCTCCGTGCCGGCGGGATAGTTCTCCGCCGAATTCGGCGAAAGCTCGTCTATGCTGTTGGGTACTGGCATGGATTGCCCATAAAAAAAGCCTCCACAAGGGAGGCTGGTGAATAAAAACCCGCTGCAGGCGGTTCAAGGAAGAAGCATGAAGGGCTGGAGAAAATTCTTTTACATCGTGGACAAAGGTTCCGATCTGCTTCTGATGTTCGCAGCTGTATTTATCTACTATGCTCTTGGAATTGGCCTTTTGATCAGTGGGTTTTTTCTTTTTTTCAGATGGGTTATCAGACCCACAGGTCTTCGCAGTGACTTCCCCCGCCTCATAGCCAAAATTTCTGATCTGACCATCCAGTCCATCGACAAGATTACTGACTTATTCCATCAGTTCATTGAAACCATCGCCGGAATTCCGGATACCTTGCGCCAACTCAGCCTTGAAACCTTCACCCAATTCATCAGCGGGTGGCTGACCCAATCAGGATTCGCTCCCTCAACCCATGTCTTTATCATTGCCATGGCGGGCCTGGCGATAATTTTCTTGATCGTGCTGCAATATTGGCCCCTAGTGCTCCGACAGGCACGCCACCCACTCACACCCCGGTGGCTTGACGCAGCCTGGGCCCGTACCGGCGGCCCACCCGTCCTTGACGTTCGCTGCCATGAGAAAAGCCTTTATCGTCGGAATTTGTTACGATAACGATACAAACACCACCTCAAGGGAGAACACTGCAATGGGAAGCTTCAGCATCTGGCACTGGTTCACTATGTTCATATTCGGACTCGTTGTCTGGCTTGCAGTGGCATGGCCCATTGCACGAATCCTGACAAGAACCGGCCATTCGAAATGGCTGGCCGTGCTGGCGTTGATCCCTGGTGTGAACTGGATTTCTCTCTGGATCTTTGCCTACAAGCCCTGGCCTCGCGAAGGCGAATAACGGTTCAAGCCGCCGTGCCAACCCAGGCCCGGCGGCGTTGAACCATTGCACCAGCGTCCAACGAAGCAGGCGGTGGGCTGATCTGTAAATGGCTGTCGCCCTGTACAGCGCCAAGGACTTCGTTCGCATCGATGGATAGAAGAGGGAAGACTTTCCCCGTCCTGCCCTATCGCAACCCCCGCCCAATCCCATCACCATTACCTGGCATCAGAGCGGCCGCACACAGTGTGACCGCCCTCACCGCACAGGCGTTTATCTCTCATACAGCGGATTGTTTGCAAGCATTACAGGCAACGACCGGAAAAACCCATCCGTTACAGCCTGCCGAGTTTCTGGATTGGAGAGCAATCCGTTGAGTGCCTTTGCGCCACGGTTTGCTGCACGGCCGGCCAGAAACGCGCCCTCACCGACGAGTCGTGGCGAAAACACTCCGGCAGCCAGAAGCTGTAGTACCGCCGCTGGCGGCATCGTGCCGGCAGTAAGCAGGGGCATAAATACGTTAGCTTTTTGCAGCAGGTCTCCAGCCTGGCTGTTTGACTTCCAGGATTTCAACCCTTGGCCTGCAATCGCAGCAACAAGATCGCTCCCCTGTTTCTGGCTCATCAACTGCGCCGGACTGAGTAGTTTCTCCCCCCCCTTTGCTCCATTGCTCTTTAACAACACCTGAATTTTTTTGACAGCCTCTGCATTATTTCCGCCTGACGACAGAGACCTCGTAACGTCATCTAAGTTCTGGCTTGTATTTTTCAAATATTCCGGCACTTGTTCGGGAATTATGCCTTTCGCTTTGGCGATAAACTCATTGGCTACCGCTTGCATTGCCTTCTTTTTAGATGGAATATCCTCCGCAAGTATGGTAATACTTCGCACCAATTCATCCATCCCTTTGATAGTGTGATGCTTCAGTGGATCTCCGCCCTTCCATTCTGCGATTTTTTTTGTTATTTTATCAAAGGTCTTTCCTGGCTTTTCATGAACTAAAATTCCCTCAAGTGGACTACCGGCCAAGACGTGCTCTAATTCACTCTCAATCTTGCTGAAATTAACGGGAACATCGTCCTTCAGCTTTAATACCCCTTCTTTTGCAGCGTTTACCACCTTATCAATTGGCGCATCGCCGCGCATATTCTCAAGAAACTCTTTCGATTTACTCTTTCCGGCATTGAATGCTGCACCTATGGTCTCAGCACTCGTGCCAGTGGTCACCCCCAGCACATGCTTGGGCAGTACTCGGGCCGCCAGTGCGGCAGCTGGCATGGCAGCACCAAACAATGCGCCTGAAGCTGCACTCTCCGGATCCACCAGCAAACTGGAGAAACCACCAGAGATCGCACCGCCCGCAGAGCGTGCCGCCAACCCTGGAATGGTCGACAAGCCACTTGCCCGCATGCCACCACTGGCAATGGCCTCAGCCACCGGCGACACAAACTTGCTGACCTTGAGTGCATTCCCGCCCGCTTGCACCAGTGTGCCAAGACCGCCACCCATAGGCAGGGTGGCAACAATGTTGCCGCCCACGCGACCGATCTGTGCGGCAGTGCTATCGCCATACTCCCGTTCAAAATCTGCTTTCCCCGCATCATTCATCTGTTTGATACGCTGGCCCTCTTGGGTTCCGGCCACCATGTCGAAGGCACTGGAGAGTCCGTATGCGCCTGTGTCGATCACATCTTTGACACCTCGGGCGACACCCACAGGCACGGTTACCACACCGTAGCCTGCCTCGCGCCCCCTCTGGGCCGCCTTGTTGTTGCCATACTCTCGCTCAAAGTCTGCTTTCCCCGCCTCGTTCATCTGCCTGACACGCTCACCCTCTTGTGTGCCTGCCAGCTTGTCAAAACCGCTGGCAAGCAGGTAGGCGCCCGAATCGAGTGCGTCCTTGAGGCCACGAGCAACGCCCATAGCCGCAGACTTCACAACGCCAGGTTCAGTTGCCGATCGCATGCGCTGGATTTCCGCCGCAAGCACGCGAGCGCTAACAACATCGCCTTCGACGTCCGCTTTGATGAGCGCTTGCTCAAGTTCTTGCAATGTAGTCATAGTTCACATGTATTTCTTCAAGAGTTGATCAAGGGATGGCTTACTAGGGGCAGGACGCAAACCTGGAGGGCCGCTCCCCTGATACAGGGGATGGACGAGCGCTGGTTCGCCTGCAGCTCCCGCCGGGGTGTTAACGCCTGGCCCGCTTGGCTTCGTCTTGTCAAACGCCAGGCGGTCACGCGCCAAACCCAGGGTGCCGTACTGAACACTTTCATTCGCCCGGTTGTGGCGCGCGGCATCGAGTTCAGCGAATGTCGGCGTCTTATCCATGCCCCAAGCCTGCGCGCCTGTGTGCGCATTCAAGCCCACCACCCGGCCACCCAGGTCCTGCTTCGTGATCTCCGGCACCTGCATCAGCCCCGTATCCCGGGTATCGCCGTAGTCGTCGATCGCCAAGATGCGCTTGGCCCCATCGGGCTGGGTCACCTCCTGCATCTGGTGGAGCTTGTTGCGGCCCAGGTTGAAGGTGGACTGCACTTGGTCGGGCGTCATAAACCTCAGCAGCTTCGAGATATCTCCCGTGTAGCCGCCCCCCTCGCGGGGGCTCAGGCTCGCCAACGCCTCCTCCCGCATCTTGGCCTGGGCCATCTGCAGCAGCCGGTTCTCCTGCTTGTCCTGAGCCTGCGAAAAGGCAGACAGACCCAGCAGCCCGCCGCGGCCGATGGCCTGCGCCGTGGAGCCCGAGCTGGACAGCGCGCCCAGGCCCGCTCCCAGCAGGGCCTGGCCCATGGGTGAATTCAGCAGCCCCATCAGGCCGCTCGGTTCTTGTTGCCCCCAGGCCTGTTGCATGGCCTCGTAGCTTGCTTGGTTGTCCATTGCTTACCCCCGTCGTGCCGCGCGCTGTGCCATCAGCTTTTCAGCGCCGGAAAGTTGATTGGTGCGGCCTGCCGACAGCAGGCCCGTGAAATCCGCCTGCCGCGCAGGAATGCCGGCAGACTGGGCCTGGGGCGGCGCCGGGTTGCTGCCCAGCACCCCGGTTCTGGCCGCC
>PJUK01000318.1_pt1 | contig 19782 bp, 22 predicted proteins | sample 1512211 | NCBI WGS metagenome assembly PJUK01 (sample SAMN08177668, study PRJNA422409) | Feces metagenome, whole genome shotgun sequencing project.
CAGGATCTCGAACTTGCGCTCGCCCGTCAGCAGGTCGGGCGTCAGGGCGCGGTCGAGGTCGAGCACCTGACCGTCCAGCTTGATCAGCAGGGCCTTCTTCTCGAGCGACTTGGAGATGGCGGCGGCCACGTCGCGCCCCGTCGAGCCGTCGGGGTACTGACGGGAGGAGCCGTCGGGGAAAACCAGATCGATCATTCTTCACACATCCATTTGCGCGGCTCGCGCGGCGGAGGCGGCGGGTCGTACCCCCAGCCTCCGAACGGATTGCAGCGGCAGATCCGTCGCAGAGCGAGCCAGGACCCCATGCCGGGGCCATGTTCCTTGAGCGCCTGCGCCGCATACTCCGAGCAGGTCGGAAGGTAGCGGCACTGGCGCCCGATGAGAGGCGAGAGCGTCAACTTGTAGGCGCGCAGGCCGAAGTCGACGACGCGGTGATAAAGGCTCATGCCGGCGCTTTCGCGAACGGAGTCGGGGACTTATCGCACCCGCGAAAAGCTCCGATCAAGCGGCGCCGGCGCGGCTAGTTCGCGTTTGGGTCGCCCCTGTGGCCTTCCGGACAGCCTCGACCGCGGCTTCGAACGCCAGAAGCGTCGAGGCGTGACGGGCGGGATAGTCCTTGACCGGCTCCAGCACGGCGAGCTCCGCAAAGCGGCCCGCAGGGTGCGGGCCGTTCGTTTTCAGCATAGCGGCCAGGGCGTCGCGGGCCAACTCAAGTTCGGCGAGATCCGCGCCGATCACATTGCCCCCCAGCACCGCGGCGCTGGCCTGGCCCAGGGCGCAGGCCGAAACCTCCTGGGCGAAGTCGGCGACCTTGCCGCCCTCGACCACGACATCGACGACGATCCGGCTGCCGCACAGCTTGGCCGTCTTCTCGGCGCTGGCGTCGGGCGCGGCCAACCGCCCGGCCCGCGGCATGTTGGCCACGAGCGTCAGGATGCGGGCGCTGTAGAGATCGTCGATCATCCGGCTTCAGATGGGGCGGCCGCGCGCGCCTGCCAGAGGGCCTCGGCGCGGTCGCGCACCGCCTCGCCCATCGCCGTGAAGGCGGCCTTCAGGGCCTTGCGCTCGTCCTTGGAGATCCACTTGACCAAGAGGCCCATGAACAGTTCGCCGTTCGAGAAGGTGGCGTTGGTCTCGCCCATGTTCTCGACCTCGAGATAGCGGATGGCCGTGACGAAGCCGCCCAGGCGCTGGGAGCGCCAGTGAAGCTGCTCGAAGGGCACCCAGTCCTGGACGATCGGCTGGATCACCTTGACCGGGCGATCGCCGATGGCCTCTTCCAGGGTCAGGGCCGTGCCGATCTTCAGCTGGCCGGCGGCCTTGACGTAGAGCGGGTTCCACTCGTGCCAGCGCTCGAACTCGGACACGACTTCCCAGACGATCTCGGCGGGGGCCTGGACCCCGATGCGGTGTTCGACGGCGCGTTTCATGGTCGCGATCTAGCACATCCCGGGGGTGGAGCTACAGGCGTGAATTGATCAGCCCTTCGCCGGCAGCACGGCCATCAGGGCGCGGGTGAAGCCGACCGGGGCGACGGTCAGGTGATCCTCGCCCTCCAGCACGGTCGAGCGCACGCGAAGGCCGGGATAGCCGTGCGACTTCAGCGTCCGTTCCATGGCCCGCATGTCGGCGACCATGTCGGGCCCGGTGGTGTTGCGCGGACCGGGCCCGGGGGTCTCATAGGCGCCGATGTACATGAAGACGTCGGCCGGCAGGTCCTTGTGGGCGCGGGCGTAGTCGGCCTCCATCGTCATGATGTGGCGCTTGTCGAACCAGAAGGACGGGCTGCCCAGGACGTAGGCGTGAAACAGCGTCGGGTCGGTGAACAGGATCTGCGCGCCCAGCAGGCCGCCGTACGAGTGTCCCAGCAGCACCCGGCGGGCGGGATCGGTGCGGAAGCGACGGTCGATGAAGGGGATGGCCTGGCTCTTCAGATAGGCCTGATAGGCGCCGCCCTGGCCGTGCAGCGCCGCGCCGGCGCCGCGGGGACCGTTGGGGGTGGGCGTGTAGTCGCGGTTGCGGCTGACGACGCCGCTGTCGCCGCGCGAATAGGACAAGCCCACGAGGATGAACTCCTCGATCACCGGCCCCTCCAGGTTCACCCGGCGGGCGACCTGGCGAATGATCGGGAAAGCGTAGTCGGCGTCAGTGACGAAGACGACAGGATAGCGCCGCTGGGGGTTGGCCTCATAGCTGGCCGGCAGGCTGACGAAGACCTCGTAGTCGCGGCCCGAAACCGGGTCGGGCACGGTCCAGACCTGCGTGCCCTTCAGCACGTAGGGCCCGCCCTCGGCCTGAGGCGCAGAGGCGGCGGACGTCGTGGACGGCGCCGACTGGGCGTCGGCCCGCTCGGCGCAGGCCGGAAGAACGCAGGCCGCCAGCAAGGCCGCCGCCAGTCCAGATCCCCTCATGCCCGACTCCCCTGAAAGCTGCACCAGGGCACCCTAGGGGTGAATGTGGCGAAACTCGGCCGTGTGGAGGCGCAGCGCCGGGATCAGACGCCCGCCTCGCGCTGATAGACCGGCAGGTCCAGCGACGGCGGCGCCACGCCCGCCTGGCCGATCAGGTCGTGGGCCTGACCGCGATGGTGAGTCTGGTGATTGAACAGATGGGCGAGCGTCTTCCACAGCGGCCCGACCACCTCGACGCCGTCGGCCTTGCGCACCCAGCGGAACTGCCCGGCGCAGGCCTCGTCGGTGAGGCCGGCGACATAGGCGATCAGCGCCGCGTCCTCGACCGCCCTCGCCGCGCGAAGCTCGGCCAGGTCGGCGAACAGCATCGTGTCCAGGCCGTAGGGCGGCAGCGGCGTTCCGGCCAGGCGGGCCGTCCAGATGCGGTCGGTGACCAGCAGGTGGTTCAGCGTCCCGGCGATCGAGCCGAAGAAGCCGCCGCGATCGGCGGTGAAGCCTCGCGCCGGCAGGGCCTCGCAGGCGTCGAGAAGGCGGCCGTTGGCCCAGGCGTTGTAGCCGGCCATCAGGGAGAAGAACTCACGCACCGGGCCGCCTCCGCGCTAGCGTTTGGGGCCGCGCGGGCCTTTGAAGCCCTCGGGCCTGGCGGGGCGCGCGGGTCCGGCCTTGCCGGCGGGGCGCGCGCCGGGCTTGCCCGCGCCCGGCTTGGCGACCGCACCCGGCTTGCCCGCGAACTTGCCGACGCCCTTGCCGGGGCCCTTGCCGCGCGCAGGAGCCTCGGTGACGAACTTGGTCTCGATCGACTTGGCCTTGCGCGGCTTGGACTTGTTTGGATCGACCTTGATCTTCGCCTTGGCCCAGCCGGCCTTGTAGACCTTCTTGGGCTCCTCGACCTTGGGCGTGGCGATCTGCGGCGACCGGCCGGTGGGCGCGCGGCGCTGGATTTCGCCGCCGCGCAGGCGCTCGCCGTCCTTGGCCACGCCCGGGGCGTACAGCGGGTCGGCGACGCCGACGAACTGCGGCTTGTCGCCCGTGGGCATGTTCTCTTCGGAGATGACCCCGGCCAGCAGCTCGCGGATCACCCGGGGGCCGACCTCCTCGACCTGGCCCGCCTGCAGCGTGCCCAGCGCGAACGGCCCGTAGGACAGGCGGATCAGGCGGTTGACCTTCAGGCCCACCGACTCCAGCACCTTGCGGACCTCGCGGTTCTTGCCTTCGGTCAGCGTGACCGTGATCCAGACGTTGCGGCCGCCGCCGGCCTTTTCCTGGGCCTTGTCGAGGCGGGCCTCGATCGGGCCGTAGCGGACGCCCTCGATGGTCGTCCCGTCCTTCAGCTTGTCCAGCGTCTCCTGGGTGGCGTGGCCGAAGGCGCGGGCGCGATAGCGGCGGGTCCAGGCGTTCTGCGGCATCTCCAGGGCGCGCGACAGCTCGCCGTCGTTGGTCAGCAGCAGCAGGCCCTCGGAGTTGAGGTCGAGGCGGCCGACCGAGATCACCCGCGGCAGGCCGTGCGGCAGCGCGCCGAACACGGTCGGACGCTCCTTGGGGTCGTTGTGGGTGGTCACAAGGCCGGTGGGCTTGTGATAGCGGAACAGGCGGGTCTGCTGGCGGTCCTCGACCAGCTTGCCGTCGACGACCAGCAGGTCGCCCGGGAACACCCGCACGGCCGGGGTGGTCAGAACCTGGCCGTTCAGCACGACCTTGCCGGCCTCGATCAGCCGCTCGACCTCGCGGCGCGAAGCCACGCCCGCGCGGGCCAGGGCCTTGGCGACGCGCTCGCCGCCCTCGGCGTCCGGATCGTGCTCGACGGCGTCGTGCAGGGCGGGCTGGTACTTGTCGGTCATGCCTTGGTTCCTTCGATGGGAGGGGCGCATCTCACGATGGGCGTTGAAGAAAGCTCATGGCGCCGAACGACGGGGCGATCAAGGTGGACACTCGCACCCAGAAAGTTATATATGGTTATATACCTTATTTGGCGGAGAGCCTGATGAAGTACGAGCCGCTCAGGCGCCACCTGGAAAACGTCTACGACGGCGACGAGGTGCTCATGGCCTTCGACCAGATCGAAGTCGTTCTGGGCTTTGCGCTTCCGCGTTCGGCCCGAGAGCATCAGGCCTGGTGGTCCAACACCCGCATCGGCCACACGCACGCCGCAGCCTGGCTGGACGCTGGCTGGAAGACCTCGGCCCTCGATCTGGCCGGCCGCAGGGTCAGGTTCGTGCGCGAGGCCGAGCGGGGCGTGGCCGAAGGGGCGACCCCGTTTCGCCATCGCGACGAGGTCTTGCCCGTACCGCTGGATCTGCTGACCCCCGCCAGCCTTCAGATGATCGACCGCGAAGCCCTGCGCACGGGCGCGCCCCCCCAAGCGGCCGCCGCGGCGCTGCTGAACGCCTTGGCCGTCGAGCGTCGGCGCACGCTGCTGGCCGACCTGGCCCAGCCCCTGCAGGCGGGCGCGACGGACGCCGCTGCGCTCGTGCGCGAGGGTCGCGATGGCCGCTGAAATCGTGCTCGACGCCTCCGTGGCGGCGAAGCTGTTCTTCATCGAGGCGGGATCCGAGGCGGCGCGGGCGCTGGCTCTGTCCGAAACCCGCCTGATCGCGCCCGACCTGCTGCGGATAGAGATGGCCAGCATCGCCGCGCGACGGGTCAGGAACGACGGCTTGGACGAGGCCCGCGCCGGTCGCGCGGTCTCGGCCCTGGACGAGATCGTCGCTGAGTTTCGCCCCATGGCCGGCCTGGCCGAGCGCGCCTTCGCCCTGGCCGCGCGACATGGCGTGAGCGCCTATGATGCGACCTATCTGGCGCTTGCGGAGCAGCGGGGAACGGTAATGGTCACCGCCGACGTCCGCCTGGTCGCCAAGGCCCGGACGGCCGGCCTGGGCGCCCACGTGCGCGCGCTGGAAGACGGAGGCCAGCCATGACCGACGAAGACGCCATGGCCCTGGCCCTGGAAGAGGCTCGTGCGGCGGCCGAGCGCGGCGAGACGCCGGTGGGCGCGGTGATCCTGGATCCTGCGACCGGCGAGGTGATCGCCAGGGCCGGCAACGGTCCGATCGCGGCGCACGATCCCACGGCCCACGCCGAGATCGCGGCCATGCGGCTGGCGGCCGCCAGGCTCGAGAACTACCGGCTGACGGACCTGACCCTGGTGGTGACACTGGAGCCCTGCGCCATGTGCGCCGGCGCGATCAGCCACGCCCGCATTGGCCGGGTGGTCTGGGGCGCCGACGATCCCAAGGGCGGAGCGGTGATCCACGGCCCGAAGTTCTTCGCCCAACCCACCTGCCACTGGCGGCCGGAGACGACGGGCGGGGTGATGGCGCAGGAAAGCGCCGACCTGCTGCGCGGCTTCTTCCGCGCGCGGCGCAAGGCCAAGGGCGCCTAGTTCACCATCGCCGAGCCGAGCAGCACCTTGGCGCCCTTGCGGCCCAGCACGCGATCGGCGGCCTTCTGCATCTCGGCGCCGACATAGTCGAGGTCGGGCACGGCGCCGCGGCGCAGGCCCGAGGCGTAGGTCATCAGCACCTGGGCGAAGGCCGCGCGCAGGCGCGGGGTCGAGGCCTGGGCGTGCTCCATGACCTTGGGGTCCTTGGCTTCGATGCCGGTCTCCAGCGTCATCACGCCCTTGCGGCCGTCGCGGCGGATCGCCGTGGCGGTGATGGTCGGCAGGGCGAAATAGGTCGGCGGCGCTTCCTTCTTGGCTTCGCCGCCGCTGGCCAGGGCGGGCGAAGCGCCAAGACCGGCGAGCGTCAGGACGGCGGCGAGGAGGGCAAGGGTGCGGCGCATGGCCTTCCGCATAACCCGTCGTGGTTGACGTCCTCTTTACGTCTGGCGCCGCACAAACGCGTTAACCTAGATTCCCCGTGCGTCAGATGCGCGCGCGGCGGGTGCGAGGAGGCTGATCTTGGGACGCTTTTCACCGCAATCCCTCGACCTTGACGGCAGGGTGATCCTGGTCACCGGCGGCACCGGCTCGTTCGGACGCCGGTTCATCGAGACGGTGCTGAAGCGGTCGAGCCCGCGCAAGGTCATCATCTATTCGCGCGACGAGCTGAAGCAGAGCGACATGCAGCTGGAGCTGCGCGAGCAGTTCGACGAGGCCGACTTCGCCAAGCTGCGCTTCTTCCTCGGCGACGTGCGCGACCGCGAGCGCCTGACCCTGGCCCTGCGCGGCGTCGACATCGTCATCCACGCCGCCGCCCTGAAACAGGTGCCGGCCGCCGAGTACAATCCCTCGGAGTGCATCCACACCAACGTGCTGGGCGCCGAGAACGTGGTCTGGGCCAGCCTCAACAACCACGTGAAGCAGGTCGTGGCCCTGTCGACCGACAAGGCCTGCAACCCGACCAACCTCTATGGCGCGACCAAGCTGGCCTCGGACAAGACCTTCGTGGCGGCCAACAACCTGTCGGGCGACATCGGCACGCGGTTCTGCGTCGTGCGCTACGGCAACGTCGTGGGCTCACGCGGCAGCGTCGTGCCGCTGTACCGCCGCCTGCTGGACCAGGGCGCGACCGAGCTGCCCATCACCGACCCGCGCATGACCCGCTTCTGGATCACGCTGAACGAGGGGGTCGACTTCGTACTGTCGTCGCTGAACCTGATGCGCGGCGGCGAGATCTTCGTGCCCAAGATCCCGTCGATGGCCATGCCCGACCTGGTGAAGGCCATGTCGCCGAGCGCGGGCGTCAAGGTGATCGGCATCCGCCCCGGCGAGAAGCTGCACGAGATCATGATCAGCGCCGACGACGCCCGCTCGACGGTGGAGTTCGACGACCGCTTCGCCATCGAGCCCAACTTCGCCGAGTTCGGCCGCGAGCCCTATTCCGAGGCCGACGGCGCCAGGCGCGTGGCCGAGGACTTCTCCTACAGCAGCGACAACAACCACGACTGGCTCTCGCCCGAAGGCCTGCTGGCCATGCTGGAGGAGAAGGCCGCGCGATGAGCGGCTTCCTCCCCTACGGTCGGCAGACGATCGAGGACGACGACATCGCGGCTGTCGCAGAGGCCCTGCGCGCCGACTTCCTGACCACCGGCCCGACGGTCGAGGCCTTCGAGACGGCCTTCAAGCAGAAGGTCGGGGCGCAGCACGCCATCGCCGTTTCGAACGGCACGGCGACCCTGCATCTGGCGATGATGGCGCTGGGAGTCGGCGAGGGCGACGTCTGCATCGCCCCCTCGGTGACCTTCCTGGCCACCGCCAACTGCGCCCGCTACGCCGGGGCCGAGGTGGTGTTCGCCGACGTCGACCCCGACAGCGGCCTGATGACCCCCGACACCCTGGCCGACGCGCTGTCCCGCGTGGGCGAGCGCCGCGTGCGGGCCGTGCTGCCGGTGCACCTGCGCGGCGACGTCTGCGACCTGCCGGCGCTGAAGGCCATGGCCAGCGCGGCCGGCGCGGTGCTGGTCGAGGACGCGCCGCACGCGCTGGGCTCGATCGCGACCTTCGGCAACGAGGCCCATCCGGTGGGCGACTGCGCCTATTCGGCCTTCGCCAGCTTCTCGTTCCATCCGGTCAAGACGCTGGCCACCGGCGAGGGCGGCATGCTGACCACCAACGACGCCGCGCTGGCGGCCAAGGCCCGCAGCTTGCGCGGCCACGGCATGGTGCGCCCGGCCGGGGCCGAGCCCTGGGTCTACGAGATGCCCGAACTGGGCTTCAACTACCGCATCCCCGACGTGCTGTGCGCGCTGGGGATCTCACAGCTGGCCAAGCTGGACCGCTTTGTCGAGCGCCGCCGGGCGCTGACCGCGCGCTACCAGGCGCTGCTGGAGCCGCTGTCGCCGCTGGTGCGCCTGGCCGTCAGCCCGTCCTGGTCCGACCCGGCCCTGCACCTGCTGACCGTGCTGATCGACTTCGAGGCGGCGATGACCAGCCGCGCGGCCGTGGTCGAAAGCCTGAAGGCCCAGGGCGTGGGCACGCAGGTCCACTACATCCCCGTGCACCGCCAGCCCTACTACGTGAACCGGTATGGCCTGGCCGACCTGCCCGGCGCCGACGCCTGGTATGGCCGCTGCCTGACCCTGCCGCTCTATCCGGGAATGGCCGACGAGGATCCAGAGCGGGTGGTCGAGGCGCTGGCGCGGGCGCTGGGCGTGTAAACTACCCCGCCGCGTAGATCTCGATCACCGGCGCGATGTCGGTGAAGTTGGCCACGTCGGCGTGCAGGCCGGGCGCCGCCGGACTTTCCAGGCAGGCGCGCATGGCGGCCTCGTCGCGGAAGGTCAGGTGGGCCATGGCCACGAACGGGGCCGGACCGCCGTCCAGGGCCGACACGCCGCGAAACACCCGGGCGTCCAGCAGGCCGGTCTGCGCCAAGGCCTCGCGCACCATGCGGATATGGGTTTGCGCATAGTAGTCGTGGTCGAAGCGCGCGCCGTCGCGGGCCGGGTAGACGATGCTGATGAAGGCCATGTCGGGCTCCGTACTCTTAGGAGCACGGATTTGGGGACGCATCAGGTCGCGGACAAGCTTGGAAGCGCGCCTCAGGCCGCCTGTTGCTGCTGCACCAGGCCCTTGAGCAGGTCCAGCGTCTCGGGGCTGGCGGCCAGTTGCTCGCGGGCTTCGGGCGCGCGGGCCAGCTTCAAGGCCTCAAGGCGGGCGCGGTCGGCGACCGGGCCGGTGGGACCGGCCTCGCCCATGGCCAGGCGGGCCAGCAGGGCCAGGCGCTGAGGCAGGGGCGCGGGCGCGCGGGCCAGCAGCGACAGCAGGCGGGCGTCGGCCTCGACCATGCCGCCGACGTCGCCGAGCTTGGCGCACAGCGGCCCGTAGTCCTCGACCACCAGGCCCGAACGGGTCAGCGACTTCTGCAGCGCCGCCAGGGCGGCCAGCTTCACCGACGGGCTGTCGGGACCCTGGCGCATCTCCTTCTCGAAGCGCATGGCCTGGATGTTGGCCGACAGCCAGCGGGCGGCATGGCGCTTGTTGACCGCGCCCATGACGTTCTCGGCCAGGCGGATCAGCATGACCACCTCTTCGCGGGCCGAGCGGTCGCGACCCAGCAGGGCCTCGATGAAGTCGCCGTTGAGCAGGGTCTTGGAACGGGTGGTGAAGGCCGCGGTGATGTCCTCGGCCGGCAGGATGCGGCCCGCGGCGGCCGTCAGGCTCATGGCCAGGGCCCGCAGGTGCTCGATCTCGCTCTCGGCGTCGGTCGGCTTGAGACGGCGCACGCCGTTCAGCTCCTTGAGCACCCGGCGGGCGATCGAGGCGCGCACCGTGGGGAAATTGTCGCCGCACAGCCATTGGCCCAGGCGCTTGGCGGTGCCCGACAGCTCCGGCATGCAGGCCCGAACGCTGGCCTCGACCTTGATCAGCATCTCGACCTGCGCGCCACCGGCCAGGCGGGTCATGGCCGCCAGGGTCGAGCCCAGGTCGTCGGCGGTGTTGAGAAGGTCGGCCATGCCGGCCTTGGAGCCGATGATCTCGGCCAGCGGCGTCTCGATGGCGGCCAGGGCGGCGGCGCGGGCCTTGGGCTCGGACGGCGCGGCGTCGGCCAGGTCGAGCAGGCGGGCGATCTTCTCGCTCCAGTCCTTGGCCGGAGCGATCGAGGCGGCGACGCCGGCCCCCAGCAGGAAGGCGCGATCGGGATCGGCGGCCAGACGCTCGGCGGCTTTCGCAAAGCCTTCCTTGTCGAGGTCCGGCAGCTGGCCCTTCTTGAAGGCCTTCATCAGGTTGGCGACCGAGCGCTCGACCAGGCCCTGGAAGTTGCGGATCAGCTCGTGGACCGACATGCCCCGGGCCTCGGCCTCGGGAATGGCGATCTTCTGCAAGGCGTGCTGCAGGTCGGTGCCGGAGGCTTCCAGCTTTTCGACCAGGTCGGGACGGTGCAGCAGTTCGAAGGGCGTGGCCTTGTGGCGCTGCAGCCAGCTTTCCAGCAGGCGGCCGATGCGGTCGCGGGCGTGGGCGGTGTAGAGGTCGGCCGGCTGCACGCACAGCGGCTCCATCTCCTCGACCGGCTTCTTCGGCTTGCCGCCGTCGACCATGCCCTTGGTGAAGATCGAGATGGAGCGGTATTCCCGGGTTTCGGGATCCAGCGTCTCTTTCGAGACCCGCACGGCGACGGCGCGCCCCGAGTTCAGCACTTCCTCGGCCTGGGCCAGGGCGTGGCTGCGAATCTCGGTGGCCATGTCCAGAGTCCATTGCGCGCCGACCTTGCGGCGCACGAATAGCTCGTAATGGACCTGATCGCTCATGGGCTTTATGGGGCTCCTGGATCGTGACTATGACTTGCGAGACCTTAAGGCGAGGTTGAAGGGCGAAGACCATCGTTCGGCGCCGCTGCCGCAAGTGTGTCCAACCCCGCCACGCCCCGGCCGCAATGGCGGTCGACAAGGCGCGATGGAAAGCTTGGCCGCTCCGTGCGTTGTAGCGGGGCGCGGTGGTCGATAGGATCACCGGGAAGGTATTCGGAGGAATAGACGGCTTGGCCGAGATCACGCTCATCGACGACGACGAGAACATCGTCGCTTCGGTCTCCCTGGCCCTGGAGAGCCACGGCCACACGGTGAAGGCCTATTACGACGGCGTCTCGGGTCTCGAGGCGGTGGAAAGCAATCCGCCGGACCTCGTGATCCTCGACGTCAAGATGCCCCGCATGGACGGCATGGAAGTGCTGCGCCGCCTGCGCCAGTCGTCCGAGACGCCGGTCATCATGCTGACCTCGAAGGACGACGAGATCGACGAGATCCTCGGCTTCAACCTCGGCGCCGACGACTACATGCACAAGCCGTTCAGCCAGCGCCTGCTGCTGGAGCGCGTGAAGGCCGTGCTGCGTCGCGCCCGCCCCGAGGAAGAAGACCCGGCCGCGCCCGGCCCGGCCGGCGCCGCGGGCTCCAAGGTCATGAAGCGCGGCAAGCTGACGCTCGACCCGGCCCGCCACGACAGCCTGTGGGACGGCAAGCCGGTGCGCCTGACGGTCACCGAGTTCCTGCTGCTGCAGTCGCTGGCCCAGCGGCCCGGCTTCGTGAAGAGCCGCGACAACCTGATGGACGCCGCCTACGACGATCAGGTCTATGTCGACGACCGTACGATCGACAGCCACATCAAGCGGATGCGCAAGAAGTTCCGCCAGGTGGACCCCGAGTTCGATTCCATCGAAACCCTGTATGGCGTCGGCTACCGCTACCGCGAAGCCTGAGGCGGGCCTCGATCCCGGCGCCGAGGACGCGCCGCGCGATCGCCGGCGGCTGTCCTGGCCGCGGGCCTCGCGGCTGGGCCGGCTGATCGTCGGGCTGAACCTGCTGGCCCTGGCCATCCTGGTGGTCGGGGCCCTGGTGCTCAACGAACTGCGCAGCGGCCTGATCAACGCCCGCATCGACAGCCTCAGCACCCAGGGCGAGCTGATCGCCAACATCATCGAGCGGGCCGCCACGCAAGGCGAGCCCGAGCCGACGCTCGACGTGGCCGCGGCCAACGACATCCTGCAGTCGTTCTTCAGCGGCCATTCCCAGCGCGCCCGCCTCTATGACGGCGAGGGCCGCCTGCTGGCCGACTCCTACCTGGTCGAGGACCGGGTGGAGTGGAAGGTGCTGCCGCCGGCCCGCAAGTCGGGCGACAACGGCTTCCGTCTCTCGCTGCAGGACAAGGACGCCAAGCCGCGCGCCCTGGAGCGCGCCAAGGCCGAGTTCGAGCAGGAAATCGAGCGCGCCCGCATGGGCGAGACCGTCAAGCAGGTGCGCCTGGCCGAGAACGGCGAGCGGGTGGTGTCGGTGTCGATCCCGATCCAGCACGTGCGCGCCGTGCTGGGCGTGCTGACCGTCGAGGCCGGCGACGTCGACGAGATCATCGGCGCCGAGCGCAAGGCCCTGCTGCCCTTTGTGCTGGTGGCCGTCGGCGCGGTGCTGATCTCCAGCCTGCTGTTGCACCGGCTGGTGGCCCAGCCCGTGCTGCGCATGGCCAGGGCCGCCGACCACGTGCGCCTGGAGGGCGCACGGGCCATCAGCCTGCCAGACATCTCGCGCCGCAACGACGAGATCGGCGACCTGTCGCGATCGCTGGAGGAGATGACCGAGGCCCTGTCCGAACGGATGGGGGCCATCGAGCGCTTCGCCGCCGACGTGGCGCACGAGATCAAGAACCCGCTGACCTCGATCCGCTCGGCCATCGAGACCCTGGACCTGGTCACCGAGCCCAAGGCCCGCCAGCGCCTGCTGGGCATCCTGCAGCAGGACGTCGGCCGCCTGGACCGGCTGGTCACCGACATCTCGAACGCCTCGCGTCTCGACGCGGAGCTGTCGCGCGAACTGCCCAAGCCGATCGACCTGGCCCGCCTGCTGAGCGAGGCGGTCAGCATCTACGAGGCCCAGGTGCGCGGCGAGGAGCCGCCGTTCAGCGTCCGCGTGCGCCTGACCGGCGCGCCCAGCGGCGCCTCGCGGGTGATGGCCCGCGAGATCCCGGTCAGCCAGGTGTTCCGCAACCTGATCGACAACGCCCGCTCGTTCAGCGCCGGCGACGGCGAGGTGCGGGTCGCCCTCGTCCGCCAGAACGGCCGCCTGGTCGCCACGATCGAGGACGACGGCCCCGGCATCCCGCCCGACAACCTGGAAACCATCTTCGAGCGCTTCTACACCTCGCGGCCCAAGGGCCGGGCGTTCGGCGGCAATTCGGGCCTTGGCCTGTCGATCGCCCGCCAGATCGTCGAGGCCCACGGCGGCAGGATCCATGCCGAAAATCGCCAGGACGACGACGGCAAGGTGATCGGCGCGCGGTTCGTGGTCGAGCTGCCCGAGCATCGCGAAGGCCGCGACGGGCATCACCATCACGGGCACCACGGCGGCCATCACGGCCACGGCGGCCGGGAATGATCCGCCACGCGGGCCTCATCGCCCGGCGCGTTCGCGGCCTGTGGCGGGGCGTGCTGATCGAGGGCGCGTCCGGCGCGGGCAAGAGCGACCTGGCCCTGCGGGCGCTGGAGGCCGGCTTTCGGCTGGTGGCCGACGACCGGGTGGTGACCTTCGCCTCCGAAGGCCGGCTCTATGGCCGCGCGCCCGATCCCCTGAAGGGCCTGGTCGAGGTCCGCGGCTTCGGGATCGTGGCCGAACCGGCCCTTCCCTTCGCCGAAATCGCCCTGCTGGTGCGCTGCGTCGACGATCCGACGCGCGTCGAGCGGCTGCCCCAGCCCCGCACGGAACGCCTTCTGGGGTTGGATTTGCCGGCTTTCGAGCTGTGGCCGCTAGAGCCCGCCGCACCCGCGAAGATCGGCAGGATGCTGGAGCATCTTGGAGTCGCCCCCTAACAAGCGTATCAAGGCGACCCGCGCGGCGCCTCCCTGCCGTATCGGGCGAAGGGGATCCCGTTTGAGAGACCAGGCATGATCGGGCTCGTGATCGTCACGCACGGGCGTTTGGCGGAGGAATTCGTTTCCGCCATGGAGCATGTGGTGGGGCCGCAGACCGCGGTGAAGGCCATCTGCATCGGGCCGGAAGACGACATGGAGCGTCGCCGGTCGGACATTCTGAAGGCTTGCGCCGCCGTCGACGACGGCGCGGGCGTCATCCTGCTGACCGACATGTTCGGCGGCACGCCCAGCAACCTGGCCATCTCGGTCATGGAGCAGACCAAGGCCGAGGTCATCGCCGGGCTGAACCTGCCGATGCTGATCAAGCTGGCCAGCGTGCGCACCCGCGACGACCTGGACGCCTGCGTCGCCCACGCGGGGGAGGCTGGAAGGAAATACATCTCCGTGGCCTCCTACGTGCTGGCGGGAGAAAAATGAGTCGGACGGCGGCGGCCACGGTCGAGATCATCAACGAGCGCGGGCTGCACGCCCGGGCCTCGGCCAAGTTCGTCAAGCTGGCCTCGGGCTTCGACGCAGAGGTCACCGTCGCCCGTGAAGGCTCCAGCGTCGACGCCCGCTCGATCATGGGCCTGATGATGCTGGCCGCCGGCATCGGCTCGACCATCGACATCGCCGCCGAGGGCCCCGAGGCCGAAGCCGCCGTCGACGCCCTGGTCGAACTGGTCGGCAACCGCTTCGACGAAGAGCGGTAGACGGCTCAGCCGCCGGGATCGGCGCCCGCGCGCCGCGCCAGATCCAAGGCAACGCTCAACGCCTCGTCGACGGGCGCGACGACGTCCGGCGTGATCCCCTTGCCCTCCCAGTCCCAGCCGGTCCTGGGATCGTAGGTCCGGCCGGTGGATATCCAGGCCTGCAGGCTCGGGTCCCCGACATCGAAGGCCCCGCCGAAATAGCCGGCGCCGGCCGTCGCCTCGCCCACCAGCGTCGCCCGGCCGCTGCTCTTGAGGCCAAGCCCCAGGGCCTCGGCCGCCGACGCCGTCCGGCGCGAGATCAGATAGTAGACGGGCGCGGCCTGGAGGCGGCGCTCCTGATCGTCGGGAACGATCGTGTGGTCCCAGCGCTGGAGCGACGCCGTGCCGGCGACGGGATGGACCATCGGCGTCGCGCCGAACGGCGAGGCCGCGCCGGCCCGCATCTCCATGCGATAGAGCCTGGTCGGACGCGCCACCAGCAGCGGCAGGATCGCGTTCATCTCGTCCAGCCGTCCGCCGCGGTTGGGGCGACTGTCGATCACGACCGCCCGCGCGTTAGCGTGCGCCAGCAGGAAGGACCGGGCGCGGCTCGCCGTGTCCCCGCCCGGGAACTCGTTGAAGCGCAGATAGGCCACGTCGCCGATCATCCGCGCCTCCTCCAGGCCGCGCGGTCCCGACGCCTTGGTGCTCTTGGGCGCATCGGCCGGATCGCCGCCCCGCCGACTGGGGCGTTTCGACAGACCCAGGGTGAGGTGGCGGTCTGGCGAGACCGCCTGGAGATCGTCGGTCACGCGCCTTGCGAAGGCGGCGGGGTCGGTCAGATCGTCATAGGCGCCCCGGGCGAGCTGCTCGCGCAGCCTGGCGGCGTAGCGCAGGCCGACATCGGGAAAGACGTAGTGCTGCTCCAGCGCTCGGGCCAGCGTGTCGACGACGATCCGCCGGCGGGCCGGATCCAGCGGCGCTTGCGCCTCCTCGGACGTCTGGGCGCCGCGCGCCGGGAACGACGCCATCAAGGTCGCGGGGAGAAGCGCGAGGGCCAGGTGACGTCGGTTCAAGCTGAAGCTCCGGATCGTTCGAAGCTCAGATCGTGCGTTTTCCGCTGACGGCAAGGGGCCTAGCGGCGCGGGCAGGGTTCAGCCCGCCTTTTCAGTCATCCAGCGCGCCGCCAGCTCCGGCCACGCCCCTTGCGTGCCTGCAAGCTCGCGCAGCGCGAAGCCGTGCGGGGCCTGGCCGAAGACGTGGGCGTCGAGATCCAGCTTCAGGTCGCGGGCGGTCTTGATGAAGTTCAGCGCGTGCTCGACCGGCACCACCTCGTCGAGCAGGGCGTAGGCCAGGAACACCGGGCAGGACGGAACGCCGTGCGGCTGCGCGGCGATGCCGATCGGCCAGGCGTCGTAGAAGGCCTGCTTTTCCGCGGGCGGATAGTCGGGCTTGCCGGCCGGCGCCTTGTAGTCGCGATGGTTGGCGTTGATCGGGGCGTAGGCGATCAGCACGCCGGAGAGGTCCGTTCGCGGCTGGCAGGCCAGGGTCCCGGCCAGGTGGCCGCCGGACGACAGGCCCAGCACCAGGCGCGGCAGGTCGGTCGGGATCGCCGCCAGCGCCGAGAGGCCGTCGGTCAGGGCGATGTCGAACGGCCAGACGCCTTCGGGGCTCGCAGCGCCCGGCAGGCGATGGGCCAGCACGTAGGCGTCATAGCCCAGGCCGTTCAGCCACAGCGCCGCCTCGACGCCCTCGCGGTCGTGCATCAGCCGCAGATAGCCGCCGCCGGCGCAGACCAGCACCCGCCCCTTGGGCGCGTCGATGCGGAAGGCGTGCAGTTCGACCCGCGTGACCACGTCGATCGTGCGGTCGGGCCAGACGCCTTCGATGACGTTGGCCGGGCCGTCGCTGAGGACGATGATCTCGGTCGGCTGCTGCACGGTGCGTCTCCTGGTCGGGTTGCCTGGCGGCTTATCGCGGCGCCCGCCCCTCCCGACAAATGAAAAGGGCCTACAAACGAAAAGGGCGGCCCGTGAGGACCGCCCTTCGCGCCTGCCGTCTGGCCGGCCCTACTGGACCGGCTTGCCGTCGGCGTCGATCACCTTGATGTCGAGCTTCAGGGCCTTGAGCTTGGGCTCGATCACGGCGCGGTCGCCGACGATCACCCAGACCAGTTCGTCCGGCTTGATCGCCTTCTTGGCCGCCGCCGTAGCGCTTTCGACCGTCACCGACCGCACGTCGGCGGGGTACTCGTCGAAATAGGTGTCCGACAGGTCGTAGTTGAGCAGCTCGGTGATCGAGCCGGCCACCGCGCTGCCCGTCTCCCAGTTGCCCGGCATCGACAGGGTCAGGCTGTTCTGGGCCTTGGCCAGTTCGGCCGCGGTCACCGGACGCGGGCCGATGATGTCGGTCAGCTCCTTGCGGGCCTCGGTGAACGACTCGGCGGTCTTGTCGGTCTGGACCGGCGCGCGGATCAGGAACAGGCGCGAGCCGCGGGCGTCGCGCACGCCCGAGAAGGCGCCGTACGACCAGTGCTTGTCCTCGCGCAGGTTCATGTTCAGGCGCGAGACGAAGTCGCCGCCGAACAGGGTGTTGAACGCGTCGAGCGCGGCCTGGTCGTTCGGATCGCGCGGGCCCAGCAGGTTGCCGGCGGCGATCACCGACTGCTGGGCGCCGGGCTTGTCGATCAGGTAGACGGCGGCCTTGCTGGCCGGCGCCTGGACCGACGGCTTGGTCTTGCCCTGTGCGCCCTTCCAGCCGCCCAGCTGGGCTTCCAGCTTCGGCACCAGCTCGGCCAGGGTGGTGTCGCCCACCACGACCAGGGTGGCGCCCTGCGGCTGCAGCCAGGTGGACTGGAAGCGCACCAGGTCGTCGCGCTGGATCGAGGCCAGCGTAGCCTCGGTCGTCAGCTGGCCGTAGGGCGAGCCCGGACCGTAGGTCAGCACCGGCAGGATGCGGCTCGACATGGCCTGCGGGTTCTGCTTGGCCTGCTGGACGCCGGCGATGGCCTGCTTCTTCAGGCGATCCAGGTCCTCGGGCTTGAAGGCCGGGTTCTTGAGCACGTCGGCATAGATGGCCAGGGCCGGATCCAGCGTCGTGGTCAGGGTGTTCAGCGACACCGAGGTCAGGTCCAGGGTGCTGCCCGAGTTGATGCCCGCGCCCAGCTGGGCCAGTTCGCGGCTGATGGTCAGGCCGTCGCGGTTCTTGGTGCCTTCGGTCAGCATGCTGGTGGTGATGCCGGCCAGGCCCGGCTTGTCGCCGGCGTTGGCGGCCACGCCGGCGTCGAACAGCAGGTCGATGCGGACCTGCGGCGTCTCGTGACGTTCGGCCAGGACCACCTTGATGCCGTTCGACAGGGTGGCGCGCTCCAGCTTGACGAAGGCCGGGGCCTTGGTCGGACCGACTTCCGGCATCGCCTTGCGGTCGGCGCCGGCCGTGGTCGTGTAGTTGGGGAACGGCGACACGGTCAGGGTGAAGTCCCCGTCGGTCAGCCAGGCCTTGCCGGCCGCCTGCAGCTGGGCGGCGGTGGCGCCGCGGATGCGCTCCAGGCTCGTCTTGTAGGCTTCGGGCGAGCCCAGATAGACTTGGCTTTCGGCCAGGATGTCGGACTTGCCGCCGAAGCCGCCGATGCGCTCGACCCCGCGCACGAAGTTCGACAGCGTCAGGGTGCGGACCTTGGCCACTTCCTCGGGCGTCGGGCCGTCACGCAGCAGGCGCTGGAACTCCTCGTCGAAGGCCTTCTCCACCGCGGCCGGATCGCCGCCCGGCTTGACGGTCAGGGTGACGATGAACTGGCTGCCGATCTCGCTGTCGGACACCCCGGCGCCGACATTGGTGGCGATCTGGTCGGTGTAGACCAGGCGCTGGTAGAGGCGCGAGGTCTTGTCGGAGACCAGCACGTCGCCCAGCAGGGCCAGGTAGTCGGACTCGGCGGTGCCGTACTGCGGGATGTTCCAGACCTTGTAGATGCGCGACTGCGGCACGCGGTCCTGCATCTCGGCACGCTGGCTGCCGGTGCGCTTGGCCACCCAGGCCTTCTGGCGCATGACCGGCGGGCCCGACGGAATGTCGCCGAAGTACTTCTCGGCCTTGGCCTTGGCTTCGGCCGGCGTGATGTCGCCGGCCAGCACCAGCACGGCGTTGGCCGGGCCGTAGTACTGCTTGAACCAGCTCTTCACGTCGTCCAGCGAAGCGGCGTCCAGGTCTTCCATCTCGCCGATGACCGTGTGGCCATAGGGGTGGTCGGCGTCGTAGGTGCTGGCGGTGATCACGTCCCAGACCTGGCCGTACGGCTGGTTCTGGCCCTGGCGCTTCTCGTTCTGGACGACGCCGCGCTGCTCGTCGAGCTTGGCCTTGTCGATGGCGCCGACGAGGTGGCCCATGCGGTCGCTCTCGAGCCACAGCACCTGGTCCAGGGCCGCGGTCGGCACGTTCTGGAAGTAGTTGGTGCGGTCCTCGTTGGTGGTGCCGTTCATGTCGGTGGCGCCCAGCTTCTCCAGCGCCTTGAACCAGTCGTCGTTGAAGTTCTCCGAGCCGTTGAACATCAGGTGTTCGAACAGGTGCGCAAAGCCGGTGCGGCCCTTGGGCTCGTTCTTCGACCCCACGTGGTACCAGATGTTGACCGCCACGATCGGGGCCTTGTGGTCCTCGTGGACGATCACGGTCAGGCCGTTGGCCAGGGTGAACTTGGTGTAGGGGATGTCGACGCTGGGCAGCTGGGCCAGCTGGCCGGTGACCTTGGCGGACGGCTTGGGCGCGGCTTGCGCGAGCACCGGGTTGGCGAGGAGCAACGCCGCGACGGCGGCGGAGGCGAACAGCTTCATGAAGGGCCCCGAAAAGGTTTCGCGCAAAGCGAAGATGCCCCGCACCATAGGTTGCGGGGCATCCGGGACAAGCGAGCCACGCGGCCCGCCTTCATTAAATTTCGTCCAGAAACGGCGGGCCTTACTCGGCCGGAACGGCCTCCGGAGCGACTTCCGCCTTCACCATGACCATCGGCTTGAGGTCGAGGTCGTGGAACAGGCGGCTGTCGTCGTCCATGTCGGGCAGCGGCGTGGTCAGGAGCTTGCCGCCGACGAAGATCGAGTTGGCGCCGGCCATGAAGCACAGGGCCTGCAGTTCGCGGTTCATGCCCTCGCGGCCGGCCGACAGACGGACCATGGCCTTGGGGCAGACGAGGCGGGCCACGGCGATGGTGCGGACGAACTCGATGGAGTCGATCGCCTTTTCGCCTTCCGCCAGGATCTGGTCGCCCAGCGGCGTGCCGCTGATCGGCACCAGGCCGTTGATCGGCAGGCTGTCGGGATGGGACGGCAGCGTGGCCAGCTGGTGCAGCAGGCCGGCGCGGTCGCGGCGGGTCTCGCCCATGCCGACGATGCCGCCGCAGCAGGTGCTCATGCCCGCGTCGCG
>PJUK01000319.1_pt1 | contig 19741 bp, 9 predicted proteins | sample 1512211 | NCBI WGS metagenome assembly PJUK01 (sample SAMN08177668, study PRJNA422409) | Feces metagenome, whole genome shotgun sequencing project.
CGACCTGCTGGCCGCCGTCGAGGCCGCCAAGCAGGGCGGCGCCTTCACCCTGGCCCTGGTCAATGACGAGACCTCGCCCCTGGCGGCCCTGGCCGACGCGGTGCTGCCGCTGCATGCGGGGCCGGAACTGAGCGTGGCGGCCACCAAGTCCTACATCGCCGCCCTGGCCGCCATCGTCCAGATGGTCGCCGCCTGGACCCAGGACGACGAGCTGGCCGGGGCCCTGGAAGCCCTGCCCGCCGCCCTGTCGGCGGCCTGGGAGCAGGACTGGAGCGCGGGGATCGAAGCCCTGCGCGAGGCGACCAACCTCTATGTGCTGGGACGCGGCGTCGGCTTCGGGATCGCCCAGGAGGCGGCCCTGAAGTTCAAGGAGACCTGCGGCCTGCACGCCGAGGCCTTCAGCGCCGCCGAGGTGCTGCACGGCCCCATGGCCCTGGTCAAGGACGGCTTCCCGGCCCTGGTGCTGGCCCAGCACGACGAGACCTACGCGCCCACCCTGGCCATGGCTCAGGGCCTGGCCGAGCGCGGCGCGACCGTGCTGCTGGCCGGCGGGACCGCCAGCGGCGCGACAACTCTTCCGACTGCCCTGCCGACGGGCGCCGGCCATCCGGTGCTGGAGCCGATCCTGGCCGTGCAGAGCTTCTACCGCATGGCCGCGGGCCTGTCGGTGGCGCGCGGCTACGACCCCGACCGCCCGCCCCACCTCAACAAGGTGACCAAGACCGTCTGATGCCCGTCACCGCTCTCACCAACGCCGCCGTCATGACGCCCGCCGGCGTCGTCGACGGCCAGGCCCTGCTGATCGACGGGGCGACCATCGTCGGCCTGGTCGACCGCGCACGGATCCCGGCCGGGGCCGTGGTCGAGGACCTGGCCGGCGGCCTGCTGGTTCCCGGCTTCATCGACACCCAGGTCAACGGCGGCGGCGGGGTGCTGTTCAACGACGCGCCGACGGTGGAGACCATCGCCGCCATCGGCGCGGCCCACCGCCCCTTCGGCGCCACCGGCTTCCTGCCCACCCTGATCAGCGACGACCTCGACGTCGTCGACGCGGCCATGCGGGCCACCGAAGACGCCATCAAGGCCGGCGTGCCCGGCGTGCTGGGCGTGCACATTGAGGGCCCGTTCCTCAACGAACAGCGCAAGGGCATCCACGACGCCGACAAGTTCCGCGTCCTCGACGAGGCGGCCATCGCCCTGCTCTCCTCGCTGAGGCGCGGCAAGACCCTGGTCACCCTGGCCCCCGAGACCACCACCCCCGACATGGTGGCCCGCCTGGCGAAGGCCGGCGTCGTGGTCGCCGCCGGCCACACCAACGCAGCCTACGAGACCGTCAAGGCCGCGCTGGCGGCCGGCCTCACCGGCTTCACCCACCTCTTCAACGCCATGTCGCCGCTGACCAGCCGCGCGCCCGGAACCGTCGGCGCGGCCCTCGAGAGCCAGGAGGCCTGGTGCGGGATCATCGTCGACGGCCGCCACGTCGACCCGGCCACGCTCAGGATCGCCCTGCGCACCCGGCCGCTGGACCGCTTCATGCTGGTCACCGACGCCATGCCCACCGTCGGCATGGCCGACAAGCGCTTCACCCTGCAGGGCCAGGCCATCACCGTGCAGGACGGCGTGTGCGTCGGCCCCGGCGGCACCCTGGCGGGCTCTGACCTCGACATGATCGGCGCCGTCCGCAACGCCGTCGACATGCTGGGCCTGTCGCTGGACGAGGCCGTCATGACCGCCTCCAGCGCCCCCGCCGCCTTCCTCGGCCTTGCCGCCCAACGCGGAACCATCGCCCCCGGCATGGCCGCCGACCTCGTCCTCCTCGACGACCACCGCAACGTCGTCCGCACCTGGATCGACGGGCGCGGCTAGGTCGGCGCGCGACGGCCGGACCAGGGCCAGGCCGCCGCGACGCGCGGCCTCAGTAGCGCCAGGTCAAAGCCAGGCGCAGGGTGCGCCCGGGCGCCGGAACCACCGCCAGCGACAGCGGGTCGAGGTAGTATTCGTCCCCGACGTTGTCGAGATTGGCGTCGAGCGTCACCTGGTCGGTCACCTTGTAGGTGGCGAAGAGGTCGTAGACCGTGGCCTTGCGATAGAGCTGCTGGATCGCCGACAGGCCGACGTTCCACTCCTTGTCCAGCTTGCTGATCGGACCCGAGTTGGCGACCATCCGCCCGCCCACGATCAGCCGCTCCTGGAAGAGGCGCGTCCCAAGCGTCAGGTTGACGTTGTACTTCGGCGGGTTCTGGGTGTTGGTGTAGGAGCCCTCGAAGCCGCCCGCCACGCAGTCGGGCGTGTTGATCAGCTCATCGATGCCGCGCTGCAGGCCATAGGCCCGGCGCTCGGCGGCGATGTCGGGCGCGCAGGTCTCGGCCTTGAAGTAGCGGTGCGCCGACAGGTCGGCGAACACCCGGCCCATGTCGTACGAGGTCTGCAGCTCCACGCCCTCGACGTTGAAGCTGTCGACATTGCGGATCAGGCCCGCCGACAGGGTGCGATAGTCACGGGTGATCAGATCGCGGATGCGGGTGTCGAAATAGGCGACCTTCAGCGCGCCGCGGTCGCCCGCCTTCCAGAGATCGCGCTGCAGGATGCTGGCGCCGACTTCCCAGCTCTTGCTGTGCTCGGGCTTGAGGTCGTCGGTCGGCTTGGCGGCGGTGAACAGGCCCAGCGTCGACTCGAACAGGCTGGGCAGCTTCACGCCCTCGGCGTACTTCACGTAGATCAGGCTGTTCGGCGTGGGCTTGTAGCTGGCGCTGACCGTCGGCATGAACGCATCGGCCTTGCGGCGGATCGGCTTGGACCACGTCCAGGACGTCGGGCCTTCCAGGTCCTCGGGCGCGTCGGCGCGATAGGTCGTCCAGCCCTTGATGTCGCCCACCGTGCCCTTCTCGTAGGGCGAGGCAAGCAGCGAGGCCTCGGTGAAGGCGCCCTGCGCGTCGGGGAACCAGTAGACGCGCGCCACGCTGGTCAGCGCGCCCGGCCGGGTCGGGTTGGGCATGTAGAAGGTGGTGTCGCGATAGCGGCCGATCACCTCGTAGGGCCCTTCGGTGGCCGTGCGGTTGCGGTCGCGGATGTCGATGCGGTTGAACCGGCCCCCGGCCGTCAGCTCCCACTGGTCGTTCGGGGCCCAGGTCACCGAGCCGACCACGCTGTACTCCTTGCGCTCGGCGTTGCGCAGGTAGCGGTTGTTGCGCAGGTCCTCTTCCAGGATCGGCGAGTTGGGGCCCGGCTTGATGTCCTCGCTGGTGAACGAGCCGCCGTAGGTGAAGTCCAGCCGGCCAAGGCCGGTGAACACCCGCGAGGTGTTGGTCACGTCGCCGCCGAACCGCTCGATGGAGAGCTCGTTCCAGTAGGCGTCGCGATAGCCGTCCTCGGTGTTGAAGGTCGGGCCGTCGTACCATTGGGTCGGCCGGTCGAGGAACCAGGGCGTGACGCCGGTCAGGCCGTTGTAGGCCAGGCTCTCGGCCTTGGTGAGCCAGAGGTTGGCCTTCAGGTCGATCAGGTCGTTGGCGGGACGGTAGCGATAGCGCAGGTTATAGGCGTCCAGATCCATGTGACCCAGCGCCCACTGCGGCACGCGCTCGCGGTTCACGCGGATGATCTGCGAGGCCATGATCTCGCCCTGGCGGCCGTCGAAGTGGCGGTAGCCGGCTTCCAGGACCTGATCGTCGCTGATCTTCCAGGTTCCCTTCAGCAGGAAGGATTCGGAGCTGTTGGAGGTGTTGAACACCTCGGTCTTGGCCGGGTTCAGCGTCGCCAGCAGGCCGCGCCCCGTCGGGAAGTCCTCATAGCCCTCCGAGCCGGAGAAGTAGTTGCCGTTCTCGCGCTTGGCATAGGCGGCCACCAGGTCGAACCGGTCCCAGCTCTTGGCGACGGCGAGGTTGTAGAAATGGCTGCCCGGACGCGTGATGTCGTTGCGGCTGGGGTTCTGGAAGGCGCTCCAGGCGGGCAGATCCTTGGTGCTGGCGTCGGAGATCCCGGCGCGGACGCGGACGCCGAAGTCCTTGCCGGCGCGCAGGATGTCGGCCGCCTTCAGGGTGTCCATGACCACCACGCCGCCGATGCCGCCCGAGGCGTTGGCGTCCAGGCTCGGCCCCTTGGTGATGCTGACGCTGCTGATCAGGTCGGGATCCAGATAGTTGCGCTGCGATTGGCCCGCATAGCCGCGATAGGTGTCGATGGTCGATTGGCCGCCGTCGATGACGACCGGGATGCGGCCCTGGCCCTGCACGCCGCGGATGTTGAGATCGAGCGCGTTGGCCGAGCGCGGGTCGCCCGCCGTCACCCCGGCCACGCCCTTGACCATGTCGGCCACCGACGTGCCGCGAAATCGCTCCAGCGTCTCGCGGGCGATGTAGGCCGAGGAGCGCGCCTTGGAATAGACCGCGTCGCCGCGCGCCTGGTCGCTTTCCTCGTCGGCGAAGGGCGCGCCGGACGGGCCGCCCTGCCCTGCGCCGGCGACGTCGCCCTGCACGCGCAGCGCGCCCAGTTGGGTCGCGCCTTCGGCGGCGGGGGCCGGCGACAGGGTCAGGATGTCGCCCTGGATGCGGTAGGTCAGGCCCGTGCCGGCCAAAAGACGGCTGATCGCCTCGCCGGCCGACAAACGACCCGCGACGGCGCCCGAGGTGCGCCCCTTGGCCAAGGCGGCCGGAACGCTGACCTGCAGGCCCGACTGGCGGCCGAAGGCGGTCAGGGCCGACGGCAGAGACTGGGCGGGGATGTCATAGGCGCGCTGGGCGCTTTCCTGGGCGAAGGCGGGCATGGCCGCGCCCGTCCCGGCCAGCGCCGTCGTCAGCATCAGCGCCGCGGCCAGCGCCGCCTGCCGGCCGCCCGTACGCACTCGATTGGAAAACCCCACGACCGTCTCCGAACTTGCGAAAAACTGCAGATTGCGACGCATGTGCAATCCGTTCTTCCCAATCGACGACGCAGGACCGGCTTTTTCCGAAAAAAGTTCGTGATTTTCGCGAGCGGCCGATTTCCCTTGCGAAACAGCCCCTTGGGGCCGTCAGCGTTCGGAGAGCACCAGGACCCAGGGCGTCACCTGGGTGACTTCGAGGTCGTAGGCCTGGGCCAGAGCGCGGATCACGGCATCCGGATCACGCAGGTTATAGACGCCCGTGACCCGGCGCTCGGACAGCCCCCTGCCCCGCACCAGCACGAGGTCGCGCGTCCATGGCCCGAGCGCCTGCACGACGTCGCCGATGGCGCCGTTCTCGACCAGCAGCTGGCCGTCCCGCCAGGCCGCCACGGCGTTGGGATCCACTGCCGCGCGCCGGAAGCGCCCGTCGCTGTCCAGGGCGACGCCGCGGCCGGCCGGAACCCGCTCCGCGCTCGGCGCCCGAGGCGAGCTCACCGCGACCAGCCCGCGCTGCACCTGGACGCCCGGCGTATCGGCGTCGACCTCGAAGGCCGTGCCCAGCACCCGGGCGCTCACCTGGCGCGAGGCCACGCTGAAAGGCCGCGACGGATCATGGCGTACGTCGAACCACGCCCGTCCCTTGACCAGCCGCAGATCCCGCCGGCCGGCCGAATAGTCCACCGCCAGCGCCGACTCCGGCGCCAGGCTGACCAGGCTGCCGTCCTCCAGGCGCACCTCTCGCACCTCGCCGACGCCGGTGACATAGTCCGACTGCAGCCGAACCAGCGCGCCCGGCGTCAATACGGCGAGGGCCAGCGCCGCGGCGGAGGCCGCCAAGGTCGCGACCAGTCGCCGCCGGCCAGCCCCCAGGGGCGTGGCGCGGCGCTCGCGACGCCGGCCGGCGACCACGCGCTCCACGCTGCCCGGAAGGCCCGCCCAGCGCTCGGCATGGACCGGAGCGACGTCACCGATCGCGCCATAGACGCCGACGATCTCGTCCCAGGCCCCGGCCCGGTCGGGATGGCCCGCGCGCCAGGCCTCGAAGCGCGCGACGAGGTCGGCGTCCTGCGGTTCTTCCTGCAGGGCCAGCAACCACTCCAGGGCTTCGGCGTCCGCGCGCGTGACGTCTTGCTCGGCCATTCGGTCAGGTTCCTCCGGCCCGCGCGGCCGTTCGTTGCAATCGACGTTCGAGCATCGGGTTTTTCCAGAAATCCGGTTCAGCGGCGAAGCCGGTCGCGGCAGTGGGCCACGCCGTCGACCACCAGCTGATGCGCCGCCGAGGTCGAGATCCCCAGTTCGGCGGCGATCTCGCGCAGCTTGGCCCCGCCCAGGCGGTGCATCTCGACGGCGATCCGTGTCCGCTCGGGCAGTTCGGCCATCGCCGCCAGCAGGCGCTCATAGTCGTCGCGCGCCAGGGCGCTGGCTTCGGGAGAAGGCTGCTCGTCGCGCGCGCCCTCGATCAGCGGATCGGGGTCGTCGGCATAAAGGCGGCCGTCCCGCCGCCCCCGCCGGCGCCCGTCCAGCGCCAGGTTGCGCACGATGCGGAAGAGATAGCGTCCCGGGTCGTCGAGCAACCGCCCGGTCAGGGCCTGGCCCAGTCGCAGATAGGCCTCCTGCACCACGTCCTCGGCCTGGTCGCGGTCGCCGGTGATCGCCTGGACATAGCGGACCAGCCCGTCGCGGTGGGCCTGGTAGTGCGAGCGGATCATCTTCTTCTGCGTCACGCGCCCGCCAGACGAAAACGCCCGGACCGCGGGCGCGCCACCGGCGGTCGACGCCGGAACGCGCCCTTAGCATTTGAGAATAAGTCGCAACAAGGCTTGTTTTGCGTCGCGATCCCTGGCACGCAGGCCCGCGAAGCCGACGGAAGCGAAAAGATCGGAGCGCTCGTGCGATTTTCTTTCGGAAAGCGGCGGGCCTGAACCGTCATTCCCTCGTGAGGCGCGAATGCGATGCGATCGCCGGCGCGCCCCGAAGCTCCGGAAGGCCCCATGAACGCACACGTCTCGATCAACGATCCGTCCCGCGCCAAGCGGCTGAAGGCCCGCACCAGCACCACCCACGACCAGCTCGACAGCCGGATCATGTCGCTGGAGCCGTTTCGCGATCGCGACCGCTACGGCCGGTTCCTGAAGGCCCAGTGGGGTTTTCACCGCGAGATCGACGCGCTCTACACCCACCCCGCCCTGGTGGCCCTGGTTCCGGACCTGCCTGAGCGCCGGCGGCTGGACCTGATCGCCCAGGACATCCAGGACCTGGGCCAGCCGGCGCCGAGCGCCTCGACGCCGCCGGTCTTCGGCCAAGGCCCTGTCGACGCGGCCGAGGCCTTCGGCTGGCTGTATGTGGCCGAGGGCTCCAACCTCGGCGCGGCGTTCCTGCTGAAAGCGGCGGCCGCCCTGGGCCTCGACGAGACCTTCGGGGCCCGTCACCTGGCGCCCCATCCCGAGGGCCGGGGCCGCCACTGGCGCGGTTTCGTCGCCGCCCTCGACGGCCTGGCCTTCGGCGACATCGAGGAGACCCGCGCCGTCGACGGCGCCGCCGCCGCGTTCCGTCGGGTGCGGGGACTGGTCGATGACGCCTTCGCCTGAGGACGCCCACCAGCGACCGCGCCTTGTCCGCTGGATCTGGCTGGTCCTTGGCCTGGTCTGCGTGGCGCTGGGCTTCATCGGCGCCTTCGTGCCGCTGATGCCGACGACGGTGTTTCTGATCATGGCCGCGGCTTGTTTCGCGCGCTCGTCCCCGAGGCTGGAGACCTGGCTGCTGGACCACCCGCGCTTTGGCCCCACCTTGCGCGCCTGGCGACGCGATCGGGCCATCCCGCCGGCCGCCAAGCTGATGGCCTGCGGCGGCATGGCCGCGGGCCTGGCGATCTTCTGGTGGGGCGCCCATCCCAAGTGGCCGCTGCTGCTGCTCGTGGCCGCCATCATCGGCCTGTGCGCGGCCTATGTGGTCTCGCGCCCGTCGCGGGGCGCGCAGGGGTGAAGCCCATCGCCCTGGCCAGACAGGAAGCCGGCTCGTTCGAGCATCTTCCCATCGCAGCGCCCCTCGCGGCGGTCCGTGCACCTCGCCGAGGCGGCTCGCGGACGGCCGCTGGCATGGTGCTGTCGGTCGGGCTGCACGCGGCCCTGGCCGGCGCGATCCTGTTCGGCGGGTTCGCTCCGGCCTTCGTGACGCCGCCCCCAGCCGCGCCGATGATCGTGGAACTCGAGACCACCTCGCCGCCGGTTCCCCAGCTGGAGGTTCCGCCCGGCCCGCAGCAGCAGGAGCGTCAGGCCGCACGGCCGACGCCGCCGAAGCCGCCGCCCGTCAAGACGGCCCCGGCCGCGCCGGAGCCGGTGTTCTTCACGCCGCCGCGCCCCGTCTCGCCCGTCGATCCCGAGCCGGCCGCGCCCCAGACGACGGCTCCGCCGACCCAGCCCGCGCCGGTCGCCCAACGCGCCGCCAGCAACGCGGTCGCCACCTGGGAGGGCCAGGTCCTGGCCGCGCTGGAAAAGAAACGCCGCTACCCTCCGGCGGCCCAGGCCCGGCGACAGCAGGGCGTGGCCCACGTGCGCTTTCGGATGCGCCGGGACGGCAAGGTGCTGTGGTCGCGCCTGGAGCGCTCGTCGGGTTTCGGCGAACTGGATCGCGCCGCCGTGGACACCCCCAAACGCGCCCAGCCCCTGCCCCCGGTTCCCGCCGACCGCCCTGACGAAGTGGAGCTGGTCGTCCCGGTCGAGTTCTTCATCGCGCGGCCCTGAAACCCCGACGGACGGCCTGGATAGCGCTCGTCGGCGCTCCCGCCACGACGCCTTAAGATTGCGAAGCGGTGTTACAACGCACGTTTTTCTACCATAGTGACGCCTAGCTTGAGGGCGATGTCGCGCGGTAGGCGGAGGTGGGGCTTGAAAGTCTTGTTGGATGTGCGTCGCGCCGTCCTGGGTGCGAGCATCGTGACCTGCCTGGCCACGGCCCTGCTGACCGCCACGTCGGCTGACGCCCAGATCGCCCTGCCCTCCCGCCAGGAACTGGATCCGGCCAACGCCGCCCCGATCGCCGCCGCGCCGCGCGGCGACCTGTTCAAGGGCGTCGAGGCCGGCCCCTGCGCCTTCCGTGACAGCCCCATCAGGGTGACTCTGAAGGCGGTCGACTTCCAGGGCGGCGCCTCCGGCGGCCTGGCCGTCTCCGAACAGGCCCTGGCCTCGACCTATGCCGAGTACATCGGTCGCGAAGCTCCGCTCAGCGTCGTCTGCGACATTCGCGACCGGGTGGCGTCGCTTTATCTGCGGCGCGGCGTGCTGGCCAACGTGGTCATTCCCGAGCAGCGGATCGCCGATGGCCGCCTGACCCTGACGGTGGTCGAGGCGCGGATCGGATCGGTCAACTACAGCGGCGACGCGGGTCCGGCCCAGAAGCAGGTCGTGCGGTTCCTCAACCAGCTACGCGGCATGGCGCCGTTCGACCTCGACGTCGCCCAGCGCTACCTGCTGCTCGCGTCGGACGTGCCGGGCGTGCGCATCCAGTCGGCGCTGAAACCGTCACCGCAAGGCGACGGTGCGCTGGACCTGGAAGTCGCCATCTCCCGCGACGCCGTCGACGGTTCGGTGGTCGCCCAGAACTACGGCTCCAAGACAGTCGGCCGCGACCTGACCCTGGCGCGCCTCGATCTCAACGGCTTCACGCCGCTGGGCGAGCGCACCTCGATCCTGGGCTATGGCACCCTGTCCAGCGACGAGCAGCGGGTCATCCAGGTGGCCGAACGCTTCTATATGGGGGCCGACGGCCTCACCGCCGACCTGTCGGGCGCCTGGGGCTGGACCAAGCCGGGCGATGTTCTCAAGCCGCTGGACCTGGAAGGCGACTCCTTCGCCGGCAGCGTTCGCCTGACCTACCCGCTGACGCGCCACCGCAACCGCAACCTCAACATCGGCGTCGGCCTCGACTGGATCGATCAAAAGGTCGAGTTCGGCGGCGGCATGGCCACCCTGACCGAGGATCACCTGCGAGTGTTCTTCCTGCGCCTGGACGGCCACTACGCCCCGGCCAGCCTGGCCTCGCATTCGGTGGCCATGACCGGCGTGTTCGAGGTGCGCCAGGGCAGCAACGGCCTGGGCGCCAGCCGCTATGGCGACCTTTCGGCCTCGCGCCTGCTTGGCAAGCCCAAGGCCACGGTGGTGCGCACCGAGGGCGAGATCGGCGGCCGCCTGGCCGGGCCGGTGATCGGCAAGCTCAATGTCGTCTGGCAGCACACCGACGATCCGCTGCTATCCTACGAGGAGTATGGCGTCGGCAACCTGACGATCGGGCGCGGCTACGATCCGTCGTCGGCGTCTGGCGACCGCGCCCTGGCGGCCTCGCTGGAGTTCAGCACCGTCCCCCTGCCCTTCAACGGCGGGCGCGCCGCCTGGCGTCCCTACGCCTTCTACGATCTGGCCGAACTGACGAACCTGGGCGTCGGCGCCGGCAAGCTGGACCTTACCTCGGCCGGGGTCGGGGTGCGCGCGCAGCTGACCTCGCGGGTGGCGCTCGACCTGACCTGGGCCAAGCCCTTCGACAGCCCGTTCGGCACGGGCGACGCGCCTTCGTCGCGCGTGCTCGTCTCGCTGTCCGCCGCCCTGTTCTAGCCCGCTGACGTCTCCGGAGCGCTCTCCATGACCCAGTTTCCGACCCGCTTCCCCGCCCCCCGTTCGCCGCGCCGGACGAAACTGCTGGCCGCCTCGGCCCTGTGCGGCGTCGCCGCCATGCTGGCAGAGCCCGCTTCGGCCGGGACCCTCCCGACCATTCCGGGGGCCGGCGACATCACGGTCTCCTCAGGCGGCTCGCAGCCGCTGTTCACCTATGCCGACCCCATCACCCTGCAGGTGCAACTGAACGCCTCACGGACGGTGATCAACTGGTCCAGCCTGCACGTCAGCAGCGGCGACACGCTGGAGTTCCAGTTCAACGCCTCCAGCGACATCGTGCTGAACAAGACGACCAGCCAGATCGCCATCGACAACGGCGGCACCGTGACCGGCAGGGTCGGAGCGGCGACCGGCGGCAACATCTGGTTCTATTCGCCGCAAGGCGTGATCGTCTCGCCCGGCGCGACCATGACCGCGGGCGGCTTCGTGTTCGCCGGCGGCACGGGCCTGATCGACGCCAACTTCGTCAACGCCGCCGATCCGACGGCCGTGCTTCGTGCGGCGTCCAACGGATTGATCCGCCTGTCCACGCTCAGTGCGGCGACCAGCGCCTCGATCGATGCGTCGGGCAACGTCGTGCTCAGCGCAACCAGCGGCGCTCTCAGCGCCCAGACGGTCTACGGCGCGACGGCTCAGGTGAGCACGACATCCGGCTCGATCACCGCCTCGGAGGTCACCGCCACCAGCGGCGCGGCCACGGTCACCGCAGGCGGCGCCGGCGCGACCGTGACCCAGATCACCGGCGCCACCGGCGTCACCGTCTCATCGAACAACAACACCTCGGTCGGGGCCGCCACGACCACGGCCTCCGGCGACATCCTGATCACCAGCAACGGATCAGCCTCGCTGACCCTTGGCAACTCGGCACGCGACCTGACCCTGAGCGCGCCCCTGGTCTTCGCGAGCACCATCGACGCCGGGCGCAGCGTCTACCTGACCGCCACGACCTCGGCGCTGCTGACCAACCGGATCTACGCCGGCGACGACATCGAGATCACCGCCGACGGCAACGTGACGGCCGGCTCGTCGGCCAGCTCTCGCCTGAGGACCCTGGGGACCGGAAGCGACGATTCCCACATTCTGCTTCGCTCGACCACAGGCTCGGTGTCCGCCCAGCAGCTGGAGACCACGGGAAGCGGCTCAAGGGCCGGCGACATCACCGTCAGCGCCGCGACCTCGACGACCCTGACCTCGGCTTCGTCGAGCAGGAACCTGACCTGGACCGGCGGCGGAAACCTGGCGCTGACGGGCGCCTACAGCGCCGCAGGCACGGTCTCGCTGACCTCGGCCACCGGGGCCCTGAACCAGACGTCGGGCGTGGTCACGGCCAACGCCTTGGCCGCAGAGGCCGCCATGGGCGTCAGCCTGACCGGCGCAAACATGATCAATCAGGTCGGCGACGTTCAGACACTGACCGGCGACGTGGTGCTGAACAACGCCAAGGCCCTGACCGTCGCCGGCGATGTCGGCGGGCGCGACATCACCATAACCACCACAGCAGGCGACCTGACCGTAAATTCGGACGTCCAGATCGTCGCTGCACGCGACCTCGACCTCACGGGTGCGACCGGCCTGACCGTCAACACCGGCCTGGGCGGCCTGCTCTCCGCAGACGGCGACGCCACCTTGACGGCGACCACCGGCGACGTGTCGGCCATTTCCCTGTCGTCTGGCGGATCGGCCCTCGTCCAGGCGCTGTCCGGCAGAGCGACCCTGCGCAGGGCCTTGCTGACGGGCGGCGGCGATCTCACGATCTCCGCCACGGGAACGGCGACCCTGGGCGCCGACACCCCGTTGAGCATCGGCGCTGCTGATTACGTCAACCGCACGGGCGGCGCCGGAACAATCAACGTCACCTCGTCGGGCGGCGACGCCATGGTGTTCCTGGACAGCCTGACCGGCGGCGGCCTGACCTCGGTGACCGCCAGCAACACGGTCGGCACGGCCTGGATCGGCATAGACGGCGGCTTCGACGTCGACGTCATCGAGGGTTTCAGCGCCTACCTCGACGCGACGAACGGCACGATCAACGCCACCAGCGTCACATTGGGCGGCGGCGACTACACCGCCAAGGCGCGCGACTGGAATGGCGCGGCGCTGACCCCCGGCGGAACGATCCGCAACCTGACGATCATCGACACCGACGGCGGTCTGGTGCTGGCCGACGCCCTGACCGCCACCGGCAATCTGCGGCTGGAGTCCTATGACATCCTAACCAGCGCCTACGACCTGGCGGCCGGCGGCGACGTCACGGTGATGGCGGCGGGCGACATCGACCTGGCCTCGGCGACAGCCGGCGACGACATCACCGTCCAGTCCTTCGGCGGCCAGGCCATCCTGCGCAAGGCCGACCTGGCCGGCGCGGGCGCGGCCCGTGATCTGCGCGTCACTGCATCCGGCAACGCCGTCCTGGGCGATCCCGACTATACGGCGATCACCTCCGACAACGTGTTCACCCGCTCGGGCGGCGGCGCGGGAACGGCCGAGGTGAAGTCGACCAACGGCTCGGCCATGGTCCATCTCGACACCAGCGCGGCGATCGACACGGTCGAGGGCGCGGACGTCGACATCACGATCGCCAGCGGCCCAGGCGTCTTCGGCGCGCTCACGGCCACGACCGGCGACGTCTATGCGGAAGTGCTGGACGGCGCGATGACCGTGGGCACGGCCACCGCCGCGAACGGCGACGTCAGCCTTTACGACGCCGGCGGCGACCTGAAGATCATGGGGTCGGTTCACGGCGCGGGCCTGGTGCACGTCGAGACCGACGGCCTGCTGGACGGCCGCCTGGCCAGCCTGATCTCCAGCGACGGCGACCTGGAGCTGATCGGCGGCGCTGTCGAGCTTGGCCATGTCACGGCCAGCGGCATGCTCGAGGCTTCGGCCATGGACACCGACCTCACGGTGCAACTGGCCGAGGCCGGGCAGACGGTCGTGGTCGCCTCGCTCTACGGCGACGCGACGCTGCGCGGCGCCAAGGCGCCGGACGGCGTAGTCGTGCTGGCGGCCAACACCGCAACCTTCGGCGCCGACGACAAGGCCTCGATCACCGCCGCCAACTACGTCGACACCAACGCCGCCAGCGGCGGCCTGGGCGGGTTGCAGGTGTTGTCCTTCGACGGCGACGCCGTGGTCAACATCGACTCGGCCACCAACGGCGTGGCCTTGGTCGGCGCGTCGATCGGCGGCAGCGCCACCGTCGTCCAGAAGACCGGCGACCTGAAGATCGACGAGATCGCCGCCTACAACATCACGATCGAAGCCATGGGCGGCTCGCTGGAGACCGGCTCCACGATCACCAGCGGCGGCGACTACGCCATCACCGCCCAGGCCTTCCTCGGCGACGCCCTGACCCCCACCCTGTTCAACGGCGTCATCCGCGACGTCACCATCACCGACACCCTCGGCGACCTCGACCTGGGAACCGCGGCGATCCACGCCGACCGCAAGCTGACCATCGTCGCCCAGGACGGCGCGGTCCTGGGCCTGGCGCAACTGAGCGCCGGCTCGGGGCTGGGCGACGGCGACATCGACGTGAGCGGCCAAGGCGTCGCGCTCGACACGGTCGCCGGCGACGGATCGGTGACCCTGGACGGCGGAACCGACCAAGTGAACGTGGCCGGCGACGTCACGGTCGGCGGCGACTATGTCCTGGCCGGCGGCGGATTCTCGATCGCGGCCCTCAGCCCTCTGGGCGCGAAGGCCGGCGACTGGACGATCGACGACAAGGTCGGCGACCTCGACTTCACGGGCGCCTCCATGCGCTATGGCGGCGACATCACCCTCACCGTTGTGGGCGGCGTCACCGGCGGCGACATCACCGGCGACAACGGCGACATCCGCGTAGCCGCCGCCAGCGGCCAACTGGGCGCGCTGAACGCCGCGACCGGGCAAGTCCGGGCCACCGCCAGCGTCGGCGGCATGACCCTCGTCTCGGCCAAGGCCGCGGACCTGATCGAGGTCTCCGCCGCAACCGGCGTGGCCGGATTGGGCGCGGCGGTTCTGACCGGAACCGGCAGCAACAGCCTGCTCGTGCAATCTGCGAACGGCGACGTGACCCTCGGCGCGGCGATGCCCGGCGCCGTCACCACGGCCAATCTGGTCACCTCCGCGGGGACCAGCACGGTGCTGGAGGCCTCGAGCGCCAACGGCAAGGTCGGGGTCCACCTGGATCGCACCGACACGACCCTCACGACCCTCGCCGCCCGGGACGCGGTCACGGTCGTCGTCTCCAGCGGCCCGCTGACGATCGGCCAGTTGACGGCCGGCGGCGCCTCCGAGGTCAGGGGCGGCGGCGACACGCGGCTGGTCTCCGCCGATGTCGACGGCGACCTCCTGGTCAGTTCGGCGTCCGGGGCCTTGCGCCTTGGCGACGCTGCACCCGGCCGCGTGATCGAGGCCAGCGGCGCGTTGTCGCTGGAGGCGGCCACCGACATCACCCAGCAGGGCGTACTGAAGGCCGCGTCTCTGGGCGTCGTTTCGGGAACCGGCGTCACGCTGCTGGGCGCCAACGAGGTGGCCCGGCTGAGCGCCGTCAGCGTCGCCGCCGGCGGCTTTGCGTTCAACGGCACGACGGCCTTCGACATCGACGGCCCGATCACCGCGGTGGGCCAGACGGTGGACCTGCGCTCGAGCGGAAGCATCAGCCAGGCCGCGACCGGGATCATCACAGCCCAGAGATTGACGGGCTCGTCGGTCGGCGGGGCCGATTTCGGCGCGGCCAACCAGGTGGTACAGCTCGGCGACTTCAGCAACGTCGGCGGCCGGTTCCGGCTGATCGACGATCGCGCCCTGACCATCGACGGAACCGTGCACAGCACCGGAACCGTCTCCCTGGCCTCGCATGGCGGCATGGCCTTCTCCGCCAACGGCAAGGTGGTGGCGGACGGCGCGGGCGACGCGGTGATCCTGGCTTCCGATGGGACGTTCACCAACGGACGCGGCGCTGACGCCGTCAGCGCGACCAACGCCGGCGGGCGCTGGCTGATCTACACCCAGGCCTTCGGCGATCCGACCAGCTCCACGGCCGGCAACAGCCTGGGCGGCCTGGCGGGAAAGTCCTTCTACGGCTCGGCCTACGACTTCTCGGCCGAAACCTTCGCGCTGACGCCCAACGCCGGCAACCGCTTCGTCTACGCCTACCAGCCGATCCTCAGCGTGACGCCGGTCAGTCAGGTCGTGACCTACAACGGCGCCATCCCGTCGGTCTCGGCGACGGTGACCGGCCTGCAGAACGGCGACGCCGCGGCCGACGCCTGGTCGGGAACGCCCGTGGTCTCGGGCGCGACCAGCAAGAACGCCGGGACCTATGTCCTGACCGCCAGCGGCAGCCTGACCTCGGACCTCAACTACGGCTTCGCCTACGGCGTGGGCTCGCTGCGGATCGACCCCAAGACCCTGGGCGGCCTGCTGACCGCCGACGACAAGACCTATGATCGCACCACGAACGCCACCGGCGCCATCACCCTGAGCGGCGTGGTGACCGGCGACGACGTCTCGGCCGCCGGCTCTTACGCCTTCGACGACCACAACGCCGGCGCGGGCAAGACTGTCACGGCATCGGCCGTCGCCCTCTCGGGCGCAGACGCCGGCAACTACGTGCTCGCGCCGCTGGCTGCGGCCCAGGCCGAGATCTTCAGGAAGACCCTCACCGGCGCGCTGACCGCCGACAACAAGACCTATGATGGCGCGACCACCGCCACAGGGTCCATCGGCCTTACCGGCGTGATCGCCGGCGACGCGGTTTCGGCCGGCGGGACCTACGCCTTCGCCGACAAGACCGCCGCCAGCGGCAAGACCGTCACCGCCTCGGGCACGACGCTGTCCGGCGCGGATGCGGCCAACTACACCTTGTCGGGCGTATCTGCGGCGCAGGCCGACATCCTCAAGAAGTCCATCACCGGCGCGCTGACCGCCGACAACAAGACCTATGACGGCGCGACCACCGCCACCGGGTCGATCGGGCTGACCGGCGTGGTCGCCGGCGACACGGTTTCGGCCGGCGGAACCTACGCCTTCGCCGACAAGACCGCCGCCAGCGGCAAGATTGTCACCGCCTCGGGCACGACCTTGTCCGGCGCCGACGCCGCCAACTACACCTTGACGGGCGTGTCCACGGCGCAGGCCGACATCCTCAGGAAGACCATCACCGGCGCGCTGACCGCCAACGACAAGACCTATGACGGCGCGACCACCGCCACGGGATCGATCGCCCTGACCGGCCTGGTCGCCGGCGACACCGTTTCGGCAGCGGGGACCTACAGTTTCGCCGACAGGAACGCCGGTTCGGGCAAGGCGGTGACGGCCTCGGGCGTCACGCTGGCCGGCGCCGACGCCGCCAACTACGATCTGGGCGCGGTCAGCGGCGATCTGGCCGACATCCTGCGCCGCCAGGTGACGGTGTCCGCCGACGGCCAGTTCAAGCCGTTCGGCCAGGTCGACCCGACCCTGACCTATCGCATCACCGTCGGGTCCCTGGCCACGGGCGACTCGTTCAACGGCCTGCTCGCGCGGGCGGCCGGAGAGGCGCCGGGAGACTATGCGATCTCGCGGGGGACCCTGGGCCTGTCGGCCAACTACGACCTGACCTTCACCGGCGCGGTCTTCACGATCGAGCGGCTGCCCGCCATCGAGCAGGAAGGCTCGATCATGCTCAAGCACGTGACCCAGTCGCCCGACTTCACGCTCGACTGGGATCCGGAACCCAATCTTCAGACCACGGGGCCGGCCTGCGAAGGCGAAGGCTGTCCGCGACAGGCCGCCGGCGCCGCCGACGGCAGGGTCGTTGCGGCCCTGCCCTAGCCGCGGCGCATCGGCCGGACGGGCGAAACCGTTCGGCCGACTGTGAAGTATTCATAAAATTCCGGCGCGCCTCGCGCCGCGCCGCGTCCCTTGAGCTTGGGAGCATCTCTGCTCCGGTTCAGGGCCTGCGGTCGATGAAAACGCTATCGTTCAAAACCAAGCTTCTCGCGTCGTCCATGGCGCTCTTCTCGCTGCTGGGCGCGAGCCAGGCTCTCGCCGAGGACGCGCCCGTCGCCACGGCGGATTCCGCCGAGGTCTCCGCCATCACCGTGGTCGCCACCCGCAACGACGCCATGCGCACCCAGATGGCCAGCGACAACGCCGTCAGCGTGATGTCGGCCGACGATCTGGAGCACACCGCGGTCCACAACGTCGCCGAAGCCCTGGCCCTGTTGCCCGGCATCAGCGTGCAGAACACCGGCAACTCGTTCTTCGGCGGCGTCGACGGGGCCTCGCGCGGCGAAGGCATGTTCGTGGGCGTGCGCGGCATGAACTCGGAGTTCACCCTGGCCCTGATCAACGGCGTCAACGTCGCCCAGGGCATGCCCTATTCGCGCCAGGTGCAGCTGTCGCTGCTGCCGCCGTCGGGCCTGAAGACCATCGTGGTCAACAAGAACTCGACCGCCGACATGGATGGCGACGCCATCGGCGGCACCATCGACTTCATCACCCCCTCGGCCTTCAGCTTCCGCGACGGCTACGCCTCGCTGTCGGTCGCCGGCCGCGTCGAGAGCCGCGCCCGCACCTATGACGAGGACGGCCTGGGCGGCGGCGTCAGCGGCGAGATCGCCCGCCGCTTCGGCCAGAACGACCAGTTCGGCCTCTATGTCAGCGCCTTCTACGACAAGCGCACCTTCGCCAACTCGATGGTCGCGGCCCTGATGAACGCCCAGAACGACGGCGGCTGGGCCTATCTGCACTCAGCGACGGACACCGCCGAAGGCGCCAATCCCGCCGGCATGGACAAGGAGGCGAACCTCGCCCTGACCGGCCTGAACGTCGGCGTCTCGACCGGCCACACCAAGCGCTATGGCGGCAACTTCTCGCTGGACTGGCGCCCGGACGACAGCCTGGATCTCTATCTGCGCGGCTCCTACGCCTTCGCCGAAACCGAGCAGAACTCGACCCTGAACCAGTTCGTCCAGAACCGCGCCCGCGTCTTCAACGCCGCCACCGGCCTCTATGACCTGAATCTGACCAATTCGTCGGTCCGGATGTGGTACACGACCAACCCCGAGGACGCCGACCTCAGCACCGTGACCCTGGGCGGGATCAAGCGCCACCGCGCCTGGACCCTGTCGCCGTCGGTCTTCTACTCCGAAGGCGGCAACGACCGTCCCGACCACATCGAGGCCTCGGTCCGCAACAACCAGTCCGACCGCTTCAACACGGGCTTCCTAACGCCCTACAGCGGCCTCTTCATCGGCTACAACAAGGACGGCTATCCGATGCCGCTCCTGACCCAGGCGCAGCGCGACCTGATCAACAATTCCGGAACGGCCCTGCTGGCGCGCCGGGCGGGCCAGCTGACCGAGCAGTTCTCCAACCAGCAGAAGTTCGGCGGCCGCTTCGACGTCCAGCGCGACTTCGACGACGGGGCGCTCTCCTACGTCAAGACCGGCGTGAAGTACGTCCAGAGCCACCGCCGCGTCACCAGCCACGACTGGACGAACGACCACTTCGCCAACCTACTCGGCAAGCCGGGCGTGACGTGGAACGAGCTGGGCCTGATCTCCGGCTATTTCGACTCGGTCTATCCGGGCCTCTACGACATCCGCGCGCCCAAGGTGAACCACGACCGCCTGGTCTCGCTGTTCCGCCAGTACTTCGACGCCAGCGCCGCCGCGGCCGACCTCTGCTACCTCAACTGCAACACGCTGAAGGGCGACGAGAACGTCGCCGCCGCCTACGTGACCGGCAAGTGGGACATGGGCGCGCTCGAGGTCATTCCCGGCCTGCGCTACGAGCACACCAGCATCGAGAACACCTACTGGAACAACGACAGCAAGGCCCGGCGCTTCGAGACCAACTCGACCAAGTACAACGAGTGGCTGCCCAGCCTGTTCGCCAACTATCGCCCCAGCGATGAGGCGGTGTACCGCGCCTCGATCACCCGGGCCTACATGCGCCCGGCCCTGGTCCAGCTTGGCGGTTCGGAAACCACCACGCGCGGCGACAACTCGATCACCGTCACCCGCGGCAACCCCGACCTGAAGACGCTGAAGTCCTGGAACTTCGACGCCTCGGGCGAGTGGCGCAACAGCGTCGGCGGCTATGCGATGGTCGGCGTCTACTACAAGCGCCTGTCGGACTACATGTACGACAACGGCTCGACCACCGTGAACGGCGGCCAGTCGACGGGGGGCACGCAGTACAATGGCGAGACCTTCGACCGGGTGACCATCGTCTCGCCGACCAA
>PJUK01000320.1_pt1 | contig 19662 bp, 17 predicted proteins | sample 1512211 | NCBI WGS metagenome assembly PJUK01 (sample SAMN08177668, study PRJNA422409) | Feces metagenome, whole genome shotgun sequencing project.
CATCGTCCTGGGCATGCCGCACCGCGGCCGCCTGAACGTGCTGGCCGCCGTGATGGGCAAGCCCTACCACGTGATCTTCCACGAATTCCAAGGCGGCTCGTCGGTGCCCTCGGACGTCGAGGGTTCGGGCGACGTGAAATACCACATGGGCGCTTCGTCGGACCGTGAGTTCGACGACAACAAGGTCCACCTGTCGCTGACCGCCAACCCCTCGCACCTGGAAATCGTCAACCCGGTCGTGATCGGCAAGGCCCGCGCCAAGCAGGCCTTCACCCTGCGCGAACAGCCGGACGCCGGCCGCGGCCACGTGCTGCCGCTGCTGCTGCACGGTGACGCGGCCTTCGCCGGCCAGGGCGTCGTGGCCGAGTGCTTCACCCTGTCGGGCCTGAAGGGCTACCGCACGGGCGGCACCATCCACTTCATCGTCAACAACCAGATCGGCTTCACCACCAGCCCGCGCTACTCGCGCAGCTCGCCCTACCCGAGCGACATGGCTCTGATGGTCGAGGCCCCGATCTTCCACGTGAACGGCGACGATCCCGAAGCCGTGGTGTTCGCGGCCAAGGTCGCCACCGAATATCGCCAGATGTTCGGCAAGGACGTGGTCATCGACATGGTCTGCTACCGTCGCTTCGGCCACAATGAAGGCGACGATCCGACCATGACGTCGCCGCTGATGTACGCGAAGATCAAGGGCCACCCCTCGACGCGCGAACTGTACGCCAACCGCCTGATCGCCGAGGGCCAGGTCAGCCAGGCCGAGTCCGACGCCTGGGTCGGCGAGTTCGAGACCTTCCTCGACAAGGAATTCGAGGCCGGCAAGAGCTACAAGGCCAACAAGGCCGACTGGCTGGACGGCAAGTGGAAGGGCCTGGCCCAGCCGGGCGACGAAGAGCGCCGCGGCAAGACCGACGTTCCGCTCGCCAAGCTGCAGGAACTGGCCGCCAAGATCACGGCCATCCCGGAACGCATCGACGCCCACAAGACCGTGCGCCGCGCGATCGAGAACCGTCGTGACGCCTTCACCAAGGGCGAGGGCCTCGACTGGGGCGCCGCCGAGCACATGGCGTTCGCCACCCTGCTCGACGAAGGCTTCCCGGTCCGCCTGTCGGGCCAGGATTCGGTCCGCGGCACCTTCACCCAGCGCCACTCCGACGTCATCGACCAGAAGACCGAAGAGCACTACACGCCGCTGAACAACATCCGCGCCGGCCAGGCCAACTACGAAGTCATCGACTCGGCCCTGTCGGAAGAGGCGGTTCTGGGCTTCGAGTACGGCTTCTCGCTGGCCGACCCGAACACCCTGACCCTGTGGGAAGGCCAGTTCGGCGACTTCGTGAACGGCGCCCAGGTGGTGATCGACCAGTTCATCAGCTCGGGCGAACGCAAGTGGCTGCGGATGAGCGGTCTGGTGATGCTGCTGCCGCACGGCTACGAAGGCCAGGGCCCCGAGCACAGCTCGGCGCGCCTCGAGCGCTTCCTGCAGTCGTGCGCGGAAGACAACATGCAGGTCGTCAACTGCACCACGCCGGCCAACTACTTCCACGCCCTGCGTCGCCAGATGCACCGTGAGTACCGCAAGCCGCTGATCGTGATGTCGCCCAAGAGCCTGCTGCGCCACAAGCGCGCCGTCTCGAACCTGTCGGACCTGGCCGAAGGCACCGCCTTCCACCGCGTGATGGTGGACGGCGCCGAAGCCGGCTGCGACGTCGGCGGGATCACGCTGAAGAGCGACGATCAGATCAAGCGCGTCATCATGTGCTCGGGCAAGGTCTACTTCGACCTCGTGGACCAGCGCGCCAAGAGCGGCCGCGACGACGTCTACATCCTGCGCCTGGAGCAGTTCTATCCGTGGCCGATGAAGTCGGTCATGGGCGTCCTGAACCGCTTCAAGAACGCCGAACTGGTGTGGGTGCAGGAAGAGCCGAAGAACATGGGCGGCTGGACCTTCGTCGATCCGTGGATCGAGCTGACCCTCGACAAGATGGACATCAAGGCCAAGCGGGCCCGCTACGTGGGCCGTCCGGCCAGCGCCTCGACCGCCGCCGGCCTGATGAGCCGCCACCTCAAGGAGCTCGAAGCCTTCCTCACCGAAGCCTTCGCCTAAGAGCACCAACCTTCAAGCCGCCGCGTCCTCGGACTTGTTCGATGGGCGCGGCGGCCTAAGTTCGTTTAGACCCCGACCGCCAGATCAAAGAGACATCGGAACCTGACATGGCCGACATCATGACCCCCGCCCTGGGCGAATCCGTCACCGAAGCGACGGTCGCCCGCTGGACCAAGAAGGCCGGGGAGGCCGTGAAGAAGGACGAGCTGCTCGTCGAGCTGGAAACCGACAAGGTCAGCCTCGAAGTCGTCTCGCCGGCCGACGGCGTCCTGGCCGCGATCAGCGCCGAAGAAGGCGCCACCGTCGTTCCGGGCACGGTCCTGGGCGTGGTGACCGAAGGCGCGACCGCCTCGGCCGCTCCGGCCGCCGCCGCTCCGGCTCCGGCCGCTGCTCCGGCTCCCGCCCCGGCTCCGGCGCCCGCCGCCGCGGCTCCGGCCGCCCCGGCCGCCGCTCCGGTCAGCCCGGCTCCCGCCCGCGTCGCCGCCGAGAACAACCTCGACCTGTCGAAGGTCGTCGGCACCGGCAAGGACGGCCGCGTCACCAAGGGCGACGCTCTCGCCGCCCTGGAAGCCCGCGCCGCCGCCCCGGCTCCGGCCGCCGCTCCGGCCGCGCCGCGCGCCCTGCACGAGCGCGAAGAGCGCGTGAAGATGACGCGCCTGCGTCAGACGATCGCCCGTCGCCTGAAGGAAGCCCAGAACACCGCCGCCATGCTGACGACCTTCAACGAGGTCGACATGAGCGCGGTCATGGCCCTGCGCGCCCAGTACAAGGACGTGTTCGAAAAGCGTCACGGCGTGAAGCTGGGCTTCATGTCGTTCTTCACCAAGGCCGTCGTGGCCGCGCTGAAGGCGATCCCGGACGTCAACGCCGAGATCGACGGCCAGGACGTCATCTACAAGAACCACTACGACATCGGCGTCGCCGTCGGCACCGACAAGGGCCTGGTGGTTCCGGTCGTGCGTGACGCCGACGTGCTGAACCTGGCCGAGATCGAAAAGACCATCGGCGACCTCGGCAAGAAGGCCCGCACCGGCGGCCTGGCCATCGAAGACATGCAGGGCGGCACCTTCACGATCACCAACGGCGGCATCTACGGCTCGCTGATGTCGACCCCGATCCTGAACGCGCCGCAGTCGGGCATCCTGGGCATGCACGCGATCAAGGAACGCGCCATGGTCATCAACGGCAAGATCGAGATCCGTCCGATGATGTACCTGGCCCTGTCGTACGACCACCGCGTCGTCGACGGCGCCGGCGCCGTGACCTTCCTGGTCAAGGTCAAGGAAGCCCTGGAAGACCCGCAGCGCCTGCTGCTGGACCTGTAAGGTTCGGTCATCCCAGAACGACGAAGGGGCCGCGAAAGCGGCCCCTTTTTCTTTGGTCCTCCCCCTGAAGGGGAGGTGGCCCGGAGGGCCGGAGGGGGAAGCGGCTGCTGAAGCGCCGCTATCACTTCCCCCTCAGTCGGCTTCGCCGACAGCTCCCCCTTCAGGGAGAGCGTCTATTAATCCGCATCCCACCGGAACGCCGCGTCGATCCAGTCGCCGATGCGGCCGTCCGGACGCGCCAGGGCGTAGACCGCCGCCATCTCTTCGTCGGTCAGGGCGAAGTCGAAGATCGCGAAGTTCTCGGCCAGGCGGGCGGGGTTCTTGGTGCGCGGGATGGTGACCACGCCCTGCTGCACCTGCCAGCGCAGGGTGACCTGGCCCGGCGTCTTGCCGTACTTGTCGCCGATCGCCTTCAGCACCGGGTCATCGCCGACCTTGCCCTGGGCCAGGGGCGACCAGGCGGTGATCGAGGCGCCCAGCTTGTCGGCGACAGCCCGCAGGGTCTTCTGCGACAGATAGGGGTGGTACTCGACCTGGTTGGTGGCCAGCGGGGCCTCCGACAGCCTGGCCGCTTCCTCCCATAGCGCCGAGGGGAAGTTCGACAGGCCGATCGCCCGCGTGCGCCCGTCGGCCTTCACCGCGTTCAGGGCGGCGATGGTCTCGGCCAGAGCCGGCTTGGGCTTGGGCCAGTGCAGCAGCAAAAGGTCGACCTGGTCGACGCGCAGCTTCTTCAGGCTCTCGTCGACCGAGCGCTGCAGATCGCCCTCGGCGAACTTGTCGATCCACACCTTGGTGGTGACGAAGATCTCGTCGCGGGCCACGCCGGTCGCCGCCAGGGCCGCGCCGACGTCCTGCTCGTTGCCATAGATCTGGGCGGTGTCGACATGGCGATAGCCGAGCTCCAGCGCCTTCTCGGTCACACCCTGGGCCAGGCCGTTTTCCAGCTGGTAGGTGCCCAGGCCGATGGCGGGGATCTCGACGTCGCCCGAACGGACGCCGGGGGTGGGGTTCGACATGGAAAGCTCCGCAAAATCTGGTCAGCCGGATATAGGCGCCGCGCCCGGCTTCGCCAGCCGAAGTTGCAGGTGCTGCAGGCCGGTCAGCAGCAGCGTGAGCGCGTAGAAGCCGGCCGACATCACGACCATGGTCACCAGCACGGCGGGATAGCCGCGCTTGGCCACGTCGAGGAACGGATACGGATAGAACCCCGAGACCGCCCCGTGCAGCAGCGTCCAGGCGCCGAAGGCGGCGGGGAAGACCAGCGCCTTCCAGGCCTGGCCCCAGCGCGCGGTCTCGCGAGGCGGGACCGCCAGCAGGTCGGCCAGGTAAAGCAGCGGGGCCGCCGTGTGCAGCAGGGTGTCGGCGACCCACTGCCAGCCCTTGGGGTCCCACAGCCCGGCCAGCAGCCAGTGATAGATGGCGCCGGTCACGGCGATATAGACGCCGACCGCCACGCGGGTCCCCGCGCGTCGCGCCCACCCCGCCAGCCGCGATCCCGGCGCCAGGCCCGGCGCGACCAGCACCAGCCCGACGGCGATGTTGCTGAGGATGGTGAAGTAGCTGAAGAACCGCACGGTCGAGACCGCGGCCCGGGCGGCGTCCTCGCCCGCCACCATCAGGGCGTACTGCAGCACGACGCCGAACCAGACGACGCCGGCGGCGATCAGGCGCCAGAAGCGGATGCGATCAGGCCTGCTGGTCATGGGCCTTGAGCACCTTCTTCGGCACGCAGGCGCGCCAGTGGCGCTCGAGCAGGCGGGTGACGGTTCCGGCCTCCGCCGCCGACAGCCGCGCCAGCACCATGGGATAGTTGCGATAGTGGTCGGTGAAATAGAAGGCCTCGGGCGCGGCCTCGATCAGCATCTCGCGCTCGTCGAAGGGCACGCCGGGCAGGACCAGGCTGTCGCCGTCCTCCTTCAGCCGGGCCAGGAACTTGCCGTTCGCCTTGAGGCAGGGATAGCCATAGGACGTCCCGTCCGCGACCAGCGGCAAGGCGAAAGCAAAGGCGCGGACCTCGTCATAGGTGATGGGCATGGGCGAAGCTTCCTTTCCGCGACTATAGAGGGACCATGAGCGCGGAAAACACCCTGAAGACGCCGATCCTCGTGCTGGGCGCCACCAGCCTGATCGGGACGTTCCTGATGGACCGGCTGCAGGCCGCCGGCCACGAGCCGATGGGCCTGTCGCGGAGACCTCCAGGTGGAGACGCCTGCTGGATCGACGCCGACCTCAAGGGCGAGGACCTGGCCGAGCAGCTGCCGGGCGCGGCCACGGTGTTCTCGCTGTCGCCGATCTGGCTGCTGCCCGACGTACTGCCGCTCTTGCAAGCGCGCGGCATGAAGCGCCTGGTGGCCTTCTCCTCGACCAGCCGTTTCACCAAGGAAACCTCGCCCGAGGCCTCCGAGCGCGCCGTGGCCAAGGCCCTGGCCGACGCCGAGGACGCCGTCGAGGCCTTCTGCCGGGAACACGGCGTGGCCTGGACGATCCTGCGACCGACCCTGATCTATGCCGAGGGCCGCGACGGCAATGTCAGCCGCCTGGCCGGCCTGATCCGCCGCTTCAAGGTGCTGCCGCTGTCGGGGATGGGCGAGGGCCTGCGCCAGCCGGTCCACGCCGACGACCTGGCGGCCGGCGCCATCGCCGCCGCCGCGGCGCCGGCCGCCCGCGACCGCGCCTACGCCCTGGTGGGCGGCGAGACCCTGCCCTATCGCGAGATGGCCCGCCGGGTGTTCGAGGGCCTGGGCCGTCGCCCGGCGATCCTCGTTCTGCCGCCCTGGCTGTTCGGCCTGCTCCTGACCCTGGCCCGCCCGTTCTTCCCCGGCGCCACCGCGGCCATGGGCGCGCGCATGAGCCAGGACCTGACGTTCGACTCGTCGGACGCGGTCAGGGATTTCGGGTGGGCGCCGAGGGATTTCCGGCCGCGGTTCTAAAACGCTCTCCCTGAAGGGGAGCTGTCGCGAAGCGACTGAGGGGGAAGTTCCAGCGGCGCGTCCGCAGCCGCTTCCCCCTCCGGCCCTCCGGGCCACCTCCCCCTTTAGGGGGAGGATCGTCAAGCCAGCCCGGCCCGGCCGTAGTACAGCATCCCCGCCGTCGGCCGCTTCAGGCCCCGCGCGATCCTCGGTCCGAACTTGGTCGCCGACAGCAGGCGCGCGACCATCGCCTCGTCGCCGGCCCGGCGGAACGCCCGGGCCGAGGCCGACCACAGGGCCGTGGTGGTCGGATGGGGCAGGACGACGCCGGCGGCGGCGCCCAGGGCCAGCAGGCTCCAGCCGGCGAAACGATTTGCGGTGCGGTCGGGACGGGTCATCGGATGTCTCCTTTCATGGGGTGGAGGAGGACCGCCGGGGGCTGGGCGGGTGGCGGTCCTCCTCGGGCCGCCGAGCGAGCGTTTACTCGGCGGCGATGGGGGCCGCGTCGAACGCGATCCCCAGTCTGGAAGCGACGCCCGCGGCGTAGGCCGGGTCGGCGCGGTGGAAGTGAACCAGCTGGCGACGGACGATCGCCTCGGGCACGCCCTGCATGGCGCCGGCGATGTTGTCGAACAGCGCCGCCTGCTGGGCCGGGCTCATCAGCCGGAACAGCGCGCCCGGCTGGACGTAGTCGTCATTGCCGACCCGGTGATCGAAGCGGTCGGCGTCGCCGTACAGGGGCAGCGGCGGCTCGGCGGCCGACGGTTCCTGCACCGGCCCGCCGAAGCTGCTGGGCTCGTACCAGGCCTCCGTCCGCTTCGGCGCATCGAAGCGCATGGCCCCGTCGGCGTGATAGTGGTTCACCGGGCAGCGCGGACGATTGACCGGCAGCGCCTCGTAGTGCGTGCCCACCCGGTAGCGGTGCGCGTCGGCATAGGCGAACAGGCGGCCCTGCAGCACCTTGTCCGGCGAGAAGCCGATCCCAGGCACGATGTTCGACGGCGAGAACGAGCTCTGCTCGACCTCGGCGAAATAGTTGTCCGGGTTGCGGTTCAGCTCCAGCACGCCGACCTCGATCAGCGGGAAGTCGGCATGCGGCCACACCTTGGTGAGGTCGAACGGGTCGAAGGCCGTCTCGCAGGCCTGGGCTTCCGTCATGATCTGCACCTTCAGGGTCCAGCGCGGGTAGTCGCCGCCCTCGATGGCCTCGAACAGGTCGCGCTGGGCGCTCTCGCGGTCACCCGCGATCACCGCATTGCCCTCATCGTTGGTCCAGGTGCGGATCCCCTGCTGGGACTTGAAGTGGAACTTCACCCACACCCGCTCATTGGCGGCGTTGATGAAGCTGTAGGTGTGGCTGCCGAAGCCGTGCATGTGGCGATAGCCCTGCGGCAGGCCGCGATCCGAGAACAGGATCGTCACCTGGTGCAGGCTTTCGGGGCTCAGGCTCCAGAAGTCCCACATCGCCGTCGGCGAGCGCAGGTTCGACACCGGGTGGCGCTTCTGGGTGCGGATGAAGTCGGGGAACTTCAGCGGGTCGCGGATGAAGAACACTGGGGTGTTGTTGCCCACCAGGTCCCAGTTGCCCTCCTCGGTATAGACCTTGAGGGCGAAGCCGCGCACGTCGCGCTCGGCGTCGGCCGCGCCGCGCTCGCCGGCCACGGTCGAAAAGCGCAGCAGCACTTGCGACTGCGCGCCCGGCTGCAGGGCCTTGGCCTTGGTGTAGCGGCTGATGTCGTGGGTGATGGTCAGCATGCCGTAGGCCGCCGAGCCCTTGGCGTGGACGACGCGCTCGGGGATACGCTCGCGGTTCTGGTGGGCCAGCTTCTCGATCAGCTGGTAGTCCTGCATCAGCAGCGGGCCGCGCGGACCGGCCGACAGGCTGTTCTGGTTGTCCGCGACGGGCGCGCCGGCCGTGGTGGTCAGGATGGTCTTGGTCATGTCGCCCTCGTCGAATTCCGTAGCGCCACTGTCGCGGGCGGCGTTCGATAAATCCAATTGATCGTTTTTCTCCGTAAGATCGGAGAAATTTATCGAACCATAGCGCGGGCGATCACGTGGTTCTTGGAAGGACGCATCGGCTCGACCCGGCGGGCGCGGCGGTTTAAGCCAAGCCGCATGACCGCCATCCTGCCCGACGCCGCCGCCGCCAACTGGGTCGACCGCTACGCTCCCGAGCGCTTGCGCCCCTGGCTCAAGCTCGGACGCTTCGACCGCCCGGCCGGCATCTGGCTGCTGATGCTGCCCGGCTGGCAGGGCATCGCCCTGGCCGCGGCCGAGAAGGGCCAGCTGCCCAATCCCTGGCTGCTGATCGCCTTCTTCGTCGGAGCGGCGCTGATGCGGGCGGCCGGCTGCGCCTTCAACGACATCGTCGACCGCGACTTCGACGCCCAGGTGGCCCGCACCGCCCTGCGCCCGATCCCGGCAGGCCTGATCACCGTCAAGCAGGCCTGGCTGTTCCTGGTCGGCTGCAGCCTGACGAGCTTCCTCATTCTGATCTGCCTGGGCTGGGTCGCCATCGGCCTGGGCGTGGCCTCGCTGGTTCTGGTGGCCGGCTATCCGTTCATGAAGCGCATCACCTGGTGGCCGCAGGCGTGGCTGGGCCTGACCTTCAACTGGGGCGCCCTGCTGGGCTACGCCGCCGCGACCCACACGCTGTCGTGGTCGGCCGCCCTGCTCTACGCCTCGGGCATCTTCTGGACCCTGGGCTACGACACGATCTACGCCATCCAGGACATTGAGGACGACGCCCTGGCCGGGGTGAAGTCGTCGACCCGCCGCCTCGGCTCTAAGGTCCGCGAGGGGGTGGCGATCTTCTACGTCCTGGCCTTCGCGCTGGCGCTGGCCGCCGCCTGGGTCGGAGGCCTGGGACCGCTGTTCCTGCCGCTGCTGGGCCTTTTCGGCCTGCACCTGTCGCGCCAGGCCGTGGCCGTGCGCGTCGACGACGGTCCCGGCGCGCTGAAGATCTTCAAGTCCAACGCCCAGGCCGGCGCGATCCTGGTGCTGGCCCTGGTGGCGGGCCTGTGGACCCCGGCGGGGTTCTAGAACGGTCCCGCGCGGTAGATCCGCTCCATCGATCGCTCCAGCTCGCCCAGCCGGCGGTCATAGGCCCGGTTCAGGCAGGCGCGATTGGCCTTGCAGGTCGCGCGATCGTTCAGCCAGGCCTGTTGGCCGTCCATCAGCGCGCCGCGCGCGCCCATGCCCATGGTGCGCTTGTTGATGTCGTAGAGCACGCTCATCCGCACGTCCTTGTTGTCCAGCCCGCGGTCTGCGCAGATCGCCCGCTCGTCGGCCCGCCGGGCCTTTGCGCAGTCGAAGCTGGCGGCGTGCGCGGCCCCGGCGAGCCCGAGCGAGACAAGGGCGACGGCAACGAACAAGCGCATGAAAATCCTCCGGAAACCGGCCTGACCTAACGGCATTCTGTCGGGCTGAACCTGAATGTGCGATGATCCGTTCCATGGCCGTCGCCGCTCGCATCAAGCCGCAGGAGCTGTTCGCGCCCGAGGACTGGGCCCGCCTGTCGGCGCGCTCGTCCTGGCGCGGGATCGCCATGATCGCCCACGCCTGGGGCGTGATCCTGGCGGCCGGGGCCCTCTTCGTGATCTGGCCCAACCCGCTGACCTACATCGTCGCGGTGATGCTGATCGGCGCGCGCCAACTGGGGCTGGCGATCCTGATGCACGAGGCCGCGCACGGCGGCCTGCACCCCAATCTCAAGGTCAACGACTGGCTGGGCGAGTGGCTGTGCGCCGCCCCGCTGGGCGCCGCGCTGAACGCCTACCGCCCCTATCACCTGACCCACCACAAGTTCGCCCAGCAGGCCGAGGACCCGGACCTGGTGCTGTCGGCGCCGTTCCCGACCACCCGAGCCTCGCTGCGCCGCAAGATCATCCGCGACTTGACGGGGCGGACCTTCTTCAAGCAGCGGCTGGGGCCGATCATCGCGGGCCTGAAGAAGCGCCAGCACGGCCAGGCCCCGGGCGCGATCTTCGCCCGCGCGGCGGCCGGCCAGAAGCGGTTCCTGCTGATCAACCTGGCCATGCTGGTCGCGCTCAGCGCCGCTGGCCTGTGGTGGGCGTGGCTGGCGCTGTGGCTGGTTCCGATGGCCACCTGGTTCCCGCTGGTCACCCGCCTGCGCAACATCGCCGAGCACGCCCTGGTGGCCAAGGACGAGCCGAACCCCTTCCGCCACGCCCGCACCACCCGCGCCAACTGGCTCGAGCGGGCCCTGGTGGCCCCCTACCACGTCAATTTCCACGCCGAGCACCACCTGTTCATGCACGTGCCGTGCTGGAACCTGCCCCGCGCGCACCGGCTGCTGCGGGAAAAGGGCCTGACCGAAGGGATGCTGACCGCGCCGGGCTATCTGGCCGTCCTGAAGGCGGCGTCGGGGAAGGTGGCCTGACCCCTTCTTCTCCCGTCATTCCCGCCCTTGTGGCGGGAATGACGGGCGGATAGGTCGGCGGCCTACTGGCCTCGCCGCCGCGCCGATGCTCTAACCCGCCCCATGATCGTCCAGACCCTGGAAGGCCGCCGGGCCTTCATCGCCGACAACACCCGCCTGCTGCCGACGCCGCACGCGCCCGAGCTGGTGCTGCATCTGGCCGACGAGATCACGCCGCTGTGGAAGCTGACTGAGGAAGCGCTGGAAGAGATCGGCCTGCCGCCGCCGTTCTGGGCCTTCGCCTGGGCCGGCGGCCAGGCCCTGGCGCGCTACGTGCTGGACCATCCCGAGATCGTGCGCGGCAAGACCGTGATCGACTTCGCCACCGGCTCGGGCATCGTCGCCGTCGCGGCGATGAAGGCGGGGGCGAAAAGCGTGCTGGCCGCCGACATCGACGTCTTCTGCGAGGCGGCCGTCGGGCTGAACGCGGCGGCCAACGGCGTCGAGGTCGCCTTCACCGACGAGAACCTGCTCGACGCCCCGCCGCCGCCGGCCGACGTGCTGCTGGCCGGCGACATCTGCTACGAGGGACCAATGGCCCAGGCGGTCATGGCCTGGCTGGCCCAGGGCCGCGCGGCCGGGGCCAGCGTGCTGATCGGCGACCCTGGCCGCACCTACTTCCCCAAGGACGGGCTGGAAAAGCTGGCCGAGTACCAGGTGCCCACCACCCGCGAACTGGAAGACCTGGCGATCAAGCGCACCAGCGTCTGGACTCTGCCCTGAGCGGAAGTTAGAACATAATGAGAACATTCTGAGGAATACGCCCATGCGCGAAGACGGCAAGATCGACTACATCGAGTGGGCGGGCGGCGAGCTGCCGGCGACCAAGGCCTTCTACGCGGCGGCCTTCGGCTGGAGCTTCACCGACTACGGCCCCGGCTACACCGCCTTCGAGGGCCAGGGCGCAGACGGCGGCTTCGTGGGCGACATCACCGAAGAGCCGGCCAAGCCGCTGGTCATCCTCTACGCCCACGACCTGGAAGCCATGGAGGCCAAGGTCGTCGCCGCCGGCGGCGTGATCGTGAAGCCGATCTTCGAGTTCCCCGGCGGCCGCCGCTTCCACTTCATCGACCCGGCCGGCAACGAACTGGCCGTCTGGAGCGCCACCGGCTTCGAATAAAAGATCCTCCCCCTCTGGGGGAGGTGGCCCGGAGGGCCGGAGGGGGGTCGTTTTCAGCTGCCGCGGATCGCTGGGTGACAAATCCCCCTTCAGAGGGAGCATCTCCCGCCCCCGCTAAAACCGTCACACTTCGCTTTCAAACTCCGACGCCTGACGATCGGCCGGGCTCGGGGGAAGCGACATGGGCGAACGGACGTGCGGTTCCTGCGGCCTGTGCTGCAAGGTGCTGGCCATCGAGGCCCTGGCCAAGCCCGACGGCGTCTGGTGCGGCTGCTTCCGGAAAGGCGGCGGCTGCGGGTCTTACGAGACCCGCCCCGGCGCCTGCCGCGACTTCCACTGCCTGTGGCTGAGCTCGGAAAAGCTGGACGACGCCTGGCGGCCCGACAAGGCCGGCTTCGTCATGTATCCCGACCGCGACGGCAAGCGCCTGAACGTGGTGGTCGATCCCGGCAGGCCCGCCGCCTGGAAGCGCGAGCCCTACTACCGCCGCATCAAGGCCATGTCGCAGCGCGCCTACGACGGCTACGAACTGGTCGTCTGCGTCGGCGACCGTCGCACGGTGGTGTTCCCCACCGAGGACGTCGACCTGGGCGTGCTCGACCCCAGCCACAAGCTGGTCAGCGGCTATGTGACCCGCGACGGGGCGCAGGTTCCCTTCGCGATGGTGCTGAGCGACGCGGCCGGGTGACCCTGCAAAGGCATGAGGCGCAGGGCGATCGAAAGGAATGTCGAGGCCAAAACCTGGCAGCAGGCTGTCGGCAGGTCGTTCCTTATCCCCGCCAACAGGCCTATCTAGCCGCCCATGAGCGATTTCGACGACACGGACGACCAGGGGGACGACAACGGGGGCAGGCGCCGGGCGCTGTCCAACGTGCAGGTGCTGGGCTTCCTGGCGCGCTTCTGGCTGCGCCGCAAAGCGATCTTCGCCGCCGGCGTCACCCTGACCCTGATCGCCGTGGCCTTCGACCTGGCCCTGCCCTGGGCCTCGGGCAAGCTGATCGACGTGGTCGCCGCCGGACAGAAGGGTCAGGCCTGGGGCGCGTGGGCCGCCTTCGTCGGCGTCTACCTGGCCTTCTCGCTGATCCGCAACGTCGCCCACCGGTTCTGGATTCCGCTGGCCGCGCGCAACATGGAGGAGATGACCAACGAGGGCTTCTCCCGCGTGCAGGCCTTCTCGTCCGACTGGCACGCCGACAGCTTCGCCGGCGCGACGGTGCGCAAGCTGACCCGCGCCATGTGGGGCTATGACAGCGTCACCGACGCCTTCACCATCTGGCTGGCGCCCAGCCTGATCGTGCTGATCGGCCTGTCGGTGATGATGCTGGTGCGCCAGCCGCTGGCCGGCGCCATCTCGCTGGTCGTGGTGGTGCTGTACCTGGCGGTGAACCTGTGGGTCACCGAGCGCTATGTCCGCCCGTCGAACCTGAAGTCCAACGCCCTGGATTCCGCCATCGGCGGGGCCCTGGCCGACGCGGTCACCTCCAACCCCACCGTCAAGGCCTTCGGCGCCGAGGCCCGCGAGACCGAGCGCCTGGCGCAGGTCACCGCCGCCTGGCGCGATGCGGTGATGGTCACCTGGAACCGCTTCACCGACGTGTGGCTGGGCCAGAACCTCTTGCTGGTGCTGCTGCAGGCGGGCCTGTCGGGGGCGATGGTGTGGAGCTGGCTGCAGGGCAAGGCCGGCCCGGGCGACGTCGCCTTCGCCATCACCGCCTTCCTCCTGATGAGCGGCTATCTGCGCAACATGGGCGAGAACATCCGCATGCTGCAGAAGGGCCTGGACGACAGCGAGGACGCCGCCGCCTGGGCCACCCTGCCGCCGCAGATCGCCGACGCTCCCGGCGCGCCCGACTTCGTTCCCGGACCCGGCCAGATCGCCTTCCAGGGCGTGACCTTCGCCTATCGCAACGCCGGCACGCCGCTGTACGACCGCTTCTCGCTGGACATCGCGCCGGGCGAGAAGGTGGCCCTGGTCGGCCCGACGGGCTCGGGCAAGTCGACCTTCGTCAAGCTGATCCAGCGCCTGCACGACCTGCAGGGCGGGCGGATCCTGATCGACGGCCAGGACGTCGCGCGCGTGACGCAAGGATCCTTGCGCCGCGCCATCGCCGTGGTGCCGCAGGACCCGGCCCTGTTCCACCGCTCCCTGCTCGACAACATCGCCTATGGCCGCCCCGACGCCACCTTCGACCAGGTGGTGGAGGCGGCCAGGAAGGCCCGCGCCCACGAGTTCATCCTGAAGCTGCCGCACGGCTACGACACCCTGGTCGGCGAGCGCGGCATCAAGCTGTCGGGCGGCGAACGCCAGCGCGTGGCCATCGCCCGCGCCTTCCTGACCGACGCCCCGATCCTGGTGCTGGACGAGGCCACCTCGTCGCTGGACGTCGAGACCGAGGCCCTGGTGCAGGAGGCCGCCGAGGCCCTGATGCAGGGCCGCACCACGATCGTCATCGCCCACCGGCTGTCGACCGTGCGCGGCGCCGACCGCATCCTGGTGTTCCAGAACGGCCGCGTCGTCGAGGAAGGCCGCCACGCCGACCTCAAGGCGGCGGGCGGGGTCTATGCCAGGCTGAACGCGGTCAGCGAGGGCGCCTAAGGCGTCACCGCCAGCAGGTTGACCGACTTACCCCGCGGCTTTTTTTCCGGCGGCGGCGCCAGCTTGGCCTCCGGCGGCTCCCTGCGCTCGCAGCCCATCTGGCCCAACGTCATGTGATGGCGCTGGCCGGCGATCTCCAGGTCGGGCAGCGACGGCGGCAGAGGCTTGAGCTGTCCGGCCGCGAAGACGTCGCGGATGTTGTAGGTCGGGCAACTGGACAGGGTCACCTGGCCGTATTCCCGCCACCGCCCGGTCTCGTCGCGCCGATGGATGACGATGTCGTAGCCGCTCGACAGCAGCAGCTCGGGATCGCCCGCGCCATCGACCTGAACGAGCGTGCCGATGCACCAGGTGTCCGGGGCCAGGCGGCAGCCAGACAACGGCGGCGCGCCGAGCGCGGTGAACTGGGCCACGAAATCGGCAGGCAGCACCTGGCCGGCCGGCAGCATCTGAACCTTCTTCAGAGCGGCCTTGTTGGCGTTGGCGAAGATGGGGTTTTCGCGGGCGGCTGAGGCTGCGCGCCGATCGGCGGCCTCCTGCCACGTCTTGGGCGCGGCCCTGGCCGCCCGGGCGATGGCCGGATCGGCGTGCTTCTCCAGCGCCTCGATCGCCTTCACGCCGCGCTGCCCGGAGCGGAGACGCAGGAACTCGAAGTCGAACGCCTCAGGCTTGACCTTGCCGGCCTCCAGGCGCGCCACCTGGCTGTTCACCGACAGCCGCGCGGGATCGGCGAGCGGCGTGAACAGCGCCAGCAGCACGACGATGGCGACGAAGGCCATGGCGATGTTGGTCGCCTCCAGCGGCTTCATCCAGGCGCCGGGCTTGAGAGCCGCGATCGCATAGCCGACGGCGTAGCCTGCCGCGACGATCACGCAGGCCGCGCCATACACCCGATCGGGCGTGAAGCCGTACTGGTCCACCCGCAGCCAGATGGCGTAGGCCGCCAGGATGGTGATCGGCGCCAGCAGCAGGCCGGCGATCCGCGCCGCCCAGGCCAGCACCTTCGGCGGCTGCTCGGTCCCGTCCTGATAGGCGGCGTTGGTCAGCACGATCAGGGCGGCGGCCGCCGTCAGCAGCAGGGCCGCGGCCTTCTTGGTGGCCCACAGCAGCGCGAGGCCCTGGAACGGCAGGGTCGCCAGGAAGCCGGCGGCGATCAGCACCATCAGCGGCAGCAGCCAGGCCAGCAGGGTCAGCGACACCGTCCGCACGCCGCGCACCAGCCCGGCCCGCACGTCGGTCAGCTGCACGGCGGCGGCGAACATCACCGCCGTGGCCGGAAAGCCGAACCAGGCCTGCTCGATCAGTTTCTTGATCGCGTCGACGCCGATCATCGAGAACAGCGCCGAGGCCAGCACCAGCAGCAGCCAGAAGGCGCCGGTGAACAGAATCGACAGCGCCAGCTGCACCCCGTGCTTCCAGGTCTCGTCGAAATAGGTGGTGAAGCGGGCGATCGGCCGCCGCTCCATCTCGGCCGGCTGCACCAGGTGGTGGCCGATGAACAGCAGGGCGGCCACGGCATAGACCACCACGCCGTTCGGCCACATGCCCTCGGACGAGTACTGCAGCCTGGCCGCGTTGGCGGCGTAGCCGGTCAGGCCCACGGCGACCGCGAAGGCGACCAGCTTCCAGATCGCCAGCCGGCCAAGGCGCATGGTCGACAGCCCCGCCAGCACCACGAACGGCGTGAAGAACACGCCCGCCGCCAGGGCCATGAACAGCGCCGGACTGGTCGCCGGCCACAGCCGATGGGCGGCCGCGTGGTCCAGTCCGAACAGAAGCAGGCCCTGGGCCAGGCCCGTGGCCAGGCGCAGGACCGCGACGCGGCGCTGGGCCTTGAGGTCGACGGTCTCGGGCGCGGGCTCGGTCATGGCGTCTTTTCGCTCAACTCTGAAAGGCGCTGGCAAGGGAGCACACCCATGAAGGCGCGACTAGGGCGAAGCTTGCCGCTTCGCCGCTCTCCACGCCTTGCCCCGACGCACGCCCACCCCTAGGTTCCGCCGCGTTCCAGGAGTTTCCGCCCCCATGGCCTACCGCTCGCTTCGCGAATTCATCGACGTGCTGGAGGCCCAGGGCGAGCTGGTGCGGGTCACCGAACCGGTCTCGTCCGTGCTGGAGATGACCGAGATCCAGACCCGCCTCTTGGCGACCGGCGGCCCGGCGGTGCTGTTCGAGCACGTGCTGCTGCCCGACGGGTCGCGCTCGCCGATGCCGGCGCTGGCCAACCTGTTCGGCACGGTCAAGCGCGTGGCCATGGGCGTCACCCTGGGCGGCGAGCCGCGCACCACCGCCGGCGAGCTGCGCGAGGTGGGCGAGCTCTTGGCCTTCCTGCGCCAGCCCCAGCCGCCCAAGGGCCTGAAGGACGCCATCGACATGCTGCCGCTGGCCAAGACGGTGCTGTCGATGCGTCCGGGCACGGTGAAGAAGGCGCCGGTGCAGGAGGTCGTGCTGACCGGCGACCAGATCGACCTTGCCAAGCTGCCGGTGCAGACCTGCTGGCCGGGCGAACCGGCGCCGCTGATCACCTGGGGCCTGGTGGTCACCAAGGGCCCCAGCGACGACCGCGAGGACGATTTCAACCTCGGCATCTACCGCATGCAGGTGCTGGGCAAGGACAAGGCGATCATGCGCTGGCTGGCCCACCGCGGCGGCGCCCAGCACTACGCCCGCCACAAGAAGGCCGGCAAGAAGGAGCCCCTGCCCTGCGCCGTCGTGCTGGGGGCCGATCCCGGCACCATCCTGGCCGCCGTGACGCCGGTGCCCGACACCCTTTCGGAGTACCAGTTCGCCGGCCTGATGCGCGGCGCCAAGCTCGACCTCGTGCCGTGCATGACCGTGCCGCTGATGGTCCCGGCCCAGGCCGAGATCGTGCTGGAAGGCCATGTCCTGCTCGACGAGTACGAGGACGAGGGCCCCTACGGCGACCACACCGGCTACTACAACAGCGTCGAGAAGTTCCCGGTCTTCCAGGTGACGGCCATCACCATGCGCAAGGACCCGATCTATCTGACCACCTTCACCGGCCGTCCGCCGGACGAGCCCAGCGTGCTGGGCGAGGCGCTGAACGAGGTGTTCATCCCGCTGATCCGCCAGCAGTTCCCCGAGATCGTCGACTTCTGGCTGCCGCCCGAGGGCTGCAGCTACCGCATCGCCGTGGTGTCGATGAAGAAGGCCTATCCGGGCCACGCCAAGCGGGTGATGCTGGGCGTGTGGAGCTATCTGCGCCAGTTCATGTACACCAAGTGGGTGATCGTCGTGGACCACGACATCAACGCCCGCGACTGGAAGGACGTGATGTGGGCGATCAGCACCAAGATGGATCCCGCGCGGGACATCACGGTGATCGAGCACACGCCCATCGACTATCTCGACTTCGCCTCGCCCGTCAGCGGCCTGGGCAGCAAGATCGGCCTGGACGCCACCGACAAGTGGGAGCCCGAGACCAATCGCGAGTGGGGCGAGGAGATCCGGATGGACCAGTCGGTGATCGATGCGGTCAGCGAGAAGTGGTCGCGCCTGGGCCTGCCCGGCGAGGGCAAGCCGATCTGGAAGGGCAAGTAATCCATAGCGTCTGAAATCGGGGGATTTCGTGGACCCATTCGAGTTCTTCTTCAGCTTCTACGGCCTGCTGCTGGGCTTCTCGGTGGCCGAGCTGGTGGGCGGCTTCGCCCGCCTGCTGCACGAGCGGCGTAACGTGCGGTTCGGCTACCTGACGCCGCTGCTGGCGCTGTTCGTGGCCATCGACATCGCCAGCTTCTGGAACCAGGCCTGGGTGATCTTCCGCCCCGCGCCCTACAACTACGCCCTGCTGATCCTGGGCCTGGTGGTGGCCAGCACCTTCTATGTCGCCGCCACCCAGGTCTTCCCGCGCGAGCTGAAGGCGGGCGAGGACCTGGACGACCACTTCTGGACCCGCAAGCGCCTGGTGCTGCTCAGCGTCATGGGCGCCAACCTGCTGATCGTCGCCCTGTTCCTGGGCCTGGTGAACCTGAACGGCGAGATCACGCGACTGCGGCTCGGCCCGGCGTTCTGGATCGGCACGCCGATGTTCATGGGTCTGACGCTGCTGGCCGCGCTGAACCGCAAGCGGCTGGTGGTGACCGGCGCGCTGGCGATCCTGGTGGCCTATCAGGCCTGGCAGATCTTCGGCTCGGCCAAGGCGCTGATCGACAAGGGCGGCTGGTCGCTGATCGGCGGCTGACGCAGCACGTGGTCCTAGCCCTTCGACAGGCTAAGGGTGAGGACCATCTTCGAACGCCGGGTAGCAGAAAAACCTCATCCTGAGCCTGTCGAAGGACGAGGTTTTCGTCACGACGCCGCCTGTCGACAAGACTTGGCCCCTTGCCTTCACCATTCAGAGGCGCGACGACAGGACCATGCGCTCGACCGCTCTGCTCACCCTCGCCCTGCTTGCATTGGGAACGCCCGCCATGGCCCAGACCCCCGCCGCCAAAGCCCCCTGGGACCAGGCCTTCCTGCCCCCGGCCCCGCACTGGCAAGGCGCCAGCCAGGCGCTGATCCGCGACGCGTCCGATCCGTGGGTCACCGCGTTCGAGGCCGACCCCGAACACGACTTCTCGCCCAACTACGTCGACACCCGCGCCTGGTTCGACAGGCTGGACAAGGCCAGCAAGCTGGTGCGCGTCGAGGACTTCGGCGTCTCGCCCGAAGGCCGGCCGATCTTCGCCGTCATCGCCAGCAAGGACGGCGAAAAGCTGGACCCGAAGAAGCCGCTGCTGCTCGTCCAGTGCGGCATCCACCCCGGCGAGATCGACGGCAAGGACGCGGGCATGATGCTGCTGCGCGACATGGCTTTCCACGGGAAGGGCGGCCTGCTCGACAAGGTCAACCTGGTGCTGATCCCGATCCTGTCGGTCGACGGCCACGAGCGCTCGGGCCCCTATTCGCGCCCCAACCAGCGCGGGCCGCGCATCCAGGGCTGGCGCAACACGGCCACCAACCAGAACCTCAACCGCGACTTCATGAAGCTCGACCAGCCCGAGATGCAGGCGCTGAAGCGGCTTCAGGCCAAGTATCACGCCGACCTTTACGTCGACGTCCACGTCACCGACGGCATGGATTACCAGTACGACGTCACCTACGGCTACAACGGCGAGGACGGCGTCTGGTCGCGCTCGCCGGCCACGGCCAAGTGGCTGGACGA
>PJUK01000325.1_pt1 | contig 19243 bp, 19 predicted proteins | sample 1512211 | NCBI WGS metagenome assembly PJUK01 (sample SAMN08177668, study PRJNA422409) | Feces metagenome, whole genome shotgun sequencing project.
ATGCGGGCGGTTTCGGCGCGTCTGATAAGTTTGGGTGAGAAAGTTGTAGTGCGTTGGATTGGTTGGGTTCTTTGATGAACTCACCGTGGATGGAGCTGCGTCTATCCCCGTCCGCCTTACTGTTCCTTCTCCCTGGAAGGAGAAGGTGGCCTGCGAAGCAGGTCGGATGAGGGGTTAGGGACGGTCGACGGCGTGCCGGCACGCCGGCCAGCGGCGTAACCCCTCACCCTCCCAGGCTATCGCCTGGGCCCCTCCCTCTCCCTCTGGGAGAGGGTTTGGAGGGGGCGATCCCAAGCATCCATGAAGCTCAAAACGTGCCCCCTCCGTCGCCCTCGGCGATACCTTCCCCAGAGGGAGAGGATCCTCGCCTACCCCTTGCGCGCCAGGCGGATCACGCCGTCTTCGCCTTCGCTGACGCGCACCGGGAAGGTGTGGGTCACGGCGGTGACGAAGGCCATGGGTTCGGTGCTCTGGAAGTAGCCGGCCAGGCGCAGGTCGGCGATCGACGGGTCGGCGATGCGCACCTTGCGGCGGTTGTAGCGGTTGAACTCGGCCACGGCCTGGCTCAGCGACTGTCCGTTCAGCGCGATGGCGCCCTGACGCCAGGCCAGGGCCCGGTCGATCTCGGCGTCGGACAGCGGCTGGGCGTGGCTGCCGCCCGGGCCGTAGACCATGGCCGTTCCGGCCGCGACCTTGGTCTCCCTGGCCGGGCCGTCGCCGTCGGGCTCGACCTGAGCCGCGCCGCGGCGCACGGTGACGGCGGCGTTCTCGGCGCCCAGGCGGACGGAAAGCTCGCCGCCGGTGGTGGCGATGCGGGCGTCGCGGGCCTTGACCACGAAGGGGCGCGCGTCGGCGGCGGCCTCGAACAGGGCCTCGCCCTTGACCAGCTTCACCTCGCGCACGCCGCCGCGATAACGCACCACGACCTTGCTGTCGGTGTTGAGCTCGATGCGGCTGTTGTCGGCCAGCACCACGACGCGGCGCTCGCCGATGTCGGTGGCGTAGGCGGTCGATGCGGTGGCGGTCATCACGCCGGTCCCGACCACGCCGGCGACGGCGGCCAGCGCGGCCATCATCGTCCAGGGCGAGCGGCGGTCGAAGGCGCGGCGGGGCGCGTCTTCCGGCGCGAGGAGGTCGGCGTCGGGCTTGGCGCCCGAGGCCAGGCCGCCCGGCTTGAAGGCGCGCAGGCGCTCGGTCCGCTCCCAGGCGGCGTGCTCGCGCTCGAACGCGGCCTCGTGCTCGAAGCTTTCGGCGCGCCAGGCCTCGAAGGCCGCGCGCACGTCAGACGCGCAGGCGGGATCGGACAGCCGCACCGCCCATTCGGCGGCGGCCGCTCTTACCGCTTCGCGTCGCGATCCCGCTTCCCGGCCCATGAACGCCCTTCGTCGATACGCACTGGTTGGGTCGCGCCCGCGCGGCCCAGCTTTTCGGAACAATAGCGAAGCCCCTTGATCAGGTGCTTCTCGACTGTTGAGACGGACAAGCCCATGCGGACCGCTATCTCGCCCGGTGAAAGGCTATAGACTTTCCTCAGGGTGAATACACGCCGACATTGTGTCGGCAGTTCCGATATCGCCTCGCGAAGCTGACGAAGTTCGTCGCGCGAGACCAGCGTGGCCTCGGGGCCGGGGGTCTCGTCCATGCCGCCGATAAGCTCGAAGTCGGCGACGGCGGTGATGGTCAGCACCTTGCGGCGGCGCAGGCCGTCGAAGGCCACGTTGCGCAGGGTGCGCGAGGCGAATGCGGCCGGGTTGGTGATCTCGCGCCAGGTCTTGCAGGCGATCACGCGGGTGAAGGCGTCGTGGACCAGATCCTCCGGATCGGTCTCGCCGTCGCGGCAGAACTTGCGCGCATAGGCCAGAAGCCTCGGCTCCAGGGGCAGGATCTCCCTCCGGAACCAGGCGCGCCGCTCTTCGTCGTCTGCTGTCATCGCCCTCTTCCCCGGCCGGGAACCAACCCCGGCAGCGCCGTCGTGGCAAGAGGCGAACGGCGCCCCGGGCGGCGGGGAGGGCTTATGCGCCCGGTTCCGGCCGCAAGTATTACGAGGCGGGGCAAGGGATTGCGCCGCGGAGAGCGACGCCGAAAGTTTGAGCAGATTTTTTGCGCGCGGCGCTCGCCAGGCGGGCGACTTTGCTCGCTTCAGTCGATCAGGTTCGCAAGCTCGCCCGAAAGGCGCAGATCGTCGACGAATTCGACGCGGGCCCGTTCGCGTGCGTCGGCGTCGGGCAGGCGCAGCAGGAACGAGGGGTGATAGGTGACGACCAGCAGGGCCTGGCCGCCGCCTTGATCCGGCAGTTGCAGGGGGCGGCCGCGGTTATCGCCTACTGGCGCAGCCTTGCCCGTCACCGCCAGGGCCGCCGTCGCGCCCAGGGCGACGATGACGCGGGGGCGCACCAGCCGCCGCTCGGCGTCGAGCCACCAGCGACAGGCCGTGACCTCGCCGCGATCGGGGGTCTTGTGGATCCGCCGCTTGCCGCGCGGCTCGTGCTTGAAATGCTTGACCGCGTTGGTGACGAAGGTGCGATCGCGCGGCACGCCGGCCTCTTTCAGCGCCGCCTCGAACACCTGGCCGGCGGGGCCGACAAAGGGCAGGCCGGCCAGGTCTTCCTGGTCGCCGGGCTGCTCGCCGACGAACATCAGCGGGGCATGGGCCGCGCCTTGCCCGGGCACGGCCTGGGTGGCGTCGCGCCACAGCGCGCACCGGCGGCAGACCTGGGCGGCGGCGGCGACCTCGTCGAGACTGGTCGGCAGGTCGCCGTTGTAGGCCCCGTCGCGCGCGTGGCGCAGGGCGGCCTTCAGCACCCGGTCGGGCGGCGGGGAGGGCTTGGCGGCGACCATGGCGGCGGCGCGCGCCTGGGCGGTCTCGACCAGCTCCGGAATGAGCCGCGCCTCGGGCAGGTTGCGCCAGTACCGCTTGGGCATCTCCTGGCGCATCATCCGCTCGTTCAGCCGCGCGGGGTTGAAGATCGAGGCGTAGTAGGTGCGCCAGAGCTCTTCCTGGGCGTCTTCGGACGGCGCGTCGGCGGGATCGGCGCCTTCGGAGACCTTCAGCGTCTGGCCGTCCCAGGCCACGCAGGCGTCGGGCGTCAGGATCGTCCAGGTCATGTTGGTGAAGCGGCGGGCGAAGAACGGGGCGGCGGCCTCGGTGACGCGGTGGGCCGGCTCGAACCAGGCGGCGTAGGTTTCGGGATCGGCCTGGACCAGGCGAAAGCGCACGAAGGCGTGCATCTTGTGGATCGCGCGGGCCACGGCCTTCTGCATGTCGCGCGCCCGGGCCATGTCGGGGTCGGCGGGGTTCTCGATCAGCCGCGGCTCGCGCTCCAGCCGCCACAGCAGCCGATAGAGCAGGGAAAAGCGTTCGCCCGAACGGTGCAGGACCACCGACCGGGCGAGGTCGACGAAGGCCGGCGGGACGGTGAAGGCGCCGGCGGGGGAGGGGGTCTCGACCGGCGCGGCTTCGAAAAGGTCGGCCTCGACCGTCCAGAGCACCGCATCGGGCGCGACGCTTTCGGCGCGCAGCCGCCGGGCGGCGGCCCGCCAGCCGTCGAAGTCGATCTCGGAGGCAAGCCGCACCACCCGCATCAGAACAGGCTCAGCTGGGCCGGTTCGACCAGGCGGGCCTTCAGGTGCTGGCCGTCGGTCGCCGCGCCCGGCGTCCAGCCCTCGGCGACGACGAAGGCCCGGGCTCGCTTGACCACGGCGCCCACGCGCCGCAGGTCATCGATCGTCAGCCGCGCCTGCCTGCGGGCCGCGAGGATGCGGTCGACGGCCTTGGCGCCCAGGCCCGGCACGCGCAGCAGGGTCTCGCGGTCGGCGGCGTTGACGTCGACGGGGAACCTGTCGCGGTTTCGCAGGGCCCAGGCGGTCTTGGGATCGACCGACAGGTCCAGATCCTCGCCTTCCCCGATGATCTCGGGCTGGGCGAAGCCGTAGAACCGCATCAGCCAGTCGGCCTGGTAGAGGCGGTGTTCGCGCAGCAGCGGCGGCCGGGCCGACGGCAGGCGGCGGCTGGCGTCCGGGATCGGGCTGAAGGCCGAGTAGTAGACGCGGCTGAGGCAATAGGCGCCGTACAGCGAGGCGCTGCGGGCCAGGATGTCGCCGTCGCTGGCCGCATCGGCGCCGACGATCAGCTGGGTCGACTGGCTGCGGGCGAAGGTCTTGCGCGGCGCCTTGCGGGCCGGCTCGGCGCGCTCGTCGATGGCCAGGCGCATGCGGCCCATGGCCCGCTTGATGTCGCCGACGTCCTTTTCCGGGGCGAGGGACCTCAGGCTGTCGTCGCGGGGCAGCTCGATGTTGATCGACACCCGGTCGGCGTAGAGCCCGGCCTCGGCGGCCAGCTCCGGCGAGGCCTCTGGGATGAGTTTCAGATGGATGTAGCCCCGGAAGTCGTGGTCCAGCCGCAGGCTTTTGGCGATGCGGACCATCTCTTCCATCGTGTAGTCGCCGCTCTGGATGACGCCCGACGACAGGAACAGGCCCTCGATGTAGTTGCGCTTGTAGAAGTTGAGGGTGAGGTCGACGACCTCCTTGACCGAGAACCGCGCGCGCGGCGTGTTCGACGACACCCGGTTGATGCAGTAGGCGCAGTCGTAGATGCAGAAGTTGGTCAGCAGGATCTTGAGCAGGCTGATGCAGCGTCCGTCCGGGGCGTAGGCGTGGCAGATGCCCATGCCCTCGGTGGAGCCGACGCCCTTGCCGCCGACCGAGTCGCGTTTTTCGCCCCCCGAGGAGGCGCAGGAAGCGTCGTACTTGGCGGCGTCGGCGAGGATGGCGAGCTTGCGGCGGATATCGAGAACGGCCATCCGCACAGTCTATAGTTCTTATTTTGTTCCGTCGAGTTGCGCGGTGTCGCACCTTGGCGCGGAACCGGGCGAGGGCCTCGCGCGATCCCCTTGCAGGCAAGGGAGTTCCGCCATGGCGCGCCGCAAGGAAGACTGGCCCTCGACGATGCTGGACGCCTGGGCGCTGGGCATGGAGGCCTCGGCCGTCATCGGCCTGCGGACTCTGGTGCTGGCCGGCGGCGGAGCCAGGGCCCAGGCCGAAGCGGTGCGCATGACCACCGAGAAGGTGGCCGCCGCCGCCGACATCGGCCTGCAGTTCTGGACCGGCGGCCTGCCGCAGGCGCCCGACGCGGCGACCCGCGCGGTGGTGAGGCGCTATCGCGCCAAGGTGCGGGCCAACCGCAAGCGGCTGGGCGGCTTCTAGGCGGCGATCATCAGTTCGGCGGCCAGGAAGTCGACCAGGGCGCGCACCTTGGGCGTCAGCAGCCGGTTGGACGGCCAGACGACGCGGAACATCCCCGCGCTCTTGAGGAACGGCTCGAGGACGCAGACCAGGGCGCCCGACGCCAGCTGCGCGCGCACCGAGAACAGCGGCACGCAGGTGACGCCCTGGCCCTGTTCGGCCAGGTAGATCAGGGGCTCCAGCGTGCTGGCCGTCACGGCCGTGGGCAGGCCGTCGCCGACGAACACCTCGTCGCGATAGAGCGGCCAGCGCTCCAGCTTGCCAGTCGAGGGATAGCGGTGCTGCAGGCAGGCGTGGCCTGCCAAGTCCTCGGGCGAGCGGGGCGTTCCGTGCTGTTCGAAATAGGCGGGCGAACCCACCACGCGATGTTCGAACGCGCCGAGCGAGCGCGTCATCAGGCGGGAATCGGAGACCTCGCCCGTGCGGACGACGGCGTCGAAGCCCTCCTCGATGACGTCGACGATGCGGTCGGTGAAATCCAGGTCGAGCTCGATCTCGGGATAGGCCCGCATGAACGCCGACAGGGTGGGCATCAGCAGCATGCCGACCAGCGGGAAGCTGACGCGCAGGCGGCCGCGCGGCGCCTCCTGCGAGGCCGACAGCTCGCCCGTCAGCGCGTCGATCTCGGCGAAGATCCGCCGGCAGCGGTCCAACAGCAGGCCGCCCTCGGCGGTCAGCGCCACCGACCGCGTGCTGCGATGGAAGAGGCGCGTTCCAAGCTGGGCCTCCAGGCGCGCGATCGCCTTGCCCACCGCCGAGGGCGAGACGCCCAGGCGGCTGGCGGCGCCGGTGAAGCTGCGGGTTTCGGTGACCCGAACGAAGACGTTGAGAGCGCCCAGGCTGTCCATGGCGGGATCCACTGCGGACTTTTTTGTCCGAATTGAATGAAGGTGTGGCCTGTTTTTCGCTGATTGTCTCGCGGCCACTGTCCGGGGCGCGGCCGATCGGGCCGCCTATCCGGACCTTCCATCATGATCACGCCCGCCTTTAGCGCCGCGCCCACGCCGACCGTCTTCATCGTCAACGTCATCCATGCCCGGCCGGGCCTGCAGGACGAGGCCTTCGCCATCATCCAGGACGTGGTTCGCCTGGCCTCGGGCAAGCCGGGTTTTCTGTGGAGCAACCTGGCCAAGAGCACCGACGGCCTGACGGTGGTGAACATCGAGGCCATCGCCGACGAGGGCAATGTCGGCGAGTTCTTCTCCGATCCCGTGTTCGTCGAGAAGTTCCGCCGTCTGGACGAGGTCTCGACCAGCGAGTTCCACACCTATCGCGTCACCGACCTGATCCTGCCGCGCATCGAGCCGGCCGCGTGAGCGAGGCGCTGATGGAAAGGCCCGGGGCGGCATTGCCGCTCTGGAGCCTTTCGGCCCTGGCCACCGCGGGGTTCCTGACCATCCTGACCGAGGCCTTGCCCGCGGGGCTGCTGCCCGCCATCGGCGCGGATCTTGCGGTGTCGCAGGCCATGGCCGGCCAGCTGGTGACGGCCTATGCGCTGGGCTCGCTGGTCGCGGCCATTCCCCTGACGGCGGCCACGCGGGCCTGGCGACGACGCCCGCTGCTGATGCTGGCGGTCGGCGGCTTCCTGGTCACCAACGCGGTGACGGCCCTGTCGCACAGCTACGTTCTGACGCTGGCGGCGCGCTTCGGCTCGGGGGTGTTCGCAGGATTGGTCTGGGCGCTGCTGGCCGGATACGCCGGGCGCATGGCGCCGGAGCACCTGCGCGGGAGGGCCATCGCGGTGGCGATGGTCGGCACGCCGCTGGCGCTGGCGATCGGCATTCCGGCGGGAACCCTGCTGGGCTCGGTGATCGGCTGGCGCGGGGTGTTCATGATCATGAGCGGCCTCAGCCTGCTGCTGGTCGGCTGGATGGCCCTGGGCGTTCCAGACTTTCCGGGGCAGGCGGACGCGCGCCGGCGGACCTTGAGGGACGTCGTCGCCCTGCCGGGGCTCAAGACCATCCTGGCCGTGACCCTGGCGTTCGTGCTGGCCCACAACGTGCTCTACACCTATGTCGCGCCGCTGCTGCAGGCGGCGGGCCTGGGCGCGCGCGTCGATGCGGCCCTGCTGCTGTTCGGCGTCGTGGCGCTGGGCGGCATATGGGTGGTCGGGGCGCGGGTCGATCGCCGCCTGCGGACCCTGACCCTGGCCAGCATCACGCTGTTCGCGGCCGCGGCGTTGGCTCTGGGCGTGTTCGGCGGGCGGCCCTGGCCGGTGCTGGCGGCGATCGCCGTCTGGGGCGCGGCGTTCGGCGGCGCGGCCACCCTGTTCCAGACGGCCTCGGCGCGGATCGCCGGGGATGCGACCGATGTCGCCCAGTCGATGATCGTCACTGTCTGGAACCTGGCGATCGCGGGCGGCGGGGTGATCGGCGGCTTGGTCCTGCGCGAGCAGGGGCCGGGCGGGCTGGCGTGGAGCGTCGCGGCCTTGCTGGCGGGAGCCTGGATCCTGGTGAGGTTCGACCAGCGCGCGGGCTTTCGGGACTAGGGGGATCCAGATTGAGCAATTGCGGCTGTCTCTGTTCCGAGCGTCCCCGCGAAGGCGGGGATCCAAGCTGCGTTTCAATAGAAGGCGCGGCCGTGAGCAGCCGGCAGACCCCGCTTGGGTCCCCGCTTTCGCGGGGAAGAACGGATTTGGGGGTGGTCGTCGGGGGATGTCGATCCGACCAGGGCGTCGCAACACCACGGGCCGGACGAGGCAACGGAGACCAGACGCGGGCCTTCCTCCCCCGATCGCCGTTCGCGCTCTTTACCCGCAGGCGGCGAGCCCTTACGCAGGGCGCTCTTCCCGGCCGCGTGGGGCGGCCGAATCCACGCAAGGTCGTTCCATGCCCTCGGGTCTCGTCGCGCTTCTGGATGACGTCGCCGGCATCGCCAAGATCGCCGCCGCCTCGGTCGACGACATCGGCGCCGCCGCCGGCAAGGCGGGGACCAAGGCCGTGGGCGTGGTCGTCGACGACGCCGCGGTGACCCCAGGCTACGCCATGGGCTTCACGCCCGACCGCGAGCTGCCGATCGTGGCCAAGATCGCCGTCGGCTCGCTGCGCAACAAGCTGCTGTTCCTGCTGCCCGGCGCGCTGCTGCTCAGCGCGTTTGCGCCGTGGGCGGTGACGCCGATCCTGATGCTGGGCGGCGCCTACTTGGCCTTCGAGGCGACCGAGAAGATCATCGAGATGTTCGTCCCGCACGGGGACGAGGTCGAGACCGAGGACCTGGCGCTCAGCGGTCCCGAACTGGAAAAGCAGAAGGTCGCCGGCGCCATCCGCACCGACCTGATCCTGTCGGCCGAGATCATGGCCATCGCCCTGGCCGACGTCAGCGACATGTCGCTGCCGATCCAGGCCGCCGCCCTGGCCCTGGTCGGGGTGGTGATCACCATCCTGGTCTATGGCGTCGTCGCGCTGATCGTGAAGATGGACGACATCGGCCTGCACATGGCCAAGAGCCCGCGCGCCCCGACCCAGAAGTTCGGCCGCGGCCTGGTCAAGGCCATGCCGGTGGCGATGAGCAGCCTGGCCTATATCGGCACTGCGGCCATGCTGTGGGTCGGCGGCGGCATCATCGTGCACGGCCTGCACCACTTCCACCTGACGCCGATCCCGGCCTGGGTGGAGGGCGCCTCGCACGTGGCCGCCCAGGTTCCGGGCGTCGGCGCCGTCACCGGCTGGCTGGCCACCGCGATCGGCTCGGCCATCGTCGGCCTGATCGTCGGCGGCGTGATCGCCGGCGTGCTGCACTTCATTCCGCGCAAGAAGGCGGCGCACTAGGAGAGGGCGGTTGGCCGAACCCAAGCCCAAAGCCGTCAAGAAGGCCGCGCCGCGCAAGTCGGTCAACGCGGCCAATCTCGCGCACTTGGGGCCTGAGGCCCTGGCGGCGCTGCTGATCGAGGTCGCCGACGGCCATGCCTCGATCAAGCGCCGCCTGAAGCTGGCCCTGCTGGGCGAGGTGGGGGCGGCCGACCTGGCCGCCGAGATCGACAAGCGCATCGACGCCATCGCCGGCAGCGGCGCGCGCATCAACTGGCGCAAGTTCAAGGACTTCGTCCGCGACCTCGACGCCCATCGGGCCGCCGCCGGCGGCCGCCTGGGCGAGCTGGACCCCAACATCGCCGTGCCGGTGCTGGTGCGGCTGGTGCGGGTGTCCGAAGACCTGGAAGGCCGGATCAAGGATCCGAAGGGCGAGCTCCAGGCCGTGTTCGACCAGGCCGTGGCCGACGTCGCCCGCCTGTCGCCCAAGGCCCTGACGCTGGACAGCCGCTACCTGGCCGATGCGCTGCTGGCCTTCGTCTGCGAGGCCTCGACCAAGCTGTCGGTCGACCTGCTGCGCGCGGCGGCCCCCGCCCTGGCCGACGACGCCGTGGCCGTGCTGCGGGGCAAGGTGCGCGAGCGCCTGGCGGCCCAGCGGCGTCCCGATCCGCGCCTGCGGGCGGCCGCCCAGGTGCTGGCCGACCTGGAGGGCGACGTCGAGGGCTTCGCGGCCCTGTTCACCGCCTCCCAGCAGGTGCTGCCGCCGATCGGGGCCCAGATCGCCCGCCGCTATCTCGCCGTGGGGCGGGTGGCCGAGGCCCTGGCCGCCCTCGACCGCGCCGCGCCTGGGCCCAGCCTGGCCGAGCAGGCCGATCCCGGCGCTGTCACCTGGAACGAGGCCCGCATCGCCGCCCTCGAAGCCGCCGGCGAGACGCTGGAGGCCCAGGCCGTGCGCTGGGCCAGCTTCAAGGCGACCCTGTCGGTCGAGGCCCTGCGCGCCTTCCTCAAGGGCTTGCCCGATTTCGAGGATGTCGAGGCCGAGGAGCAGGCGCTGGCCTACGCCCAGACCTATCCCGACCCCTACAAGGCCCTGGCCTTCCTGACCGCCTGGCCCTCGGCGGTCGAGGCGGCCCGGCTGGTGATGGAGCGCGGCCCGGCCCTGCACGGCGACCGGCCCGAGGTGCTGGAGCCGGCCGCGCGCCTGCTGGAGCACCGCTATCCGCTGGCGGCCACCGTGCTGCTGCGGGCCATGGTCGACGACGTGGTGCGCTTCGGCCGCGCCGAGCGCTACGCCGACGCCAACCGCTGGCTGCTGGAGGCCGAGTCTCTGGTTCCCACCCTGCCGGACGATGCGGCGATCGACGATCACGCCGTCTGGGCGAGGCGGGTGGCGGGTTACCGGCGGCTGTAGGCGGATCACGCTCGTTCGCCTGCCCGCCCCAAAACCGTCTTTCCCCGCGAAGGCGGGGACCCAAGCCGAGCTTGCGGGTCGGTCACCGCCTCGGCCCATCCCGGCAATCAGCTTGGATCCCCGCCTTCGCGGGGAAGATCGGCTGAAATGGCTGGGGGCTGAATTGAGACCCTACCTCGCGGCTGCGGCATCGCGCCACACCGGGCGCAAGTGCCTGATCATCAAGCCTTAAAGATGCGGGGCGCACGACGGAGCGACAATAAACGCGACCGTTCGATGATCCGATTCCCCTGGCCCAGACCCGTTCCGTCGACCCCCGAGCTGCTGCGCGCCCAGGTGCGCGCCTTCTCGCGCCAGGTGCCGATGATGTACGCGCTGGTGCTGGTCAACACGATCGCCCTGTCGGCCACCCACCTGCACAACTCGCCGCCGGTGCTGACCCTGGGCTTTCCGGGGCTACTGGCGGTGGTCAGCGTGGCGCGGCTGGTGATCTGGTGGCGGGCGCGCCGGACGGCGATCGAGACGGCCGGCGCCGAGCGGCTGCTGCGTCAGACCATGGTGTTCGCGGGCGCGCTGGGGGCCGGCTTCACGCTGTGGGCGTTCAGCCTGTTCCCCTATGGCGACGCCTTCGCCCAGTCGCACGTCGTGTTCTACATGGCCATCACGGCGATCGGCTGCGTGTTCTGCCTGATGCACATGCGGGCGGCGGCCTTCCTGCTGACCGGCATCGTCGTGGGGCCGATCACCGTCTTCCTGATCGCCAGCGGCAAGCCGGTTCTGGCCGCGATCGGCTTCAACATGGCCCTGGTGGCGGTGACCATGCTGGTCATCCTGCTGATCGCCTATCGCGACTTCTCGCGGCTGGTGGAATCCCGGCGGGGGCTGGAGGAGCGCCAGGCCGAGATCCAGAGCCTCAGCGACGACTATCTGCGCCTGGCCAACCTGGACGTCCTGACGGGCCTGCCCAATCGTCGCCAGTTCTTCGCCCGCCTGCAGCGGGTGACCGATGAGGCCGCGGCTTCGGGCGCGCGGTTCGCCGTGGGGGTCATCGACCTGGACGGCTTCAAGCCGGTCAACGACGCTTATGGCCACGCGGTCGGCGACAAGGTGCTGATCGAGGCCGGCGACCGGCTGAGCCGCGACCATGGCCAGCCGCTGTTCGTGGCCCGGCTGGGCGGCGACGAGTACGGCCTGATCATCGAGGCCGACCTCGACGCCGAAGCCCTGCAGCGCCTGGGCGCGGATCTCTGCGCGGCCCTGCGCGAGCCCTACTGCATGCCCGGCGTCACGGCCCAGGTCTCGGGCTCGGTGGGCTTTGCGGTCTATCCGCAGGCGGCGGCCGCGCCCGAACTGCTCTACGAGCGAGCCGACTACGCCCTCTATCACGCCAAGCAGAACGTGCGCGGCGCGGCGGTGGTGTTCTCGGCCGACCACGAGACGGCCATCAAGGCCTCGGGCCTGATCGAGCAGGCCCTGCGCCACGCCGACATGGAGGCCGAGTTCCACCTGGCCTTCCAGCCCCTGGTCGACATCAAGAGCGAGCGCACCGTCGGCTTCGAGGCCCTGGCCCGCTGGACCAGCCCGACCCTGGGCGTGGTCTCGCCCGGCGACTTCGTGCCGGTGGCCGAGCGTTCGGGCCTGATCGCGGCCATGTCGCCGGTGCTGCTGTCCTGGGCGCTGAAGACGGCCGCGACCTGGCCGGACGACGTGCGGCTGTCGTTCAACCTGTCGGTCCGCGACATCGCCTCGCCCGAGCAGATCGCCCGTATCGTGGCGATCATCGAAGGCAGCGGCGTCGCCCCCGAGCGCATCGACCTGGAGATCACCGAGACGGCGGTGATGCGCGACTTCGACCAGGCCGCCCGTTCGCTGGCCAGCCTGAAGGCGCTGGGCGTGCGCATCGCGCTGGACGACTTCGGGGCCGGCTATTCCAGCCTCAGCTACGTGCACCGCCTGCCGATCGACAAGCTGAAGATCGACGGCAGCTTCATGCGCGGCCTGCAGGCGGCCGACAAGCGCCGGGCCATCGTCAAGACCATCCTGGACCTCTGCCGCAACCTGGGCCTCGACTGCGTGGTCGAGGGCGTCGAGGCGCCCGAACAGCTGGTGCTGCTGCAGCCGCTGGGCTGCCGCGTGGTGCAGGGCTTCCTGTTCGCCCGGCCGATGCCGGCCGAGGCCGTGACCGCCTACCTGGCCGCCGAGCGCGGCGGAGGCGTCGCGCTGCGGTCGGCGGGGTAGGGGGAATGCGTGACCCTCTCTCTTTGAGAGAGGGAATTTAGTCTAACGTCGATCTGCGAAATCGTACTCATTTTCCCAAACTGAGTAGCGCCGCCCGCGAACCTGTGATTGCATCGTCAAAAAACAGGGTGGAAACAAATGCAGATGGCTCAATGGCCGGCGCTGATCGTACTGGCGCTCAGCGTCATCGTGTGGGGCGGCATCATTCTCTATCGTGGAAGACGGGACGGCCCGCAGACGGCCGACGAAGATCTCGACCCGATTTCGGGCGACTGAGACGGCTGTCGCCTCCGGCGAACTGATCGAAGTTTCAGCCAGCGCGAGCCTGCCTTGAGGCGGGCTCGCGTCTTGGCGCGTGGCGGCGTCTTGCGCGAATCCTGGCGTCGGCCGGCGGCCTCGCCTAGCTTGCGGCCATGACCACGACGCCGCTTTCCGCTCTCAAGCCCATCATCCTGACCAACGAGGCCGGGGCCGCCTTCCTGCGGCGGCATCCGGCGACTCGCGAGGCGGCGACCACGCCGTCGGAGGCCGGGCTGTTGCGGGTGGCGCTGCATTTCGTCGACGCCATCGAGCCGCCGCCGGCCGATGACTGGGTGATGCCCAACGCCGACGTGCCGCAGGACCGCGAGCACGACCTGAGCTTCGAGAACGACGGCCACGCGCCGCCCTACGGCTTCTGGATCACCCATCCCGACGTGCTGGCCTGGACCACCGAGCTGACCGAGGACGATCGTCCCGACTGGTGGGTGAAGGTCTGGCTTAAGGCCTAGCGCCGGCCTTCCTGATATTGGGAAGAGTTGGTGCGGGCGGTCGGGGTCGAACCGACACTCCTTTCGGAACCGGATTTTGAGTCCGGCGCGTCTACCAGTTTCACCACGCCCGCGCCTCGCCGGGCCGCGGCCCGAAGCGAAGAGGCGACTACCTAGCAGTGGTCGCCGGGAAGTTCCAGAGGCGGTTTCCCCCAAATCTTGTCATCCCGGCCGTAGCGCAGCGAAGCGCCGGGATGACAACCGGAGAGCGGAGCCGATAGCTCATCCCAGCCACGGCGCCTTGGCCAGCCGTTCGGCCAGGAACTCCATCAGCACGCGCACACGGGCGGGGCGGATCGGGTTGGGCGGGGTGACCAGGTGCATGGCGATGGCCGGCGGGGTCCAGTCGGCCAGCACCTGCTCCAGCTGGCCGGCGGCGACGTCGTGCCAGGCCATGAAGTCGGGCTGCATCGCGAGCGCCTGGCCGTCGAGCAGCAGGGCGCGGAAGACGTCGGCATTGTTGGCCCGCAGGGGCGCGGGCACGCTGATGGCGTACTGGCCGTGGGTCTTGTGCTCGAACCGCCAGGCGTCGCGCGAGCGGCCGCCGGTGTAGAAGAGGGCGCGGTGGCGGGCCAGGTCCTTGGGGTGCTCGGGCCGGCCATGCTTGTCGAAATAGGCCGGCGAGCCGACCAGCATCACCCGCACCGGGCACAGCCGCCGGGCCAGCAGGCTGGAATCCTCCAGCGCCGAGATCCGCAGGGCCAGGTCGAAGCCGTCCTCGACGATGTCGATCAGCTGGTCCGACAGCGACAGCTCGACCGACACCTCCGGATAGAGCGCGAAGAAGTCCGACAGGGCCGGGCCCAGGTGGGCGATCCCGAACGACATCGGCGCGGCCATGCGCACCAGGCCCTTGGGCGTCACCGACTGGGCCGAGGCCTCCAGTTCCAGGGTCTCGCCGTCGGCCAGCAGCCGGCTGGCGGCCTCCAGCGAGCTCTGGCCGCTGTCGGTCAGCGACAGCCGGCGCGAGGTGCGGTGGAAGAGGGTGGCGCCCAGCCGCTGCTCCAGCCTGGAGACGGCTTTCGACACCGTGGCGTTCGACAGGCCCAGGTCCTTGGCGGCCCGGGCGAACGAGCCGGTCTCGGCCACCTTGGCGAACACGGCCCAGGCTTCGAAGTCGGGAAGTTTCATGATGTCATTTTTGGAAATGGTTTCTTTCGACCATTTCTATTTCGGATCAAGCGATCTGTCTCCATCTTCCTCGTCAACGGAGAGGCCAACACGGCCAGCCACACAAGACACTCCAGGAGATCGACATGATCGAAGTTCGCAAGTTCGACAGCCTGGGCGGCGCCAATCACGGTTGGCTCGACGCCAAGCACCACTTCTCGTTCGCCGGCTACCATGATCCCAAGCGCGTTCACTGGGGCGCCCTGCGGGTCTGGAACGACGACACCATCGCCGCCGGCACCGGCTTCCCGCCGCACCCGCACAACGACATGGAGATCATCACCTATGTCCGCGAGGGGGCGATCACCCACCAGGACAGCCTGGGCAACAAGGGCCGCACCGAAGCGGGCGACGTGCAGGTGATGAGCGCCGGCACGGGCATCCGCCACTCGGAGTACAACCTCGAGCCGGGCGTGACCAAGATCTTCCAGATCTGGATCATTCCGGACCGCGGCGGCGAACCGCCCGCCTGGGGCGCCAAGCCTTTCCCGAAGGGCGACCGCTCCGGCAAGTTCGTGGCCCTGGCCAGCGGCTTTTCGGACGACAACGACGCTCTGCCGATCCGCACCGACGCCCGCGTCCTGGGCGCCACGCTGAAGGCCGGCGAGGAAACCGAATACACGCTGGGCGCCGGTCGCCACGCCTACCTGGTGCCCTCGACGGGGTCGATCGAAGTCAACGGCGTCAAGGTCGACACCCGCGACGGCGCGGCGATCGCCAACGAGAACACCATTCGCGTCAAGGCCCTGGCCGACGCCGAACTGGTCCTGGTCGACGCGGCGTAAACAAAGCGTCGCTGAATTCCTTCAAGACGCGGCTCACGCAGCCGCGTCTTTTCCTCCCCAACCTCAAAGAAGACTTCTCTAGGAGACTCTCATGGCCAAGGTTCTGGTCCTTTACTACTCGTCGTACGGCCACATCGAGACGATGGCCAAGGCCGTCGCCGAAGGCGCTCGCAACGCCGGCGCCACCGTCGACATCAAGCGCGTTCCGGAAACCGTGCCGGAAGAGATCGCCAAGGGCGCTCACTTCAAGCTGGACCAGGAAGCCCCGATCGCCTCGATCGCCGACCTGGCCGACTACGACGCGATCATCGTCGGCACCGGCACGCGTTTCGGCCGCATGAGCTCGCAGATGGCCGCGTTCCTCGACCAGGGCGGCGGCCTGTGGGCCCGCGGCGCGCTGAACGGCAAGGTCGGCGGCGCGTTCGTCTCGACCGCTTCGCAGCACGGCGGCCAGGAAACCACCCTGTTCTCGATCATCACCAACCTGCTGCACTTCGGCATGACGATCGTCGGCCTGCCCTATAGCCACCAGGGCCAGATGAGCAACGACGAGATCGTCGGCGGCGCGCCCTACGGCGCCACCACCGTCGCCGGCGGCGACGGCAGCCGCCAGCCGACCCAGATCGACCTGGACGGCGCCCGCCACCAGGGCGAGCTGATCGCCGCCGCGGCCATCAAGCTGCACGGCTAAGACCGGTGCTTGGTCCTTGTCCTTCGACAAGCTGAGGATGAGGACCATTCCACCGGCTCTGCATTCGAGATCCTCACCCTGAGCCCGTCGAGGGGCGAGGGTCTCGCATAAGACCCCCGGCCGGATTTCCTCCCCCAACGGTCTGGCCGGCCCAGCCGCGTCGCGCTTCACCCTCCCCCAAGGAAGCGCGGCGCGGCTTTTCTTTTGGAAAACGGACGCTTAACCGCGTTTGTGAGCGTCGTGTTCAGCCTGATGCGTGAAGATGCCCGTACGCAGGGGACAGCGAGGCGGGCGTGGCGAAGAAGGACAAGGTCGCGAAACGGAGGTCGGGAATGGCCGACTTCATGACGCTCCTGGTCTGCGTCGGCTGCACCGTCTGGGCCTTCAGGACGATCGTCGGCCTGGGCGGCTGATTAGCGCTTGGCCTGAAGGCCGGAAGGCGGCACTTGAACGGGAAAGCCGTTTCAAGATCAGGATGCCGCCGCCCATGACGACCCAATCCCTTTCGGGCGTGACCATCGTCGACCACCCGCTGGTGCAGCACAAGCTGACCCTGATGCGGGACAAGGAAACCTCGACCAAGACCTTCCGCGCCCTGATGCGCGAGACCGCGACCCTGATCTGCTACGAGGTCACGCGGCAACTTTCGATGGACGAGGTCGAGATCCAGACCCCGGTCGCGCCGACCAAGGCCAAGGTCATCGCCGGCAAGAAGCTGGTGTTCGCGCCGATCCTGCGCGCGGGCCTTGGCATGGCCGAGGGCATGCTGGACCTGGTGCCCGCCGCCCGCGTCGCCCACATCGGCCTCTATCGCGATCCCGAGACGCTGGAAGCGGTCGAGTACTACTTCAAGACCCCCGAAGACATCGCCGATCGCCTGGTCATCGTCGTCGATCCGATGCTGGCCACCGGCCACACGGCGGTGGCCGCGATCGACCTCCTGAAAAAGCGCGGCGTGCGCGATCTGCGCTTCGTCTGCCTGCTGGCTTCGGTTCCGGGCGTCGAGACCCTGCGCGCGGCCCATCCCGACGTCGAGATCTGGACGGCGGCGGTCGATCCGCAACTGAACGATCACGGCTACATCGTTCCGGGCCTCGGCGACGCCGGCGATCGCACTTTCGGTACGCGCTGACCCCGGATCGAGGCCGAGTGTGCGCTTGAGCACTTGCGCGACTCCACCGGCGCGGTAAGCAGCGGCGTTAACCTTTGTAGAGTGCGCATGCTGGTTACGCCGCCTCAGATCTATGTCGCCGACGACGACGCCCTGACGCGCGAGCTGGTCGAGATCCAGCTGGGGCAGGGCGGCTACGGCGCGCGCACGTTCGAGACGGTGGAGGAGCTGCTGTCGGCGGTGGCTTCGGCCCCGCCGTCGCTGATCCTGCTGGACGTGCGCATGCCGGGCCTATCGGGCCTCGACGCCCTGCGCAGCCTGAAGTCGGCCCAGGGCGCCGAGGACATTCCCGTGCTGATGCTGACCGGGGAGGGGCGGCTGGACCGCATCGTCCAAGCCCTGCAACTGGGCGCGGCCGGCTATGTGATGAAGCCGTTCACGGGCAAGGCCCTGGTCGCCAAGATCGACGAAGTCCTAAACGCCGAAGCCTGAGCATTGTCGCCTCGCGCCGGACACGCCATAGGTGTGTCGTTGTTTGTTTGCGCGGGGGCGTTGGTGCTTCGAAAACTGTTTGCGGCGACGGGCGTGGCGCTCGTCGTGTTGGCGTCGCAGGGCGCTGTCGCCTGGGCGGCGACGCCGCCGCCGGCCGCCGTGGCCGACGATGATCAGGGCAAGGCCCAGGCGATCCTGGATCGCGCCCAGGTCCTGACCCAACTGCTGGACGAGGTTAGCGGCTCCATCCAGGGCGTTGACCTGACGGCCGTCTCGCGGGCGCCGACGCCCCAGACCGTGGCTTCCGTGGTGGCGCAGTTGGAGCAGAGCCAGGTCGCCGCGTCGCGCGCCGCCGCCCGCCTGCGAGCCCTGCCGGCCTGGACCGGGACCGGCGAGGACGATCGCCTGATCGCCGCGGCGTCGCGCGATGCGGTGGTGTTCGCCGACGACGTGGTCGAGCTGATCGGCGCCATGCGAACCAGCCTGACCCTCGCCGGCAAGGGCGACAAGGCGGCGTTCCAGAAGGCCCAGGACAAGCTGATGAGCGGCGGCGTCAAGATGCTGGTCGGCCAGGCGCTCAGCGCCCGTACGCGCGCGGCGATGATGCCGAAGGACGCGGCCGACCGTCATATCGTTCTGGCGCAAGCCGAGATCTACGAAGGTTTCGGCTCGGTGCTGAGCTACAGCGGCGGCTTCACCGAGTGGGCGTCGGCCGCCAAGGCTCTGCGGACCTTCGAAGCCAATGTCCGCAAGCAGACGATCGCCGGGCGCGAGCGTGAGTTCGACCAGGTGAAGAGCGACCGCGCCGAGCTGGCCGATGGGCTGCTGGACCCCGTCCTCCGCGCGGCCTTCGATCGCCAGCACGCCTTGCAACTGGACGTCTTCAAGTCGCTGGAGCGCAGCGCCGACGCCCTGGGCGCGATCGCCGGCAAGCTCGAAGCCAGCGGCGGCAAGCGCCTGCAGCTACGTCCGGACATGCTGCCGCTTGAGAAGGAAGAGAGCGTCCAGTCCCAGCTGATGCAGGAACAGATGGCCGCGTATCAGCAGATGGTCGATCGGGCCAACGAGCTGGCCAAATAGGCCACCGCAAACAAGAAAGGCCGGGGATCGCTCCCCGGCCTTTCATTCTTCAGGGGCGCGAGCCCGATCAGATTTCCTGGTTGTACTTGCCGACGCGGGCGCCCAGGCGGGGCTTCACTTCCTCGCGGAAGAGGGCGCGCATGTCGTCTTCCGACTGGGTGCTTTCCACGACGACCACGACCTCGGGCTTGTTCGACGAGGCGCGGACCAGCACCCACGAGCCGTCTTCCAGGTGCACGCGCACGCCGTTGACGGTGATGACCTCGACGATCTTGCGGCCCAGGATCGAGCCGCCGGCGGCGAACAGGTCTTCGTATTCCTTCACCACCTCGGCGACGACGCCGTACTTCACCTCGTCGGCGCAGTGCGGGCTCATGGTCAGCGAGGTGAAGGCCACCGGCAGGGCCTTGCGCAGGTCCGACAGCTTCTTGTCCGGGTTGCGGTCGAGCATGGCCAGCACGGCGGC
>PJUK01000328.1_pt1 | contig 19143 bp, 19 predicted proteins | sample 1512211 | NCBI WGS metagenome assembly PJUK01 (sample SAMN08177668, study PRJNA422409) | Feces metagenome, whole genome shotgun sequencing project.
CAATGGACTGAGTGCAGCGCAGAGTCAGGCCATGATGGAACGTTTAGGACAGGATTTTTACACGCTGTCTTTCACGGATTATCAGCACCTGCTTAGTCATGCTGGTTTGGGCAATGTCCATGTTTTTAGCCAGACCTTGGCCTATCAGGGGCTGATTGCACAGAAGAATTAAGCTGATCAGTGGCAATTGTCATGTTTGGACAATTCGGCTTGGGCTTGCTGTTGCCATTTAAGAATAGAAAGACCTAACAAGGATTGAAACAGAGGAGGTAAAAACCAAATAAATCAAATAGTGTTGATTTTTAAAATAAAAAATGTGCTGTGAAATTGCGATTCAGGCAAAGGAAAAACACAAATAAACAATGATCTTAAAAGGTCGGGAAGATCTGCGAACAAGGAAATTGATTTAAATGGATAAGTTTATTTTAACGGTACAAAAAAGCCTGCTGGCGCTGTCGGTTATAACGGTGATGTCACCTGTTTATGCAGCAACGGATCAGGCCGAAATTGCGCAACTCCGACAGGAAGTACAACAATTAAGAGCGATGCTGCAGCAATATGTGCAGCAAAAAGCTCCCGTACAACCTGCCACTCCAGTGGCTGTGACGGCTTCACCCCAGGCAACCGAGACAACAGCCCCTAAGCTGAACCTGAGTAAGGGCGGTGCAGAGGTCAATTTATATGGTTATATCCGTGCCGATGCCTCTTATCAGGCCAAAGGTGCATCGACCATGTATAACAATATCAGTGCTGTGCCACTGGAACACACGGCAGAGGAAGCGCAGCAAAAAGACCGTTTACATTCAACCGTCAATGTCACTCGTCTGGGGCTAAACTTTAAAACACCGAGTGTCGCTGGCGAAGTGGGCGGTAAGCTGGAAATGGATTTCTTTGGAGGCGCAACGCGGGATCAATTCCGTATCCGTCATGCGTATATCACTTTGGATCAGTGGCTGATCGGTCAGACCTGGTCAACGTTTATTGCACCTGAATACTATCCAGAAACGGTGGATGCCGGAACTTTTGTGGGCGGTGCCTTGCAACGTTCGCCGATGCTGCGCTATAGCGATAAGCTCTCGGCAAACACCAGTTTTGCGGTTGCGATTGAAGACCCAAAATATACTGCGACTTCAGATCCAGACAATGAAATGCGTATGCCTGCCTTGGTGGGACGCCTCAATCATAAATTTGACAATGGCTCGCTATTATCAGGCCGAACGTTTATGGCTGAGAAAAAAACCAGTACCGACAAGGAATGGGCATGGGGTGTTGGGCTAGGGGGCAAATATCAATTGAGCCCGCAAACCTTCTTAAAAGCCGATTATTACCATGTCAAAGGGGATGGTCGCTTTCTGCTTTGGGCCAATAATAGTTATGTGATTGATGATCAAAATAATATTCAGAGCAACGAGTTCGATACGATTTCTGCGGGCATCACCCATCAGTTTAATTCCCAGCTGCGCTCTACTTTAGGTTATGGCTATATGAAGGCCAAGGATGACAATCGCTTTGCTGAAATCCAGAAAAGCAATCTCACCCAGAATAAAGAATTATGGCAGGGCTGGATCAATGCGATGTACAACCCGTACAAGCCCATCACCTTGGGCGTGGAATATGTCTATGGCGAGCGTGAAACCTTCGACGGCCGTAACGGGATTGATAATCGCGTCAACATGATGGCAACTTATGATTTTTAATACATCTGAGAAATGATTATTAAGGGTTGATCCTTCATTGATATTCTTCAACCAAGCTGTTGTTGAGTATCGATGAAGGATGCAAGTTTGGTCAGGAAACTGATGGCGCTACGGGTATAATTTTTTGCTTCAGGATGTCCATAAATGCTTTTAACACCATATTGTAATTTTTGCCTTTATGGGTAATCAGGCAGATTGGGGTGCTATGATGGATGACTTGTTGCAGAATCGGTTGCATAAAACCATCATCGACCCATTTCTTGGCATAGTGATCGGGCAGGAAGCCAAGAAATTTCCCGGTCAGGATCATAAAAGCAATGCCTTCACGGTCACTGGCGGTGGCTGAACAGTCCAGAAGTTGATGTAGTTTCGATGCTTCTGCGGTTATCGCATAATTCGGCAGCACCGCTTGCCAGTTATTCAGATCCTTCGATTTGATTTCATCCAGATGATTAAACAAAGGATGATTTTTGCCGCAATACAGAAATGATTTTTCTTCATATAAATGCAAATAATCCAGTCCAGACAAGGGCGTCACCAGAGGAATCACGCCCGCGTGTAAACGGTTGTCCAGTACCCGACATTCGATATCGGAAAGGGTGCTCATACTGATATTAATTACCACTTCAGCATTTTCTTCCGCAAGTTGGGCCAGCGTATTGGTGATATACAGACTGGGCATGGTCACCAGATTATTAATAATCCCGATATTAAATTCTCCCTTGAGCTGGTTGTGCATCTTGTTGATTTTGGCACGGAAGTCTTCAATCGAAGCTGTTAGAACTTCGATATATTCCAAAATTTCCCGTCCTTCGTCGGTGAGGGCAAAGCCCGCACGGCCACGCTGACATAGCCGGATGCCTAGGCGATTTTCCAGATCACTCATGTGCAGACTGATGGCTGAGCGACTAATCCCAAGAATACTTTCAGCGGAACTAAAACTATGGCAGTCACAAACCGTTTTAAATATCTTAAGAAGTTTTATATCAAAATCAGTCACTTGATTTAATTTTTTCGGTTTCATTTAGTTTTGCTTTTTTATATCTAAACTCAAGACAATTTGAATTTATCAAAACTATTTGGCTCTGTACACTCCAGAGATAACCACAAAACAAGAAGAGTGATTATGTTTGATATCGATACCGCAAATGACCGTGATGAAGCATTGGAAGCAACATCACCAAGCGCCCAGATGAACCTCAATTATCAAGCACACTGGATGCCATTTTCTGCCAACCGTAACTTCCATAAAGATCCCCGTATCATTGTGGGAGCGAAAGGCGCCTATTTAGTGGATAGCACAGGCCGTGAAGTCTATGACTCCTTGTCAGGGTTATGGACCTGTGGGGCGGGGCATACTTTGCCGGAAATCCAGCAGGCGGTGAGCCAGCAGTTATCAAAACTGGATTATTCTCCTGGCTTTCAGTTTGGCCATCCCTTGTCGTTTCAACTGGCAGAAAAAATTATTCAGCACATGCCTGAAAAATTACAACATGTATTTTTTACGGATTCTGGATCGGAATCAGCTGACACTGCAATCAAGATGGCGCGTGCCTATTGGCGGATTAAGGGGAAACCCAGCAAGACTAAACTGATTGGCCGTGCGCGTGGTTACCACGGCGTCAATGTCGCAGGAACCAGCCTTGGCGGAATCGGCGGCAACCGTAAAATGTTTGGTCAGTTGATGGATGTGGATCATTTGCCTCATACCTTGCAACCCGACTTGAGTTTTACCAAAGGCTGTGCAGAAACAGGCGGGATTGAGCTGGCAGATGAAATGCTCAAGCTGATCGAGTTACATGATGCGTCCAATATTGCGGCTGTGATTATTGAACCTGTATCAGGATCTGCAGGCTGTATTGTGCCACCCACAGGTTATTTAAAACGACTTCGGGAAATCTGTGACCAGCACGATATCTTGTTGATTTTTGATGAGGTCATCACCGGCTTTGGTCGTATGGGGAAATGGACCGCAGCCGAGTATTTTGGTGTCGCCCCCGATATTTTAAATTTTGCCAAACAGATTACCAATGGTGCAATTCCACTCGGTGGCGTTGTGGCAAGTCATGACATCTATGACGCTTTCATGCAGCAAGATTTACCTGAGCATGCGGTTGAGTTCACCCATGGTTATACCTATTCCGCACATCCGGTCGCCTGTGCAGCAGCTTTAGCCACACTGGATGTATTGGAAAAACAGAATTTATTGGCGCAATCTGCGGCATTGGCACCAAGCTTTGAAACGCTACTACACGAATTAAAAGGTGCACCACATATTCTGGATATCCGTAATTGTGGACTGATTGGTGCTGTACAACTGGCGCCACGCGATGGTGATGCCACGATCCGAGGTTTTGAACTTGGAATGAAACTTTGGAAAGCCGGTTTCTTTGTCCGTTTTGGCGGAGATACCTTACAGTTTGGCCCAATGTTTAATAGCACCGAGGCGCAATTATCAAGATTGATGAATGCGGTTGGCGATGCACTTTATCAGGTGAAATAAATTCAATTTTTAACTCAAAAGCACATCAATCGGAAGACATGATCCCATACAAGGAATAAGAGATGAATAACTTAGAACATTTTTCAAGTGAAACGACGCAGAGCCATGACGGTCAAGCAGCACAGGCAACACAGGTGGTAGGACATTTTATTAATGGAAAGGTGGTATCCAAGTCTGCCAAAAGACAGCCTGTTTATAATCCGGCAACGGGTGAAATCAGTAAAGTGGTTGAAATTGCAGATTCTCAAACGGTCAATGACGTAGTTCACGTGGCAGAGCAGGCCTTTCCGGCATGGCGTGACACGCCAGTGATCAAGCGTGCGCGCGTGATGTTTAAGTTCAAACAGTTACTGGAAGAAAATGCTGAAAAAATCTGTGAACTGATTGGACAGGAGCATGGCAAGATTTCCCATGACGCGAAAGGGGAACTGCAACGCGGCATTGAAAATGTAGAATACGCCTGTGGTGCACCAGAGCTACTCAAAGGTGAATATTCAAAAAATGTCGGGCCAGATATCGACTCGTGGAGTGAATTTCAGCCTTTAGGTGTAGTTGCAGGCATTACCCCGTTTAATTTTCCCGCAATGGTGGCACTGTGGATGTTCCCGATGGCGCTGGTCTGTGGAAACTGCTTTGTATTGAAGCCATCAGAAAAAGCGCCGTCAGTTGTCTTATTCCTGGCTGTATTACTAAAACAGGCGGGCTTACCCGATGGAGTATTTAATGTCGTCAATGGCGATAAAGAAGCGGTCGATGCGTTATTGCACCATCCAAAAATTCAGGCGGTCAGTTTTGTCGGTTCAACCCCTATTGCTGAATATATCTATCGTACAGCTACCGCAGCAGGCAAGCGTTGTCAGGCCTTGGGCGGTGCAAAAAACCATGCCATTATTATGCCCGATGCAGATATTGATAATGTGGTAACTTCATTATTAGGTGCTGCCTTTGGTTCTTCCGGCGAGCGTTGTATGGCGCTTTCAGTCGCCGTGGCGATTGGTGATGAAATTGCAGATATTGTGATTGAGAAGCTGACCCAAGAAATGCAGAAACTGAAATTCGGGCATTATGCCGATAGCAATAATGATTTTGGCCCCTTGATCACGCAAGCCCATAAAGATAAGGTGCAAGCCTATATTCAGAGTGCAGAACAGCAAGGTGCCAAAATTGTGGTCGATGGTCGTGATGCCAAACCTGCCGGTTATGAAAATGGTTTCTTTGTCGGGCCGACCTTGATTGATCAGGTCACACCGAAGATGACCAGCTATCAACAGGAAATTTTTTGGGCCCGTATTGCAAGTGATGCGGGTAGATACCATGCAGCAAGCCATGCAACTGATCAATGAGCATGAATATGGTAACGGGACCTGTATCTATACCCGTGATGGTGAAGCCGCCCGTTATTTTAGCAGTCATATCCAGGTCGGTATGGTCGGGATCAATGTGCCTTTACCCGTGCCGGTGGCCTATCATAGCTTTGGTGGCTGGAAGCGTTCATTATTTGGTGATCTGCATGCCTATGGCCCGGATGGCGTGCGTTTCTATACCCGTCGTAAAACCATTACCCAACGCTGGCCTTCTGCGCAAGTCCGTGAAGCCAAACAGTTCGCGATGCCAACTTTAAATTAATTTTTGCATCAAGGGAAAACCTGAGTTTTCCCTTTTTCTTTGGATAGGAATTGAAACATGTCGTGAACCAAACCAAATTATTTTAAGGAATAAAATATGGATAGCGTTAAAACAAAAAAATTAGGCGAAGGACTTTCAAATCGCCACATTACAATGATTAGTATCGGCGGTGTGATTGGTGCCGGTTTATTTGTCGGTTCATCGGCCGCGATCGCCAAGGCAGGCCCCGCAGTGATTCTGGCCTATCTGACCACCAGCATCATGGTGTTTCTGGTGATGCGTATGCTCGGAGAAATGGCGGTATTGGAACCCGATACCGGTTCATTTTCAACTTATGCACGTAAGGCGATAGGTCCCTGGGCAGGATTTACGATTGGCTGGTTATATTGGTGGTTCTGGGTATTGGCGATTCCTGTTGAAGCGATTGCGGGTGCGCAAATTTTATATTCATGGTTTCCTTATTTTTCGGTTTCCACTTATGCCTTCTGTTTTATCGTTTTTTTGAGTCTGGCCAACTTTTTCAGTACCAAAAGTTTTGGTGAATTTGAATTCTGGTTCTCTTTAATTAAAGTGATTGCCATTATTGGATTTATTATCATTGGTATATTGGCGATTTCCGGGTTCTGGCCTTTAGCGCAAAATGTCAGCGGTGTTGCCAATTTATACAACAATTCGGGATTCATGCCACATGGCGTTGGCGGTATTTTAGCCGCGATCCTGATTACGGCATTTTCATTTTTTGGTGTGGAGATTGTGTCGATTGCAGCAGCAGAATCATCTAATCCGCAACAGAAAATAAGACGGGCCACCAATCTGGTGCTGTACCGTATTATCCTATTCTTTGTGGTCTCGATGTTTATCGCGGTCGCCTTGGTCGACTGGCGCTCACCAGACTTGCAAAAGTATGGCACTTTCCAGTATGTCTTGATGAGCCTGAATGTTCCCGGAACTAAACTTATTATTGATGCGGTCGTATTTATTGCAGTCGCAAGCTGTATGAATGCGGCGATCTATACCTCATCCCGTATGTTATTCCGTTTAGGCACCCGTCATGAAGCACCGAGTAAAGTTACCCATATCAATTACGCGGGTGTACCTGCAGTTGCGGTGTTCTCCTCAACATTTATTGGCCTTATTTGTTGTGTCATCAATTATGCATTTCCAGGCAAGGTGTTCGGGTTGTTACTCTCCAGTACCGGTTCAATTGCCTTACTGGTCTATCTGGTGATTGCATTTTCACAACTACGCCTAAGAACAAAACTGGAGAAAGCTGGCGTGGAAGTGCCATTTAAAATGTGGTTATTTCCTTGGCTAACCTGGTTCGTGATCCTCATTATCCTGAGTGTATTGGCTTATATGTTCTTTTCACCGCAGTATAGTTATGAAACTACCTTATCCTTGAGTGTCACCATAGGTGTGGTGATTTGTGGACTGATTGTGACCCGAAAGAAGAAAACCACTAGAACTGTGGTGATGCATCTGGATTGATAGCAAGAGAAGCAAAATAGAACCTTGTCTTGATCGGCTAAGGTTCTATTTTTAGATAAAAATAAATTAACTGGGGGCAGGGAATAATAATAGATTAGAAATATTGTCTTGCAAACATACGGCACTCGGCGATCAGAGCCAGCAGATTCGGATCGCGCTCTTTACTTTTAAGAAACACCAGACCAATTTCCTGTTTGATCTGATAAGGAGCCTGTAGTGGAATAAGTTTGACCGAGCTTTCATAAATTGTTGAGATGCGCCCCGGCAACAGGGCCAAGCCTACACCCGTGCTGACCATACTGATCAAGGTAAAAATATCACTGACTTGTAAAAACACTTTAGGATCGATGCCAGCCTTTTCAAACAAAATGTCCGAATCATTGCGCGTTGCAAAGCCTTGTGAAAGGGTTAAAAATTTTTCGTCTTTCAAGCTGCTCAGGTCGATATTGTCCAAGGTCGCCAATGCAGAGTTTTTATTGACAGCCAAATAAATATTGTCCTGAAACATCGGCAGTTTTTCAAAATCAGCATCGCAGGTGGTGTCATTTAGCGCCACAATGATGGCATCCAGTTCGGTCGATTTCAGTTTCTTGACCAGATCCAGATTTGAGCTGAGCAGCAACTGGATGTCCAGTTCGCCTCGTCTTAATTTCAATCCGCTAATAACATTGGGAATGGTATTGACCGTCAAGGAATAGAGTGAACCCAGTTTTAAAATCTTTGCAGCAAAGCCTGCAGCTTCACGGGTTTTATTGACAGCATTGAGCAGATCCTGAACCAGTTGCTGCGAATGCTCCTGTAACACGTAGGCACTTTTCAGGGGGATCAGGTTTCGTCCTTCATTTTTAAATAAAGGACAACCCAGAGAACTTTCCAGTGAGTGCAGCGCTTTATGCACACTGACATTACTGATTTGCATTTCATCAGCAGTTTTTGACAAGTTGCCATGGCGCATAAACGCTAAAAAAATCTGGATTTTTTTCAGGGTCAGTTCTTCTTCTATTTTCATGCGCACATCTAGATTAAAATAATGAAAACAATTGTATAGACTTAATGACAGGCTTGGGTAGCAGGATTGTTTCTTATTGAAAAGCGGATACAGCTTTCGCAAAAAACCTGTTTTAGAAATATAACCCGATCGCTCAACTGAATTTTAACGGACTATGCTTTAAAGCGGGAACAATACTGACCTCATGTGCCAGTATTGTCCTGAGACTCTACTGATTCAGATAATTCGTTACAGCATTAAAGAACAGGGCATTTTCATTTTCAATTTCAGCCGATGGACGGGCGGAATCCCAGGCACTCCATTGCACCATCACAATATTATTTTTAGGATTAATCGCCATGCGTTGCCCGAATATACCGCGTCCCCAGAAGGTCGCATCCATATTTTTCGAGCTTAAGGGGGTGCCTGAGGTTGGATGATAATTCCACCATTGATAGCCGTATTGACCTTTAGGATATTCAGGCGTGACCGAATTACGGGCTTGAGTCCAGTGGCTTAAATCTGTGAGCCATTGATCCGGAAGCAGTTTTTCTCCATTAGATAAGCGTCCTTCCCTGGAAACAAAAAGTGCAAATCTTGCGTAATCCCTTAAGGTGGCATTGAAACCATGGCCTCCCATGTCCGTCACATTACGTTGGTAGGAGTGCCATACACCTTCACGTTCCATGCCTGCTTTTTTCCATAGATTGTCCTGTAAATAGGCAGCAATATTTTGTCCAGTCGCAGCTTCCAGTACTTTACCGACCAGCCATGCACCGCCGGTATTATAAGACCAGACTTCGCCAGGTTTATGTTTTGCTTTTACATTTTTGACTAGCTGATAAACACATGGATCAGGCTGTGCCTGAGCTTCACAATAAGTCATATGTGCAAAATCGGAGTCTGGGTCGGTATAGTCTTCATTCCATTCTACTCCCGAGGCATGTTGCAGCAGTTGTTTCAAGGTCACATGTTGCCATGCGGTTCCTTGTAAATCAGGAAGATATTTGATAATCGGATCATCAATGGAATGGATTTTGCCCTGTTTAATGGCGATACCGATTAAAGTTGAAACCACAGACTTACCAATTGAGCGCGACGTCCATAAGGTGGTCGGGGTGTTGCCATGACCATAATATTCCAAGGCAATTTTGCCGTCTTTTAAAATAATCAGACCAGTGACATTCTGATTTTTCAGATAAGCATCGAGGTTATATTTTTTGTTATTTACGCTATAGCTGATCGTATTTTCTTTAATGTACAAATCGCTTTTCGGAAGAGCAAGAATATGCTTGGGATCAGGACGAAAAACACTGCCATCATATAAACGATAGGTATTTCTGAAACCAACGATTCTGTCTGCTGCTGTCCAGGAGAGCATATCATGTGCGGGAGGTAATTGTGCATCTACAGGCGATGGACAGTCTTTTAAACCCAGACTTTTACAATCAAATTGAGCAAAAGTATGACTTGTCATAAATAATGTTCCTAAAATAATTCCGGTCTTCATTAATTTCATATTTTTATTCCTTGCGTAAATCTATACGGCTTTTCCATAGCTTTTAAATATTGATCTAGGTTTTATAAGATTTAAAACTCTATACATTTTTATAATATATTGAATGTTATAGAGTATAGGGTGGTATATAAATAAATCTCCTGTACTTAATTCATTCTTTTAAGATATTTTTTTAGAACAGACGAATCAATAAACGAGACTCTGCAACTGTTAACTTTAAGCTAATATTGAGAATATACTGGAATAGCACAAGGGGCTTAAAATAAACCCCTTAGCGGATTAAAAAATTATTTTCTTATAAATAAATAAGACTTCGAGTGCGACTGCAAGGATAAATGTAATTAAAAAAGGAAAGTAATGAGTGCCTAGCGTTTCTAATAAAATCCCGCCGATAATTCCACTACAAGCAAATGAGAGGTTAAATACCGTGACCAATAATGACTGGGCGATATCTGCATTTTCGCGAGCAGCATTGGCTAAAACAGTTTGTAAGAGGGTAGGTGCACCACTAAAGCTTAGTCCCCAAATTACAGTAAATACAGTAAAAAGCATTAAACCAAGATGGTTGAAACTGAGACTGAGTAAAACTGAAATGATTAAGAATGTAGTAAGACTAATAAAGATCAGCTTTTTTAGATGTTGATCAACCAGCAAACCAATCAGCCAGATGCCCAGTAAGGTCGATAGCCCAAACACCAGCAGGATGAAATCAATCTGCGCTTTTAAGCCAAGATCTGTAAGTAATGGCGTGATATAGGTATAGAGCAGATAATGCGAAAGAATCCAGGCCATGACCAGAAATAAAATCGGGCGTACGCCGGCCATGGTAAACACGGTTTTTAATGCGACAGAACGCTGACTGGTATTTTTGTGATAATTCGGAACTTTAATAAATACCCACATTGTCAACAACAGTGCAGTCATGGATAAAATAATAAAGATATTACGCCAACCAATAAAAGCACTTAACCAGGCACTAAGCGGTACGCCTAAGGCTAGAGCCAAAGGAATCCCCAACATGGCAATGGCCAAGGCACGGCCCTGTAAATGAGGAGGTGCCATACTGCGTGCATAGGTTGCCAGAATGCTCCATGCCAGTCCTGTTGCCAGGCCGATAATAAAGCGTAAGCACAAAACAAAAATGAAATGAGTAGATAAAGCAGTGAGCAGATTACACACTGAGAAAGTGATTAAGCTAATCAGTAATAAATTACGCTGCGGGTATTTTTTGGTCAGCACCGTCAACGGAATCGCTGCGATCCCTGCACCTAATGCGCAAAGGGTTACGGTTTGGCCAGCCCAGGCTTCACTGGTCATGAAACCTGTCGCAATCTGGTCCAGTAAACCTGCGGGAATAGTTTCATTGGCTGTGGCCAGAAAACTGGCTAAGGTCAATGCCAGTAATTGTAGTAAAGGAAGCCGTTCCGGGCTTGCTATTGTATCGGCAGTAGGCATGAGGCATTCGGTTTGTTGTTTCATAAATCAAATACAAATATTGGTTGATATTAGTTTGATTGATTCAGTTCGATTTGATAATGTCTCTATTCATTGAGTAACTTTCTAATCTAAGTTTAAAATGGCAACTGATCGTTTAGGTGATATGCGGCTCTTTGTAGAGGCAACCGAATTAAAAAGTCTGTCTGCGGCTGGGCGTAAGATGGGTATTTCTCCTGCAGCTGCCAGTGCCAGACTGATCAAGCTGGAATCGTCACTTGAGGCCAAGTTATTTGATCGGACAACCCGTAGCTTAAGGCTAACCGATGAAGGGCAGGTTTTTTTAAGATATTGTAAAATTGCCTTACAAGCCATTGATGATGCCGAGATGGCCTTGCAGGATAAACAATCTGCTGTCAAAGGAAAGATCCGGATTTCGGCCTCAGTCGATTTAGGGCGTAATTTAATTAGTCACTGGATTGAAGAGTTTAGTGCAATTTATCCGGATCTCAGTATTGCCTTGACTTTGACCGATTCAAATTCGAATCTGATCCATGACGATATCGATATTGCGATCAGATTTGGCTTACCCGACAATGACTTGCTGGTGGCACGTTATCTAGCACCCAACTGGCGAGTACTTTGCGCGTCACCTGCCTATCTGGAAAAATATGGAAGACCTGAACGTCCTTCGGATCTGGTCAAACATAAATTCATTGTGCTGACGACAGAAAATGGCCCCTTGAATGAATATTATTTTAATTTTGATCAGCAAAACTTAAAGTATACGGTCAATATGGAGACTGCTTGGGAAACCAATGATAGTGTTCAGGCCAGAATGTGGGCACTGGCGGGGCATGGTATTACACGAAAAATTATCTGGGACGTCGCCTCTGATCTGAAAAATGGAGAACTGCAAGCAATTCTGACGCAAGGCATAATTCAGGAAGCTGGAATCTATGCGGTTATGCATAAGAACAAATATATTGCACCAAGAATCCGCTTCTTTCTTGATTTCCTGATTAAAAAATTTGAAGTATTGGCCCCTAATATTTTAAACCAGCTCCCACAGCCTAAAAGTTGATATAGATTAATGTAATGGACGTGCATATCCTAGGCTACTTTTTGCTCGCGGATATAATCTCTGGGATTTTTACCGGTCCAGCCCCTAAATGCTCTGGAAAAAGCATTGATATGGCTATAGCCAAGGATATCCGAGATTTCCTGAATACTTTTATTGGAAGAAATCAGTTGCTTGGTTAGCGCAAATTTTTTGGTCTGAATCAATGAAGAAAAGCTGGTATTGGCAAGCATCAGTTCTCTCTTGAGCACTCTTTCAGAAACCCGCAGTTTTCTGGCTGTATCGGTGAGTGTCGGAAAGCCCTCATGTGGCACCAGTCGGATATTTTTGTTGACTAGGGAGACAATCTGATTTTCCTGATCTTGAGAAATTAAATATTCTTCCTTGACATGATGAATGGCAAAAATATATGCCGATTTGGAACTGAATTTAAGCGGTAAATCCATGCATTTAAGATCAAAAATGATCTGGTTTTTCTCCTGATTGAATTTAAATGGAGGGAGCCGTTTTTCAAATCCAGAATGATAGTGTTTTTTCCCCCACTTGACTTGGACCTGCAAACCAGAAATTTCATAATCCGTAATTTCTTTAAGATTGGTGATCATGTTGACAATTGCTGCTTCTGCTAAGAACTGGCTAACGGCTTGTTGTTGTTCTAACTCCATTTCCTTGGCAAGTTGATAAAGAGGATGTATGGTTATGATTAATTTATCATTTTTATTATGTATATTTAGTTCCATCTTATGCAGACGGATATTGAAATATTTTTGTAGATCTAGAATTACATTGCCTAGCGTATCATTTGAAAGCATGGCAAAGCCTAATGTTTCATGTGAGGTGACACGGCAATTCAAACCAAACCTGTAACCAATGCCTGTGCCCGGGACCAGTTCAAGTAAAGAGGAAATGATCTTGATCCAGTCACTAAATTTAATTTTTTCTGGAATATGTTGTTCATGAAAAAAAGATAAGGGAAGTTGGCTTTTTTTTATAAGATCCTGTTTTGAAATGCGAAATTCCGAAGCAGTATCAAGGAGAATATTGAGATAGTTACTGTGAATCATTAATGTCTGTTCTTTCATAACGGATCATATCAGCCAAAAGAGAGCAAAAAAGTTAAAAAATTTTTTTTATTCTAGTCTTGCTGTTTTGAATTGATAATATGTCCTGAGATTGAATCACTTTCAAATTTGGATTGTATAATACATCATTTCTCCCCAGTGTTTTACGCCCTGTGTTTGAGCTGTAAAGTTTTAATGAAATATCTATTTTCCTTTTTTTGAGTCGCTATGATGCAGTTTCCGTAAGTCTCTCTTATGGTCTAAATTTGAAGGAAACTGAAATGAAAAAATTGATCAAAACCGCTATCGTAACAAGCAGCATGATTGTTTCCGTCTCGGCTTTTGCTCAGACCGCCGGTGCACACGTGAATGGCTCAGCTCAGGCAAATGTTGATACTGGTCATTTGGTAAATGGTGTTGCTGGTGCAGTAAAAAATACCGGTCAAAAAACAGTGAATGCTGGTGCGGGTGTGGCTCAAAAAACGCTAGGTACCGCAATCAATCATGGAACTGGAATTGTTCATCAAACAGGGAACGTGGTAAAAAATGCACAAGGTTCCGTCAATGGTTCAGCCCAAGTGAATGTTAATGCCAATGGTTCGGCTAACGGTGCAGTTAACGCCGCTCAGACAGTACAAAATGCAGCGCACACCACAGTGCAAGCGGGCTCGCAGCATGCGCAACAGGCTGTGAATACCGTCAATCAGACCAGTTCAAATGCCATTCATCAAAGTGAGCAGGCAGTTGGTAAAGCCAAAGAATATGGCGCTGGTACAGCTAAGGCTGCTGGAAAAGTGAGTTCGGATACACAAGCAAATCTGAACAAAAAAGTCAGCATTCAAAAGCACAAGATCAAAAAACTTAAATCGAATACCCAGGCACGCTTAAAATCACAAATGAATAGTCAGACAAAGGCTTCTGCACACAGCCAGAATCATTCTGGTGCGAATGCAAAACTTGGTGTAAATGCCAGTCTGAAAACCAAAACAGCAGCAAGCACTCGTTAATTTCTGATAACAAGAAGCCTTTTCCAAGGCTTCTTGTTGCGTGTGGATATGCTCAAGTCGACATCTATCTTTGGCTAAATTTTTCCAGAACAGCATAAATCAGGTTCGTTTCATTATTTTTAAAATCAATAGCTTCAGCTATGTAGTAGGCTGTTCCAAGCTGTTCAATAATCAGCAGAATTCGATTTGTGCCCATCATGGTATTTATTTCCATATTATTCCGACTTCGATTCGTACACTTTAAATAAACCAAATACACTGTTTGCTGTAAGGTTTTTATTTTTTCGATCTCATATTGATACTGATCATTGTTAAAATCATCTAGAAAATTAAAAATCATGTTTTTACTTTGTGGTTCACCTTTGGTGAGATAATTAAAATCAGGATTGAAAAAAACTTCTACTTCAGTGTAACTGGATCTTTTTAAATACATTAACTGTTTAATAAACGCTATGATTGTGTTTAGTGTGTTTTCTTTTTCGTTGTGCATATGAAGCTGATACATGGGATATTTTGAAGAATAGATTATTTCTACTAGATTTTTCTATTTGTTTCTATATATGACCCATTCTGTTTATTTTTTTTGATTAATTTGTTTTGATATCTAATTGGAGCTGTTAAAAGCAGATAATGTTAAGTATTAGTGTTTGTTCTGTTTAATTGGAGCCTATTTTTTTTATTATTATAATTTTATTTTTTTTGAGTTGGATAATGAAAAAGTGGGTTTGTAAGAAATGTGGACTCTATAAAAAGATCTGTGCAAGTGATATCAAAGTGGGAAGAAAAGTTTATTTTATAAAACTTAATAATGATATACATCGATTAAACAAACAAGAGATAGATAAAGGTGTGGTCTTGAGCCGGAATGGGCACTCTTTAATTATATTGAGTAATAATCTTTTATTTGTGGTTAACGATACCGATGTCTATCCGGAAGATGCACCGGTATATTTTGTCTATAATATGTTTGGTGTCTGTGAGTGCTAATTTTTTTATTTAAAATCAACTGTTTTTAAATGGATTGGCACGAATAGTTAAATCATAAAATATAGAGTCAAGCTATATTTTTATTGACGTTCTAAAATTGAGTACATAGCCCTTTTCTTATTCAAAATTTGCAGGGACATCAAAGTTCTATGCTGCCGAGCTGTCCACATGTAAACGATATGGCCTGATTCTCTGCTTTAGACCTCACTTTGTTTAAGAAAAGAATGCGTTATGTCTAGAATTTTTACGTGTGATTGCAGAGACAACGATGCCGAAATATATTGAGATGAAGCAACAGATAGATGCACCTTTAGATCTGGTTTTTCCAATTTTTTGCAGACATCGAATATTTAATACGATTCTATGGCCACTCAATTCCGTGGTGGTAAAAATTGCTGAAGATTCAGAGAATAAAGATGGGGTGGGCTCAATAAGAAGAATGGGGCTAGGACCTGTTCGGTTTATTCAGGAAGAGATTACCAAAATTATTCCTAATCAGTTGATTGAATATCAAATGTTAAAAAATCCTATGTTTTCTTTTCATTTGGGTCGTCTGGAATTTGAAGAGAAAGAAGGTGTTACCTATCTGAACTATAGCATCTGGTTACAAAGCAAAATCCCTTTACTGGCAACATTGGTTTTGGCCCAGCTCAAGTGGTCTGCTACACGTGGTCTAAAACAAGTTGCAACAAAAATTGATCAATACAAGCCTTAATGATCATCGTAAGCACAGGTGATATTTAGGTATATTCTCTATTGGAACAGTCGCATTCTCTGGCAAAACTGATTCAGGTTCTATATCGCAGAATACACAGCCAATCAACAGGTATTCAACCTCCAATAGGAAGGGAAAATAATGGATCTCAGCAATAAGACAATTATAATTACTGGTTCTTCCAGTGGAATTGGTGAACAAGCGGCAATTCAACTGGCACAAGCAGGTGCAAAAGTTTGCCTTATTGCACGGCGTGCTGAAGAATTACAACGTATTCAAAAGGCGATTCAGGCGCAATCGGGGCAGGTCTTTATTTATCCGGTCGATATTACCGATCCAGCGCAGTTAAAAACCTGCGTCACCTTGATTTTAGCCGAGCATCAAAAGATTGATGTACTGGTCAATAATGCAGCGCGATCAATCCGACGTCCTATACTCGAGTCAATTGATCGTTTACATGATTATGAACGCACCATGCAGATTAATTATTTTGCTGCGGTGAATATGACCCTGCATATATTGCCGCATTTTCTGGAACATGGTGCAGGGCATATTGTGAATATTTCGACCATGTCAACGCAAGTTCCCATTCCTTTGTTTTCGGCCTATCTGGCCAGTAAATCCGCGTTAGAATCTTTTTCCCGCTCTTTGTCAATGGAGCTTAAGGACAAGGGAATTGATGTCAGCATTGTGTATTTTCCGATGGTTAGAACACCGATGTCTTCTAAAACAGCAATTTATAAACATATGAAAATGCTGGATACAGCAACGGCAGCAGGATGGATTGTGAAAGCGATTACTGAAAAATCCTATCGTGTTAGCAGCAAGACCGGGCTGGTGGCCAATGCACTGTTAAATACCGTACCGACCTGGATGATGAATCTGTCCCGACCATTGTTTCAGCGCATGGATAAACGTTTAAAAAATAAATTGGAAGCAGATCTTTAAGCCAAAACCAGAACTTGGCAATTCAGAGTTAAAAGAAAAGCAGCGAAAGCTGCTTTTTATATTAGTAAATAAATTTAGAAATCTTGTCTGCAGTCTGAATAACCGCTTCGGCAACTTCATTTCTAAAATACTGTTCATCATAACTGCCAAGCGGACAACTCACGGATAAAACAGCAGCCATTTTACTGGTGGATTGTTTATAAATCGGCGCAGCGCAAGCAGCCATATCATGGTTGTAGTGGCCCCAACTCACCATAGAACGTTGTGTCTTTACAAAATGGAGACGCTGTAACAGCTCTTTGAGATTTTTCGGGGTAAGTTCAGAAAAAGTGTCCCATTGATTAAAACCTTTATAACGCTCTTTAATTTCGGCTTCAGTTAAATCTGCCAATAGCATTTGCCCAATCACGGTTGCATGTGCAGGCCAGCGTGTGCCCAGACCGATATTGCTGGTAAATGTGCCATTGGACTGAATATTGTTGATAAAAACAATATGTGTACCTTCCAGAATTGAAAGATGCACTGCAAGCTGGGTTTGATCACGCAGCTCTTTCATTAATGGTGTGGCTAAATCCAGTAAGGACTGTCTGGCTAAGCTGTTAAAGCCAAGTTCCATGACCTTTGAGTCCAAAGCATAGGTTTTCTGTGAGGCTTTGCGTAAAAAGCCACAAGACTCCAGCGTATAGATCAGGCGAAAAGCGCTGGAACGGTTAACATCCAGAATTTCGGCAATTTCGGTAATCGTCATTTCTTGGGTTTGCTGGTTAAATGCTTGCAAGATTGCCAAACCACGCACTAAGCCAGGGACTAAATAGCGTTCTTCATTTTTTATTGCATCAGATTCTTGGGAGTCTGTTTCAATGCTTGAATTCATCTGTTCAATTTTCCTATCAAAAAAGCACACTACTGTACATTTCGTTTTCTTCGATTTGTATTGTAACTGCAAATAGATTTATAAAATATTTTTTTATATATAAAACAAAATTTTTTTAGTAAAACGTAAAAGAATGTGTTCTAAAAGTCAAAATATTGAATTTTATAACTATATTTAATTTGACAGAAAAAACATCATGGGAGTATTCTTATCTAAAGTTTGTTATATCAAATAATGTTTTATATATAAAACAAATGAGGATGCAAGGATGAGTTGGATCTCAGTTTGTCAGCAAGACGACATCACCGAAGACGAGCCGAAAGCCATTGAAGTCGACGGTAAGAAAATTGGCGTATTTTTCATCGATGACAATTATTTTGCTATCGAGAATGTTTGCCCCCATGCCTATGCCTTGTTAACCGAAGGCTTTATCGAAGATCAGACCGTGGAATGCCCGTTGCATGAGGCGATCTTTGATATCCAGACAGGTGAGTTGAAGAGTGGGCCGGGATGCCGTGATTTGTGCACCTATCCGGTACGGGTTGAAGGGCAGGACGTTCAAATTCAACTATAAGTTTATTTTTAAGGATGGAATCTCATGAAAACTTTTAATGAGAAGCTAGCGAACTGGATTCATGCCACGCCAGCAACCGAAGCAGGGATTAACAATATTCAGGTACCAGGACAGGCAGAGTTGCTGGTTTGGCAAACGCGTTATAAAGAGCCAACAGTCTATGAACAGGATTTTGTGCAACATCTTATCAAAGCCTTTTCCGCTGGTGTGACAGAACTTACTGATTTAGTCCAGTCTTTAAACCAGCAAGGTTTCCGTTGTGAGTCGGGTGAGCTTTGGACTTCTGAAAAGTTCTCAGAAGAAATGCAACGTTTAGGTTATTAATTCAAGGAAGAATAGTGATGAACGCAGCAGTATCAGTGACTCCAAGTGTAGAAGAGTATTTAGATTTAGGTTTACGTGATCAGTGGCATCCTGTGTTAGCAAGCTGGGAAGTGGCTGCAAATCCGGTCGGTATTACCCGTTTAGGTGAAAATATCGTGGTTTGGCGTGACGCAGAAGGTCAGGTGCATGCCTTGGAAGATCGTTGCCCGCATCGTGGCGCACGTCTTTCTTTGGGCTGGAATCTGGGCAATCGTGTTGCTTGCTGGTATCACGGTGTAGAAGTCCGTCATGATGGCGTGGTGGAAGATGTGCCTGCG
>PJUK01000329.1_pt1 | contig 19138 bp, 18 predicted proteins | sample 1512211 | NCBI WGS metagenome assembly PJUK01 (sample SAMN08177668, study PRJNA422409) | Feces metagenome, whole genome shotgun sequencing project.
ACGCTCGGAGTCGCGTTCGACTTTACGAGCTGTAAATGAGCATTCTGACCGGGCTGGCGTTCCAGCTTGATTTCAACGCTGCATGGCCGACGCGCAGCAGACTTTGAACACGCTCTAAGCGCCCAGATGACGTTTGTCCCTACTGCAGCGGTGAAAACGCGACAGGCAGGTAGAGGGTGGAATGCATTTCGCGCAGTTGCGGCCCGGAGTTCTCCGGCGGCCAGACGCCATCGGCCACCGCGCGAGTGCGTACGTCCAGGCGCTGCTCCTGGCTGGCGTAGGGCCAGATGTGCAGGTAGCGCGGGGTGCGTCCGTCGGTAGCGAAGAACGCCGCGTAGACCGCCGAATAGCCGGCGCCGGTGCGCGGGCCGACGGCCTTTTCCCAGCCGGTCATGGTCGGTGCCAGGCCGGAGGGAATCAGGTTGTATTCGCGCAGCTCGTAGAACGGCCCGTGGTGGCCGGGCGCCAGAGGCTCGAGGAAAGGAAACAGCGTGTAGTTTTCCACCTTCATGTCGAGCATGAAGGCTTCGATACCGAAGGCATCGGGTGCCTGGAGGAAGCGCTCGCGCTCAGCCTGCCGCGCCGTCTCGTCCCGGAAACCGCGCAGCACGGCGATCTGGTTCAGCGGGCCGATTTCGGACGACCAGCAGCCCATCAGCACGCAGCCATCACGCGCCTCGGCGAGCGTCTCACGCAGGTGCTTCAGCGCTTCGGCCGGAGTGCGCACGCGCAGGGTGAAGGTGATCAGTTCATAGAGTCGCATCGTCTTCTCGCAGCCTGTGAATGCAGGCGGAGCCGGATCTGTCCCGGCCCCGCCGCCGGTCAGAACTTGAAGGTGTAGGAGGTGATCAGGCGGTTCTCCTTGTAGTCAGCACCCGAAGCCGCGCCGTTGCCGTAGCGGGTCTTCACGTCGATGTTGCGCCACTCGAAGCCCACGCCCTTGAGCGGGCCGCTCTGCACCACGTAGCTGAGGAAGATGTTGCGTTCACTCTCGACGTTCTGATCCAGATCGTTGTTGCCACGGTCGATACCGGTGCCGCGCATGTAGCGGGTCATCAGCTTCAAGCCGGGCACGCCATAGCTGGCGAAGTCCAGGTCATAGCGCAACTGCCAGGAGCTCTCGTTGGGCTTGACGAAGGCCACGGTGGACCAGTTCACCAGGTACGGCTGCGGCGCATAGCCGTTGAGGGTGGGGAAGGTACTGTCGCCGAGCATGCGCTGGTAGCCGACACCGATGGCGTGGGCGCCCTTGCGCAGGGTGGTCATGGCGCCGTAGGAACGGTTGTCGATGTCGCCGTAGAGCGCCTTGCCGTCTTCACGGTTGTCGAAGTAACGCAGGTCGGTCTTCAGCCCGAAGCCGTTGCCCAGGTCGGCATTGTGCGTGGCACCGAGGTACTGCTGCTGATAGATGTCTTCCAGCTGGCCGTAGAAGTAGGTCGCCGACAGGGCCGGGGTGAAGGCATAGGTGGCACCGGCGAAATTCAGACCATCGCTACGGCGTTGGATGTCCGGGCCGTTGAACAGGTACATCTTCTCGCGGTTGGACGATTCGCGGCTGCTGATCTCGGTGAAGCGGCCGGCGGTGAGAGTCAGCTTGTCCACCTCGCGCGACTCCAGCATGAAGCCATGGTAGGTGGTGATCAGTTGCCGCGAGTCGTCGTAGAAGGCCACCGGCAACGTCGGGCGATGTTCGCCGATCTTCAACTCGGTCTTGGAGTAGCGCACCTTGGCGGTCAGCGCGGCGCGGCCGTAATCGCGAACCTGTTCGCCCTTGCTGTCATCGTAGGGAATGATGGTGTCCGGGCCGCGGCCACCACCGCCATCGAGGCGATAGGCATATTGCGCAGATACATCGAGACCGAATTGCACAGTGCCTTCGGTATATCCGGAAATGGCGCGAAAATCGAAACCTTGAGTCCAACTGCCAACACGCGACTTGGGCGCATCGTGCTGTTTGAAGTCGCGGTCGATATAGAAGTTGCGCAAGCCAAGACTGACTTGTCGATCATCGATAAAGTCCGCTTGAGCGGAAATCGACGCGAACATGCCCATCAGGCCAACAGCGCCCATGCTGCCGGCCAGCCAGTTGTTCTGGAACATTGTTTTGATCCTTTGTTACTTGTGCAAGGCACAATGAGTGGAAGCAGATTAATTAGCAGGCAACTCAAACAAGGCAGTTAATCCGCAGTGTTGTTTTTATAACCACTTACTGCAAAAAAGGTCGTACCAAGGCTCTACCCATAAACATCGGGCAGTTATTTCTTATTAACGGGTACTGCATGTTTCAGGATGAAATGGCACTTCATCCGGCATTTCCGAAGTTACTTCGGAAAATCCTGTGGCACTGGCAAACGGCGGGTGGATCAATGCCCACCCACGGCGTCTCAGCAGGCCGAACGCGACTGCTCGCCCAAGCGGTGATAGGCCCGGTTGAAATACACCAGGCCGTCCTGGTTCTTGCCGTTACGAATACCCAGCACCTCGCAATAGAAGATGGTGTGCGAACCCACCTCATGCGCCTGGGCGATGCGGCAATCGAAATTGACCAGGGCGTCGTCCAGCAGCGGCGCGCCGCTTTCCAGGGTGCTCCAGCTGGCCTGGGCGAAACGCTGGTCGGAGTCCAGTTCGCGGTTGGCGAACACGCCGGAAATGTCCTTCAGCTCGGCGCTCAGCACGTTCACGCTGAGCACGCCGTTCTGCTTGAAGTGGCCGTTGGAAAACGACGCGCGGTTCATGCACACCAGCAGCGTCGGCGGCTGGTCGGTGACGCTGCATACGGCCGAGGCGGTGAAGCCCCAGCGCCCAGCTGCACCGTCGGTGGTGATCACTGAAACGGCGCCGCCCAGCAGCGCCATGGCATTACGGAAACCTGTGGTGTCGACCATGATCTTGCCCTCGCCTCTCAGATATCCAGCACCAGTTTTTTCGACTTGGCGCGCGAACAGCAGACCAGGATCTGGTCGTTGGCGGCCTTCTCGTCATCGGTCAGGTAGACGTCGCGGTGATCCGGTTCGCCTTCCAGCACGTCGCACAGGCAGGTGCCACAGACGCCCTGCTCGCAGGAGATTTCCACCTTGATGCCGACGGTGGCGAGAGCATCGATGATGGTCTGGCCTTCGGCGACCTGAACGGTCTTGCCGCTGCGCTGGGCCACCACCTCGAAGCTGTCGCCGCTGGCGTCGACTTCCACCTGGAAGTACTCGCGGTGAATGTGTTCCTCGGCGTATCCAGCTTTACGTGCACCGTCGATGACCCAGTCCATGAAGCCGGACGGACCGCACACGTAGACGTGCACACCGGCGCCTGGCTGGCCGAGCACGGCCGGCAGGTCGAGCTTCTGCGCATCGTCTTCGTCATCGAAGTGGGTGCGCACGCAGGCGGCGAAATCGGCGCCGGACAACTCGTCGAGGAAGGCTGTGCGGTGACGCGAACGGCCGCAGTAGTGCAGCTCGAACGGGCTGTCCTGAGCCGTCAACTGGTGCGCCATGGCGATCATCGGGGTGATGCCGATGCCACCGCCGATAAGGATCGAACGGCTGGCGCCAGCGGCCAGGGGAAACAGGTTGCGCGGCGTGCCGACGCTGACGCTGGCGCCCTCGGTGAGCAGCTCGTGAACCGCCACCGAGCCACCGCGCGAAGCCGGGTCACGCAGCACGCCCAGGCGGTAGACGCTGGCATTGGCCGGGTCACCGCACAACGAATACTGGCGCACCAGGCCGGGCTTGAGGTGGATATCGACATGGGCACCGGCCTCGAAGGTCGGCAGATTGCTGCCCGTCGGATCGGCGAGGTCGAGGATCACCACGCCCTCGCCTTGCTCCTGCCGCTTGCGTACCACCAGGTTCAACACTTGCTCAGTCATACCGACCTTCCCGCACCCTTCGGGGTGCTGATTGTTCTCGTTCGTTACAGTCCGCAGCTCGCACGCGCGGCATTCTTTCTTTTGTCCGCGGTGGCCATTGGGCCGCTGCGGACGGGGTTCAGCGCATGAACAGGCCGCCGTTCACATCCCAGGTCGCCCCGGTGGTGAAGTAGGCTTCCGGGCGCGCCAGCTGCACCACCAGGTCACCGAGGAAATCGGCATCGCCGAGGCGCTTCACCGGGATATTGGCCAGCAGCCCGGCCATGCGCTCTGGCGGCACTGCCGCATGCACGGCAGGCGACTCGATGGGGCCGGGGGCGATGGCGTTGACCGTCACGCCGGCGGCCGCCAGCTCCTTGGCGAAGATCTTGGTCAGGGTGACGATGGCGCCCTTGGAAGCGGCGTAGTGCGCCCCCGTGGCGGTGCCGCCGTTCTGCCCGGCCAGCGAAGCCATGTTGATGATCCGCCCGTAGCCGGCGCCGGCCATGTGCCCGCCGAACACCTGGCAACCGAGGAAGATGCTGCGGGTGTTGAGGCTCATGACCTGATCGAACTCTTCCGGGCTGATCTGCATGACTGGCGTGGTGCGCGTCATCGCGGCGCTGTTGACCGCCACGTGCAGCGCGCCCCAACGGGCCAGGACGGCGGTCAGCGCGGCCTCGAAGTCGGCCTTGCTGGCCACGTCGAGTTGCAGCGCCAGGCTGCGCTGACCGCTCGGGTCGAGACGGTCGGCGGCGGCCTGGGCACTTGCCAGCGACAGGTCGGTGATCACCACCGCGTAACCGGCTGCGAACAGACGGTTGGCGATGGACAGGCCGAGGCCCTGTGCGGCGCCGGTGACGAGGGCTACCTGAGTCATGACGGCGTCCTACAGGATGTAGCCGATACCGGCGAGGGTATCGGTGGAGTTGATCAACTGGATCAGCTTGCGCTGGATCTTGAAGCAGTCACCGTCACGCTTGAGCTGGAAGGTGAGGTCGGCGGTGTAGTGCTTGAGCACGTCCTTACGGAACTCACGCAGGTTCTGCGCGCAGCGCACGGTGACCACGCCGTCTTCCTCGCCGAGCACGCGAAAGCGCGACAGGCTGCGCACGGTGCGGGCACGCGGGCTGGTAGAGATGGACTCGCCACCGATCAGGCGCTGCACGCGCAACTGGCGCATGTGATGGTCGTCGTAGGCGTAGTTGAGGGTGTTCTCGAAATCGGTCTCGTTGGGGTCGATCGGGATGATGTAGGTGCCCTTGTCGGCCCACAGGTTCAGCCAGGCGTCGAAGTCGCCGTGGTCGAGCATGTCCGCTTCCTGCCAGATGAAGGCGCTGACGTGGTTGAGCAGTTCAAGATTCATGGTCGTTCTCTTCAAATAAGTGCGTTACGGAGCTGAGCAGCGGGCCCCTCTCATCGCGCCGAGAGAGGGGCGAGACGACTCAGGCCGACATCATCTTTTTCCACTGCTGGTAGGCCGCGCGCATGCCGGTCTCGGCGCTCACGTCGCTGACCAGGCCGTCCTCGCTCGGCTTCTCGCCGGGCAGGCCGCGGTTGAGCATGATCCACAGGTCGCTGCCGGCCTGGGCGCCCTTCTGCACGCGCTCCCAGGCTTCGGAGTCGTCCGGCGTACCGAAGCCCATCGGGCCCTGGAAGTGTTCGTGCAGGCGCAGGCGGTAGCGGTTGGCCACGGCCGGGCCGCCGTCCATGGTGATCACCGCATGGTGGATTTCGGTCTCGTTCACCGAGACCGGCTGCAGCACGCGGAAGAAGGCCATGGAGCAGGCGACGTTGGGGAACAGGTTGAGGTTGAAGCCCGAACCGCCGACGGCGCGGACGATGCGGCGCACCTGCTGTTCCTCGATGCCTTCGTCACGCAGTTCCTGAGCCAGCGCCTCGAAGCGCTCGGGGATCGGCTTGTCGAGGTCGGCCTCCAGATCCACCAGGTCGGGAATCATCACCATCACGCTGTGGCCGTTGCCGAGGTCTTCGACGTAGCCGGGGCCTTCGACGAAATCGAACAGCTCCAGGGTCTGCTCGTCCACCGAAGACAGGAACGACTTGTGCACCAGCGGGAAGTGGTAGGCGTCGGTGGTGTTCTCCAGCTGGATCTTCCAGTTGCCGGGGAAACGGAAGCGATGCTCACCAGAGACCTTCACGCCATAGCCGGCGCCCTGCTTCATGAACAGGTCGATCCACTTCTTCGCCGCGCCGAGGAAGTCTTCCAGCGGCTCGATATCGTCCTTGAAGGTGGCGAAGATCATGCCGTTGTATTGCTCGACGCGCAGGCTCACCAGCGGCAGCTCGCCCTTGTCCAGGCAGTCGGCGTAGCTCTCCGGGTGCGGCACGCCACGCAGGCTGCCGTCGAGGGCATAGCTCCAGCCGTGGTAGGGGCAGACGAAGCTGTTGGTCTTGCCCTTCTTGTGCTCGCAGACGGTGGCGCCACGGTGGCGGCAGCGGTTGAGCAGCACGTGCACGTCCTTCTTGCGGTCGCGCACGACGATCACCGGCTGCTTGCCGATGTAGGTGCTCTTGTAGCTGCCGTTGTCGGGAATCTCGCTGGCGTGCGCCACCCACACCCAGGTGCTGTAGAAGACCTTCTCCAGCTCTTCGTCGAAGATGCGCGCATCGGTGTACAGGGAGGTGTGCACGCGGTCGTGCAGCACCAGGTCGGCCGGCGAGCTGGCCAGGTTCACGGTTTCGATCAGGTTGGTCACGGTCACTCCTCGTCGGCATCACGTGCCGACTCACAATTTCTTTTGCTCGCCTTGCCCGAAAATCGGAGCTTCGGCTGGAGCCATCTTCGTAGGGTGGGCTTCAGCCCACGTTTGGCCTTTCTGCGGTGGGCTAAAGCCCACCCTACGTCTGTTGTTTCTGGCCCGGCACGGGCAGGTGGGCATCGCTGTTCCACGCCTCGACCGGGCGGCCGAACAGGTTCTCGGTCTGAAAATGGGCCATGCGCCAGGCGCCCTCCTCCTCACGAAAACGCACCGTCAGGCGCGCGGCGTTGAGGTGCGAAGCGCCGCTGGCGAAGGTCGAGGTCTGCAACATCACCCAACTGCCGTTGGCCTCGTCGCCCTCCACGCGGATCAGCTCCGAGCAGAGGAAGTGCACGTTGAGGGCGAAGTGCGCCGGCTCGGTCATGTAGCCGGCGAACATCGCGCGAATCGCCTCGCGCCCCCGGTAGCCGCCGAAGCTCTTGGCGTACTTCGCGCCCTTGCCTTCCCAGATGGCGTCGGCGCTGAACAGCCCGGCCAGCTCGTCCAACGGGGTGCGCGCGTCGAGCGCGTCGCACAGCACCATGTAGCGGTTCATGCAGGCACGCACGGCGTTCTCGCTTTCCAGCTGGCGCAGGCGGGCGTCGAGGGATTGGCTCATGGCTCAGGCCCGCTGGATGATCAGTTCACGGCCGGTACGCGCTTCCACCTTGCAGTAGCGCCACAGCTTGTACGGGCCGGTGCCCACGGCGGTGGTACGGAACAGGTTGCAGGCGGCGTGCACCGTCTCGATGTCCGGCACGTCGGCCAGCAGGTAGGTGGTCCAGGGGTAGCCGGTGGATGGGCCGACCATGCTCTGGTCGTCGTCCATGTTGCCGAATACCTTCACCCCGGGCAGGTCGTGGATACCGTTCCACATGGCGCTGAACGCCGCCCAGACTTCCAGTTGCTCTTCACGCGGGGCGTCGAAGAAGTTCTGGTTGATGCCCATGCAGAACAGGACGCGCAGGGCTTTTTTCTCAGTCATCACAATCACCGATCTGTCAGTTGAAAGTCACAGGTAGCCGGGCAGCGGCTTGTTGCCGAAGAAGATCGCGCCGGCGTTCTGGTAGGTCATGTCGCCCATGAAGGCATGCTGGGTGATCACCAGGGTGTCGTTGACGAAGCGCGACAGGGGGTTGTCGCGATACACACCGGTCATCCCCGAGAGCATCTGCGCGGTGCGCGCCACTTCGGCCGACACACGAGTCGCGTGGGTCGAGGACAGGCGCAGCAGGTTGGTCTGCTCGATGCTCACCGGCGTACCGGCAACCACGCTGTTCCAGGCGTCTTCCATGGCTTCATAGAACCAGGCACGGGCGGCGCGCAGTTCCGCTTCGGCTTTGGCCATCTGCATTTGCGCCAGCGGACGATCGGCCAGGGCCGGCGCACCGGTGACGGAGAAACGACCGCTGGCCATGCCGGAGAGGTAGTCCAAGGCAGCACGGGCCACGCCCAGGCCAACCACGGACAGCACCTGCGTGGCGAAAGACAGCGAGGGGTAGCGGAACATCGGCTCATCGAGGTTGGAAGCGCCGCCACGGACGAACGTCCACTCCTCGGGCACCACCACACCATCGATCACCACGTCGTGGCTGCCGGTACCGATCAGGCCAACCACGTTCCAGGTTTCCTCGATCATCACCTTCTCGCTCGGCATCACTGCCAGGCGTGGCAGACCCAACGTCTCGCCGTTCTTCGGGCTGATGCCGACGCCAATCAGGCTCGCGCCCTTGCAGCCACTGGAGAAGCGCCAGCGGCCACTGACCTTGAAGCCTCCGTCATGCAGATCGGCCGGCTGCGGAGGAAAAATGCCACCGGCAAATACGACGTCCGGACCATTGGCATAGAGCTTTTCCAGCGTTGCCAGGGGCAGTGCTGCCAGGTACACCGGGTTCATGCCGAAGCTGGCGACCCAGCCGGCGGAACCGTCGGCGGCGGAGATTTCCTCCACCATCTCGCAGAACTCCATGGGATTGCGCTGCTCACCGCCAAAGCGGGTCGGCACCAGGGCGCGGTAGACGCCCAGTTCCTTGAAACGCTCGATCACGTCATCGGAGATATATCGCTGCTGATCGAATTCCTCACGCTGGGCGCGCTCACGGATATCGACCAGCAGCGCCTGAAAGGCTTCATTTGCGGTAATCGGGGCAAGGCGCTGGCAATCCAGCTCGCTTAGGGAAGACATGGGCTTCTCCAGGATGGGCATGGTTATTGTTCGAGGCGCTGCAGCAATTCGCGGGCGACTGCCAGAAGCAGTTCATCCGCGCCTTTGGCGGCGACCAGTTGTAGTCCCACCGGCAACTTCGAAGCCCCTTCGAAAGGGATGCTCAATGCCGGGTGGCCAGTCAGGTTGAAGGGGCGTACGAAAGCGGTCATGCCGATGGCCGCGCGGGTATCGGCGGCGTCTGCGACGAGTGCCGGGTAATCCGGCATGGTCGGCAGGGCGAGAATCGGGTACTGCGCCAGGACGGCGTCCACCTCGGCGGTGAAGGCGGCGCGGCAGCGTTCGGCGTCGGCCAAGGCCTCGTCACGGGTGTCACGCGCGGCCAGCAGCCGGCCAGCGACGTCGGTGCCGACCAGGCCGCTGTCCACCAGGTGCCCGCAGGCATTCCAGGTTTCCCGGTTGATCACCGCCAGGCCGGCGTCGTAGGCCGCCGGCATGCCGGGCAAGGGCGCTTCGTGCAACTCGAAATCCGAGGCTTCGAGCACCGCATCCACAACGGCCTTCACCTCCGGGTGGGCCTGCACCGGCACCACGCCGATGCGGATGCCATTCACGCCAGGCAGGGCCTTGAAGGAAGGATCGATGACCTGCATCGCGTTGATCAGCGTGTCGATATCCGCGGCGAACGGGCCGACGCAGTCCAGCGAGGTTTGCGTCGGCATCACCCCGGCGCGGCTGACCCGGCCAAAGCTGGGCTTGAGACCGAACACGCCACAGCAGGCAGCAGGAATACGCACCGAGCCACCGGTGTCGGTGCCCAGGGAGAAATCGCACAGACCAGCAGCGACGGCAGCGGCCGAACCGCTGGAGGAGCCGCCGGGAATGCGTCCGGGGTAATGCGGGTTGTCCGCCGTACCCGTCCAGGCATTGAGCCCCGTGGTACCGAAGGCCAGCTCGTGCAGGCTGGTCTTGCCCAGCAGTTGGCAGCCGGCGTCGAGCAGCGCCTGAACCACGTCGGCATGACGCTCGGCATCCGGCGCATGTTCAAGAGCACGACTGGAAGCACGGGTGGGGTGGCCAGCCACATCGATGGTGTCCTTCACCATCACACGGGGACCTTGCCCACCGAGCTTCAGCTTCTCGACCACTATCGCCATCTGCTTCACCTACTGCCGTTTCTGTTGATGAACCGAACCGCCACATGAGCTGCGATTCGCGTAAATCCAGAATCGGAAGAATTACGTGAATTGTCAATTGAATTATCGCTTAAAAAAGAGTGTGTAGATTCGGTGCATTTTCGGCACAGCAAGCACCATTCTCGTGCAGTTTGGTAACACTGAAAACCTGTAACATTCACGCATAAATCGCATATAAACCCTTTAAAAACATACAGTTAAAATAAACATGAGATTGACTCTCAACGCACACAAGGATTTTTATCGATCTCTTCAGCACGGTATAAATGGCCGATAACCGCACAGAAATTGCACGATTTAAACGGCGTTTTTAAAGGCAAAAAATGCGTTTTTTAACCGACAAAAACCACTAAAAAAACGTGAATTTCCGCTCACGAAAAAGCACGTCCAGGCCAGATGAAATCAGCCATGAGGTGATCTGCATCACCCTCTCGGATGGAACGCTTCGGCACTGCCGCAGGAGGGCCAGCCAAGCGCTCGGTTCGCGGTCGAACAGGGCCATGCGACAGGTCGGTGCATGCCGTTCTGGCACGGGAGGTGCAAAACAGCCTGTGTCGGACGGGTCAATCGCCGACAGCGCCCAAAGGCGCCAGAACAACAAGAAGACGACAAACCCTCCCAACCGGCAGGGCTCTGTCTCTCCAAATAGCCTTGCAACCCCTCGGAGTACGTCATGCACTTCAAACGAGCTGTGTCCACCCTCCTCCTCAGCGCCGTCTGCGCTTCCTTCGCACAAGCCGAGGTAAAGGTGGGTGTCATCACCTCCTCTACCGGCCCCATCGCACTGGTCGGGCTACCGCAGAAGAACTCCGTCCCGCTGCTGCCCACTCAGGCCGGCGACCAGCAGGTGAAGTACATCGCCCTGGATGACGGCAGCGATCCCACCGCCACCGTCAAGGCGCTGAAGAAGCTGATCAGCGAGGAGAACGTCGACGCCATCATCGGCCCAAGCGGCTCGCCCAATGCCATGGGCGTGATTCAGTTCGTCGCCGAGGCCGGCGTGCCGTTGCTGGCGCCGGTCGGCACCGCCGCCGTGGTGCTGCCGATGACCGAGCAGAAGAAGTGGGTATTCAAAACCACGCAGAACGACGACCTGATCGCCAAGGCCCTGGTCGAGGACATGAACGCCCGTGGCGTGAAGACGCTCGGTTTCATCGGCACCGCCGATCCCTACGGCGAGAACTGGTCGAAGGTGATGGGCACGCTGGCCGCCGAACACGGCATCAAGATGCTGGCCAGCGAACGCTTCCAGCGCCAGGACACCTCGGTGACCGGGCAGAGCCTGAAGATTCTCGCCTCGCGCCCCGACGCCGTACTGGTGGCCGCGCCGGGCAGCTCGGCGGTTCTGCCGCAGACGACGCTGTTCGACCAGGGCTACCGTGGGCAGATGTACCAGACCCACGGCGCCGCTCTACCGGACTTCCTCAGGCTCGGCGGCAAGAAGGTCGAAGGCACCATCCTCGCCGCCAGCCTGATGCTGGTGCTCGACCAGATGCCCGACAGCCATCCGTCCAAGGCCATCGCCGGCGACTACGTGACCGCCTACGAGAAGCTCAACGGCAGCAAGCCGGCCACCTTCGGCGCCAACACCTATGACGCCGGGCTGCTGCTGCAACAGGCGATTCCGGCTGCCGCCGCCAAGGCGCAACCCGGCACGCCCGAGTTCCGCGCGGCCCTGCGCGATGCGCTGGAAGCGACCCACGAGTTCGCCGCCACCCAGGGCGTCTACACCATGAGCCCCGAGGATCACAGCGGCTTCGACGAGCGTGGTCGCGAGCTGATCCAGGTGAAGAACGGCACCTGGACGCTGCTCAAAGACAACTGATCGCTCCGCGTGATACCCCGTAGGGTGGGCCGGGCGGCGATCCGCTTTAGCCCACCGCTGGCTGGTAACCAAAGCCAACCGCTGGATGGTGGGCTGAAGCCCACCCTACGGGGCCTGTGGCTCGAACGCCCCATACCGTAACAAGAGTTTCCGATATGAATTTCCAGATTGCCCTGCTGCTCGGCCAGGACGGCATCACCAACGGCGCCATCTACGCGCTGCTGGCACTGTCGATCCTGCTGGTCTTCACCGTGACGCGCATCCTGCTGATCCCGCTGGGTGAGTTCGTCACCTACGGTGCGCTGACCATGGCCGCCTTGCAGGCCGGCCAGCCCACCGCGCTGGTCTGGCTGCTACTGGCACTGACCCTGGCCGACTGCGCCATGGATCTGTACGACGCCACTCGCGCCAGCCGCAGTTTCCGCTTCCCGAAGCGCATCGTGCTCAAGCTCGCCTATGCCCTGGCCATGGTCGGCCTGATTCGCAGTCTGCCGCTGGCGGAGCTGCCCATGGCATTGCAGGCCCTGCTCACTCTGGCGCTGGTGGTACCGCTCGGCCCGCAGCTCTATCGCCTGGTGTTCCAGCCGCTGGCTTCGGCCAGTGCACTGGTGCTGCTGATCGTCTCCATCGCCGTGCACGTGGCCATGGTCGGTGTCGCCCTGCTGCTGTTCGGCCCAGAAGGCGCACGCACCCAGCCCTTCTCCGAAGCCGGCCTGACCCTCGGCCCAGTGACCTTCAACAGCCAGACCCTGTGGGTCATCGCCGTGTCCCTGGCGCTGATCATCAGCCTGTTCCTGTTCTTCGAACGCAGCCTGTATGGCAAGGCCTTGCGTGCCACCGCGGTGAATCGCATGGGTGCACGGTTGATGGGCATCTCGCCGAACCTGGCGGGCAAGGCCACCTTCGCCCTGGCGACGTTCATCGGTGCGCTGTCGGGCATCCTCATCGCCCCCATCACCACCCTGTATTTCGACTCCGGCTTCGTCATCAGCCTCAAGGGTTTCGTCGGCGCCATCATCGGTGGTCTGGTGAGTTACCCGGCAGCCGCCCTGGGCGCGCTCGCCGTGGGCCTGATCGAGGCGTTCTCGATGTTCTGGGCCAGCACCTACAAGGAGATCATCGTCTTCACCCTGATCATCCCCTTCCTGCTCTGGCGCTCCCTCACCAGCCGTCATGTGGAGGACGATGAATGAAACCGCGCTACCTGATCCTCGCCCTGGTCGCCGTACTGGCCGTGGCGCCGGCGGTGCTGCCGCCCTACTACGTCACGCTGCTCAACTACATCGGCCTGTACACCCTGGTGGTGCTCGGCCTGGTGCTGCTTACCGGCGTCGGTGGCATGACCAGCTTCGGCCAGGCCGCTTTCGTCGGCCTTGGTGCCTACACCAGCGCCTACCTGACCACCGTGCAGGATCTGCCAAGCTGGCTGGCCTGGGCCAGCGTCTCGCCCTGGCTGACCCTGCTGGTCGGGCTGGCCCTGACCGCCATCGTGGCTCTGGTGCTCGGCGCACTGACGCTGAAGCTGTCCGGCCACTACCTGCCGCTGGGTACCATCGCCTGGGGCCTGTCGCTGTACTACCTGTTCGGCACCCTGGAGTCGCTTGGCGGGCACACCGGCGTCAGCGGCCTACCGAGCATTTCCCTGTTCGGCTGGGCGTTGGACAAGGGCGAGAAGATCTATTACCTGATCTGGGCGATCCTGCTCGGCGCCATGCTCATCACCCAGAACCTTCTCGACTCGCGTGAAGGTCGTGCCATCCGCGCGCTCAAGGGCGGTCAGTTGATGGCCGAGTCGATGGGCGTGAACACCTTCCGCACGAAGATGGTGATCTTCCTCATCTCGGCGCTGTTCGCCGCCCTCTCCGGCTGGCTCTACGCGCACACCCAGCGCTTCGTTAACCCCACGCCGTTCGGCCTGCACATGGGCATCGAGTATCTGTTCATGGCACTGATCGGCGGCGTGGCCAGCGTCTGGGGCGCCCTGCTCGGCGCCGGCGTGCTGACCATGCTCAAGCAGTGGCTGCAGGATCTGCTGCCGCAACTGCTGGGCAATACCGGCAACTACGAGGTGATCGTCTTCGGCATCGCCATCGTGCTGCTGATGCAGCGCGCACCGGGCGGCCTGTGGCCACTGCTGACGCGTCTGCTGCCTGAAGCCTGGAAGCCGCGCCGTACCGCCCGCCCAATCGACGACGCCAGCGAGCTGCCGCAGCGCGAAGCGCCGGTCGTCGGCGAGGTGCTGCTGGAAGCCCGCGACGTGACCCGCTGCTTCGGCGGCCTGGTAGCCAACAACGAGATGAACCTGGAGGTACACGCCGGCGAGATTCTCGCCCTGATCGGCCCCAACGGCGCCGGCAAGAGCACCCTGTTCAACCAGCTCTCCGGCGTCGACACGCCCACCTCCGGTGAAGTGCTGTTCCGTGGCCAGCGCATCAACGGCATCCCCTCGCGGCGCATCGCGCGCATGGGCATGAGCCGCACCTTCCAGCACGTCAAGCTGCTGCCGGAGATGAGCGTGCTGGAGAACGTCGCCCTCGGCGCCCACCTGCGCGGCAGTAAGGGCGTACTCGCCGCCGCCCTGCGTCTGGATCGCGCCGAGGAAGCACGCCTGCTCGCCGAAGCGCGGCGTCAGCTGGAACGGGTCGGCCTGGGTGACTACCTGTACGTGGAAGCCGGCAGCCTGGCGCTGGGCCAGCAACGCATCCTCGAAATCGCCCGCGCGCTGTGCGCCAACCCCTGCCTGCTGCTGCTCGACGAGCCGGCCGCCGGCCTGCGCCACAAGGAGAAGGAAGCCCTCGGCCAGTTGCTCAGCCGCCTGCGCAGCGAAGGCATGGCGATCCTGCTGGTGGAGCACGACATGGACTTCGTCATGGGCCTGGTCGATCGCGTGGTGGTGATGGAGTTCGGCCAGCGCATCGCCTTCGGCCTGCCGGCCGATGTGCAGAAGGATCCGGCAGTGCTGGAAGCCTATCTCGGAGGAGCGGAGTGATGAACATGCCCATGCACAACCTGCAGCACACGCAGAACCAGGTAACCAACCCGGTGCTGGACGTCAGCGACCTGTGCGTCGCCTACGGCAAGGTCGAGGCGCTGTCCAACGCCAGCCTGCGCGTTGGCCAGGGCCAGATCGTCACCGTGATCGGCCCCAACGGCGCCGGCAAGACCACCCTGCTCTCCGCCATCATGGGCGTGCTCGGCTCACGTGGCCGGGTCGCCTTCGACGGCAGCCTGGAAGCCGTGCCGGAAGTCGAGGTGATGGTCGGCCGTGGCCTCGGCCTGGTGCCGGAGAAGCGCGAGCTGTTCAGCAGCATGTCGGTCGCCGACAACCTGCTGCTCGGCGCCTTCCAGCGCCACCGCAGCGGCCAGCGCGACCACGGTCAGACGCTCAAGGAGGTCTACGAACTGTTCCCGCGCCTGTGGGAACGCCGCGAGCAACTGGCCGCCACCCTCTCCGGTGGCGAGCGGCAGATGCTCGCCGTCGGCCGTGCACTGATGGCCAAGCCCAAGCTGCTGATGCTCGATGAACCGAGCCTGGGTCTGGCGCCGCTGATCACTCGCGAGATCTTCCGCATCATCACCACCCTGCGCCAGCAGGGCGTGTCGATCCTGCTGGTGGAACAGAACGCCCGCGCCGCCCTGCGCGTGGCGGACTACGCCTACGTGCTGGAAACCGGACAGATCGCCATGCAGGGCCCGGCAGCACAGTTGGCCGATGACCCGCGGGTGATCGAGGCCTACCTGGGCCTGGCCAGCAAGCATCAGGAAATGCTCGCCACCTGAACCCACGGCGCCCGCCTGGCGGGCGCCGTCGTCTGCTCTGTAAGGAAGCATGCTCATGCTCAATCCAACGCCACTGCGCGTGTGCATCGCCGGTGCCGGCGCGATCGGCTGCACCCTTGCCGCACGCCTGGTCGAAAGCGGCCAGCCGGTCAACCTGCTGGCCCGCGGCAAGACGCTCACCGCGCTGCGCGACAACGGCATCCAGTTGACCGACCTGGACGGCGAACACCGCGTGCACGTCAGCGCCAGCGATGACTGCCGCGAACTCGGCGAGCAGGATCTGCTGTTCATCTGCACCAAGGCGCCGGCCCTGGCTGGCCTGCTGCCTGAATTGGCGCCGCTGATCGGCCCCGACACCATGGTGGTGCCGGTGGTCAACGGCGTGCCCTGGTGGTACTTCCACGGCATCGAAGGCCGTTTCGCCCGGCATCGCGTCGAGGCCGTCGATCCCGGTGGCAAGCTCAGCGCCAGCCTGGATCTGCGTCACGTACTCGGCTGCGTGGTGTTCATCACTGCCGAAAGCAGCGCACCGGGCGTGGTGCGCTCGAACAACCCGCACCTGATGATCTTCGGCGAGCCGAACGGGCAACTGAGCGAACGCCTGGAGCGGGTGCGCGCGCTGATCGCCAACAGCGGTATCGAGGCACGCGCCACCGAGCGCATCCGCGATCAGCTGTGGACCAAGATCATCGCCAACCTGACGTCCAACCCGCTGTCAGTGGTGACCGGCGCGACCCTGGAGCAGCTGTACGGCCAGGCCGAGCTGAAGACGGTGGTCGGCAAGATCCTCCAGGAGACCCTGCTCACTGCTGCTGCCTATGGCGCACGCATCCAGTTCGATCCGCAGACTTTCATGGAGCTGGGCGCCGGCATGGGCGCGGTGCGCACCTCCATGCTGCAGGACTACGAACAGGGTCGGCCACTGGAGCTGGCCGCCATCGGCGACGCGGTCGTCGAGTTGGCCGGTTACCAGGGCCTGGCCATGCCCACCACCCAGGACATCCTCGCCCTGGCGCGCTTTCGCAGCGCACCCGGCCACGTCCATTCCCCCGCACATTGATACGAGACTTCGCCATGAACGCCATGACCGATTTCAGCAAGCCCGCCCATTGCAGCGACGAAGAATGGGCGCTGCGCGTCAAGCTCGCCTACTGCTACCACCTGGTGGACTGGTTCGGCTGGACCGAGACCATCTTCAACCACATCTCCGCACGCCTGCCTGGCCCGGCGCATCACTACCTGGTCAACCCCTTCGGCCTGAACTACAGCGAAGTCACGCCGGGCAACCTGCTCAAGGTCGACCTGCACGGCAAGAAACTCGAGCCCTCTCCCTACGACGGCAACCCCGCCGGCTTCGCCCTGCACAGCGCCGTGCATGGCGCGCGTGACGACATCCAGTGCGTGATCCACACCCACACCACACCGATCTCCGCCGTGGTGCAGAAGAAGCGCGGCTTCACCCATGACGACTTCTACGGCGCCCAGCTGCATGGCCGCATCGGCTACCACACCTTCGAGGGCATCACCCTGTTCGATGACGAGAAGGCGCGGATGATCGAGAGCCTCGGCGACAAGCACGTGCTGGTGCTGCGCAATCACGGTATCGCGGTGGGCGAGAGCAGCATCGAGAAGACCTTCTTCCTGCTCTGGACAGTGCAGCGCGCCGCCGAGAACCAGTGCGCCGCCGGTGCCCTGGGCGGCGAGGACAACCCGCTGGAGGACGGCATCGCCGCCAAGTGCTCCGACCTCACCGCGATGCTGATCCGCGAGAGTGGTTTCGCCACCAAGTTCTATGACGCCATGGTGCGCAAGATGCGCACCGAACGGGCCATGCACTGGTAAGCGCACGGCCTGCCGACGCAGGCCACAGCCGAGGAATCGTTTCATGCAAGCTGCCGCCAGCATCCCAACAGGTTTCCAGGAGCCACCGATTTCCCGGCTCGATCCGCAGGGTGTCCTGCTCACCTGCAACGCCGCCTACCTGGACATGTGCGGTTACGCCGAACACGACGTGGTCGGCAAGCCTCACGAACTGATCAACCACCCACACATGCCGGCATCGGTGATCGCCAGCATGTGGCGTGCGCTACGCGCCGGCGTACCGTGGACGGCGCCGGTGATGATCCGCCACAGGCAAGGTGACGCGGACTGGCACAACCTCTACGTGGTGCCGCTGTTCGATGACGGCAAGCTGGCGGCGCTGGGCACCGTCTACCAACCCATCGAGCCGGCGCAGGCGCGCCAGGCCGAGCGTTTCTATGCACGCCTGGTACAGGGCCAGGCCCCCTGGACGCCCCTTCAGCGATTCAGCGAACTGCTGCTGGGCCACGGCCTGCAACTGGCGCTCGGCCTGGGCCTGGCGCTGGCCACACTGCATGCCTACCTGCCCACAGCACTGGGTGTGCCGCTACTGCTGGCACTGGGCATCGCCGGGCTGCAACCGGCACTGCGCCAGCGCCAGCTGAGCCGCATCCTGCTTGCCCAGCATGCCCAGGCCTACAGCGACCCGCTGCTGACGCCGCTGCATGCCCAGCACCCCGGCCCAACCAGCCTGCTGGCCATGGCCCTGGAAAGTCAGCGCGCGCGCATGAGCACGGTGATGTCGCGCATCTGCATCAACAGCGTGGTACTGCGCCAGCAGGCGCAGACCTCGGCCGACGTGGTGGAACACTCGGTCGAGCAACTGGATCGCCAGGTGCGCGAAACCGAGCAGACCGCCGCCGCGATCAACCAGATGAGCGCCACCATTCAGGAACTGTCACGCAACCTGCAGCACACCGCGCAGGCAGCGCAGAACGCCGACCAGTTGGCCCGTGATGGCGAGCGCCTGTCCGACGACAGCCAGCGCTCGGCCCAGACCATGCGCCACTCGGTAGGTGAAATCGGCCAGGCAGTCGGCAGCCTGGCGGCGGCCATCGAATCCATCGGCGGCGTCGCCACGGTGATCCAGAGCATCGCCGAACAGACCAACCTGCTGGCCCTCAACGCCGCTATCGAGGCCGCCCGCGCTGGCGAGTCCGGACGCGGCTTCGCGGTGGTCGCCGACGAGGTGCGCAGCCTCGCCTCGCGCACCCGCGAATCGACCCACGAGATCCAGCGCTCATTGGAAACCCTGCGCCAGGACAGCGGCACGGCCCTGGCCACCGCCCAGCGCGGCGAACAGGCGGCCCTGCGCGCCAGCACCGACGTCGAGCAGGCGCGCCAGGCGCTGACGCGCATCTGCACCGAAGTCGCGCAGATCAGCGGCATGAGCCTGCAGATGGCTGCCGCCATCGAGCAGCAGGGCCAGGTCGCCGAGCAGATCAACCAGCAGATCACCGAGATCGCCGGCTTTACCGAGCGCACCAGCCAACAGGCCGGACGCACCAGCGAGATCAGCCAGGCGCTGCACCAGTTGGCCGAGTCGCAGTTGGGGTTGGCACAACGCTTCCTCAAGGGTTAAGAGCCTGTTCAAAGTCTGCTGCGCGTCGGCCATGCAGCGTTGAAATCAAGCTGGAACGCCAGCCCGGTCAGAAGCCGCTTGCGGCTAACGCACTTTAGTGCGGCCCCGGAGGGGTGAGCGAAGCGAGT
>PJUK01000335.1_pt1 | contig 18712 bp, 19 predicted proteins | sample 1512211 | NCBI WGS metagenome assembly PJUK01 (sample SAMN08177668, study PRJNA422409) | Feces metagenome, whole genome shotgun sequencing project.
CCCCGCGAATCGAGCGAAGAACGCTCGGAGTCGCGTTCGACTTTACGAGCTGTAAATGAGCATTCTGACCGGGCTGGCGTTCCAGCTTGATTTCAACGCTGCATGGCCGACGCGCAGCAGACTCTGAACACGCTCTGAGTGGTGAGGCGCGGTTACCGCGCCTGTCGCCGCTCCATCCAGCGCCGATATTGGCGAGTGCGGAAGATGTCTTTCACCTGCTGCGTCAGCAGCGCCCACAAGGGGGATACGTCGGGCTGGGACTCCCGGCCCTGACTGAGCTTGTGCAGTTGGTATTTGACCACCGCCATGTTGGCCAGCGAGGCCAGCACCTTGTTGTTCCAGGTAATCGGCGGCAGTTGCGGTGCAGTACCGCGGCCGAGCTGCCAGTCGCGCGGCAGGTTCGGGTCGATGGCCAGGGCCGTGCCGATGCCGACCATCTCGATGCCGCTGGCCAGCACTTCTTGCGCCACCGGGGCACGGCGGATACCGCCGGTGACCATGATCGGCATGCTTGCCACGGCGCGGATCTCGCGGGCGAACTCCAGGAAGTAGGCCTCGCGTGCCAGGGTACGGCCGTCGCGGGCCTGGCCCTGCATGGCCGGCGCCTCGTAGCTGCCACCGGACAACTCGACCAGATCCACGCCGAGCCCGTCGAGCAGCCGTACCACCTGTTGTGCGTCCTCGGCGCTGAAGCCGCCGCGCTGGAAGTCGGCCGAGTTGAGCTTGACCGCCACGGCGAAGCTAGGCGTGACCACAGCGCGCACTGCCTTGACGATCTCCAGCAGCAGGCGCGCACGGTTCTCCAGCGAGCCGCCCCACTGGTCACTGCGCTGATTGCTCAGCGGTGAAAGGAACTGGCTGAGCAGATAGCCATGCGCAGCGTGGATCTCCACCCCGGTAAAACCGGCCTGCTCAGCCAGGCGCGCGGTGCGAGCGAAGCGCTCGATCACCTCCTGAATCACCGCCGGGGTCATTTCCTGTGGCGTGGCGAAACGCTTGGACAGGTTGCCCAGCTCCAGTGCCACGGCAGAAGGCGCCCAGGTCGGCTGGCCCAGGTTGACCTGCATCTGCCGGCCGGGATGGTTGATCTGCAGCCAGAATTGCGCGCCCTTGGCACGGCCGACACGGGCCCAGTGCTCGAAACGGGCCAGTTGCCTGTCGTCTTCCAGCACCACGCCGCCGGGCCCGGTCATGGCGCGGCTATCGACCATCACGTTGCCGCTGATCAGCAGACCGGCGCCACCTTCGGCCCAGGCCTGGTAGAGGCGTATCAGCTGCGGGGAGGGGGCATGGTCGGCGTCCGCCATGTTCTCCTCCATCGCCGCCTTGGCGAGGCGATTGGGCAGGGTCGAGCCATTGGGCAGGGCAAGAGGATCGAACAGGTTCATGGGCGCTTTCTCGGCTGAAGGTGAAGCAACCTTAACTTTAAAGTTCACTTTAATGTCAATAGGGCTCGCTAGCCCCATGCTCATGGCGCTGGGCAGTCGCTCAGTGGCCTACCGCAGCCTTCTGCTCATAAGCCTTGCGCAGCCTGGCCAAGCGTTCCAGCGTCGAATCATCCGCGCCAGGGCCGGGGCGCAGGCTTAGGTTCTCCAGCGCGAGCGGTTCGCCGTTGACATCCATCAGCTGAACTGGGGCGAGCGTCGCTCCGGTCTTGCGGTTGAGGGGTATCAGCGGGGCTCCATCCGGCAATGGGTTCCACTTATCTCCCCACTGCATCATGGCGATGATGATCACGTGCAGGGCCCGTCCTTTCTCGGTCAGGGCGTATTCGGTGCCGGCACCGACAGAGTGCTTGGCGACGATCTCGTATTCCTGGAGCAGCTTCAGGCGCTTGGACAGGATGCCCTTGGAGATCTCCAGGTTGCGCTGGAATTCATCGAACTTGGTCGCGCCCCAGAGCAGCTCGCGGATGATCAGCAGGTTCCACCAGTCGCCCAGTACATCCACCGAGCGGGCGACAGAGCAATTGCGATCCTCGAAGGTGACTCGTTCCACGTGAATGTCTCCGGGCGGTTGGGTGGCGTGTGCCGACAAGAAAGCGGTTGACAGGTTTCATGATAGCACCTAATTTCTCGCCATAAGGTTCTGTTATAGAACCTATCGAGAAGCATCCTACCGAGGTCTACCCATGATCAAGCAGCTCCTGACTGCGACGGCTTTCTTCGTCGTCGCCACCGCACAGGCCGAACCCCACGGCAACTGTGTCACCAATGAACTGGACGACCGCCTGATCACGGCGGATCTCGCGATTGCCGTCGGTAACTGCCACCTGGCCCGTGCCAGTGATGAAGGCGAGGCAATATCGGCGCTGGAATACGCCCACAGCTGGTTCCTGCAGGCGCAAGCACTCGGTTCCAGCCAGGCGCGCCAAGGCCTGGACGTCGTCGAAGGAAAACTGGCGCAGGCAGGGCAAGCCCATGACTAAGGCCGTCACGATCTCGGTGTTGGCGGCGACCCTCGCCGCCAGCTTCAGCCTTGCTGCGGCGCAGGAATTCACGCCGCTGGGCGCCGAAGCTGCCGGCAATGCCGACGGCTCCATTCCGGCCTGGACGGGCGGCTTCAGTCGTGGCGTGCTATGGCGGTTCTCCGAGGGCTTCCATGTACGCCGACACGCCCTGGTATGCGGGGGAGGCGATCTACGACTTCAGCAACGGCCGCTATCTGGTGTTCGGCCTGACCTACAACAGCGCGCAGCCCATCACCTTCGGTTTCAAGGCGAGCAAGTCGGAGTTCGTGCCGGCCGCTCTCAGAGCCCAGGGGATTCGCTGATCCAGCGATAGATCGTCTAACCATCCGGTGGCGTTTTCCTGCGCCACCGGCCACGCAGTGAACCCAGGTCATGTCAATGAAAGCCTTCGTCATCGAACGTTATGGAAAGCAGGAACCCTTGCAACTGGCCGAGGTGCCGGAGCCGAAGCTGGGCGAGCAGGACGTGCTGGTGCAAATCCACGCGGCCAGCATCAATCCGTTGGATCTGAAGATTCGCAGTGGTGCGCTCAAGCGGATTCTGCCGCTGCGCCTGCCGTTGGTGCTGGGCAACGACCTGGCGGGTGTCGTCACGCGGGTCGGTGCCAAGGTTCAGCGCTTCAAACCGGGCGATGAGGTCTATGCCCGCACCGATACCCGTCGCATCGGCACCTTCGCCGAGTTCATCGCTGTCGCCGAATCCAACCTCGCCCTGAAGCCGGCCAGCCTGAGCATGGAGGAGGCGGCCTCGGTTCCTCTGGTCGGTCTCACCGCCTGGCAGGCGCTGGTGGAGAAGGGCAACCTGCGCAAAGGGCAGAAGGTCTTTATCCATGCGGGTTCTGGCGGCGTTGGCACCCTGGCGATCCAGTTGGCCAAGCAGCTGGGCGCGAGCGTCGCGACCACCACCAGCAGTGCCAATGTCGCGCTGGTGAAAAGCCTCGGCGCGGACATCGTCATCGACTACAAGAAGGACGATTTCGCCAAGACGCTTCGTGACTACGATCTGGTGTTGCACAGCCTGGGCGTGCAGGAACTGGAGAAATCCCTGAGTGTGCTCAGACCCGGCGGCCAACTGATCACGCTGTCCGGTCCACCCGACCCTGAGTTCGCCAGAGATGCCGGCATGCCCAAGCTGCTGCAACTGATCGTGGGGCTGTTGAGCCGCAGGATTCGCAAGAAGGCCAGACAGCGCCAGGTCAGTTACGCCTTTCTGTTCATGCGTGGCAGTGGCGAGCAACTGGCCACGCTGGGCGAACTGATCGACAGTGGCGTCATTCGTCCGGTGATCGACAAGGTCTTCCCGTTCGAGGCCACCGATCAAGCACTGGCCTACGTCGACAGTGGGCGTGCGAAGGGCAAGGTAGTGGTCAAGGTGAGGTGAGCCTGGCGTCGGCTGGAATAGCGATCCGGGCATTCATCAACGGAGGCGGTGCGCGCGGCGCACCCTACGAAGGGCAGCCTTATGCGCGCTTGCTGTTCTTGGCGGCGCGCTTGGGCGCCTCGCTCGGTTCGCCCAGGTTCATCTTCGATAGCACCCGCCTGGCGTTGGCGGCGCAGTCGAGGTCGTCCGGTTTGCTTTCGATCTCGTCGATCAACGCCAGCAGGTGCGTCTTGCTCTGCGCCAGGCGCTGCTCCAGGGCTTCGATGTCTTTCACTTTCGCCTGCAGGGTGTCGAGCAGTTTGCCGTGTTGCCATTGCGACAGATCCTGCGGCAGCAGCGTGCGCAGTTCCTCCAGGCTGAAGCCGGCTTGCTGGGCCGTGGTGATCAGGTTGAGCACCATCACGGCTTGTTCCGGGTAGCTGCGATAGCCGTTGGCCTGGCGCTCCACCAGCTTGAGCAAGCCAATGCTTTCGTAGAAACGAATGCGCGAGGCTGCCAGGCCGGTGCGCTGCGCCAGTTCGCCGATCTTCATGCCGATTGTGCCTCTATCGTGATGGCTGAATCATAGGTTGAAGCGCTACTTTAACCTTCGCCGCGGTGTGCGCAACTGTTGCGTTGCCTTCGCACGATCAGCAGCGCGATGCAGACGACAGCGGCTATGATTGCCTGATCCCTCGAATCGCCAGGCAGGATGCGTGAAGCCTTCGATATTCGCCTTAGCGCTGCTCTGTCTGTTGTCTGGTGCCCTGGCCAGGGCCGAGCCATATCAGGTCGTCACGGAAGAGTGGGCACCCTACAACTACCGCGACAACGACCAACTGACCGGCATGGCCACGGAAGTCGTGCGGGCGATCATGGCGCTCACCGGCGATGACTTCGAGATCGTGCTGCTGCCGAGCATGCGCACCGCTCACGTCTTGCAACATCGCCCGCATACCATCATGTACTCGCTCTTCCGTACGCCTGAGCGCGAGTCCCTGTACAAATGGGTAGGGCCCATCGTGGAAGAGTCCATCCATCCCTATCAGCTGGCCAATGCATCGCAGCCGATCAACTCTCTCGAGCAACTGCTGCGGGCGCCGCAAATCACCACGCGGCATGCCGGCCTGGTGCCGACCATGCTGCAATCGCTGGGTTTCAATAACCTCGACAGGAGCGCAGGCGAGAGTCATCAGCTTTACCGCATGCTGCTCGCCGGCCGTACCGACATCATCGTCGGCGACACAGACGTCGGGGTGGCCTACTACAGCGCTCAGTTGAACATCGCCCCTGGCACCTTGCGACGGGTGCCCATCGAGCTGTATCGCTCCTCGCTTTACATCGCCTTCAGCCGTGACAGCGACGACGCGCTGGTCGCCGCCTGGGCAGCGGCTCTGGCGCGGCTGCGTCGCACGGGTGAGCTGGCGCGCATCCAGCGACGCTACGAACGGCCAGACACTCAATGACCAGCTGAGACACCCTGGTCGATCGCCATGTCGGCCCCGGTGATCGAACGGGCGCCGGGCTGGCAGAGAAAGAACGCCAGCTCAGCCACTTCCTCCGGTTGGATGAAGCGCGCCTGCTCGCCCTGCGGGTACTTCGCCAGCAGCTCGCGGTAGTAGGCGTCCGAGTCGCCATTGCCGTAACGCTCGGCCTGGAACTTGAGCATGGGCGTGTCGATATCACCGGGTGAGACGGCATTGCAACGCACGCCGTATGGCGCCAGGTCGAGTGCCAAGGCCTTGGTGAAAAGGCTGAGGCCACCCTTGCTGGCGCAATAGGCCGCTGCATTCGGATTGCCCTGGCGCCCGGCGTCGCTGGAGATATTGACGATCGCGCCGCGGGTTTGCCGCAGATGGGGGATGGCGGCAGCGCAGATGAAGAAACTGGCCTTGAGGTTGACGTCCAGCACCAGGTCGAAATCCTCCTCGCTGAAGGACTCCACCGGCCCCTCGCGCCACACGCCTGCCGCATTGATCACCGCATCGAGCTGACCGGCCGCCTCGATTGCCGCACTCACCACCGCGTTGCAGGCCGCAGGTGTACGAATGTCCGCCGCCAGGCTGCCGATGAGCACGTGGCGTTTGCCCAGTTCAGCCAGGCCGGCGGCATTGGCGTCGGTGGCAAACACCTGCCAGCCACCGGCCAGAAAGCGTGCGACCAGCGCACTGCCCACGCCCCCTGCCGCGCCGGTGATCAGTACCACGGGGTTTATCGTCGATTCTGGCTTCATGGCGCTTTGTTCTCGATCAGGCAATTGCCGCCGTCGACCACCAGGGTTTCGCCGGTGATGTAACTGGCTTCAGGCGAAGCGAGGAAGGCTACGGCAGAAGCGACCTCATCAGGGCGTCCTGCCCGGCCCACCGGTACATAGGCCGCGGCGCGCTGTTCCTCCGGCGTACTCGATCCAGTGGCGATCCAGCCGGGAGCCACGGTGTTGACCGTGATGCCGTGACGGGCAACCTCCAGCGCCAGCCCCATGTTCAGGCCCACCATGCCGGCCTTGGCCGCGCTGTAGGCTGCTTCGCCCGGATTGCCGCCTCGCGTGCCGGTGGTGGAGCCGATATGAATGACCCGGCCATGACCGCGCGCCTGCATGCCGGGCAGCAGCGCACGGGTGAGCAGGAAGGCACTGGTCAGGTTGCGGGCAATCGACAGGTTCCACATCTCCAGGCTCATGCTGGAGACCTCCGCGAACGGCTCGGGACTGCCCTGCATGGCCATGCCGGCATTGTTGACCAGAATGTCGACCCGTCCCCACAGCCCTTCGGCCCAGGCGGCGAACGCCTGCACGCCAGCTTCATCGGTGAGGTCGACCGCCTTGCCCTCGGCTTCGTAGCCTGCGGCGCGCAGCTCGGCGACGCGCTGTTCGATGCGTGCGCTGCTGGCGGTAACGATCAGCTTCGCGCCAGCCGCACCCAGCCGCCTGGCGATGGCCATGCCGATGCCGTGCTCGCTACCCGCGCCGCTGACCAGCGCGACCTGGTCTTTCCAGTTCTGACTCATGACGCTGCTCCTCTCCTGTTGCAGATGGCTGGAAATTAGGGTGGATTAGCTGATAAATAAAGACAATCGTCATCAGGGAAACTGACAACAACCATGGCATTCAACAGCGAAACCCTGCGTGTCTTTCTCGCCGTGCTCGATGCCGGATCGTTTTCTGCCGCTGCGCGCCGGCTGGGTCGTGTGCCCTCGACGGTGAGCATGGCGATTGCTCAACTCGAGGCGGAGCTGGATCTGGAGTTGTTCGACCGCAGCACGCGCAAGGCGCTGCCCACCGAGGCGGCGCTGGCCCTGGAGCCGCAGGCGCGCCAGGTCGCCAGCCAGCTCAACCGGCTTGATGCCCAGGCGCTGCAACTGCATCAGGGCCTGGAGAGGCGTCTGGTGATCGCCATGGCCCCGGAGCTGCAGAGCGGCATGTGGAGCCAGCCTCTGGTCGACCTGGCGAATGAGTTCCCCTTGTTGGAGATCGAGGTGCGCTCCGCTTCGCAGGCCGAAGCCGTACGCCTGATGCACGAAGGCAGCGTTCACCTGGCGCTGGTGTTCGAGCGCCCAGGCATCGATGAGCGCGAGCGCTTTCTCGAAGCCGGTAGCCAGTTGTTGGTGGCGGTCGCCGCGCCGGAATACCTGAAAGCAATGGACGCGCAGATGATGGTCGATACACGGCAGATCATCGTTGCTGCAGGCTCGCCGTCGGCAACCGATCCGCAGGTTGTGCTCTCCCATCGGCTGTGGTTCACCGACAGCCACCTGGCTACCCTGAACCTGGTGCAGGCGGGGCTCGGTTGGGCCTATCTGCCGGCGCCCCTGGTCGCTGCGCTGATTGCCTCGGGCAGCTTGCAGGAAGTGAAATTCGACAACATGGCCAGTCAGTTGCGGCTTTGGGTCGATATCGTCTGGAGCAGCGGTCGACCACTGGGATTGGGGGCTCAACGTTACCTGGAGCTGATACGGGAGCGGATACAGGCGCAGCCGCCTCGGGGCTAGAGCCAACAGGCAAGTGCTCGCGGTGACACGAACACTTGCCTGATCGCATGGCGTACTGCTTGGCGGTCAGATCGTCTGCCCGCCGGATACCTCGATGCGTTGAGCGTTGATCCAGCGATTCTCCTCACCGAGCAGGCTGGCGATCATCGGGCCGATATCGTCCGGTACGCCCACACGGCCAAGCGCCGTCATATCCGCGAATACCGTGTTCAGATCCGGCATGTCGCGCACGGCACCGCCGAGAAAATCTGTCTCGATCGCGCCGGGTGCCACGGTATTGACCGCGATCCCCCGGCTGCCCAGCTCCTTGGCCAGGTAGACGCTCAGCACTTCCACCGCCCCCTTGACTGCCGAGTAGGCCGCAAAGCCCGGATAGGAGATGCGCGTCAGCCCCGAAGAAATGTTGACGATACGACCACCGTCGGCCATCAGCGGCAGCAGCGCCTGGGTGAGGAAGAACACCCCTTTGAAGTGCACGTTCACCAGCGCATCGAACTGCGCCTCGGTGGTCTGGGTAATCGAGGCCATGTCCCCGTGTCCGGCGTTATTGACCAGGTGATCGAAGCTGTCGCGCTGCCAGGTGTCGCGTAGCGCCTGGCGCAGGCGCGCCACGAAAGCCGGGAAGGTGCTGACATTGCCAGCATCGAGTTGCAGCGCGACGGCCTTTCGCCCCAGTGCTTCGACTTCGGCGACCACGGCCAGCGCGGCATCGGCCTGGCTGTGATAGGTGACGACGACATCACTACCCTGGCGAGCGATATTCAGGGCGGTATTACGGCCGAGGCCACGGCTGGAGCCAGTTACGATGGCGATCTTGGTCATGGTAAAAACCTCTGTTTGGTGAAGGGGATTTCATTGTGTGATCCGTGGGGTGGCCCCGTCCTTACCGAAACCTCGACGCTTTTTGCCTATTTCTCCAAGGGTGAACAACGTGCCCATGATCAGCCTCAGGAACCCACGATGAGCACAGCCTTGCTGGAGGTCGTTCGCGACTATCTGGATCAACATGCCGATCCCAATGGGCTTGCCCAAACCCCCATTCCTGGCTTGACCATCATCCGCACGCTCAAGCCCAGCGGGCTGGATTACGCGATCACCCGGCCGCTTGCCTGTCTGGTGCTGCAGGGTGGCAAGCAGGTCATGATGGGGGCCCGCACATTCACCTTCAGCGCCGGTGACTCACTGCTGATCACCGCCGATGTACCGACGGTCAGCCAGATCATCGAAGCGAGCCCCGAAGCCCCTTACATATCGCTGGTGATCGACCTGAATCCTGCCTTGCTCACCGAGTTGATGGAGGAAATGAAGTCAGCCCCGAGCACGGAAGAGGCGCCGATAAAGATCGAACCGACCGACAGCGAAGTGGCCGAAGCCGCGCTGCGCCTGATGCGCCTGCTGGATCGTCCGGCTTCGGCAACGGTGCTGCATGCCTCGCTGGTGCGCGAGTTGCACTATTGGTTGCTGGCTGGACGTCATGGTTCGGCAATCAGCCGCCTGGGCTGGCCGGATGGCCATGCGCAGCGGATCGCGCGGGCGGTGAAGGTGCTGCGTACCGAGTTCACCCGGCCCTTGCCAGTGGAACACCTGGCTTCCGTGGCCGGCATGAGCACCTCGTCATTCCATCAGCACTTTCGCAACCAGACGTCGCTGACGCCGCTGCAATTTCAAAAGCAGCTGCGTTTGATCGAAGCGCGTCGGCTGATGTTGGGGGAGGGGGCAACGGCCAGCAGTGCGGCATTCGCGGTGGGGTACGAAAGCGTCTCGCAGTTCAGCCGAGAGTACCGCCGCCTGTTCGGCCTGCCGCCAGCCAGGGATGCCAGCGTCGCCTGCTAGTGGTGCCTACGGGGCAACGCATTGGCCTCATGCGAGAGAGGCACTGCTGTGGGCCGACTTTGGCTTGCTACGACTGATGCCAGCTCATGGAGCGCCCAAGAGGAAATCCCCTGGCTCGAAGCGCTCGCTTGCGTCCATCCGAATCCCCCGCATGCTGCGCGTCTGCAGGTAGGACTCATACAGCGCCTCGGAGAAGTAGCTGATCAGGATGGAACGGCGACGGGTGCCGAGTACGTTCCGGCTGCCGGCGTGTACCAGGTCGACATCGAACACCAGAATGTCGCCTGCCGCACCGGTAAGCTGTTCGGCGTGCGACTCGTCGTTGAAGTCGAATGCTGGCTCGCCCGGTTGTGGGCGATGGCTGCCCGGGACGATGCGGGTGGCGCCGTTACCGGTGCCGTAATCGTCGAAGTAGATCATGGCGTTGGCGATATCGCCCGGGCGCTGCGCCGAGAGATCACGGTGCAGCTGTTGATGACCACCGCCTGGCAATGGCTCGCGGCCTTCCACCTGGCTGAGGAAGAAGCGCTCGCCGATCAGTTCGCCAACCACTGCCAGCAGCTGTGGCAGGCGGCACACAGCCTGAACTCTGGCGTTATCATCGAGCTGCGAGTGACGCCAATCGGGGCCGCGTGGCACGGGCCATTGATCCGAAGGTCTGACGCCGGCATCGAACACGGCGCGCAGCTCATCCAGCCACTCCGGCGGAACCGCTTGGCGTAGCAGGGCATAGCCTTGCAGATGGAGCAGGTCGCGGTCTGTCATGACGCCATGAGCTTCCTTGCATCTCCAGGAGAAGGGGGCTGATCTGCCAATTGGCAAAGGCCTCGTCCACCACCCAAGACAATCTCGCTCTGCCTTGGGTGGGCGTGCTATCTCACCATGTAGTGGCAGTAGCGTCACGCCCTCAGTTGCGAACGCGTGAATGCTCGAACCGGTGCGGCCGCTTCTACCAGCGGTAACTCACCGTGCTGACGACCTGGCGTTCGTCGCCATAGCGGCAGATGGCGAACTCGCAGTAGGTGTACTGCTTGTTGGTCAGGTTGCTGGCGTTCACCGTCACTTCCCAGTTGTCGTCGATGGTGTAGCTGGCCATGGCATCGAACAGGGTGTACGGCGGCAGGCCCGAGTCGATCTGCGAGGCCTGGGTGCTGCCCTTGTAGCGAGCACCGCCGCCGATACGCAATTGCGGCAGGCCGAAGTCGGTGAAGCGGTAATCGGCCCACAGGGCGGCCTGGTGATAGGGCGTGTCCTCGCTGCGCTGGTCGATTTCCGTGGCGATGGTGCTCTTGGTGATGCGCGCATCGACATAGGCATAGGAGGCGATCAGGCTGGCATTCGGCGTGAGGTCGGCGCGGGCCTCCAGTTCCAGGCCGCGCGAGCGTACTTCGCCGGTCTGGGTGTAGGTGTTGTTCAACTGATCCGGCTTGAGCACGTTGCGCTGGGTCAGCTCATAGACCGCTGCGCTGAGCAGCAGGTTGCTGCCTTGCGGCTGGTAGCGTATGCCGATCTCGTACTGCTCGCCTTCGGTGGGCGCGAAGCTCTGCCCGGCGGCATCCGCCACGGCGATGGGGAAGAAGGATTCGCTGTAGCTGATATAGGGCGCCAGGCCGTTGTCGGCCTTGTACACCAGCCCGGCGCGCCAGGTGGTGGCTTCGTTGTCGCTGCTGGCCTTCATGCCGTTGGCATGCGCGCGCTGATCCTGGCCAGCCCAATCGTGACGGGCGCCGAGCACGGCGATCCAGCGATCATCGAAGCTGATCTGATCCTGCAGATACACGCCTTTCTGCAGGGTGTCGACTTGCGAGCCACGGTCGCGCGACTGGCGCTTGTCCACCACCACGGGTTGGCCGTAGTTGTAGCGGGTCAGATCCAGCGCCGGTGCATTACCGCGGAAGTTGTGCGAGTCGTACGAGGTGTCGTAGCCGTCGAAACCGACCAGCAGCACATGGCGCCAGTCACCGAACTGCCAGTTGGTCTCGATGTTGGTATCGCTGGCAATGCCTCGCGAGTTTTCGGTTCGGTCACTGTACTGACGGCCCAGCACCCCGGTGGTCGGGACATTGGCCAGGCTGGCGTTGTTGACCTGCAGGTAATCCCACTCGACCTTCGACTGGTAGTAGCGCAGCTTGTGGTTGATGCGTGCGTGCTCGTTGAAGCGATGCTCGAACTCGTAGCCGAGGGTCGACATCTCGCCATCCATCTTGTCGTAGTCCGGCTCACCGATGAAATCGTGGCGACCGATCTTGTACGGGCTGTCGCCGACGCCTTTTACCAGTTGGTAGGGCAGCGGTGCAGAGAAGCCGGTCTTGGTCTTCTGGTAGAACGACAGCAGCGTCAGCGAGGTGTCTTCGTTCGGGCGCCAGGTCAGTGCCGGGGCGATGTACAGCTTGTCGTTGTCGATATGATCCTGCGGCGTCGAGCTGTCGCGGTTGAGCAGCGTCAGGCGGTAGCTCAGCGTTTCACTGTCGCCCAGTGGGCCACTGAAGTCGGCCGAAACCTGGCGTCGATCATCCTGGCCCAGTTGCAGGTTCACTTCACGCAGCGGTGTGCTGGTGGGGCGCTTGCTCACCGCATTGATCAGGCCGCCCGGCGAGAGCTGGCCGTAGAGTACCGAGGCAGCGCCGCGAATCACTTCCGCGCGCTCCAGGCCGTAGGGTTCCTGCACGCCGTCGTAGGAGTTGTTCTGCAGGCGCAGGCCGTCGCGCAGGGAGCCGCCGGTGGCTGATTCCACATCGAAGCCGCGGATGCGGAAGCGGTCGGAGGTGCGGTTGAAGCTGGTCGGCTGGCTGGTGAAACCGGGCGTCAGATTCAGTGCCTGGGACAGCGTCTCCGATTGGCGATCACGGATTTCGTCGCTGGTGACCACCGACAGCGACTGCGGTGTTTCGATGATGGGCGTATCGGTCTTGGTCGCGCTCAGGTTGCGCTTGGCCACGTAGCCGGCCACGTACTCGGTGGCGCGTTCCTCGCCGACTCCGGTGACGGTCAGGGCGCTCAGTTCCAGGCTGTCGCCCACGGATACCAGGACATAACCATTGCTGCCCCGGCTGGCTGCGAAACCACTGCCTTGTAGCAGGGCGGCGAAACCGCTGTCGACGTCATACTGGCCGCGCAGGCCAGTGCTCTGCCGGCCGGCCAGCCGCTGCGGCTCGAACGCCAGGGCGATGCCCGACTGCTGGGCGAAGCGGTTCAGTACATCGGCCAGCGGGCCGGCGTCGATGTCGTAGCGGTGCTGTACCTGCTCTGCGCCCTGGGCGCTGGTGGGGATGATGATGGCGGTGCCGAGCAGGGTGGCGAGCGTCAGCTGGACGGCCAGAGCCAATGGGGTGACGGCGTAGCCAAGTGGCGCGGTGGAGAGGCGCATGATCGATAGAGTCCCGTGTTTTTTGGTTTCTATCCTCCTTGACGGGCGAGCACTGAAACCCGGAACCCTCGGTCGTGCAAATTATTCCAGGCCACTGCCTCAGGGCTTGCGGGTGACGATGCGCAGCCACGGGGTGAACTCGCGAATCTGCAGCGGCAGCACCTCGGCGAGCAGGTTCAGTGCGCGGGTGCTGTCATCCAGCGGCAGCACCGCAGAGACGCGCAGATTCGCCAACTCCGCCCGGTCGAATTGCACATGACCGGGGAACTGCCTGGCCAGTTGATCGAGCACATCCGGCAGCGGCTGATCCTTCACCACCAGTTGATGATGACGCCAGGAGTCTTCGACGCTACGGGTATCCACCGGGGCCGTCAGTTGCACGTCACTGCGGGTGATGCGTGCCTGCTCGCCAGCGCTTACCTCGACGGTTACCGGCGCGTCGACAGCGCTGGCTGCCACGCGTGATTCGAGCATGGTCAGCAGGGTTACGTCGTTCTGCCGGGTGACCACGAAACGGGTGCCCAGTGCACGCATCTGACCTTGCTCGGTCTCGACGATGAACGGCCGCGCCGGATCGTGAGCGACCTCCACCAGCACTTCGCCACGCAGCAAACGGATACGACGTTGTTCGCCGTCGTACTGCACGTCCACGGCGCTGTTGCCGTTGAGGGTCAGCAGCGACTGATCGGGCAACTGGTGCTGCAACCACTGTGCTGGCTGAGTGCGCAGGTCAGCCAGCATGTAGCTGGGCAGCTCACTGCGCCACAGCGCCCAGGCGGGCAGCAGGGCGAACAGCAGGAGCAGGGCCGTGGTGTTGCGCTTGCTACGCGTGTTACGGCTGCTGAATGCCGCATCCAGCGCGGCATGTACCGAAGCCTTCTGCGGACGCAGCGCTGCCATCTGGCCGATGAACCCCTGCAGCCGCTCGGCCGCCGCGGCATGACGCGGGTCGCTGTGTTTCCAGAGCTCGAACTCGGCGCGCAGGCGCTCGTCGGCATCCGGCTCGTTGAGCAGGATCAGCCAGTTGGCGGCCTGTTCGTTGATGGCGTCGGCTTTGCTCATGGCAGTGTTCAGATATCCAGCGCGTTGCTGCAATGCAGCAATGCTTGCATCAGGTGCTTGCGCACCATCCGCTCGGAAATACCCATCTGCGCGGCGACTTCGAGTTGCGTCCGGCCGTCCAGGAAATACAGGAGGAAGGCCTGCCGCTGCTTGGCGCTGAGTTCCTCGAGCACGAAGGCGATCTGCTCCAGCGCTTCGAGGGTGACGAGAATCTGCTCGGGCGATTGGTAATCCTCCAGACTCTCGGCGACCAGCGCCAGTTCTCGCAGGTAGGCGTCTTCGATCTGCTGGCGGCGTGACTTGTCGATCACCAGGCGGCGTGCCGTGGTGGTCAGGAAGGCGCGTGGCTCGCGGATGCTGCCCAGCAGCTCGCGTGAGGAGAGAATCCGCGCGAAGGTGTCTTGCGCCAGATCCGCCGCGTTGTGCGAGCAGCCAATCTTGCGGCGCAGCCAGGCGAGCAACCAACCGTGGTGGTCGCTGTAGAGCTCATGGAGGGCTTGCTGGAAAGGAGGCTCGGCCGCGGACATGCGCAAACTCGCGATGGAGGAATTCATCTCAACTTACATTTGAGAATTATTCGCATGATATGGGTTTGCCGGCTCGTATCGCAACTACCTACCTGACGCATGCGCTCGCAGCAGCGTTGCGGTGGATGCCTTGCCGGTTGGCGTCGGTGGTGGCGTATAGCGTGCGGCCGCCTCGAAAATGCCTGTGCCTGGAGCCAACAGTCTTCGGCAATACCCCATACAATGGGCGCCTGACCATTCCGGGCCATGAACATGGCTGCACCAACGAGGAACTCGCCTGCATGGCCTCCCCTGAGAAACAGAAGAAGCGCGCCCAGCGGGCCAAGACCAAGGCCAAGCAGAACCGCATGGGCAAGCCCAAGCCCCAGGCCAATCTCGTCCACCCGATTCTGGCCAATCCGCTGATCAACGAGCCGTTCGATGATGTCGAGATCGACCTCAGTACGTTCGACTTCAAGGACATCGAAGAGAATGGCTTCGACCCGGCGCATTTCGACGACCTGTTCCAGGCGATGAAGGCCGGCGAGGGCATCAGCCTGCTCGCGCTGTGCCTGGTGTTCCTGCAATACCCGGTGCTGGAGCTGGTAGTCGCCGAGGAGTCGCAAGACGCCGCGACCGATTTCATGATGGGCCTGCTGATCGTCTACCGGGCGATATTCCATGGTGAAGACGAGGACGCGGCGGTCGCCTGGATCGGCAGCGACGCCTTCCAGAGCGCCTATAACGAAGCGTCTCTGATCCTGGAGAAGAAGAACGCCCGCACCTGACCGACAGGGCTGATCAACCCTTCAGCGCCGCCTCGATCCGGGCGATATCGATCTTGCTCATGGTCATCATCGCTTCGAAAGCGCGCTTGGCGGCTGCGCGGTCGGGGTTGGCGATGGCATCGCTCAGAATGCGCGGCGTGATCTGCCAGGAAATGCCCCATTTGTCCTTGCACCAGCCGCATTCGCTGGCTTGACCACCGTTGTCGATGATCGCGCTCCACAAGCGATCCGTCTCGGCTTGATCGTCGGTGGCGACCTGAAACGAAAACGCCTCGTTGTGTTGGAACACCGGGCCGCCGTTGAGGCCGAGGCAGGGAATGCCCATCACCTTGAACTCAACCGTCAGTACGTCGCCCTGCTGGCCGTTGGGGTAATCGCCAGGGGCGTGATGCACGGCCAGCACGGCGCTGTCCGGGAAGGTTTCGGCGTAGAAGGTCGCAGCCTCCAATGCGTTGCGGTCGTACCAGAGGCAGATGGTGTTCTTGCTGGTCATCCTGAGTCTCCAGAGCGGTGTATGGAGTCAGAAGTCTAGTCGGCCACAACGGCGGCGATGCCCGAATGGAAAAGGCTCCCGGCACTGATGTGCCGGGAGCCTTTGGCGCGAGAGAAACCGATCAGAAGGCGGTTTGCACGCGTACGTAGAAGGTGCGGTAGGTGCCTTCCTCGGTCAGGCTGTTGCTCTCCAGCAGGCCATTGGCACCATAGGTGGTGGCGCGGCTGTCCTCGTTCTGGGCGAACAGGTTGAGCACCGACAGGTTCAGGCTGGTGTTCTCGCTGAGTTGGGTGCGTGCCGAGATATCGACACGGCCAACGGCATCCTGATCGGCTTCTGCCGTCTTGCCCGAGGTCAGTCGATACTTCTGGTTGTAGCCGCTGTTCCAGTTGTAGTTGACGCCGAAGGTGGTGCGCAGGCTGGCCAGGTAGTAGTCGGCGCCAGCGTTGAACAGGTAATCCGGCTGATCGAGGAAGCGCCGGGTTTCGCCGGTGGCTTCGCTCTTCAGGCGGGTGTGCACGGCGGTGGCGTTGGACCATAGCGTCAGCTGCGGCAAACCAATGGCATCCAGTGGCGCGCGTGCTTCCAGTTCCAGGCCGCTGGCCTGGCCGTCACCGGCGTTCTCCGGGCTGCTCAGCCAGCGACCGTTGTCCTGCTGGCTGAGGACGCTTTCGATCTTGTCGCGGAACTGACGATGGAACAGGTTGGCCGAGAGCAGGCCACGCTGATCATTGAAGAAGTGATCCAGGCCCAGGTCTACACCCCAGATGGATTCTGGCGTCATCCCCGGGTTGCCGCCGGTGTCGGGTCTGGCCAGCGTGCCGGAGTCGGTGGTGACGGTCGGGCTCAGCTCACGCAGATCAGGCCGGCGCAGCGTTCGGGCGATGCCCAGGCGCCAGTCGGTGTTGGCGCTGAGATGGCCCAGGTAGCTGATCGAAGGCAGCGGGCTCAGCTTGCTGGTCTGCTGCTTGGCGCCGCTGAAATCGCGGGTGCGGGTGTGGGCATCTTCCAGGCGCAGGCCGTAGGTCAGGCTGTCGCCCCAGGGCAGGAGCCAGGTGTCCTGTGCGAACAGATGGGTGATGTCTTCGCGAACCTGATAGGTGCGCGCGGCATTGATCGGCCGGACGGTGCCGTTCTCGATGTTGCTGTTGTCTTCCTCGCGGGTTTCGCGGCGCGCCCCGGCGCCCCATTCGAGGCTGTGCGCGTCGAGCAGCGTCTTGACCTTGAGATTGGGCGACACCGAGGTCATGTGGATGTTCTCGTCGCGCAGGCGCGTACGATCCAGGGTGCCATTGGCCCGGTAGCGTTTGGCGTCGCGGCTGGTGTCCTCGTCGGCCTTCTGCAGGTCGAGGCTCAGCAGCAGTTCGGTGTCATCGCTCCACTGGTGCGTCCAGTCGCTGAGCAGACCGAGGTTGGTGCGCTTGCGCTCGCGATCCTCGAACTCGGTGCGACGAACCGCGTTCTGTGCAGTTTCCAGCTCGGCGGCGATGTCGTCGCGGTATTCGGTGGTCTTCAGGTAGTCGAGCTGGAAGTTCAAACGGTTGGCATCGTCCAGACGCAGCTCCAGCGAGGGCAGGAAGTTGCCCTGCTCGAAGCGGCGTTCATTGGTGCCCAGTTCACCGCCATTGGCGCCGCTGTTGTTGAACACCAGCGAGTCCTTGCTCTCGTTACGGCGTTGCAGTTGCACGCCGCCCGCCAGGTTCAGCGTGACGTTGTCATTGCCCAGGCTGTAGAAGGCGGTGGCATCTCCCAGGCCGCCGTTGCTTTCCATATGCCCGGCGCCGATACCGATCTCGCCATTACCGCCCTTGGCGCGCTGCTTGAGAATGATATTGACGGTGCCCGCAGCGCCTTGGCCCTCCTGGCTGGCCAGGGGCGAGCGGATGATCTCGACACGCTCGACCAGCGAACTGGGGATGCGATCCAGCTGCACGCTGCGCTTGGAGTTGGCATCGAGAATACGTCGGCCGTTGACCAGCACCTGCGCGTACTCGGGGCCGATGCCGCGCAACTGCACCTCTCGCGCGCGGTTGGCGCCAGCGAAGGAGACCCCGACCAGGCGACGAAGAGCATCGCCCAGCGGCTGGTCGCCGAACTGGTTGAGCTGCTCGGCTTCGATGACGGCTTTCGAACTGCTGGCTTCACGCCGTTCGGCGTGAGCACGTTGCACGGCGTTCTCGATGGGGGCGCTGGAGATTTCCACCGCGTCCAGGCTGACGACCTGGGCGGCAAGCGGGGCGCTGCAGCTGGCCAGCAGAAGACCCAGCAGAGTTTTCTTATTCCTGTTGTGCATGATGGCTCACATTGTTTTAGATTTATTTAATGATAATTATTTCCAAATGTATAAATCAATCATGCGCATGAAAATCATTGGCAGAAGCCGCCTGCCCGGTGGCAATCGCCGGGAGGGCACTCACCTGAGGTGGGTGTCGCGCCATGTTGAAGAGGTGGGAGAACGAGCGACGCGGTGGACGATGCGCTCAGCGCTGAGCCGGATCTCGCGCAGGCGCGAGCGGCCTTGAAAACGCCTTGGTTCGGCGTTGGAGGGGGAGGTCAGTCGAGCGGGCGTTGCCATGAGGCATGGAATTGACCTGGCAGCCATGCGCTCAGAGCAATAACTGTCAGGTCAAATCACTGTTGCTGAAAATTGGCGGAATCAAGTCTGAGGATTTCTCGAAACGAACCGTTGCTTAAAACCAGTAGGCCTCTAAGAGCGTGTTCAAGGTCTGCTGCGCGTCGGCCATGCAGCGTTGAAATCAAGCTGGAACGCCAGCCCGGTCAGAATGCTCATTTACAGCTCGTAAAGTCGAACGCGACTCCGAGCGTTCTTCGCTCGATTCGCGGGGC
>PJUK01000336.1_pt1 | contig 18553 bp, 21 predicted proteins | sample 1512211 | NCBI WGS metagenome assembly PJUK01 (sample SAMN08177668, study PRJNA422409) | Feces metagenome, whole genome shotgun sequencing project.
ATGGTGTTCATGGAAACCCACCCCGACCCCGACCACGCCCCGTCGGACGGCCCCAACATGGTGCCGCTGAGCCAGTTCGAAGGCCTGGTGGCCGAACTGCTGGAGTTCGACGCCCTGGCCAAGCGCAAGCTGGCGGCTTGATCACTGGGTCCTTCGAGGCTCGGCTGCGCCTCGCACCTCAGGATGAGGTCGGTTTCGCACTGAATTCCTCATCCTGAGGCGCCCGCGACGCGGGCCTCGAAGGACGCACGGCTTGCCCGCTCCGTCCTCTGTGCCATAACCCGCCCATGTCCAGACGCATCGTTCTCGTCACCGGCGGCGCCGGGTTCATCGGCTCCAACATCGTGGCCAAGCTCTGCGAGGATCCGGCGCTGGACGTCGTGGTCTGCGACTGGCTGGGCCAGGCGGGCGAGGGCAAGTGGCGTAACATCGCCAAGCACCCGATCGCCGACTTCGTCGCGCCCGAGCAGATGTTCGACTGGCTGGCCGAGCGCGGCGCCGAGGTCGAGCTCGTCATCCACATGGGCGCGATCTCTTCGACGACCGAGCCGGACGCCGACCTGATCGTGCAGTCCAACTTCGTGCTGTCGCGCGACATCTGGCGGTGGTGCGCCAGGAACGGCGTGCGCCTGATCTACGCCTCTTCGGCCGCCACCTACGGCGACGGCACGCTGGGCTTCGACGGCAAGGACGACATCGACACCCTGATGGGCCTGCGCCCGCTGAACGCCTACGGCTGGTCCAAGGCGCTGTTCGACGTGTTCGCCGTGCGCGAGGCGGCTCGCGGCCACGCCCCGCCGCAGTGGGCGGGCCTGAAGTTCTTCAACGTCTATGGCCCCAACGAGGACCACAAGGGCGGCATGAAGTCGGTGGTCTGCCAGATCTGGCCGAAGATCCAGGCGGGCGAGGGCGTGCGCCTGTTCAAGTCGCACCACCCCGACTACGAGGACGGCGGGCAGCTGCGCGACTTCGTCTATGTGCGCGACGTGGCCGACGTGATCGCCTGGCTGGCCAAGAGCCCGCACGTGAACGGCGTCTACAACCTGGGCTCGGGCCATGCGCGCTCGTTCAAGGACCTGGCCGAGGCCACCTTCGCCGCCGTCGCCCGCGAGCCGGACATCACCTATTTCGACATGCCCGAGGTGCTGCAGGGCAAGTACCAGTACTTCACGCAGGCCGACATGAGCCGCCTGCGCGCGGCCGGCTACAACGCGCCGATGACCTCGCTGGAGGACGGCGTGGCCGACTATGTGGCGGGTTTCCTGAACACCGACGATCCCTATCGCTGACGCGCGCTTCGGTTGACCAAGGGGCACGCTTGCGGACCCCTGCCGTGCGCGTAACCTGAACCCTCATAAGTCGCCGAGACAGGCGTCGGTCAGGGAGTGGAACATGGTCGGCATCGCCGCCTGGGGCGCCTATGCGCCGCGTCTTCGCCTCAGCCGCAAGGCCGTCGTCGCCGCCAGCGCCTGGGTCGCGCCCGGCCTGGCGGGCAAGGCCAAGGGCGAAAGGTCCATGGCCAACTGGGACGAGGACGCCCTGACCATGGCCGTCGAGGCCGCCCGCGACGCCCTGGGCCCCGAAGACGAGGGCAGGGCGGCGATCGAGGCGGCGATCTTCGCCTCGACGACCGCGCCCTTCGCCGATCGTCAGAACGCCGGGATCCTGGCCGCAGCCCTGACGCTGGAGCCCTCGATCGCCTCGGCCGACGTCACCGGCTCGCAGCGGTGCGGCCTGACAGCGCTCGGCCAGGCGCTGGACGCCGCCGCTTGCGGCAAGCGGGTGCTGGTGGCCGCGGGCGAGCACCGCCGGGCCCGCGCCGCCTCGCCCCAGGAGCTGGATTTCGGCGACGCGGCGGCCGCCTTCGTCGTCTCGCCGGACGGCGGAGCAGCCACCTTCCTGGGACGCGGCACGGTGACCGACGATTTCGTCGACCACTTCCGCGGTTCGGACGCCCAGTTCGACTATGCCTGGGAGGAGCGGTGGATCCGCGACGAGGGGATCGTCAAGCTCGTGCCGCCCGCCGTGCGCGCGGCCCTGGACGCGGCGGGGCTGGACGCCGCCGGCGTCGATCATTTCTGCTTTCCGTCGGTGTTCGCCGGCATGGGCGCGACCCTGGCCAAGACGCTGGGGATCAGGCCCGAGGCGGTGCGCGACACGCTGGGCCTGCAGCTGGGCGAGGCCGGTTGCGCGCACGGCCCGCTGCTGCTGGCCCACGCGCTGGAAGAGGCCCTGCCCGGCGAGGTGGTGCTGGTCGCCCAGTTCGGCCAGGGCGCCGAGGCGCTGGTCTTCCGCGTCGGGGAGGCGAGCGTGCGCCCCGCGCGCGGCGTGACCGGATCGCTGGCCGACCGCCAGGAGGAGACCAACTACCTGAAGTTCCTGGTCTTCAACGACCTCGTCGAGTGGGACCGGGGCATGCGGGCCGAGAAGGACAACAAGACGGCCCTGACCACGCTCTATCGCAACCGCGACCAGATCCTGGGCCTGGTCGGCGGCCGCTGCCGCGAGACCGGCGTCGTGCAGTTTCCGCGCACCCGCATCTCGGTGGCGCCCAACAACCCCGCCGTCGACACCCAGGAGCCCTACCGTTTCGCCGAGCGCGCCGCGCAGGTGCTGACCTATTCGGCTGACTACCTGACCTTCTCGATGAGCCCGCCCAACCACTACGGCATGGTCGTCTTCGAGGGCGGCGGCCGGATCATGCTCGACATCACCGACGTCGCGCCCGGCGAGGTCGAGACCGGCCTGCCGGTGAAGATGGTCTTCCGCATCAAGGACCGCGACGAGAAGCGCGGCTTCGTCCGCTACTTCTGGAAGGCCGCGCCCGACCGTGCGGCGGTGGCGGCGGCTTCGGCCCGGGCGGCGGAGTAGGGCGGTGTCAGACCGCGCGCTTCACGTCTGTGGCCGCGAAGTCCTCGCCCTTGAACAGCAGCGGCAGGTCACGCGCCCTGGCCAGGGCGTAGGCGAAGCAGTCGCCGAAGTTCAGGCCGTGGCGGCCGGCGCGATAGCGCTCGTAGGCGTCCCTGGCGATCGCCAGTTGTTCTTCGTCGAAGGGCGCGATCGCGATCTTGAGTTCCGAGAACAGGTTATCGAGTGCGATCACGTGAGTCTCGCCTCGACGCCTCAAGCAGGCGATATGGGCTTCGAGGCGATTGGCTGTAGAGATAAATGCGGCTTCGGCGGATATGATGCGGCTTTCGAAGGCGCCCGCCTCAGGCTCTTCCCAGAGGATCGCCAAGACGGCCGACGTATCTACGACGATCACTTCGGTAATCCGTCCTCGTCGTACATGATCTCGTCGATGGGGCGGGGGTCGAGGATCGGCGCGGCGCGCGCGCGCTCCTGGATAGCGGCGATCCTGGCCCGCAAGGCTTTCTCTTCTTCAGGCGTGAACCTGGGGCGAAGCGGTTCCGCAGGCGCCGTGCGATCAAGTTCCGCACGCAGCAATTCCTTCAGTACGTCGGGAGCCGCCAGACCTTTCCGGTCCGCCAGCTCCTGCGCCATGCGCAGCGTTTCCTCGTCGTGGATCACCATGCCCATGGCCGCGACGTTACACCCGATCAATACGCCCGAGAAGGCGAGCTAGGGAGAGACCCCAATGGCCAGCGGCATTCGTGACAAGGTCGCCATTCTCGGCATGGGCTGCAGCAAGTTCGGCGAGCGCTGGGACGCCGGACCCGACGACCTGATGGTCGAGGCCTATGTCGAGGCCATGGCCGACGCCGGGATCGAGGCCAGCCAGCTGGACGCGGCCTGGTTCTCGACCCACATCGACGAGATCGGCACGGGCAAGGGCGGCACGCCGCTGTCGATCGCCCTGCGCCTGCCCAACATCGCCGTCACCAGGGTCGAGAACTTCTGCGCCTCGGGCTCGGAAGCCTTCCGGGGCGCGGTCTACGCCGTCGCCGCGGGCGCGGCGGACATCGCGCTGGCCGTCGGCGTCGAGAAGCTGAAGGACACCGGCTATGGCGGCCTGCCGTTCGGGGCGCCGGGCACGCTGACGCCGCAGGTCATGCCCAACGGCTCGGCCCCCGGAAACTTCGCCCAGCTGGCCAGCGCCTATCGCGCCAAGCACGGGGTCTCCAAGGAGGACCTCAAGCGCGCCATCGCCCACGTCTCGGTCAAGAGCCACGCCAACGGCGCCAAGAACCCCAAGGCCCACCTGCGCAAGCCCATCACCGAGGAGCAGGCGCTGAAGGCCCCGATCATCGCCGAGCCGCTGGGTCTGTTCGACTGCTGCGGGGTTTCCGACGGCGCGGCCGCGGCCATCGTCACGACGCCCGAGATCGCCCGGGCGCTGGGCAAGCATGACCTCGTCACGGTCAAGGCGCTGCAGCTGTCTGTCTCCAACGGCTACGAGAGCCAGTACAACGGCTGGGACGGCAGCCACTTCCACACCGCCCGCATCGCCGCCGGCAAGGCCTACAAGGAGGCGGGCATCGAGCGCCCGCGCGAGCAGATCTCGATGATGGAGGTGCACGACTGCTTCTCGGTGACCGAACTGGTGACCATGGAAGACCTGTTCATCTCGGCCGAAGGGCGCGGCTGGCGCGACGTGCTGGACGGCTTCTACGACGCCGACGGCGCGGTGCCGTGCCAGATCGACGGCGGCCTCAAATGCTTCGGCCACCCGATCGGGGCGTCGGGCCTGCGGATGCTCTACGAGATGTACCTGCAACTGCAGGGCAGGGCGGGCGAACGGCAGTTGCGCGACCCGGTTCTGGGCATGACCCACAATCTGGGCGGCGCGCCGGCCAGCAATGTCTGCTCGGTCGCCATCATCGGGCGGGAAGGGGCGTAGTGCGACGCCCCGACCTGGTGTAGTCGAGAGGCATGTCGGGACGCTTCAAGGGCTTCAAGCGCTGGATCTTCGCCGGGTGCGTCCTGGTGCTGGGGCTCGTCCTGACGGCGGCGTTCTACTGGCGCTACGACATCCTGCGCACGACGCTGGATCCGAAGGTTCCGTTCCAGACCTACGACCCCCCGCCGGCCCCCAACTATGCCGACCCGGCCGCCTGGGCGCTGCTGCCGCGGGGCGCGACGGGCATGGACCGCGCCGCCGACGTGTTCTTCGTCCACCCGACCACCTTCGACGGCGGGCGCGACTGGAACGCGCCCTTCGACCAGCCCAAGGCCAACCGCTATCTCAACCGGGTGGTGCTGCCCAACTACGCCGCGCCGTTCTCGCGGGTCGGGCGGATCTTCGCGCCGCACTACCGCCAGGCCAGCCTCTACACCTTCCTGACGCTGCGCGACGACGCCCGCGAGGCCCGCCGCTTCGCCTATGGCGACGTGCGCGACGCCTTCCGCGCCTGGCGCGACCGCTACGACCAGGGCCGGCCGTTGGTGCTGGTCGGGGTGGAGCAGGGCGGCGGCCTGCTGGCCCGCCTGGTGACCGAGGAGATCGCGCCCAACCCCGCGCTCAAGGCCCGCCTGGCCGGCGTCTATCTGATCGAGACCGCCGTGCCGGCCGACGAGTACGGCCCCGGCGCGTCGGTTCCCGCCTGCGCGCGTCGCGACGAGGCCGGCTGCGTGGTGGCCTGGGCCTCGCTGACCGATGGCGACTTCCAGAAGGCCCAGGAGTGGCTGGGTCGCTCGCTGACCTGGCGGGGCAGCGACCAGCTGGAAAACTTGAACGGCCGCAAGCCGCTGTGCGTCAATCCGCTGCTGGGCGCCAGGACCGAGGAGAGGGCCCCCGCGCGCCTCAACCTGGGTTCGGTCAACGCCACGGGCCTGGAGTGGGGCGCCCGCCCGGCCTTCCTCAAGCGCCAGGTCTGGGCCCAGTGCGAGAACGGCCTGCTGCACACCGGCCGGCCCAAGTCGGCCTCGCTGCGCGACACCGGCTCGTGGACCGATCGCCGCAAGGTCGACGGCTACAACCTGTTCTGGGCCGACATCGAGGCCGACGCGGCCGCCCGGGTGGCCGCGCTCGAAAAGCGCGAGCCGCCGGTGATCAGGGCCTCGCAGCCCTAGGACGTTGCGGAACCTCTTTTTCGAAGGGGCTCAAGGGCCCGCGCTGCGGTGCGGCAGCGGACGATTTTACCACCAAGCCCACGGCCAAGCCGCCGATCTTGCCTCCGGCGCGCTCCGCCCAGCTTGTTTTTCTGCAGCTCCACCACCACGGCGCGACTTGTCGCCGCTGGAAGGCGAGCGCGCTTGAACCGCGTCGCAAAAGGTCCACATAAATAACGACCATCCGCCCAGTCCCGGGCGGACGGACTGTACGACTCAGGCGCATCGTCTGAAGTGACGGCAGTCCGCATGGCAAGGCGCGGGTTCTCGCGCCGGCCGGGAGTGAAAATATGTCTGAGATCCGTACGCTTCCTGTGTTGCCCCTGCGGGATATCGTTGTGTTCCCGCACATGGTGGTTCCGCTGTTCGTGGGCCGCGACAAGTCGGTTCGCGCCCTCGAGGAAGTGATGCGCGGCGACAAGCAGATCCTGCTCGTCACCCAGAAGAACAGCGCCGACGATGATCCGGCCCCGACCGACATCTATGATGTCGGCGTGCTGGCCACCGTGCTGCAGCTGCTGAAACTGCCCGACGGCACCGTCAAGGTGCTGGTCGAGGGCAAGGGCCGCGCCGCGGTCGTGCGCTTCACCGACCAGGAGGCCTATTACGAGGCCCAGGTCGGCGAGGTCAGCGAGGACCAGGGCGCCGGTCCCGAGGCCGAGGCGCTGTCGCGCGCGGTCGTCGAGCAGTTCGAGAACTACGTCAAACTCAACAAGAAGGTGCCGCCGGAGGCCCTGGCCGCGATCCCGCAGATCGCCGAGCCGGGCAAGCTGGCCGACAGCATCGCCGCCCATCTGTCGGTGAAGATCGGCGACAAGCAGCACCTGCTGGAAATCTTCGACGTCACCAAGCGCCTGGAAAAGGTCTTCGCCCTGATGGAAGGCGAGATCTCGGTGCTGCAGGTCGAGAAGAAGATCCGCTCGCGCGTGAAGCGCCAGATGGAGAAGACCCAGCGCGAGTACTATCTGAACGAGCAGATGAAGGCGATCCAGCGCGAGCTGGGCGACCCTGACGACTCGCGCGACGAGCTGATCGAGCTCGAGAAGCGCATCAAGAAGACCAAGCTTTCGAAGGAAGCCCGGGCCAAGGCCGAGGGCGAACTGAAGAAGCTGCGCAACATGAGCCCGATGTCGGCCGAGAGCACCGTGGTCCGGAATTATCTGGACTGGCTGCTGTCGATCCCGTGGGGCAAGGCCAAGGGCAAGAAGATCGATCTCGCCGAGAGCGAGGACATCCTCGACGCCGACCACTACGGCCTGGAGAAGGTCAAGGAGCGGATCCTGGAGTACCTGGCCGTGCAGGCCCGGACCAATTCGCTGAAGGGCCCGATCCTGTGCCTCGTCGGCCCTCCGGGCGTCGGCAAGACCTCGCTGGGCAAGTCGATCGCCAAGGCGACCGGCCGCGAGTTCGTGCGCATGAGCCTCGGCGGCGTGCGCGACGAAGCCGAGATCCGCGGTCACCGCCGCACCTACATCGGCTCGATGCCCGGCAAGGTCATCCAGTCGATGAAGAAGGCCAAGACCACGAACGCCTTCGTCCTGCTGGACGAGATCGACAAGATGGGCAGCGACTATCGCGGCGATCCCGCCTCGGCCCTGCTCGAAGTGCTCGATCCGTCGCAGAACTCGACCTTCGGCGACCACTACCTGGAGGTCGACTACGACCTGTCGCAGGTGATGTTCGTCACCACGGCCAACAGCCTGAACATGCCCCAGCCGCTGCTGGACCGCATGGAGATCATCCGCATCCCCGGCTACACCGAGGACGAGAAGCTGGAGATCGCCAAGCGCCACGTCCTGCCCAAGCTGGCCAAGGATCACGGCCTGAAGGACAGCGAGTTCATCGTGCCGGACGCGGCCATCCGCGACCTGATCCGCTACTACACCCGGGAAGCCGGCGTGCGGTCGCTGGAACGGGAACTGGGCAACCTGGCCCGCAAGACGGTGCGTGACCTGGCTCGCGAGAAGCTGACCAGCATCACGATCGACGACGCGCGCCTGGCCAAGTACGCCGGCGTCAAGAAGTACCGCTACGGCGAGACCGACGAAGTCGATCAGGTCGGCATCGTCACCGGTCTGGCCTGGACGGAGTTCGGCGGCGACATCCTGACCATCGAAGCCGTGAAGATGCCGGGCAAGGGCCGCATGACGGTCACCGGCAACCTCAAGGAGGTGATGAAGGAGTCGATCTCGGCGGCCAACAGCTACGTCCGTTCGCGCGCCACCTCGTTCGGCATCAAGCCGCCGATCTTCGAGAAGACCGACGTCCACGTGCACGTGCCGGACGGCGCCACGCCGAAGGATGGTCCGTCGGCCGGTATCGCCATGGCCCTGGCCATGGTCTCGGTGCTGACCGGCATTCCGATCCGCAAGGACATCGCCATGACCGGCGAGATCACCCTGCGCGGCCGGGTCACGGCCATCGGCGGCCTGAAGGAAAAGCTGCTGGCGGCCCTGCGTTCAGGCGTGAAGACCGTGCTGATCCCGCAGGAAAACGAGAAGGATCTCGTCGACGTGCCGGAAAGCGTGAAGTCGGGTCTCGAGATCATTCCGGTCTCGACGGTCGACGAAGTGCTCAAGCACGCCCTGGTCGGACCGCTGACTCCGGTGGAGTGGAGCGAATCGGAGGAGCCCCTTTCGGGCCCCGCCAAGGCCGACGACGCCGGGGACGACGCAGTTCTTACGCACTGACAGTAACTTATTGTTGATAAGTAGGGCGGCGCGGGATCTTTCCGCGCCGCCTTCGTTTGACGGGGCTTGCGAAGCCCGCATACTTCCACGCGAGCGAAGCGGCGTAAGCTGTTGCAGCGCCGCCGCTTATTGGCTGGGAGACAAAAATGACCACGAAAGCCGAACTCGTCACGGCGATCGCCGAAAAGGCGGGCATCAACAAGAACCAGGCGAAGGACGCTCTGGAAGCTTTCATCGACACCGTCACCGCTTCGCTGAAGTCGGGCTCGGACGTGCGTCTGGTGGGCTTCGGCACCTTCAAGGCTGTGACCCGGGCCGCCGGCACCGCGCGCAACCCGCGCACCGGTGAGACCGTCGAGCGTCCGGCCTCGAAGACCGCCCGCTTCCAGGTCGGCGAAGGCCTGAAGACCACCCTGAACGGCTGATCCCGTTTCGGATTCTAAGGGGCGGGACGTTGGATGACGGCCCGCCCTTTTCTATGCGCGCTTCCCATCTCGCCCGACTGCGGCTAGAAGGCGCGACCCTGCGAAAGGGCGGTTAGCTCAGCGGTAGAGCGTCTCGTTTACACCGAGAGGGTCGGGGGTTCGATCCCCTCACCGCCCACCAGGATCTCCAGCGGCGCATGCTGACACCAGGCTGTCAGCGGGCCTTGGGCAATCTCCCCGGCGTTCGACGCCACAAGGGAGATCGTCATGTCCGTCAAGGGAAGCTGCCACTGCGGCGCCATCCAGTTCGAGGTCGAGGCCGGACCGACCGAACTGACCGACTGCAACTGCTCGTTCTGCACCAAGCGCGGCAGTCTGGTCGCCTACTACCAGCCTTCCAGCTTCAAGCTGCTGACCGCCCGCGATCGGGTCTCGACCTATCAGTGGGGCGCGTACATGGGCTCGCACCATCACTGCAGCATCTGCGGCTGCGGAACCCACGGCGAATTCCCTGACTTCAGCAGCGGCGAGGCCGACTACGACCATCCGCGCATCAGCATCAACGTGCGGCTGCTGGAGAATTTCGACCTTTCACCGCTGCCGGTGGTCCACCTCAACGGGCGGGATGACTGGTAGGGGGGGCGGCGAGGGCGGTCGCTTACGGCCGCCTTTCCTGTTCCGCTGCTCCCCGCGAAGGCGGGGATCCAAGCTGACGAGGTGGACCGGTCAAGACGGCGCCTCATCCTGGAAACCTGCTTGGATCCCCGCCTTCGCGGGGAAGCTCGGCGTGAAGATAGGCAGGGGAGGTCTAGACCAGCGCCTCCAGCGCCTGGGCCGCGCTGCGACCCTCGGCGTCGCGGGCGATCCTGGCGCCCAGCGTTCTGGCCGCCTCGCCATAGGCCGGATCGTCCAGAAGCTGGCCCAGCGCCTGGGCGATCTTTTTCGGCGAGGCGTTCGGCGCGAGCGTGATCGCCGCGCCGCGGTGGGCGGCGCGCATGGCGTTGTCGTTCTGGTCGCGGCCCATCGGCAAGCACAGCAGCGGAACGCCGGCCATCAGCGGGCGCAGGGTCGAGCCGTGCCCGGCGTGGGTGACGAAGGCGGCGGCCTGGCCCAGCACCGCGCCGTGGGGCGCGCTGCGCACGACCTTCACATGCGGCGGGGCCGCGAACTCGGCGGGATCCAGCGTCGGCCCGGTCGTGACCAGGGCGCGGACGGGCAGGCTGGAAAGGGCGGCGATCACGTTGCGCAGCGTCTGTTCCTGCGCCTGGTAGAGGCTGGAGAACGACACCACGACCAGCGGCGCATCGCCGTCGGGTAGCGGGGCGGGCCGGGCCCAGGCCGGATCGGCGAGATACGGACCGACATGGGCGAACGGGGCGGGCAGGGGATCGGGGGCGAAGTCGAAGGCGGGGCTGGTGGCCAGCAGGATCGCGTGCGCCGCGTCGAACTGCGCGAACAGGTCGTCCAGGGGCGCGAGGTCGTGCCCGGCGCGGGCGGCGTTCAGCGCCGGCAGGCCCGACTGGAAGAGACCGCGCGCCATCTGGGCGACCATGGCGTGCATGGCCCGCTCCTGGTCGTCGGCCGCCGGGGCCATGCCTGCGCCGAACGGCGGGGCGCCGGCCAGGTTGGGCAGCGACCAGATGTTGGCCGACAGCAGGGCGAGCCTGGTCCCGCGCGCCTGGGCCGCGACCATCACGCCGAGCAGAAGTTCCTGGGTGACGATCACGTCGGCGGGGAAGGCGTCCAGCGCGCCCAGCACATCGCGGGCGTAGGCAGCGGACGGGCCGGTCATCACCCGATCCAGCAGGCGTTCGATGACGGCCATCGGATTGTCGGCCTCGAAGTCGCGCAGGCGATCGTCGTCGCGGGTCTTGCCGGTCTGGAACGGCGCGGTCGTCCAGGCGCGGAACGGAACGCCCAGGGCCCGGGCGTCCTCGGCGTTAGCCGGATCGCTGATCGCCAGCACCTCGTGGCCGCGGGCGATCATGTCGGCGGCGACCAGCAGCAGCGGCTGCACGTGGCCGCCGCCTTCCCAGGTGGTGAACAGAAAACGCGCCATGTCGGATACCCCCGTTTGGCCCCTCGTACGACGGCCCGGGCGTTCAATCCAGGCGAACCGAAATATGGTTTTTGCGCCGATGCGCGACGCGACGTAGGGTGGCGTCGGGCCGCTGGACAACGGCCCAGCTTCGGAGGAACCTCCCGGCGCTCGAGCACCTTATCGCTTGGCGGCCGCGCAAGACGGCTCCTTCTGCAGTAGCGAGGTACGGCGTGATCGATTTGCTGCCCTCTTCCCCGCCGAGCCCGGACGCCGGCGCGCCGCAGGACCAGATCAGATCAGCTTCCGGCCGGCCGGCCCGTCTCATCGACACGACGATGCTCTATGCGCCCCGCAGCGGCGGGGTGCGCCGCTACCTCAACGCCAAGCGGTCCTGGCTGGCCGAGAATCGGCCCGGCGTGCGCCATACGCTGGTGGTGCCGGGGCCGCGCGACGCCCATGACGGCCACGGCCGGGTGTCGATCTACGCCGCGCCGCTGCCGTTCGGCGACGGCTATCGCTGGCCGATCGGCAAGACCAGCTGGATGGAGCGCCTGATCCGCCAGCGGCCCGACGTCATCGAGGCCGGCGATCCCTACACGCCGGGCCTGGCGGCGCTGAAGGCCGGGGCCGCCCTGGGCGTGCCGGTCGTCGGATTCTGCCACACCGACCTGGGCGCCCTGGCCGCGCTGCACATCGGCGAATGGGCGGAAAAGCCGGTCCAGAAACGCTGGGCGGCGATCTATCGCCAGTTCGACCAGGCCGTGGCCCCCAGCCATTTCATCGCCGGCCGGCTGATCGAAGCGGGGGTCCGCGACGCCATCGGCCTGCCGCTGGGCGTGGATGTCGACACCTTCCATCCGATGCGGGGCGACCGCGCGGCCCTGCGCCAGCGCCTGGGCCTGACCGACCGCCACCGAATCCTCGTCTTCGCCGGCCGCCCTGCGCGGGAAAAGAAGCTGGACGTGCTGGTCGACGCGGTCGAGCGGCTGGGCGAGCCCTATGTTCTGCTGCTGATCGGGGCCGGCGCGGGCGCGCGGGCCAGCGATCGCGTGATCTGCATGGATTACCAGCGCGACCCGGAGGCACTGGCCGCCGTGCTGGCCGGCTGCGACGCCTTCGTCCACGCCAATGACAACGAGCCGTTCGGCCTGATCGTGCTGGAGGCCCTGGCCTGCGGCCTGCCCGTGGTCGGCGTCGCCGCCGGCGGGGTCGCTGAAAGCGTCGACGAGCAGGTCGGCGTGCTGGCCCAGGCTTCGGAAGGCGGCGTGTTCGCCGAGGCGGTCGAGGCGCTGTTCGCCCGCGACATGGCGGCCTTGAGCCGCGCCGCGCGCCTGCGGGCCGAAACCCGCCACGGCTGGACGCCGGTGTTCGAGCGGTTGACCGAGATCTATGGCCGGCTCAGCGGCGCGCGGGCCTTCCTCGGCGAAGCGGCCGCGGCGGCCGCTTCGCACTGATAGAAGAAGACAGGCCTCAGGCGGCCTTGCGCAGATCTTCGCGCAGGGACGCCAGGATCTCGTAGCTGCGCAGGCGCGCGGCGTGGTCGTGGATCTGCGAGGCGGCCATCACCTCGTCGGCGCCGGTGGCCTCGATCACCGCGCGCAGCTTGGCCGACACGGTCTGGGGCGAGCCGATCGCCGAGTAGCGGAAGGTGTTGTTGACGCCGGCCAGTTCGGCGGGGGAGGCCAGGGCGGTGATGTCGTCGACCGGCGGCGGCAGCAGGCTCGGATTGCCCCGGCGCAGCGCCAGGAACTGCTGCTGGGTCGAGGTGTGCAGGCGCTGGGCCTCCTCGTCTGTGTCGGCCGCGCAGACCCCGATGCAGATCATGAAGTAGGGTTTGTCGAGCTGGGCCGACGGGCGGAAGCCGCGGCGATAGACCTCGACGGCCTGCATCAGCTGCTCGGGCGCGAAGTGGGCGGCGAACGCGTAGGGCAGGCCCAGCGCCGCGGCCAGCTGCGCGCCGTAGGTGCTGGAGCCCAGCAGCCACAGCGGCACGTCCTGGCCTTCGCCGGGAATCGCGCGCACGGCCTGATCTTCCGTGGCGGGCTTGAACCAGTGCTGCAGCTCGACGACGTCCTCGGCGAAGCGGTCGACCGAACCCGCATAGCGGCGCAAGGCGCGGATCGTGGCCTGGTCGGTGCCCGGCGCGCGGCCCAGACCCAGGTCGATTCTGCCCGGATGCAGGGCCGCGAGCGTGCCGAAAGCCTCGGCGATCATCAGCGGCGCATGGTTGGGAAGCATGATGCCGCCCGATCCGACCCGGATTTTTTTGGTTCCGGCGGCGACGTGACCAATAACCACGGTTGTGGCGGCGCTGGCGATACCGGGCATGTTGTGGTGCTCGGCCAGCCAATATCTGTGGAAACCTAGCGACTCGGCATGTCGCGCGAGGTCCAAAGTATTGGCGAGCGCTTTACTGACCGTTGTTCCTTGAGGAACCGGCGACAGATCGAGGACGGAAAAAGGGAGATCGGCGGACTGGGTCATGCCCGCTACATCGGGATGCGACCGGTCGGTAACAACCGTCTGGCGACACAATTTGTCGCAGTCGTTCCAGCGGACGCGCGCGTAAACGGCAGCGCTAGGCGCTTAAACGGGCAATTCGAAAAAGTGGGGGAGGGGAAAGTGGCGCGAATGACGGGGCTCGAACCCGCGACCTCCGGCGTGACAGGCCGGCGCTCTAACCAACTGAGCTACATCCGCGTCGCGTAAGGCCGCAAAACCCTACGAAGCGCTCGCTTTTACCTCGGATCGCTGCCTTCCAGAAGAAGGTGGCGCGAATGACGGGGCTCGAACCCGCGACCTCCGGCGTGACAGGCCGGCGCTCTAACCAACTGAGCTACATCCGCATTTGCTGTCCGCCGAGGCGGAAGTGCGACCCGCCGTGCGGCGAGGGGCGTCTGATATGTCGGGCCGAGACTCGTGTCAACGGCCATGTCGCAGAACCTGTGGATGGCTTGCAGTTGCGATCGTTTCTCAATGTGCCCCAGGCGTTTGAAGCGTGGGAAATGCTGGGCTACAACGCGGCCGATTCAAGCCAAGGGCTGTCATGACCGCCTTCCTTCTCCAGTACCTGCCGATCGTGATCTTCATCGGGATCGCGGCTGTTATCGGCATCGTCTTCATGTTGGCCGCCGCCGTACTCGCGCCCAAGGCGCCGGACCCGGAAAAGCTGTCCGCTTACGAATGCGGCTTCAACGCCTTCGACGATGCGCGCATGAAGTTCGACGTCCGGTTCTACCTGGTGTCGATCCTCTTCATCATCTTCGACCTCGAAGTGGCGTTCCTGTTCCCGTGGGCCGTCACTCTTATGAAGTTGCCTGCCGACGTCGCCGCCTACGCCTTCTGGTCCATGCTGGCCTTCCTGGGCGTTCTGACCGTCGGCTTTATCTACGAATGGAAGAAGGGCGCCCTCGAATGGGAGTGATCGTTCCCGCCAACAGCTCGCCCGTCGTTCCGGCCGGCGCCGCTGGCCGCTCGACCGTGCAGGGCTATGACCCCAAGCTGCACGACGCCTTCTTCGATGGCGTCTCCCAGCAGCTGGCCGACAAGGGCTTCATCACGGCCGCCGCCGACGACCTCATCACCTGGGCCCGCACCGGCTCGCTGATGTGGATGACGTTCGGCCTGGCCTGCTGCGCCGTCGAGATGATGCACTCGGCCATGCCGCGCTACGACCTGGAGCGCTACGGCTTCGCCCCGCGCGCCAGCCCGCGTCAGTCGGACGTGATGATCGTCGCCGGCACGCTGACCAACAAGATGGCCCCGGCTCTGCGCAAGGTCTACGACCAGATGCCCGAGCCCCGCTACGTCATCTCGATGGGCAGCTGCGCCAACGGCGGCGGCTACTATTACTATAGCTACAGCGTCGTGCGCGGCTGCGACCGCGTCGTGCCGATCGACATCTACGTGCCGGGCTGCCCGCCGACGGCCGAAGCGCTCGTCTACGGCGTGCTGCAGCTCCAGAAGAAGATCCGTCGCACGGGGACCATCGAGCGATGAGCCAAGACCTCGAAGCCCTCGGCCAGGCGATCGTCGCCAATTCGGCCGGCGCGATCTCGTCGTATCACGTGGCGTTCGGCGAGCTGAACGTGCTGGGTTCGGCCAATCGCGTGGTCGAGCTGCTGACCTACCTGCGCGACCACCCCGACTACCGCTTCCACCAGCTGGTGGACCTGACGGCGGTCGACTACCCCGAGCGCGCCGCGCGCTTCGACGTGGTCTACCACCTGCTGTCGATGGTGAAGAACGTCCGCATCCGCGTGAAGGTGCAGACCGACGAAGACACCCCGGTTCCGAGCGCCACGCCCGTGTTCCCGGTCGCCGACTGGTTCGAGCGCGAAGTGTTCGACATGTACGGCGTGTTCTTCGAGGGCCACCCCGACCTGCGCCGCATCCTGACGGACTACGGTTTCCACGGCCACCCGCTGCGGAAAGACTTCCCGATGACCGGCTATGTCGAGGTCCGCTACGACGACGAGCTCAAGCGCGTCGTCTACGAACCCGTGAAGATCACCGAGTACCGCGCATTCGACTTCCTCTCTCCGTGGGAGGGCGCCAAGTACGCCCTGCCGGGCGACGAGAAGGCGGAGAAGGCTTAAGTCATGACTGGCACGAACGCTCCCGCCGCGGCGACCGACTTCTTCCGCGACGAACCGACGGTTCCGGCGATCCCGGAGACCCCGGTCCGCAAGTTCAACATCAACTTCGGCCCCCAGCACCCGGCCGCGCACGGCGTGCTGCGCCTGGTGCTGGAGCTCGACGGTGAAATCGTCGAACGCGTCGATCCGCACATCGGCCTGCTGCACCGCGGCACCGAGAAGCTGATGGAAGCGCGCACCTACCTGCAGAACATCCCGTACTTCGACCGCCTCGACTACGTGGCGCCGATGAACCAGGAACATGCGTTCTGCCTGGCGATCGAGAAGCTGCTGGGCGTGGAAGTGCCCAAGCGCGGCCAGATCGTCCGCGTGCTGTTCTGCGAGATCGGCCGCATCCTGAACCACCTGCTGAACGTGACGACCCAGGCCATGGACGTCGGCGCCCTGACGCCGCCGCTCTGGGGCTTCGAAGAGCGCGAAAAGCTGATGATCTTCTACGAGCGCGCCTGCGGCGCTCGTCTGCACGCCAACTACTTCCGTCCGGGCGGCGTTCACCAGGACCTGACCCCGAGCCTGATCGACGACATCGAGAGCTGGGCGAAAGCCTTCCCGAAGGTGTGCGACGACATCGAGGGCCTGATCACCGACAACCGCATCTTCAAGCAGCGCAACGTCGACATCGGCGTCGTCAGCAAGGAAGACGCCTGGGCCTGGGGCTTCTCGGGCGTGATGGTGCGCGGTTCGGGCATCGCCTGGGACCTGCGCCGCAACCAGCCGTACGAGAACTACAACGAGTTCGAGTTCGACATCCCGCTGGGCAAGAACGGCGACTGCTACGATCGCTATCTCTGCCGCATGCAGGAAATGCGCGAGAGCACCAAGATCATCCTGCAGGCCGTGGCCATGCTGCGCGCCACGCCGGGCCCGGTGCTGAGCGAGGACAACAAGGTCAGCCCGCCCCGTCGCGCCGAGATGAAGCGCTCGATGGAAGCCCTGATCCACCACTTCAAGCTCTACACCGAGGGCTTCAAGACGCCGGAAGGCGAGGTCTACGCGGCCGTCGAAGCCCCCAAGGGCGAGTTCGGCGTCTACGTGGTCAGCAACGGCACCAACAAGCCGTACCGCTGCAAGATCAAGGCTCCGGGCTTCTCGCACCTGGCCGCCATGGACTGGATGAACCGCGGTCACCAGCTGGCCGACGTTTCGGCCATCCTGGGCTCGCTCGACATCGTGTTCGGCGAGGTCGACCGATGAGCCTCGAGACCATCGCCCTCGAAGCTGTGGCTCAGGCCCAACTCGACGCCTACAACGCCCAGGACCTGGACGCGCACTGCGCCCACTTCTCGGACGACGTGGTCGTGGCCGGCCTGAACGGCGAAGTGGCGCGCACGGGCATCGAGGCCTATCGCGCCTTCTACGCCAAGACCTTCGCCGAGTTCCCCAAGAACAACGCCAAGCTGCTGAACCGCATCGTGGTCGGCTCGAACGTGATCGATCACGAGCACGTCGACCGCGGCAACGGCGACGAACCCTTCCAGGTCGCCGCCATCTACACCTTCAAGGGCGACAAGATCGTCCGCGTGGATTTCGCCCGATGAGCGTCCGTCGTCTCGCCAAGGAACAGCCCGAGAGCTTCGCTTTCTCGAAGGAAAGCCAGGCCAAGGCCGACTGGTGGAAAGCCAAGTACCCCGCCGCCCGCAAGCAGTCGGCGGTGATCCCGATGCTGTGGCTGGCCCAGAAGCAAGAGGGCTGGGTGCAGGAGCCCGCGATCCAGGAGATCGCGCGCCAGCTCGAGATGCCGGTCATCCGCGTTCTGGAAGTGGCCACCTTCTACGTGATGTTCCAGCTGGCCCCGGTGGGTAAGACCGCCTTCGTCCAGCTGTGCGGCACCACGCCCTGCCAGCTGCGCGGCGCGCTCGACCTGCGCTCGGTGCTGGAAAAGAAGATCGGCCCGGCCCACTCGGTCTCGGCCGACGGCAAGTTCAGCTGGGAAGAGGTCGAGTGCCTCGGCGCCTGTTGCAACGCCCCCATGGCGGCGATCAACGACTACTACTACGAAGACCTGACGCCGGAGAGCCTGGCCCAGATCCTCGACGACTTCGCCGCGGGCAAGGCCCCGCAGCCGGGCAGCTACGAAGGCCGCAAGGCCTCGGAGCCGAAGGACAAGATCCAGACCCTGACCGATCCGAAGCTGTACGACGGCTCGGCGGCCAAGAAGATCAAGATCCCGAACCTGCCCGAGAAGCCGAAGAAGACCAAGGCGGAGCCCGCCGCCTGATGACCGACGTGGCCGTCCAACAGAAGAAGCGCTTCACGACGATGATCGCCATCGACGTCGTGTGCTTCCTGCTGGCCGGCGCGGCGATCGTCGGCCACGTGGCCATGGGCGTGGGCTGGCTTCTGCCGGTCTTCGTCCTGGCCATCGTCGCGGGCCTGGGCGCCCAGATCTGGTTCGTGGTCGGGTGGCTGAAGGCCACCAAGCCGCAGGACCCGCAAGCGGGGAGGGCGCCATGAGTGACGACCTCGCCGACAAGCGTCGGGCCTACGTCGCCACGATCCGGAGCCTGTACCGCAAGGAACGGGCCTTCGGGTTCCTGGCCAGTCTGGCTGGGGTGCTGCTGCTGATCTGGGGCCGGGAGGTCCCCGGCGCGCCAGCCTGGGCTACGCCCACAGGTCTTTTGGTGATCGGCGCCGGTTGGCTGCTTTTCGCCTATGTCATCGTCCGGCGGACGCGCTATGTCCGCACCCATCCATTCGATCCGCAAAGCTAGAGTCATGGTCGGTATC
>PJUK01000337.1_pt1 | contig 18528 bp, 22 predicted proteins | sample 1512211 | NCBI WGS metagenome assembly PJUK01 (sample SAMN08177668, study PRJNA422409) | Feces metagenome, whole genome shotgun sequencing project.
CAGCAAAGCTTAAAGCCATGTAAACTTAAGCCATCGTTGTTAAACAATATGGTAAACAAAGCATTATTTTTAAACATAATGCTTTGTTTTTAAGTAAACTCAAGTTACAAATAAATCAATAGGATCAAGAGGAATTTCCGGTGTTTGGAAAAACGCAACGTGGTGTATCTGAACGACCAAACAAGCCTAAAAAACCACTCATTCCGAAGTGGTTAGGAATGCTTGTCGCTATTCTTGCGATCCTATGCGTAGCTGTGATGCTGATGCTTTGGCAGCCTTGGCAACCTGTCCCGACCAAAAATCAGGTCACTTCCGAGCATTACCAGGAAGAAAACACCAATAAAGATTACCGTTTCTATGATTTGCTGCCTCAACAGCAAGTGACTCCAATTCCTGAACAGGCAGTCCCTGAGACCAAACAGCAAGGGAATGTGGTAATCATTGAATCGCCAAAACCTGAAGCCCCGGCAGCAGAAGATCCAGCAGGTCTCACGCCAGCTGAACCGGTTGCGCCGGCACACGCAACTTATATTTTACAAGTCCGCAGCTATCCGGATCCTGACAGTGCCGATGCACGTCGTGCCGAAATTATCCTGAATGGCTTGTCTGCAGATGTGGTGAAAAGTGTGGAAAATGGTCAGACTTGGTATCGTGTGTTCTCTGGCCCTTATGATAGTCAGGATTCAGCACTTGCAGCGCAACAAACCTTACAACATAGTGGCATTGATTCGATTGTGATCAAACGCTAAACAGATACCGATTAAAAAAGGGGAGCAATGTGCTCCCCTTTTTCATCTTCAATTTTAGGTGCACTGCGAATGCAAGCTTTTCTGCTCCGCCCTTTGAAAGGCAGAACGTTGCTGAACACGTTGAACAAAAGCCTGAATATTCGGATATTTGCCATGCAAGCGATTTTGAATGGCAATCAGTGGAAAGGCCATTTGAATATCCGCAAAAGAAAAGTCACCCGCAAAATAATCATGTTCTGATAAATATTGCTCAAGATACAGAATATGTTCTTTTACCCGTGGCCGAACAAAACTGGCTTTTACCCCACCGGTAATTTTCTCTGCAATCGGACGAATTACCCAAGGTACATGCTTGCTAACACTATTCATCACCAGGGTCATCACCAGCAAAGGCATTAAAGAACCTTCAGCATAGTGCATCCAGTAAGCATACTGCCGCTGGTCTTTGTCGGATGTTGGCTTGAATTGTTTTTCAGAATCATACTGTTGTTGTAAATAATCCAGAATCACGGCAGACTCTACAATCACCTCGTCATCATCTACCAGAATCGGTGCTTTACCCAAAGGATGAATATTCTTGAGACTCTCTGGTGCCCCATAACTCGGCAGCCTTTGATAATACTCAACCTGATAATCCATCCCAAGTTCTTCTAATGCCCACAGGATACGAAACGAACGTGAGCATTGTAGATAATGTAAGGTAATCATTTTTGTGCCTGCTTTTTTGCTGTGCAATTGCGATTTTAGGTCCCTCTCACAATTGCACTTAGAATTATGTTTTGCCCAAGCACAATAGCACTTTAGTCTTAAAGAATCATGGTGTGAATGTCTAAACTACGTAACAAAGTTTTAGTCACCGGAGTTTTACTACAGACGTTGAGAAGTTTTTCTTGTAAGTCCTGTGACACAGGTTGCCGGAATACAACTCGGCGTTCAATACGCTCCTGCTGCTCGCGATTGGTATGAAAATCAACCTCAACCGTAAATTCACCCAAATCAATCTGCTTATGCTGCGCATACATTCGCAAGGTGATCATGGTACACGAGGCCAGACTGGCCGTCAGGAAATCATACGGCGCAGGGCCTGTATCATGCCCACCAAACTGTTCTGGCTTATCGGTAAGAAACTGATGTGTGCCGCTACTGACCTCTCCTTTCCAGGGTTCAGGCAAGGTCAGGACTTTACTGCTGGCAATGATGCTCATTTTGACGCCCTCATCTGGTCTGGTAATACCGGCGCTTCTAAGCGCTTGCCTTGATAATCAGGAATTTCACCAAAACGTGCATCATGATTGATCCAGTCCTCGCGAGCTTGCTGCAAGTCTTGCATGGTACGACCTACAAAGTTCCACCATAGCAGGATTGGTGACTCGAACGGTTCACCACCAATTAACAGCAAGCGATGGCCTTGGCTTAACTCGACCTCAATTTCGGTCAATCCAGTGTCCAGCACCACCATGTTATCAGCGGTGAGTTCATGCCCATTTACACGCGCTGTGCCTTCTAAAGCCATAAAGGCATATTCAAATTTTGGATTAAGTGGAATACGGGTTTTAGTATCGGCTTGTGCAGTTAAATCAACGCCGACCAAAGGGGTATGCACCTGCACAGGTGAGGTGGTATCCAGAAAGTCACCGACCAGTACGGTAAACTCAACCTGATCCTGGCTGACCACTGGCAATTCAGGGTAATGCTCAAACTTAGGATCCATATTGAGCTTATCATCAGGCAAGGCAATCCAGAGCTGCGCCGCATGCATTTTGGTTTCGCTATCAGGCGCCACTTCAGTATGCGAAATACCACGACCGGCAGTCATCAGGTTCACCTGTTTAGGACGGATCAACTGTTTTGAACCCAGACTGTCGGTATGCATCATGGTGCCTTCAATCATCCAGGTAAAGGTCTGCAAACCAATATGCGGATGTGGTCCTACATCCAGACCATCGCCCGCCGGAAAACTGACTGGCCCCGCATGATCAAGGAAACACCATGCACCCACCAAGCGCTTCTGTCGGCTCGGTAAAGCCCGCTTAATTACGGTTCCTTTGCCAATTTCAGCCGAGCGAATGGTAAATTCCTGAATAAATTGATTGATATACGTTTCACAGTCTTTTGAATCAGAAATATCGTATTCGTTATTATTGCTCATGATATTGCTCTCTTCTACCTATGCCATTGCAATGAGTCGTTTTATTGATCTTAACAATACCACCCCCATTCAATATAGTCTTTTGGTAATACGCAGAGTGTCATGCATGAGACAATCTTAGTCCCACATGGCATAAAAGCTCATCTTTAGCACTGAACCAATCAACGATTATTTAGGCTGCATGTCGACAATCAAAGCTGTTAGACGCCGAACCAATGGCAGTAAAACCAGCACCAACGGATAAGCAATCAACCAAGAAAACATCCATGTCGCCGACCATTTATGCAGAAATTCTGGAATAAACCCTAGGCTCATCCACATATTCACAAATGACAGCGCTCCACTCATTAAAAAAGATAAAATCAGCGGCAAAATCCAGGCCGCATATTTGGCAGGCAATTTACTGATCAGGCGTGGGGTTATTTTCAATTCCTGCATGTTAAACGCGCTTCCATAAAATCAGATTGATCAAGGTGTACAGTTTCATCTCTATTTCTTCACTTGCTGTTTAAGATGCTTCATAAACTGACCAAACTGTGGCCAGAAATCTTCAAAGAGTGGATGATCGCGATGTTCCAGCATGACTTCACTAAACAGCTTTAAACCCACTGCAAATGACTTGGTGGTTTCGTCATCAAAAAACTCGCCCTTCTTTAAACGCTCAACAATCTCGAAAATGTCATCATGGTTACCTGTATAGAATTCCAGACGTTCGGTATAGGTCGACGCCTGTCCTTTGTTATCTTTTAAGTGTTGTACAGTCACATGATATTGATGTTGTTTCATCGTTCTACTCCAGAGTGCTTAGGCACTCTTCTTAATTTCGACCTGCATCAGGTGAACTTGATATGGGTTAAATACAATTTTTAATGAACGCAGCAATTGCACCTGTTTGTTTTTTTGCTGTCGCGCTAACAGCTTTCGCTCCCGTTTATAGCCGCCCAATGGCAATCGCGGCCTGATCGATCTGCTCTGCAATCTGGTGAATTTGCTCGGGCGTTAAGTCCGCGATATTCAGTTTTAAACGTAATGCGGTTTTAAGATTTTCCATGGCACGGTGAATATCTATCAGCTGGTCATTATTGTGAATTTCACGTCTTAGTCGCAGCTTTTGTAGAAGTGCCAACAGCATGTCTTGCTGCTCTTTTAAATAGCTGTCGCCATAGTCGGTAATCTGGTATTGCTTACGTTCAGCATCAAGCAACGAGATGCAATTCATCTCTTCCAAAGCTGTCAGGGTGGGATAGATAGTCCCTGCACTGGGTGAATAGCCACCGCCGACCAGATCACTAATTTCTTTAATGATTTCATAGCCATGCTTTGGACTCTGCTGAATGAGATGCAGAACCAAAAGTTTCATGCGGCCTGATTCAAAAAGGCGTCCACGGCGGCCTGAGCGATGCTGCTCTGCATGCTGAAGATCACCTTGGCTGTCGTGATGAGCTGATACCTGTTTCATCTTTATTATTCTCGGATTGCTTAATTTATGCATACTAAGATATATCTTAATATATCTTATAGCAAGTTAAGATATATCTTTAATTTTTAAGATTTTGATATCTAATAAATTATTTTTTATAAAAAGTTTTTAAAGTTACGTTTTTTAGCTTTTAGGTTGAATAGAACGATTTGAACTATTTTGGTCATTGCTGTAAAAATAATTAAATGTATGGAGTAAAAATGATATGAATATTGCACCTTTCCCATTTCAAATAACTGATTGGGCTCAAATAGAAAAAACAGAGCATTATGGTGAAACAGGAATAGCATATTGGAGAACACAATATTTTGGTGAAGAGGGCAATAAAATTAGAGTAAGACTCGTTGAGTATTCTGCTAATTATTTAGCTGACCATTGGTGTGAAAAAGGTCATATCTTATTCTGTTTAGAAGGCGAGTTAGAAAGCAGATTAAAAGATGGAAGGAAATTTATTTTAACCTCAGGCATGAGTTATCAAGTGGGCGATCATTCAGAACCTCATCAGTCTTTTACTTCAAAAGGAGCTAAATTGTTAATCGTTGATTAATCCTCAAGCTCCTGCTTTAGCAAGTTGGATATGTTTTAAATTATATAAAATGAGGAATAGATGATTTTTTAAAATAGAAAAAGAGCACTTTGGTGCTTTTGCTAGAATGAATTTGATTAAGAAATTGCAAATAACTTCTTTATTCATCAATCCTTAATAAGCCTCTCTGTCTAAACTGTTCATCAATTTTTGAAGACAGGAAATCAACAACAGGTTGTAAAGCATGATGCTGTTGTTGCCAGTTTTGCTTTTCAATCCCACCTTTATATTCTTGCACCATTCGCTGCAAAACAGGCTGATGTTGCGGTTGTAACTGAGCAATCACCCATTGCGCAGCCTGATCTTTAGGCGCAATCTCATTCGTCACCAAACTAAAATAAATACGGCATAAGGCCAAAATCTGGTTACGCTCATCCGCATCTTCATCCCAATGTGCCACTATCGATGGATAGGTGTCTGCCATCGCCTGCCAGAGTTGCTGATCCGGAATCATAACCGACCAAGAATTTAGATCTGGCCCAAACAAGGTTTGGTGATGCATTTGCGCTTTCTTCAGCAAAATACTCAGATCTGGGTCTGCATGTTCGCCAAGTATATCGCCTTGGCTTAACTCATCCCGCAACCATTCCCCAAACTGTAGTTCATAGCTGAGTGGATAGCTTGCCGAAAGAATATGGTCTTTGCGTACGATGGTGACTTCAAGTGCACGTTGTGCAGCACCAACCGCCGGATGCGAAATTTGTAATAAGGTTTCTGCCAGTTGCTGTCGTTGCGGAAGTGTCATTGCTTGACTCAGCACAACCAAAACATCCAGATCACTTTCTGGACTTAGCCCGCCATCAACAGCTGATCCATACAGATAAATGGCAAAGAGGGATTCACCCAAAAGCTGCTGTAAATATCCTGTTAACTGTTCCAGTTGCAAGGTTTCGGACATGCTTTACCTCTTTGTTAATCGCATAAAAAAGCAGGATGTTCATCCTGCCTTTTCATTTAATTATTCCCACTCAATCGTAGCTGGTGGTTTAGATGACACGTCGTAGACAACACGTGAAACATCTTTAATTTCGTTCATGATACGGGTTGAGATTTTATCAACCAGTTCATATGGCAAGTGCGCAAAACGGGCTGTCATAAAGTCAACCGTTTCAACCGCACGGAGTGCAATCACCCATGCATAACGACGGCCATCACCAACCACACCGACTGATTTCACCGGTTGGAAGACTGCAAATGCTTGAGCAGTTTTGTCGTACCAGCCGCTGTCACGCAGTTCTTGCATAAAGATGTCATCTGCAAGACGAAGAATATCAGCATATTCTTTCTTCACTTCACCCAAAATACGCACGCCCAAACCTGGACCCGGGAATGGATGACGGTAAATCATGCTATGAGGTAAACCAAGCGTGGTACCTAATTTACGGACTTCATCTTTGAACAGGTCACGTAATGGCTCAACCAGATCAAAAGCTAGATCTTCTGGTAAACCACCCACGTTGTGGTGTGATTTGATCACGTGTGCCTTACCTTGCTTGCTTGCAGCAGATTCGATCACGTCTGGGTAAATCGTACCTTGCGCCAGGAATTTCACGCCATCCAATTTACGCGCTTCTTCAGCAAAGACTTCGATAAATTCACGACCAATGATTTTACGTTTTTTCTCAGGATCAACTTCACCTGCCAATGCCGACAAGAAACGTTGTTCAGCCTGTGCACGGATTACACGGATGCCCATGTTGTCTGCAAACATCTGCATCACTTGATCACCTTCGTTTAAACGAAGTAAACCATTGTCTACAAATACGCAAGTTAACTGGTCGCCAATGGCTTTATGCAATAGCGCAGCAACCACTGATGAATCTACACCACCCGATAAACCTAACAGAACTTTTTCATCACCGATTTGTTCACGTAACTGTTCTACACGTAAATCGATAATGTGCTCAGGGGTCCACAGACCGCGGCAACCACAAATCTGATGAACAAAGTTAGACAGTAATTCAGCACCTTTAGCAGTGTGAGTCACTTCTGGGTGGAACTGAACGCCATAGAAACGACGTGCTTCATCACTTACTGCAGCAAATGGACAGCTTGGCGTGCTTGCAGTCACCTGGAAGCCTTCCGGAATCGCACTGACTTTATCGCCATGACTCATCCAGACATGGAGCTGGTTTTCGCGATCTTGCAAGTTACCGATCAATTTATCACGGACCAGAATATCAACTTCCGCATAACCAAACTCATGCACTGTGCCTGGCTCTACCTTACCGCCAAGTTGCTCAGACATGGTTTGTAAACCATAGCAAATACCCAATACCGGTACGCCTAATTCAAATACAACTTGCGGTGCGCGTGGGCTTCCCTCTTCATGTACGCTCTCAGGGCCACCTGATAAAATAATCCCGTTCGGATTAAACGCACGAATGTCTTCTTCAGACATATCGAATGCATACATTTCAGAATAGACACCCGCTTCACGTACACGACGTGCAATGAGCTGGCTATATTGAGAGCCGAAATCCAGAATAAGGATACGATCTTCAGTAATTTGAGTATTGGTCGTCATGGTTCATCTTAAAGGCAAATGAATTAAGCGCCACATTCTAACATTTTTCACGCTTTGACGCACCGCAATTCATCATCTATCTTGTTTTTTAATTGGACCTGAAAATCGGCACTGAAATTTAAAGTAAAATTCCATAAATACCTCCAGAATAAGGAGAGTTAAATCAACAATTCTTGCCTATTCTGCTCAACACAAAACAAAAATTGGTGCTAAGATAATGACTCGAAATAGGGATTACCACGGACAGGTATTCAATCGACAGCAGCATTGCCTTTTTATGCGATTGTGATGTCCTGAATGAAAGGAAAAATAAAAAGGTAATTAAGCATCACAAGGTCTTGGTAAATCACCAAGGTCCTAAAACATTTTACTATCATCTAGCGCTTGCCCGACTACGAGCAACAATTAGGACTTGAAGGACCAATAAAATAATGTTTCAAGAAATGATTGCGGATTTTCACCAAAATTTCTGGCTATATATTTCCATTCCATTTATCAGCGGCTTTATTGGTTATGTGACCAAAGTCATTGCCATTCAAATGATGTTTTCTCCCCTCGAATTTAAAGGGTTGAGATTATTTGGACTTCCACTCGGATGGCAAGGGATCGTGCCGCGCAAAGCTGAGAAAATGGCAACTACAGCCGTTGAGCTGATGACCTCCAAGCTTATCAAACCGGAAGAAATCTTTGCCAGACTCGACCCCAAGCGTATTGCCCAGGAAATCGAAAAGCCGTTAATGGCGGCGGCCGAAGATATTACCCGAGAAGTCGCGCAGCAATATCAGCCGGGTTTATGGGAAGGCATGCCAGAGTTTGCCCGTCAGCGACTGATCAAGCGGGTTCAGGCCAAAGCCCCGGAAATTGTTGAACACATCATGAGTGAGGTTCAGAAAGATGTGGCCAAGTATTTCGATATCAAGCATATGGTGGTCAACAACCTGCTCAAAGACAAACGCCTGCTGAATGAAATCTTTAAAAAAGTCGGCAAACAGGAATTCAAGTTCTTTAGTAATGTCGGTTTTGTGTTTGGTTTCGCGATTGGTGTGGTGCAGATGCTGTGCTGGATCGTCACGCAAGGTAAATATCCATGGATGTTGCCGATGTTTGGTGGCTTTGTCGGTTTCTTTAGTGACTGGATGGCGCTGCAAATGATGTTCCGCCCCTTATATCCAAAAAAGATTATGGGCTATACCTGGCAAGGTTTATTTATTAAACGTCAGAATGAAGTGGCGGCTGATTATGCAGCCCTGATTTCAAAACAGCTCCTCACCTCACGTAACATGATGGAAGAGCTGTTTTCCGGCACCCATTCAGACAAGGTCATCGAACTGGTCAGCCGTCAGGTCAAACAGGAAATTGATTTACAGGCCGGTATTGTTCGCCCACTAGTGGTCTACGCCATTGGCGGTGAAAAATATCAAAACCTGAAAGCTGATGTGGCGGAGCGGATTTTAAAACAGCTTCCAGATACTATGCGCTACGTGGAATCTTATGCTGAAGATGCCATGAACGTGCGTAATACTCTGGTTGAGCGCATGCAAAAACTCAGTCCGGAAGAGTTTGAAGGCATGCTGCGTCCGGCCTTTAAAGAAGATGAATGGTCTTTGATTATTGTCGGTGCGGTACTGGGTTTTCTGGTTGGGGAAATGCAGATTCACTTTATGCTTTAAGGTAATGAAAGATAATAAAAAAGGAAGCTTAGGCTTCCTTTTTTTTAATTAATGGGCAAGTTTTTCAATTTTGATCACTTCAATATCGGTCGGCTTATAACGATGCGTATCGACTTCGCCAACCAAACGGACATGATCACCGACTTTAAGCTGGGCCTGACGCCAGATGTCATCATCGATTTCGACTCCAATAGTCCCGCTCTTGTCTTTAAACTCATAATGATCACCTTTTAATTGTTTGGTGATCTGACCCGTGAGCGTAATGCCGGTTTCATCGGCAAGTTTTGCCACCTGGCTGACCGTTACCACATTCTTTGCCGCTTCCTGCACAATCACGTGGTCATCTTTACCTGCCCAGCTCGTGGTTGATAGTCCCGCTAAAATCACAATCCCGCAACTTGCGATGAATTTTTTCATGTCATCTCCTGTTTTATTCTCAAGACTTATGATCTAAACAGAAATAGAGGTGCATGTCGGCTTAAGTTTGTAATCAAGCGTGAACTTTATGTACGGACAAAATAAAGCCCACGTCTCAGCGCGGGCTTTAGGATTTTTTGATTATTTTTCGATGAGATGGTCCAGACTGAAACGGCCTGCGCCATACAGCATTAACGCGAAGAAACCACCTGCCATTGCAAAGTTCTTCATAAAGTTAATCGCATCATCTGGTCCACCATGGAAGATGAATGCAGTGAGAATGCTAAAGATACCTAAGCCCAATGATGCAAAGCGGGTCTGGAAGCCAAATAGTAAGGCCAAGCCACCACCAAACTCAACCAGAATCACCAAGGGTAATAGAGCACCCGGAACGCCCATGGATTCCATATAGCCAGCGGTGCCTGCATAGCCGACAATCTTGCCCCAACCAGCCACAAGAAAGATATAAGCAAGCAATAAACGTGCAACCAAAATAACACCATTTGCTACGCCAGTTTGCGTTACGATATTTTTTACAACAACATTCGGATTAAACATGGTTGATCCCATACGGTTTGTTTTTTAACATGTTAGCAAGTTTATGTATCTTTAATTATGCAATAAATACCAAATTAGTTAACATATCGTTCTTTATTTGCAACAATAAAAACATGATCTGAATGTACTCTCTCCCCTCAGCACCCTGCAAAGTTACCAATTAATTTGCTTTTTATACTGACATTCTATAGAGGCACTGCTAGGATTTAGCTCACATTTACAGTGTTAACATCTTCATGGAACTCATTGATTTTATTCTGCACGTTGACGAACACCTTTTAGAATTTATTACCAATTATGGCGTGTGGATTTATGCCATCCTGTTTTTAATTATCTTTGTTGAAACCGGTCTGGTGGTGATGCCATTTTTACCCGGTGACAGCCTGTTATTTGCCGCAGGGGCACTCGCCGCTTCAACAGGTGCCATGGACCCATGGGTACTCGGTATTTTATTATTTATTGCTGCCGTACTCGGCGATACCGTAAATTATCATATTGGACGTTATATTGGTCCGCGGGTCTTTGAAACCAATTCACGCTTTATCAATAAACAGCACCTGATCAAAACCCAGCATTTCTTTGCACGCCACGGCGGTAAAACCATTATTTTCGCCCGTTTTGTGCCTTTTGCCCGTACTTTTGCACCTTTTGTTGCCGGTGCAGGCAGCATGAACTATAAGTTCTTCCTGACTTATAACGTGATTGGTGCGTTCTGCTGGATTGCATCGTTTATTACATTGGGTTATTTATTCGGCAACATGCCAATTGTGAAGGATAATTTCACGCACCTGATTTTCGGTATCATTATTATCAGTGTATTACCGGGTGTGATTGGTTTTATTCGTCAGAAACTCAGTAACCGTAAAGGTCAATAATTGATAGCCGCTTTAAAACAGGCGGAAGATCATCGGTAACATACAAATCAGCAATAACACAGCCGATCCTTTATATAAATGATCGGCTTTAATTCCAATCAGACTTCCCGCCATTAATGCACGTCCGAAGATCATCCAGAAAATACTGACCGGCAAAAGAATCAGGCTAAACACGGCAAATACCATGAGCGCATTTTCGATTGAATTCCAGGTTTCACTGGGAAAAATGCCTGCTGCCAACAACACCGTTTTCGGATTTTTTAAGGTCGACATGAACAACTGTCGCTTGCGGATATGCGGATGATGCTGATCATGTTTTTGCAGATGTGAACTTTTCCAGAGATGAAAAGCCATCCAGAGCACATAAAGCAAACTTGCGGTATGTAAAATCGCCCCCAGTGCAGGCCAGATCGGATCAAAAAGATGAATCAACAGTGCCCATAAACTGATGCCGTACATATATCCCAACCATTCGATTGGAATAAATTTGATGGTTTTGGGTACACCTTGTTGGTGGGTTGCACTGGCAAGTAAAGCGTTGGTCGGACCTGGAATCAGTAACACTGCCAACATCGCCAAAACAAAAAACCAACTCTCAATCATACACATACCGAACGACTATACATGGGCGCCACCTTAAACGAATTTAGGGCAAAAATACAAATTTCGGTAATAAAAACAGCAGTAAAAATAGCGGGATTTAGACAAGATAATTTTTTAAACAATTCATTTTTATAATTATTTTTTGAAACATTTTGCGATAATTTAGTTATTTATCACCATAACGAATTATGGTGATAAACGGGTAGAAATTAAGATTTCGGACGCTGTTTTACGATAATCGGGCAACCTTTAAACTTGGCTGCCTGCACGATCGCATCTTGCTGTCCCAGCACATTGGCGAGTTCGGTATTCTTGGTATTCATCGACTGGCCCATGTTGACAGAAATGGATGGACCGAAGCCCCAACCACCACGGCCCCAGCCACCACCGAGTCCTACCCCCACGCCCATACCGGTACGTTTTGGTGTTTGAACCCCGTTTTCAATATATAGCTGAATACGGTTGTACTCGGCCTGTAATTGCTGACAGTTCAAGCCCTGATATTGTGTCGGTGAAACATAAGCTGGCTTAACCGTTGATGCACAAGCACCCAAAAGCATACTTGCCGCCAGAACAGGCATCCAATATAAACGTTTCATAATGTTCTCTTATTGCTTCGATTCAATCTCATTGAACAGGGTGACATAAGCAAGCGTCAACTTGTGTTCAGATGCCAGATGAACCAATGGTAAATTCTTTTGATGTGATTCTTTCATCAAGATCGATGGCGGCAACATGCTATCCAGCACAGGCAAGCCTTCATCTTTGAGTTGTTGAACCACTTCTCGAGGTAACTTTGCCTGAGACTGGAACTGGTTGACCACAATTCCCTCAATCTCAAGGCGATCATTATGATCATCTTGGGTTTCGAGCACATTTTCAATCAAAGTTTGTAACGCGCGTTTGGAGAATACATCACAATCGAATGGAATCAGCACCCGGTCTGCTGCAATCAACGCAGATAAAGTAAAGAAGTTAAAGGCAGGCGGCGTATCAATAAAGATCCGGTCATAGCGTGCGCTGAGTGACTGAATCGAATCACGCAATTTATAAATTTTGTGTTTACTTTCCAGTGCATGCTCTAAGCTACCCAGACTTGGACTGGCCGGAATGACATCTAGATTCTCGAATGATGAGCGATGCACATAACTGTCCAGCCCCTTGCCACGAGGTGCTTTTAAAATCGAACCAATGGCATTGCCAATCAGCCCTTTTTGCTGAGTCTGGCCTAAAACGTCATCAAAGAAATTTTCAATATTGGGTTCTAACGCGGCTTTGTCCGCCGAATAGGTCGCATCCTCACCTAACAGGTACTGGCTTGAGTTTGCTTGTGGATCAAGATCAATGACCAGTGTTCTCAGGCCCTGTTTTGCACTAATTGCGGCCAGATTAACCGTAATACTCGATTTCCCCACACCACCTTTCTGGTTAAACACCACACGCGTTAACATGATTTCCCTCTACCCTGTTTTTTTTAAACTGCGCGCAGTTTAACCTAGTGCAAAAACAATTTCTAAATACAATGTCCAACAATCAGGCAAAAACCGGTTTAATCATCACAAGACCGAGAATCCCGACCATGGCCACCGTGCCAATCAGCAACCCTGCACGGCGCTGTTCAAGCAAGATACTGCTGTCTTGCTTATAGGTTTTAATCAATGATGACCACAACACAAAGAACAGGATCACTTTGGCATAGAACCACGGCTGTACATCAAAATTCTTCATTGCCAGCAAGATTACACCCGTAACAATAATCAGGGTCAACGATAAATGCTGTAAGCCCACCATCGCTTTACGGGCCTTTAGATTGGGCTGCTGATCCTGTATACCCACAAATAAGGTTGAACCGCGTAATACAAAAGCAATAATCAACAGGCTCATTGCAAGCAGATGCAGCATTTTCGTGATGAGATGTAGGTCCATGATCCGTCCTTAAGCTTTTGGTGCATGTGCACAGTCAGGACTGGCAGGCGCTTCACCTTGCCATTCACTCGGGATATAGGCATGAATCGCCAGCGCATGGATACGACCCGGGCTCATTAGCTCGGCAGCAACGGCATAAATCTTTTGATGACGCTGTACCAGACGTAAGCCTTGGAATTCATCGCTGACCACAATCACTTTAAAATGTGATTCTTTCCCTGGGAAATAACCACCATGTCCTGCTGACTCATTAATCACTTCGAGATGAGTGGGTGCCAGTGTTTGTAAACGTTCAATCAACTGTTGTTCTAAATTCATGAGTCAGGCTGTCCGGTCAGATTGAGATAGTTCATTAGTATACATGACCTCTCTTGAAGCGAAACTTTTATCCATTTTTTTGCTTTTTAGGTTATTTTTGAATGAAAATGCTTTTATTTTATGCAATTAAACAATTTCTTTGCATAAAGTTGTTGACCCTTGTTTTGCTTAATGTATTATAGCTGGCACGCGGGAATAGCTCAGTTGGTAGAGCATAACCTTGCCAAGGTTGGGGTCGCGAGTTCGAGTCTCGTTTCCCGCTCCAGATTGGTTTTTTTAAGTGTAAGTTTTAGTAAAAACTGCTCAATATGCGGGAATAGCTCAGTTGGTAGAGCATAACCTTGCCAAGGTTGGGGTCGCGAGTTCGAGTCTCGTTTCCCGCTCCAAATTTAAAAGGCCCTTATCGAAAGATGAGGGCTTTTTTCTTTGTCTAAAGATAATGCTCCACGTGGAACATCAAAAATAATTAAGCGCTAATATTAGATTTCCCCACCTTGCATAAAAATCCTTAAAAAATAAAAAGGTGCCCCTCTGCATCGAAAGACACCTTTTTCATTCTATTTTGAATAAACCGCTATTCTGTCATCTTGGCTTGCAATTTGACGCCTTGCTTGTTGTTCTCCGTGGCCAATGCCTGCTGACGGTGATCTCGTGGCATAAATGAGGCGGCAATAATGGCAACAACTGCCATCGAAGCAATATACAACATGATGAGATAAGGATTGCCAGCGCCAACACTTAATAGTTTGGTCGCAATCAGCGGTGCAAGACCACCACCGACGACGCCTGCCAGCTGGACCGAAATCGAGATACCGCTATAACGGATTTCTGCGGGAAACTGCCGTGCAAACAATTGTGCCTGCGGTGCATACATGAGCGGAAAGACCACACCAATTGCCAATACAATCGCCGTCCACACCAGCACCGGGTCTTTGCTATTGAGCATGCTAAAGAAGGGATAACAATACAGCGCCAGCACACACAGACCGAACATGAACATATTGCGCTGCCCAACCTTATCGGACAGATGTCCACATAAAGGTGTCATCACTAAAATCACGGCGGCACCGCAAATGGTGGCAAATAAAATTTCCTGTCTGGCGATGCCCAGTTGTGTGGTGGTGTAGGCCAAGGTAAAGGTAGAGGCAATATAAAACCATGCATTCTCTGCTGCACGTGCCACAATAATGCTGATCAATTGCTTGGGATGCTGCTTGAATACCTGTAAGGCCGGCACTTTAACTGCTTCAGCCTGTTGTTTGACTTTTTCAAAGTCTGGCGACTCCGGCACCTTCACCCGGATGTACCAACCGACTACCAGTAAAATAATGCTCGCCAGGAAGGGAATCCGCCAGCCCCAGCTAAACAGGGCCTGTTCAGGCAATAAAGACACCAGCCCCAAGGCAATCGAAGCCAGCATCAGCCCGCCGCCCGTACTGGCCTGAGGAAGACTGCCCCAGAAGCCTTTTTTTCCCTCTGGCGCATGTTCAACAGCCATGAGCACGGCACCGCCCCACTCACCACCCATCGCCATCCCTTGGATAAAGCGCAAGATCACCAAGCCAATGGCAGCCCAGTAACCAATTGATTCATAGGTCGGTAACAGACCGATCAGCACGGTGGGGATTCCCATCAGCATCAAGGTCAACAGTAACATCGATTTGCGGCCTATCTTGTCACCAAAATGGCCAAACACCAGACCACCAAGTGGCCGTCCGATAAAGCCCACCGCGTAAGTGGCAAAGGCAGCGAGTACGCCCGTCAACGGGTCAAGATTCGGGAAAAATAATTTATTGAAAATTAAGGCGGCTGCTGCGCCGTAGATAAAAAAGTCATACCACTCAATGGTGGTCCCCACCATACTGGAGATACCTGCCAGTCGATGAGATGACTTGTTAGGAGATGAACCGTTTCCATGTATTGTTTGCATCGTCATTTTCCTTGCTTGGATATTCTTGTTTTATATTTTTGTGCTGATGCTCAATCCTGATCACCAGCATGTTCAGAGGGTTGATACTCCTTAATGTATGTAGATAGAAGGGAGTGTGAATTTAGCTTAGTTTTTCCAGTATCTGTTCCAGTTCAGGATTACGCTGTTGCCATTTGGGCTGTTTGTCTTTATCGACAATTAAGGCGCGCACACCTTCAATAAAATCACCATGCTCAAACCAGATATCCTGTAAATCCCGTTCCAGTTGCATGCACTGCTGCAAAGACAGTCCACGGCCTAGATACTGTAATTTCAGGCTGGTTTGTTTGGCGATAAAGGAGCGTTGCTGCAAAATATCCAGCAGCTTGCTGGCCCATGCTTTGAACGGTTCCTCCTGTTCATGTGCAAGGCTATGCTTGATCTCATCCAGATGTTGAAAACCGAAATGCTTACGGATCGGTTCAATGAGTTGCTTGAGTTCACTTTCAGCAGGACGGGTAATAAAGCGGGCAATGATCTGTTCAATATTGGCCTTGCTCAAGTTTGGCGCTGCAATCAACGCTGCCTGTAAGGCAGACAATTGCTCACTCGGCACATGGTAATCGATCAGATCAAGATAGAGCGCATCGCTGCTGCTGATCTGTTCTCCCGTAATCGCCATATACACGCCAATATCATCCAGCCGAGACAGGAAGTGGGTTGCGCCCACATCAGGGAAAAAGCCAATCGCAGTTTCAGGCATGGCGAATCTGGACTTTTCACTACTCACCACAATATGACAGGCCTGCGCCAAGCCAAAACCGCCACCCAGTACATAGCCATCGAGGAGGACCATCACGGGCTTTGGATATTCGCGTAGCAGATTGAGCATTTTATATTCAGCGCTGAAATAGCCTTTATAATCAGCCGTTTCATTCTTATAACTGTCATACAGATAACGGATATCGCCACCCGCACAAAAGGCTTTGGGACTATTCGATTTGAACAAAACCGCCTGAATGGCAGCATCATTGCGCCACAGTTGCAGTTGTGTGCAGATACCTTCAATCATATCGAGCGATAACGCATTCAAATGCTTGACCCGATCCAGACTAATCATGCCTAAGCTACCTTGTTGCTCAATCATTAAGTGATTTTCTGTATTCATTTTCTTGATCTCTTATTGATTTTTAAAGTTTGCCTGCCGTTTTTCCACAAAGGCCTGCATCCCCTCTTTTTGATCTAAGGTCGCAAAAATCGAATGGAACATACGGCGCTCAAAACGCAGACCTTCAGTGAGATTGACCTCGAAGGCTCGATTGATGGTTTCTTTCAGCATCATGTTGGCAGTTAAAGAACGCGCTGCAATTTTTTCTGCGGCTTGTAGGGTCTGCTCCAGTAATTGTTCTTTGCCAAACACACGTGCCACCAAACCACTTTGTTCTGCCTCGACCGCACCCATTTGCCGTGCGGTAAAGCACATTTCCATGGCTTTGGCTTTGCCAATTGCGTGGGTTAAACGCTGTGTACCGCCAATGCCCGGTATGACACCTAAAGTCACTTCGGGTAAACCAAACTTGGCATTGTCTGCACAATAGATAAAGTCACACATTAGTGCCAGTTCACAACCACCACCCAAAGCATAGCCACTCACCGCGGCAATGAGCGGTTTACGGCGTTGTGCAATACGGTCTGCCAGATGGAAAAAGTCATCGAAGTAAATATCTGGAAATGCCAGATCAGCCATTTCCTTAATATCGGCACCTGCGGCAAAAGCCTTTTCAGAACCTGCCAATACCATACAGCCAATCTCACGATCTTTTTCGAGCTGGTCTAAGGCCTGATTGATTTCACTAATCAATTCACTATTCAGCGCATTCAAGGCTTGCGGACGATTGAGGGTAATCAGCCCAACCCCATGACGCTTTTCTAATAAAATACTGTTCCACTGCATGCTTGATTCCTTGCTTTGCTTTTATAGACTACGTGCGATCACTAAACGCTGGATATCGCTGGTGCCTTCATAAATCTGACAAATACGTGCATCACGGTAGATCCGCTCAATCGGGAAGTCTTTCAGATAGCCATAGCCACCAAATACCTGTAATGCATTTGAACAGACCCGTTCGGTCATTTCCGAAGCGAACAGCTTGGCCATTGAGGCTTCATTGAGACAGGGTTGCCCTGCTTCTTTGAGGCGTGCAGCGTAATGCACCAGTTGTCGGGCCGCTTCGATCTCGGTTGCCATACTGGCAAGACGGAACGCCAGTGCCTGATGTTCAAAGATCGGTTTGCCAAAAGTCAGCCGTTCTTTGGCATAGCGGGTGGCCTCTTCCAGCGCCGCCCGTGCCAGACCGACGGCCTGTGCGGCAATACCAATACGCCCCCCTTCCAGATTGGCCAGCGCGATTTTTAAACCTTCACCCTCTTTACCCAGCATCAGGCTTTTATGAATACGCACATCTGTCAGGGCAATCTGGCAGGTATCCGAAGCATGCAGGCCGAGTTTTTCTTCAACCCGAATCACTTCATAACCCGGCGTCTCGCGTGGCACAAGGAAGGCACTGATGCCCTTTTTACCCGCGCTCGGATCAGTCACGGCAAATACGATAATCACACCCGCATTATCACCCGAGGTAATAAATTGTTTGGCGCCATTGAGAATATAGTCATCGCCATCTTGCACCGCGCGGGTTTTAATGGCTGCCGCATCTGAACCTGTGTGTGGTTCAGTCAGGGCAAAAGCACCGATCATTTCACC
>PJUK01000338.1_pt1 | contig 18430 bp, 15 predicted proteins | sample 1512211 | NCBI WGS metagenome assembly PJUK01 (sample SAMN08177668, study PRJNA422409) | Feces metagenome, whole genome shotgun sequencing project.
CAAGGACGAACAGCTGCGTCCCTATGGCTATAGCCTCGCCCAGTTCCTCGGCGACAAGAAGACCGTGCAGCAGGCCTATGCGACCGCCGAACCGCTTTACGCGGCCAAGGAAGGCGCAAAGGTCAAGACGTTCCTGCTCGCTGATCAGGGCTACAATACCTACGCAAACACCATTGAGACGCGTCAGGAACTGGTCGACAAGAACCCCGACCTCGTGCAGCGTTTTGTGACGGCTTCGATCGAAGGCTGGGTCAACTTCATGTATGGCGACCACAGCAAGGCCTATGAGATGATCCTCAAGGACAATGCGGATATGAGCAAGGAAACGCTCGACGCAGAACTGGCCAATCTCAAGGAACTGCAGCTCATCGACAGCGGCGACACGCTGACCAAGGGCATTGGCGCCATCGACATGAACCGCGTCAAGTCGTTCTACGAGCTGGCGCGCAAGTCCGGCATCGTCAGCGGCGAAGAACTCGACATGAGCAAGGTTGCAACCGACGCCTTCGTCAACAAGGGCGCAGGCCTCGACATCAAGAAGCAGCTGGGCCAGTAAGCCCCCGACGAAAACGGAAAGTCGCCCGCCTGTTTGAATGCCCGGCGGCTTTCCCTCCCGACCACGGTTAGAGACATGACTATCGACGACGAGAATGACGATATCGAGCCGACCGGGCGAGACAAGGTTCTCGACCGCCGGCGGCGCATTCTCGGCGCGATCCGCACTGCCGCGATTGACGAATTCGCGGAAAAGGGTCTGGTCGGCGCATCGACCCAAGGCATTGCGCACCGTGCCGGACTGACCAAGCCTCAGCTGCATTATTATATTTCCAGCAAGGAAGAGCTCTACGAAGACATCATCGTCTTCATCCTCGACCAGTGGGAAGATATTTTCCTCGATGCCAGCGCCGAGGATGACCCGGCCAAGGTGATCCGCCAATATATCCGGGCCAAGCTCGCTTATAGCCAGAAGAACCCCAAGGCATCGAGGCTTTTCACCACCGAAATCGCCAATGGTGCGCCCTATCTCAGCCGCCACTGGAACAAGCATGTCGCAGCCACCCACAGCGCGGTCAAACTGATCCAGTCATGGGTGGATGACGGGCGCATCAAACCGGTCGATCCGCTGTTGTTCCAGATGCATATCTGGGCCGTGACGCAGCATTATGCCGATTTTGAAACGCAGGTGCGCAGCATGATGGAAGTGGGCGAGGACGTTCCGCTGGATTTCGAGCGCATCGAAAAGGAAGTCTCGGCGCTGTTTCTGCGGGCATGCGGGCTGGAGTAATTATCGCAGCCCTTCGAGTTCTGCGATGCGCGCGGCGCTATCCTTTTCCAGCATGCGCGTCATTTCGCGGATAAGCGTTTCGGCCAGTACAAACAGGGCCGCCGACGAATCCCAGGCAGAGGGCACCGCCGTGCGACCCGCCAGAACATGGCGCGCAACGCGGGCAATCGGCGACAACCACTGGTCGGTGACAAGAATAACCTCGACACCCCGCGCCCGTGCTTTTTCCGCCAGCCCCAACAGGCTGTCCTGATAGCGGCGAATGTCGAAAACGACGAGCACATCGCGTTTTCCCATATCCAGCAACCGGTCGCGCCAGACACTTTCCTGACCGCCGAGATGAAACACTTGCGGGCGGATGATCGTCATATGCGCCGTCATATATTGCGCGATGGGATCGGTGAACCGGCCCCCGATCAGATAAATATTGCCCTTGGCATTCGACAGTGCGGCCACCGCCTGCTGCAACTGTCTGGCGCCAAGATGCCGGAATGTCTCGCGGATATTTTCCTGTGTGTGCTCTACCGCCGGATAGGCCGTATCGGGGGCTTTGTCCGGATTTTCATTGCGGTGGTGCGGCGATTGTAATTGCGCCGCAAGTTCGTTTTGCAGATGCGCCTGAAACTCGGGATAATTCTGGAAACCGAGCCGATTTACAAAGCGCAGGATCGTCGGCGAGCTGACGCCCGCCTGCGCTGAAAATTCCGCCACCGTCTTCAATCCGAGTATCGGATAATTGGCGATCAAAGTCTGCGCTGCGGCCCGTTCGCCGGCAGGCATCGTATCGATCCGTTCATTGATGCGTTCGGCAACGCTGGTGTTTTCCGGGGCGCTTTCCGGCACGATATTTTCCATCCCGATGCCCAATTCAATTCGGGCAAAATTGTGTTTGACAAATTATCATACGACGTATCAAATAATCCGCAATAGCGCATAATTTTAAAAAACGTAACATAAGTTACAGCGCGGGGAACAAACCAAATGGCGGACGAGCGAAAGAAACGCCCGGCTTCGCATGAGCCGGTTTTTGTCGTCAACGAAACAGGGTCAAGTCCCTGGCTTTTCGTTTGCGAACACGCCTCCAACCATGTGCCGGACGGTTTCGACGGCCTGGGGCTGGGGGAGGATGCCCTTCGTGCCCACATCGCCTGGGATCCCGGAGCGGTGGAGGTTGCCCGACATCTCAGCGCCGCGCTTGATGCGCCGCTCGTAGAGTCGTGTCTGTCGCGCCTGCTGATCGATTGCAATCGCCCGCTTGATGCGCCGGACCTGATCCCCGAAATCAGCGAAATGACGGTCATTCCCGGCAATCACGAGCTGAACTCGCTGGAGCGCACCGCGCGCATCGACCTGTCGCATCGCCCGTTTCATGCCCGGATCGAACAGCTTATTGCGGCGCGCGCCGCACGCGGCTTTCCGTCATGGATGGTCACGATCCATTCGTTCACGCCGGTCTATCGCGCCATATCGCGCCCATGGCATGTCGGCATCATCCACGATGCGGATGACCGGGTTGCAGCGCCGCTGATTGCCGCACTCAAGCAGGACCAAACGCTCAATGTCGGCGTCAACGAGCCTTATGCGCCGTCCGACCGCGTCTATTACACGCTGGAGCGCCATGCGCGCCCGCGCAATGCGCCCTGCGCCATGATCGAAATCCGCAATAACGAAATCGCCGATGCAAAGGCTCAAAGAGCATGGGCCGAGCGGCTGGCGCCGATATTTAGCCGGATTGGCGAGACGCTTTGCCCCGCAGCGCAACCGAACGGAACGAAGAACTGAAGGAGAGGGAAATGCCCAAGCCGATCAGGCTTTTCGTCAAATATGTGGATGCGCTGAATTATCGTGTCGGGCGCTTTTCGATGTATCTGCTTTTCGTGCTGGCGGCTTGCCTTCTCTATTCCACCTTCTCGCGGGTTGCTTTCGGCGTGCCCGTCAACTGGGTCCTTGAAATGTCGCAGTTTCTGCTGTCGGCCTATTATCTGCTCGGCGGCGCCTATGCGATGCAACAGGGCGCGCATGTCCGCATGGACCTCTTTTTCGACCGTCTGCCCCCGCGCAAAAAGACGCTGACCGACCTGATCACCATTCTGTTCATCGTGTTTTATCTCGGCGTCATGGTGATGGGCGGCATTTCTTCCACGAATTACGCCATCGTCTATGGGCAGAAGAATTATACCGCCTGGGCGCCTCCGCTCTGGCCGATCAAGCTCATCATGACGACCGGCATTTTGCTCCTGCTGCTGCAATGCCTTTCCAACTTTTTCAAGGACTGGGCATCGCTGCGCGGCCAGCCCATCGACACGCTTGCCGGTCCGGCCATTGAGGAGGGCCATCATATATGAGCTCTGAACTCATAACACTTTTCATGTTCGCCACAATGATGGCGCTGCTGATGACCGGTCAGCGGGTTTTCGGCGTCATCGGCTTTGTCGGATCGCTGGCGGCCCTGCTCCTTTGGGGCAAAGGCTCGTTTGAAATGCCGTTCAACGCGACCTTCGCGGTCCTGAACTGGTATCCGCTGATCACCGTGCCGTTCTTCGTGTTCATGGGCTATATGCTGTCGGAATCCGGCATTGCCAGCAATCTTTATCGCATGTTCCATGTCTGGTTCGGCGGCATACGCGGCGGTCTGGCGCTCGGCACCATCGGATTGATGGTCATCATCTCCTGCATGAACGGCCTCAGCGTTGCAGGCATGGCCATTGGGGCGACCGTGGCGCTGCCGGAGCTTCTCAAGCGTGGCTACAACAAGGTCATGGTCACCGGCGTCATACAGGCGGGCAGTTCGCTCGGCATTCTCATTCCGCCGAGCGTCGTGCTGGTGCTTTATGCGATGATCGCTCGCCAGCCGGTGCTGCAACTCTGGCTGGCTGGCATCGGCCCCGGCCTGTTGATGGCGGCACTTTTCGCGATCTATATCTATATACGCTGCCGCCTGAACCCGGAACTTGGACCAGCCCTGCCAAAAGAAGAGCTGGAGAAATTCAGCTGGAGCGAACGCTTTTCCGTGTTGCGCGCCGGTCTGCTGCCACTCGTCGTCTTCGGCGCGATGATGGGCCTGTTCCTGACGGGCATTACCAGCCTGGTGGAAAGTGCGGCGGTCGGCGCTTTGCTCGCCACATTGGCGGCGCTGTTCACCGGGCGTCTTAACAAGCAGGTGTGGGAAACGACGTCCCGCAACAGCCTGACCGTCACCTGCATGTTCCTCTGGATCATTCTCGGCGCGCTGTGCTTTTCGTCGGTTTATGACGGTTTGGGCGCCGTCAAGGCAATCGAGAAGATCCTTCTTGGCACATTCGATCTGTCGCCGTGGACCATTCTCATCCTGATGCTGCTGTCGTTCATTCTGCTCGGCATGTTTCTGGATGATACGGCCATGCTGGTGATCGTGGCGCCGCTCTATATTCCGCTGGTCAAGAGCCTCGGCTTCAATGCGATCTGGTTTGGCATTCTGTACACGATCACCTGCCAGATTGCGTATATCACGCCGCCTTTCGGGTACAATCTCTTCATGATGCGAGCGCTGGCACCCAAGGAAATCACGCTGATCGACATCTACAAATCCATCGTGCCGTTCTTCTTCCTTATGGTGCTGACGATCATCATCTTGATGATTTTCCCGCAAATCGCGCTGTGGCTGCCGAACTGGTATACCGGGCGATGAGAAACGATGGAGGAAATACGAATAATCCGGTGACAAGAGTCCGAATGGACCGGCCCGGCTCATGTGAAAGGGTGAACTTCAAACAAACGGGAGAATGGGCATGAGCGAGAATAACAAGCTTAATAAACGTGACTTTCTCAAGAAGGCCGGGCTGACGACGGTTGGAGCATTGGGTGCCAGCACACTTGCGACGCCCTATGTCAAAGCACAAAGCCCGATCAAGTGGCGATTGCAGACCTATGCAGGCCCGGCACTGGCCGAACATGTCATTAAGCCGTCGATTGACGCCTTCAACAAGGCGGCGAACGGCGAAATGACAATTGAACTTTACACCGCTGACCAGCTGGTGCCGCAGGGCGAACTCTTCCGCGCCGTGCAGTCGGGCACCATCGATGCCGCGCAAAGCGATGACGATTCCATGGCATCGCCCGTCGATGTCGCGGTGTTCGGCGCTTATTTCCCCTTCGCTTCGCGCTATAGCCTCGACGTGCCGACACTCTTCAACTGGTACGGGCTGAACGAAATCTGGGAGGAAGCCTATAAGGAAATTCCCGGCGTCACCTGGCTCAGCGCCGGTTCGTGGGACCCGTGCAACTTCGTCACCACAAAACCGATCCGCAGCGTTGCCGATTTGCAGGGCCTTCGCGTCTTCACCTTCCCGACAGGCGGTCGTTTCCTGACCAAGTTCGGCGTGGTGCCTGTCACGCTGCCCTGGGAAGATATTGAAGTCGCCATCCAGACCGGCGAACTCGACGGCGTGGCCTGGTGCGGCGCGACCGAGGCCTATACCGTTGGCTGGGCGGATATCAACAAGTACTACCTCACCAACAATATCAACGGCGCATGGGCCGGTTCCTATTTCGCCAACACCGAAAAGTGGGATGCCGTACCGGAACACCTGAAAGCGCTCTTCAAGCTGGCGATGGATTCCTCGCACTACTACCGTCAGCATTGGTACTGGTGGGGCGAAGCGCATTACCGCACTACCGGCGGCAAGCTGGAACTGACCACCATTCCGGAATCGGAATGGAAGCAGATCGAAGATGCGGCACAGGAGTTCTGGGACGACATTTCCAAGCAGAGCGAGCGCAACGCCAAGGTCGTGGCCATTCTGAAGAAATATCAGGAAACCATGCGCAATGCCGGAGCGCCGTATCGCTACAGCTGACGGTGAACATAACGAACCAGCGAGGGATCGGAGGCTTACGGGAAAGTCTCCGATCCCGGTCTATCCTTTCATGCTTTGAGGAGCAGGCATATAAATGGCCGGACAATTGACTTTCGACGCGCTGAAAACAGCCGTTTCCGCCGGAGAGATCGACACCATTCTGGCCTGCATCGTGGATATGCAGGGACGCCTGATCGGCAAGCGTTTCTATGCGCCGTTCTTCGTGGAATCCGCCTATGACGAAACGCATGGCTGCAACTATCTCCTCGCCGACGATATCGACATGGAACCGGTGCCCGGCTATGAAGCCGCCGGTTGGGACAAGGGTTATGGCGACTTCGTCATGAAACCCGATCTTTCCACCATCCGGCTTGCGCCATGGCTGGAAAAGACCGCCCTCGTTCTTTGCGACGTGCAGGACCATCACCATGACGATCTCGCCCATTCGCCGCGCGCTATTTTGAAGAAGCAGCTCACCCGCCTGCAAGAGCGCGGCTATCGCGCTTATTTTGCCTCCGAGCTGGAATTCTATCTCTTCGACGAGACCTACAAGACCGCCCGCAACAAGCACTGGCAGGCCATGGAAACGGCCTCGCCCTATGTGCAGGACTATGTGATCCACCTCACCACCAAGGAAGAACCGGTCCTGCGCGCCATGCGCAATCAACTGGCCGCAGCCGGAATTCCGGTTGAGAATTCGAAAGGCGAATGGGGTCCGGGTCAGGAAGAGCTGAATGTGCGCTATGCCGAAGCGCTGGAAATGGCTGACCGGCATGTGATCATGAAAACGGCGATGAAGGACATTGCCGAGCAGCATGGCAAATGCATCACCTTCATGGCGAAGTATGATTACAGCAAGGCTGGCAGTTCCAGCCATGTGCACAATTCGATCTGGAGCGCTGACGGCAAGGAATCGCTGTTCTTTGACCCGAAGGCGCCACATACGATGACTCCGCTGATGCGGTCATGGGTGGCCGGACAGCTGAAATATGCAACCGACTACACCTATTTCCTCGCGCCCTACATCAATTCCTATAAGCGCTTTCAGGCGGGCACATTCGCGCCCACCAAGATCATGTGGAGCGAGGACAACCGCACCGCAGGTTTCCGGCTTTGTGGTGCAGGCACCAAGGGCATTCGCATCGAGTGCCGCATCGGCGGGGCCGATCTCAATCCTTATCTCGCCTTTGCGGCATTGATCGCTGCTGGTCTTCAAGGGATCGATGAGAAGCTTGAACTGGAAGAACCTTTTGTCGGCGATGCCTATGGCGCGGTGAAGCTGAAGGAAATTCCCTACACGCTGCGCGAAGCAGCGCTTGCGCTTAAGAACTCGTCTTTCCTGAAGGAAGCACTCGGTGAGGAGGTGGTCAGCCATTATGTCCACACCGCCCATTGGGAGCAGATCGAATATGACCGCCGCGTCACCGATTGGGAATTGCATCGCGGTTTCGAGCGCTACTGACCGTCCATGGATATCCAGAATGAGCTATGAAGGACCTGCCCAATGAGCGGCACTGCGAAAATCATCTCGCCTATCGACGGTTCGGTCTATGCCGAGCGCCCTTTTTTGAGCGAAGCCGCCATTCAGTCCACCGTTGCGGCGGCGCGAACGGCACAAGCCGCCTGGGCTGAACTGAGCATTGCGGAGCGGGCGCGCTATTGCCGTGCCGCGCTTGCAGCGCTTGCCGCCATGCAGGACGAAATCGTGCCGGAGATTGCCTGGCAGATGGGTCGCCCGACTCGCTATGGCGGCGAAAATGGCGGCGTGCAGGAGCGCGGTCAGTATATGATCGATATTGCCGCGGAAGCGCTGGAACCTTATCTCCCCGCGCCAAAGGACGGTTTCCGCCGCTATGTCAAACATGTGCCGCTTGGCGTCGTGCTGGTGATCGCGCCGTGGAACTATCCGTATCTTACTGCCGTCAACACCATCATCCCAGCCCTGATGGCGGGCAATAGCGTCATCCTGAAACATGCGACGCAGACGCTTCTGGCGGGCGAGCGCTTCGCCCAAGCCTTTGAGAAGGCGGGGCTTCCCAAGGGTGTTTTCCAGAATGTGGTTCTGGATCATGCCTCCACCGAAAAACTGCTGGCTTCCGGCACGGTCGATCATGTGAATTTCACGGGGTCGGTCGGCGGCGGACGGGCGATTGAAAAGGCTGCCGCAGGCACCTTCATGACCATGGGGCTGGAGCTTGGCGGCAAAGACCCGGCCTATGTCCTGCCGGACGTCAATCTCGATCATGCGGTCGCCAATCTGGTGGACGGTGCCTTCTTCAATTCGGGCCAGTGCTGCTGCGGCATCGAGCGCATCTATGTGCATGAAGATGTCTATGATCGTTTCGTGGACGGTTTCATCGATCTGACCCGCCAATATGTCGTCGGCAACCCGCTGGACGCTGGTACAACGCTCGGCCCCATGGCGCAGGCGCGTTTTGCCGATCTTATCCGCGAGCAGAAGGCCGAAGCGCTGCGCAAGGGTGCCAAGGCGCATGTGAACATGAAAGTTGAAAATGACGTCGCCGGCTCACCCTATATCGCGCCGGAAGTACTCACCCATGTCGATCACCAGATGAGCGTCATGCGCGAGGAAAGTTTCGGCCCCATCGTCGGCATCATGAAGGTACGCAACGATCAGGAAGCGCTCGCTTTGATGAATGACAGCATTTATGGCCTCACCGCTTCGCTATGGACGACGGACACTGACCGCGCGGCAACGCTCGGCGACCGCATCGAAACCGGCACTGTTTTCATGAATCGCTGCGACTATCTCGATCCGGGCCTTGTCTGGACCGGCGTTAAGGATACCGGCAAAGGCGCTTCCCTTTCGCCCATCGGATACGGCAATCTGACCCGGCCTAAATCCTTCCACCTACGTGAAAAAATCTGATCTGATCCCTGTTCTGCCCTACTTTGAAAGCAATCGATATGACGACACTGACCGCTAAATGGAACTTCCCGACCACCGTTCTTTTCGGGCCGGGGCGCATCAAGGAACTGCCTGCTGTTCTGAAGGCGGCAGGTATCGCGCGCCCGCTTTTCGTCACAGATCCGGGTCTCGCGAAACTTCCCGTGGTTGCTTCCACGCTGGCCGTTCTCGATGCGGCAGGTGTGCAATATGGCGTCTTTTCCGATGTGAAGCCTAACCCGGTCGAAAGCAATCTCTATGCGGGCGTCAAGGTTTTTCAGGACGGCAAACATGATGGCGTCATCGCCTTTGGTGGCGGTTCTGCGCTCGACCTTGGCAAGCTGATCGCCTTTCAGGCGGGCCAGACGCGCCCGGTCTGGGATTTTGAGGATATTGGCGACTGGTGGACCCGCGCCGACAGCAACGCCATCGCGCCGGTGATTGCCGTGCCAACCACCGCTGGAACCGGCTCGGAAGTGGGCCGCGCGGGCGTGTTGACTAATGAAGCGACGCACACGAAAAAGGTCATTTTCCACCCGAAAATGCTCCCGGTCACGGTCATTGCTGATCCCGAACTTTCCACCGGCATGCCGCCTTTCATCACTGCCGGCACCGGCATGGATGCACTGGCACATTGTCTTGAAGCTTATTGCGCGCCGGGCTTTCACCCGATGGCGGATGGCATCGCTCTCGAAGGTATCCGCCTTGTGTTCGAAAATCTGCCCCGGGCCTATGCCAACGGCAACGACATTGAAGCCCGCGCCAATATGATGGCCGCAGCCGCGATGGGCGCAACCGCTTTTCAGAAAGGGCTCGGCGCGATCCATTCGCTGTCGCACCCGATTGGCGCGCTCTACGACACCCATCACGGCATGACCAACGCCGTTTTCATGCCCTATGTGCTGCATCATAACCGCGCCGCTATCGAAAAGCGGATTGAACGCCTTGCGGATTATCTCGGTATCAAGGGCGGTTTCGACGGCTTCGTCGCTGCCATCATGAAACTGCGCAAGGACCTCGGCGTGCCGGACACATTGCCGGAATTCATCAAAGGGCTGGAGATGGACAGCGCTCGCAAGGACCTGATTGCAGAGATGGCAATCGTTGATCCGACGGCTGGCGGCAACCCGATTGAGCTTACCAAGGAAGGCGCGCTGAAGCTTCTGGAAAGCGCCTTGTCCGGCAAGAATTGACCGGCGGCAATTCCCGCAAAACTGTGTAACGTTTTGCTTGCAAGAAAAATATAGACAGCTAATAGTTAGGCCGACAAAACAAGCATCGCACCGAAGCGGGGGGCGATGCATCTGGAGAGCGGGTTCTTGGGGAGGAACCCGCTCTCCTTCATTTTAGAGCACATCCCGAAAAGTGTGAAACGGTTTTCGGATAAGATGTGTGTTAAAACAAACAGTTAGAGTGCCGATCTGATACAATCGGATCGAAACGCGCTCTGACGTCAGTCATTGGCTCGATAATCAGCGCGGGTAATGCCGTGACGTTGCATCTTGTCGTAAAAGGTCTTGCGCGGAATGCCGAGCGCCTTGATCGTTTCCTGCACATTGCCGCTATGAGCGGCAAGCGTTTCGCGGATCAGCGTTTCTTCATAACGCTCCAGACGTTTCGGCAAAGGTTCCTGATCATCCGCCACGGAACGGCCCACGCCATTGGAAGATGAGACGCCAAGCGCCACCCGGTCAGCAAAATGCGCCAGTTCACGCACATTGCCCGGCCAGACATGGCTCATCAGATGGCGATGCGTGGCGGCGTCAACCACCGGTACATCGCGATTGAAGCGCTTTGCCGCGCGCGTCAAAAAATGCGCAAAAAGCAGCGGAATGTCCTCGCGGCGCTCCCGCAGCGGCGGTATCGATAGCGTCACAACATTGAGCCGATAGTAAAGGTCTTCACGAAAATCGCCGCGCTGCGCCGGATCGCCGAGATCGATCTTCGCGGCAGCCACCACGCGCAAATCGACCGGGCGGATTTCATTGGTACCGAGCGGGGTAATCTCCCGCATTTCCAGCACGCGCAGCAGTTTTACCTGCGTTGCGGCTGGCATGCTTTCAATCTCGTCGAGAAACAGCGTGCCGCCGCTTGCATGTTCGATGCGTCCCAGCCGCTTTTTCTGCGCGCCGGTGAAGGCACCCGCCTCATGGCCGAACAATTCGCTTTCAATCACAGTTTCCGGCAGCGCGCCGCAATTGAGCGCAACGAAATTGCCTTTGCGACGGCGGCTCCAATTGTGCAGCAGTTGTGCCACGACCTCCTTGCCGCTGCCGGTTTCGCCCGCCACCAGCACATCCACGTCTGTATCCGCAATATCGCGCAGTGTGCGGCGCAGGTTTTCCATCACGGACGTCTGGCCGATCAGCGGCAGATCGCCTTCGGCGTCGATTGCAGCGGCGCGCAAGGCGCGGTTTTCAAGCACAAGCTGGCGCTTTTCACCGGCGCGTCGAATGCTGTGCACCAGCCGGTCCGCAGCAAAAGGCTTGGCTATAAAATCATAGGCGCCATCCTGAATGGCCTGAACCGCCATCGGAATATCACCATGACCGGTGATGAGGATCACCGGCAGATCGGGATCGATGCCCTTGATCCGCGTAAAAAATTGCAGCCCATCAATCTGCGGCATCCGCACGTCGGATACGATCACGCCGTCAAAATCCGCCGTCACATCGGCCAGCGCGTCCACGGCACTGCCATAATCGGCGACGGAAAAACCGGCAAGCTCCAGTGTCTGCCGGGTGGCGCGGCGCAATGCCCTGTCATCATCGACCAGGATAACGGAGTGAGGAGGGTTCATCATGCTTTTCTCAATTCGACGCGGAAGACTGTGCCGTCGGCACTGCTTTCCGCAGATATGGTTCCGCCATAATCGGTGACGATTTCCTTGACGATCACCAGACCAAGGCCGAGGCCCTTTTCCTTCGATGTATTGAAGGGCGAAAACAGGTTGTCGCGAATATGCTGCGGCATGCCCGGTCCGTTATCGGACACGGTGACCAGCACCGTCTCGCGCTGTTCTGTTGCGCGCACTTCGATGCGTCCGTCATTGCCTTTGAGTTCCACCGCCTCCAGCGCGTTCTGGAACAGATTGATGAGCACCTGTTCCAGCCGAAGCGAATGTCCGACAACGCGCAGATCGGGCGGCGGCAGTTCGATATCCAGTTGATCCATCCGACCGGAAAAACGGCTGCGCAGCAGCACAAGCGCGCCCGATATGACCTGACTGAGCGGTGTCGGCTCCGAAGGTGAACGTCCCTTGCGGGCAAGGGCCTTCAGGTCGCCGGTGATAGTGCCGATACGATCGGTCAGCGCGGCGATTTCATCGAGATTCTCGGTTGCGGCCTCCAGCCGCTTTCGTTCGATGAACGTCTTCGCATTGTCCGCATAGGCCCTTATCGTCGCGACCGGCTGATTGATCTCATGCGCAACACCCGCCGCCACTTGCCCCATAATGGCGAGACGGTTAGCGTGGACGAGATCCTGCTGCACGCCCTGCAACATGGATTCCGTGCGATGGTGGTCGCTGATTTCAGCTTCCAGCCGGTCTCGCGCAAGACTGAGATCGCGGGTGCGTTCTTCTACGCGTTGCTCCAGTTCCTGTTGCGTGCGCGCTGCCGCTGCGATGCGCGCCACCACCTTCTGCCGCCTGCGCAACAACATCCCGGCGATGGTCGCAATGGCCGCCAGAATGATGAAGGCAATCAGCCGCGCCTCGCGCACCGCGCCTGGAATCTGCGGCTTTGTCGGCGCCATGCTGTACATCTGCCAGGGCGTGGACGGCACCGTGGAATGAATAGCCAGAAACTGCGTGCTGCGCCCCTCGCCGGGCATTTGCGCATTCATCAAAAGCACATCGCCCTCGCCCACAGCCTTCATAGACAGCGGCAAGGGTTGCAGCGGCACATCGCCGAATTGCAGACTGTCACGAATAGATTGAGACTGTTCCAAACCGATGCGGCCTATGGTCATGAAGCGCCAGGACGGAAGGCTGGTTATCAGCGCGATGTTGCGTTCGTCGGTCACGAAAGTCGGACGGCCCGCATTGCGCCAGTCCTGCTCCAGATCGTCGAATTCCAGTTTGACGACGATGACGCCGAGCGGGCCCGAAGACCCATCGACGCGCCGCGAGATATAAAGGCCGGGGCGGAAACTCACATTGCCGAGCGCAAAATATTCGTCGCCGCCATTGGTCAGGGCATCCCGAAAATAGGGCCGGAACTTGTAATCATTGCCGACAAAGCTGTCCCGCTCGCGCCAGTTGCTGGCCGCAATCGCGATCCCGTCCATCCCCACCAGATAGATCACCGCCGCCTGCGTGCCATCCGCGAGCGTCTCCAGCTTTCGGTTTGCGGGGTCTATCGTCGCCACCGTCTTGTCCAGAAGTGCCGACGCCAGCTCCCGATCCTTTGAAAGCACAAGCGACAAGGCGCGTTGCTTGTCGAGAACAGCGCGCAGCAGCGCTGTATTCAGATTGGCATCAATGCGCGTCTGCTCGCTCAAGTCCTCGACGGCGCGCTCATGCGCCGTGTTGCCAACCAGCCAGAATGCCAGCGCGAAGAACACGGCGCAGATGAGCGCAAACAGAGCCCAGGCCCGGCGATTGGCGGCTCGCAGATCCGCTTCATCAATGATTGGGGACACCAACTTGTTCATCAAATCAATGTGCGATATTTCGCACAAATTGAAAAGAAGAATGTGTAAAAATTCGCACAATACTGAGTAACGCTACCCCTGCCCATGGTATAATATCCATAGTTTTCAATCGGATAAGTACGCGCTCACAAACTTGGCACGGACATTGCAATTAGAACCTCCAACAGCGGTTGAGCGCCGCTGAAATCCAGGACTGAAAGGCTCGGGAGGCTGGACGCGATCCAGACTGAGCCAAATGGAGGACACAATGATTGCAGTTCCGACTGGCACGGCGGATGAGCCGCGCGGCCGCATCCCGCTTTATAAGCATCTCTATTTTCAGGTACTGGTGGCGATTGCCGCCGGTATCACGCTCGGCCATTTCTATCCCGAACTTGGCACGCAGCTGAAGCCGCTGGGCGACGCCTTCATCAAGCTGGTGAAGATGATCATCGCGCCCGTCATCTTCCTGACGGTCGCGACCGGCATTGCTGGCATGACCGACATGAAGAAGGTGGGGCGCGTTGCTGGCAAGGCGATGATCTACTTCCTCACCTTCTCCACGCTGGCGCTGATTATCGGTCTCGTCGTGGCCAATGTCGTGCAGCCGGGCGCTGGCATGCATATCGACCCAGCCTCTCTCGACCCAAAGGCCGTGGCCGACTACGCCACCAAGGCGCATGAGCAGAGCATTACTGGCTTCCTCAGCAACATCATCCCGACGACGATTGTCGGCGCTTTTGCGGAAGGTGACATTCTGCAGGTGCTGTTCTTCTCGGTCCTGTTCGGTATTTCGCTTGCGCTTGTGGGCGACCGCGGCAAGCCGGTCACCGACTTCCTGCATGTGCTGACCGCACCGGTTTTCAAGCTGGTGTCGATCCTAATGAAAGCCGCACCCATCGGCGCTTTCGGCGCGATGGCCTTCACCATCGGCAAATATGGCATTGGTTCCATCGCCAATCTCGCCATGCTGATCGGCACCTTCTACCTCACCTCGCTGCTTTTTGTGCTCGTCGTTCTGGGTGCGGTGGCGCGCTATAACGGCTTCTCCATTCTCGCTCTGATCCGTTACATCAAGGAAGAGTTGCTGCTCGTGCTGGGCACCTCCTCATCGGAAGCGGCTCTGCCTGCCCTGATGAACAAGATGGAAAAGGCAGGTTGCAAACGCTCGGTTGTCGGCCTCGTCATTCCCACCGGCTATTCGTTCAATCTCGATGGCACCAATATCTATATGACGCTTGCTGCCCTCTTCATCGCGCAGGCGACAGATATTCCGCTGTCGTTGAGCGACCAGATTCTGCTCCTGCTGGTGGCCATGCTCAGCTCCAAGGGTGCCGCTGGCATAACCGGCGCGGGCTTCATCACGCTGGCCGCGACCTTGTCGGTCGTCCCGGCTGTGCCTGTGGCCGGTATGGCGCTCATCCTCGGCATCGACCGTTTCATGTCGGAATGCCGCGCCCTGACCAATCTCGTTGGCAATGCAGTCGCCACCATCGTTGTTGCGCGCTGGGAAAACGAGCTGGATCAGGACAAGCTTGCCGCCGCATTGGCTGGCACCCCCGCCATCACCGATGCGATGCCGCAGCTGGAGCCAGCGGAGTAAGCGCTACGCAAACAAAAACGGCCCGCTTCATGCGGGCCGTTTCGTTAGATACCGCCGCCCTCGCCGAGAGTGCCGAAATGCTCGATCATGCGATCGACATTGGGTGTCAGACCCGTGAACAATTCAAACGCGCCGACCGCCTGAAAAACGGCCATGCCGCCGCCGTTGACGATGCTGCATCCGCGCTTTGCCGCTTCGACCAGAAGCTGCGTCTGAAGCGGGAAATAAACAATATCCGCCACCCAATGCCGTGGCGTCAGCAGACCCGTATCCAAAGGCACGCCGGGGTGCTTGGCCATTCCGGTCGGCGTGGCATGGGCCAGCCCATCGGTAACTTCCAGCGCGGCGGCGATATCCCCGCCTGATACAAACCGGCAAGCCTCATGCCTCGGCGCCAGTTGCGCAATCAGCGCTTCGGTTCGGGCGGCATCCAAATCGAAAACCTGCACGTTTCGCGCGCCCATTGTCGCCAATGCATGCGCAACCGCAACACCCGCACCACCGGCACCGATCAATACTGCATTGTCGACCGGGGCATCGGGCAAAGCGCGCCGGAAGCCCTGCGAAAAGCCCCACCAGTCGGTGTTATAGCCGGTTCTGCGACCGTTTTTGAATGTCACCGTATTAATCGAGCCGAGTGCCGCCGCATCGGGCGACAATTCATCGACAAACTGAATCGCCGCCTGTTTGCAGGGATAGGTGATGTTGAGCCCTGCAAACCCGTCTTTCTCCGCCTGATCCATCAGCTGCGGCAAAGCCTCAACGCCCACGCCCAGCACCGAAAGATCGAATCGGTCATAGCGGTAATCGATGCCGTTCATGCGCCCTTCATGCATATGCATGGCTGGAGTGCGAGAGGCACCGATGCCGCTGCCAATCAAGCCCACGCGAACCGACCGCGTCACTGTTTCCGTCACGGAATTTAAACTCCACCCCTATCGTCCCGCCATTTTCGCACGGCAGGTTTCTTGTTTTTGAAAATGTACGAACTGGTTAGTAACGTCAATCGGACATGGCGACTATTTTTGCAATGCACACCGAATTGAATGTGCTTTGAGCATTTCCAGCAAAAGTGCGTAGCGGTTTGGCGTCGGATAATACGTGAAAACAACTATCTAGAACGGTCCAACGATTCCGTTTCAACCGGAACCGCTATTGAGCCTCACGATTTCAGGTAAGCCAGGATCATATCCGCGATAAGCTGACGATGCCGCGTTCGGTACTCATCGGCCATGAGGTCCCGGTCGAAAAGCGCGCCAAATGTGTGCCGGTTGGCGACCCGGAAAAAACAGGCGGCGCTGATCATCTGATGCAGATCGACCGGATCGACCTTGCGGGTGAATACACCGCTTGTTTCCCCGCGTGCCAGAATCTCGGCAATGATCCCGATCACACCGGAATTGGTGCGCTGGAAAACGCTGGAATTCTTCAGATGCTCGGCGCGATGGATGTTCTCGATGCTGACCAGTTGCACGAAATCGGGATTGGCGTCGTCATGATCGAATGTGGCCTCGATCAACCGCCGCATCGCTTCTTCCGGCTCGAAATCCTGAAGCTGAAGGCGGTTTTCCAGCGCCCTTATCTTGGCATAGGCGCGCTCCAGCACAGCCAGATAAAGCCCTTCCTTGTTGTCGAAATAATAATAGAGCATCCGCTTCGACGTCTTAGTCTTCTCGGCAATCGTATCAACACGCGCACCGGAAAAACCTGCCCGAACGAATTCTTCGGTCGCGACCTCAAGGATGTTTTCCCTGGTGCTGTCGGGATCGTTTTTCCGTCCCGCGCGGGCCTGTGCAAGCTCGACTGCGCTGTCCATCGTGATCGTCTGGCCGCCTTTTAAAATGTACCAACTGGTGGGTTATATAGGCGCATAGTTCAGCGAGGGGCAAGCACGGGGCACTGTCATACATGCGCAAATGGAAAAGGGGACGGTAAACCGACCCCTTCTCTAAGTTCAACAGGCTTGACGCTACGCTATTTGCCCGCCGCCTGCGCGGCATAGACATAGCTGTCATAGGTATATTCAGCGACGCGGAACCACTCGAAACCCTCGTCGCGGAATTTCTTCCAGCTCGGATAGATCTTCGCCCAGGCCGGGTTCTTTTCGGTATATTCAGCGTAGAGATCGAAGGTGACCTTGTAAGCGGCATCCAGCACGTCGCGCGGGAGAGGCCGCAAGTTTACGCCCTTCGACACCAGCGAGCGGATTGCACCGGTGTTCTTCACGTCATAGAGCGAAATCATGTTCTGCGTTGCAGCCTGAGCGGCGGTGTTCAGCGCCACCTTGTAGGCTTCCGGCAGGCTTTCATATTGCTGCTTGTTGACGAAGAAATGCACCGAAGCGCCACCTTCCCAGAACGCCGGATAGTAGTAGTAAGGCGCGATCTGGTAGAAGCCGAGCTTCTCATCGTCATACGGGCCGACCCATTCGGCGGCATCGATGGTTCCGCGTTCCAGCGACGGATAGATGTCGCCGCCGGGCAGTTGCTGCGGCACGACGCCAAGGCGCGACATGACTTCACCAGCCACACCGGCAATGCGCATCTTCAAACCTTTCAGGTCTTCGAGGCTCTTGATTTCCTTGCGATACCAGCCGCCCATCTGTGCAGCGGTGTTGCCGCCGACGATACCGACAACGCCGTAATCGGAAAGGAATTCGTTATAAAGCTCATTGCCGCCGCCATGATAGAGCCATGCATTTTGCAGGCGCGTGTTCATGCCGAAGGGAATAGCGGTGCCGATGGCGAAAGCCGGGTTTTTGCCGGTGAAATAATAGCCGCAGGTATGGGCGATTTCGACGGTATTGGCCTGCACCGCGTCAATAGCCTGCGGACCGGGCACCAGTTCGCCCGCCTGAAACACCTGTATCTGGAACTTGCCGTCCGTCATCTTCGACAGAGCATTGGCCATAAAGACCGCGCCGCCATAGATCGTGTCGAGATTGTTTGGGAAGCCCGATGTCAGACGCCAGCGTATGTTCGGCAATTCATCTGCGATTGCCGGTGTGGCCAGCGCCGCACCGCTTGTGGCGGCGGCGGCTCCGATGGCCGCCCCCTTGGTTAGAAATGTACGGCGGTTCAAATCCTGTTTCATGTTTTCCTCCTCCAAAACTGTTTCACTTATCACCGGCGCGGTAACTGGTCTCCCCTCGGTTACTGCGCTGG
>PJUK01000339.1_pt1 | contig 18342 bp, 16 predicted proteins | sample 1512211 | NCBI WGS metagenome assembly PJUK01 (sample SAMN08177668, study PRJNA422409) | Feces metagenome, whole genome shotgun sequencing project.
ACAACGGTCGTCAGCGCATCTCGTTCTTCCGGCGTGAGCCAGCTCGCCTTTTCGGGCCGGTCGGTCAGGTAAAAGAGCGCAATGATGCCCATGAGTGAGGCGCCAAGACCTTCGACAAGGAACATCCATTGCCAGTTGGTGAGCCCGAATATGCCGTGATGCGTGAGAAGCCAGCCGGACAGGGGGCTGCCCAACACCAGCGCCAGAGGGACGCCGAGATAGAACAGGCCCGTCGCCTTCGCGCGTTCCTTCGCTGGGAACCAATAGGTCAGATACAGCAGAACGCCCGGATAGAAACCAGCCTCGCAAACGCCCAGCAAAAAACGCAGCGTGTAGAACACCGTTTCCGTATGGGCGAACATCATCGCCGCCGATACAAGCCCCCAGCTGATCATGATGCGGCTAAGCCAGAGCCGCGCGCCCACTTTGTGCAGGATGATGTTGCTCGGCACTTCAAACAGCGCGTAACCGATGAAGAATATGCCCGCTCCGAAAGCATAGGCTGCATCGCTTAGGCCCGTATCGAGCTGAAACTCCTTCTTGGCGAAGCCGATATTCGCGCGATCAAGAAAGGCCATGATCAGCATCAGCGCCAGAAATGGCAGCAGTCGCCGTGTGGCCTTCCGAACAGCGCTATCAATATGTGTAGCACTCATTCCGGTGTGTCTCCTCCTCATCACCTCAAGAATGCGCGCACGCTAATGTAAACTCGTATATGGATAAAGGCTGTAAATATAAATAAAAAGAGACACAGATGAGGTTTCAGGGGCGAAAACCTATTCGAAGAGCCGGGAAAAGCGGACTAATCTAGCAATTAATTTATATACAAATAGAATTTAGTTCTAATGAATTTCTGATGCTGTAAACAAATACAACAATTCGTAATATGGCGTGTTGTCTCAATGATTGCACCATATGCGCTGCGGAACACGCGGTTTTATCCGCGATTTGGGCCGCGTTAGACCTGCAATCTCCAGCTTCAAGGCGTCTGAAATTCAATTTTCTCGTCCCGAAAGCCGGTCGCCTTGTTTTTGTGAAGATTTGGACGCGCGGATAAGTTTCAGGATTCTACGCTAACGACAGAGCCAACCCGTGCGGTTATCGTCAAGCATCTAATAAAGGGCATCCGAAAACACTGTTCAAAGTGGCTGCTGCTATGCGGTCGCTGGGGGAGGTCCTTTGCATTTGAAGAATTGACATAAACCGGATGAGTATCGCGGGAGGTTTTTGTGAGCATCATCTTCAAATCGTCGAGTATATTCGCAGAGCGCATGTCTACGCGCCGCATTCTTGTCGCCGGCGGTGCAGGATTCCTAGGTTCGCATCTTTGCGAGCGACTTCTGCGCGAAGGCAATTTCGTTATCTGCGTCGATAATTTTTCCACGGGGCGCATCGAAAATCTGCGCAATCTGTTGCGCTATGACACGTTCAGCTTCGTTCGCCATGACATTGTGCACCCGCTCGATCTGCCGGTTGATGAAATCTACAATCTGGCATGCCCGGCTTCGCCACCGCATTACCAGGCTGATCCGGTTCACACGATGAAGACGAGCGTTATCGGCTCGCTCAATCTGCTGGAACTGGCCGCTCATTATCAGGCCCGGATTTTCCAGGCTTCGACATCGGAAGTCTATGGCGATCCGCAGGTGCACCCACAGCCGGAAACCTATTGGGGCAACGTCAATTCGTTCGGTCCACGGTCCTGCTATGACGAGGGCAAGCGTTCGGCTGAAACGCTGTTCTATGATTTTCATAAGCAATATGGCGTTGATATCCGCATCGTGCGCATCTTCAACACCTATGGTCCGCGCATGCGCCCGGACGATGGCCGCGTCGTTTCCAATTTCATCGTACAGGCTCTGAAGGGTGATGACATCACCATCTATGGCGATGGCTCGCAGACGCGTTCCTTCTGCTATGTCGATGATCTCATCGAAGGCTTCTGCCGCCTGATGGGCAGTCAGCCTGCCATCCACACGCCGGTCAATCTCGGCAATCCCGGCGAATTCACGGTGCGGGAACTGGCGGAACAGATCATCGCTCTGACCGGTTCGTCATCGCGGATTGTGCAGCGTCCGCTGCCAACCGACGACCCGCGCCAGCGTCGGCCAGATATCACCGTTGCCAAGCGCGAGCTTGGCTGGGAACCGGCGATTGCCCTCACTGAAGGGTTGAAATCAACGATAGCCTATTTCGAGCGCCAACTGGTCCGACCTTCGGGAGAGCTTGTTGAGGTGGCATGATGACCAGGCAAAACGTACTCGTTGCCGGCGGTGCTGGCTTTATCGGTAGCCATACGGCCAAGCTTTTGGCCGGGCACGGATTTTCTCCGGTCGTCTACGACAATCTGTCGACCGGTCACAAGGCTTCGGTACGTTGGGGCGAATTCGTCGAAGGCGATATTCTCTCGCAGGAAAAGCTCATCGCGGCGATCGAGACTTTCGATCCCGTTGCTGTCATCCATTTTGCGGCTTCGGCCTATGTCGGTGAATCCGTCACTGACCCGGCAAAATATTACCGGAACAATGTCTGCGGCACGCAATCGCTTCTGGAAGCGTGCCGTTTGACGGGCGGACGTCCGGTTATCTTCTCGTCCAGCTGTGCGACCTATGGCATCCCAGATCGCTTGCCGATCCGGGAAGGCGAGGTGCAACGTCCGATCAATCCTTATGGGCGGACCAAGTTGATCGCCGAACATATGCTTGCCGATTATTCGACAGCCTATGGGATGCGTTATGCGGCGCTGCGTTATTTCAATGCGTGCGGCGCGGATATCGATGGAGAACTGGGCGAAAAGCACGATCCCGAAACGCATCTTATCCCGCGCGCCATGCTGGCGGCGGCTGGTAGCGCTGATGCGCTTGAAGTTTTCGGCGATGATTACGATACGCCGGACGGCACCTGTATTCGCGACTATATCCACGTTGTCGATCTGGCGCGGGCCCACGTGCTGGCCGTCGAACATCTGGCGAATGGCGGCGGCAATCTCGTTCTCAATCTCGGCACCGGACGCGGCACATCGATCAAGGAAATCGTCGATGCCATCGGGCGGGTAACGGGACGTGAGGTGCCGGTAGAAATGGGCGCGCGCCGGGCAGGCGATCCGCCAGCGCTTTACGCCGATCCGACAGAAGCCGCCGCAAAGCTCGGCTTCACGACGCTTCATTCCGATCTCGATACGATCATTCGTACCGCTGCTCCGTTCTTCGGTCTGGAGGCGCGATCATGAAAACGCCTCGAATTCCTCCGCTCACGGACAATCATGAACCCTTGCTGACACCCATTTTCACAGGCCGCAAGCGGGTGGAATATATTATCGGCATCGTTCTCTGGGCTATGGCCATTGCTTATTTCTGGCAATGGTGGCTGATCAGCGCCGAACATATCCATCCGGTCGGTTCTGTTCTGGTTACGGCGCTTTTGGCCTGGATAACCATACTGCCGCTCTATTTCATCCTGATTTTCTTCCACGCGGCGCGCCCGACCGGCCCGTTACGGCTGCCGAAAGGAAGCCGGGTGGCCATGGTGGTCACCAAGGCACCGTCCGAACCGTTTGAAGTCGTGTCGGAAACATTGCTGGCCATGCTGGCTCAGAATGTCCCGCATGACACCTGGCTTGCCGATGAAGATCCGTCACCATCAACGCTGGCATGGTGCCGTGAGCATGGTGTGTTCGTATCAACGCGCAAGGGACGCGCCGATTATCACCGGCAGACATGGCCGCGCCGCACGCGCTGCAAGGAAGGTAATCTGGCGTTCTTCTACGATCATTACGGCTATGAACGCTATGACTTCGTATCGCAGCTCGATGCGGACCATGTGCCAGAGCCGGATTATCTCTACAACATTCTGCGTCCATTCGCAGACCCGGCAATCGGCTATGTTTCAGCGCCAAGCATTTGCGATCGCAACGCCCATGAAAGCTGGTCGGCACGCGGACGTCTCTATGTCGAGGCGAGCATGCATGGCTCGTTGCAGGCGGGGTACAATGGCGGCTTTGCGCCTGTGTGCATCGGTTCGCATTATGCAGTTCGTACAGCGGCTTTGAAGGAAATCGGCGGCCTTGGCCCCGAACTTGCAGAAGATCATTCGACAACCCTGTTCATGAATGCGCATGGCTGGCGCGGCGTTCACGCACTGGATGCCATTGCCCATGGCGATGGTCCGCGAACCTTCGGCGATCTGGTAACGCAGGAGTTTCAGTGGTCGCGTAGTCTGGTCATGATCCTTTTGCAGTACACGCCGAAGTTGATCGGTCGACTGCCGCTGCGTCTGAAGTTCCAGTTTCTGTTTTCACAGGTCTGGTATCCGCTCTATGCCTTCTTCCTGGCTATGACCTTTCTGTTGCCGATCATTATCCTTGCCTATGGCGATAATTTTGTCAGCGTCACATATCCGGATTTTCTGCTTCACTTCATGCCGCAGTCGCTGATGATTTTGTTCCTCGCGTTCTGGTGGCGGTCGAGCAAGACGTTCCGCCCGGTCGACGGCAAGATTTTCAGCTGGGAAGCGATGCTGTTTCTGTTGGCGCGTTGGCCATGGGTATTGGCTGGAACCTTCGCAGCATTTCGGGACTGGGCAACGGGTTCATTCGTCGACTTCCGCGTTACGCCGAAGGGCTCATCAGAAGTCGATCCGGTGCCGTTCCGAGTGCTTGCACCCTATGCCTCCATCTCCATGCTGTCGCTTGTTCCGGTTCTGTTGGTCGATGACGCTGATCAAACACGCGGCTTCTACGTCTTCGCCATCATCAATGCGTGCTTCTACCTGTTTTTGATCGGCATGATCATTGTGCAGCACGCACATGAAAACAAGGTGCGGATGCAAAGCCGGTTCTATCAGCCGGTCCTCGCAAGCAGCTTCATGGCGCTTGTCATGGTCACAGGTTTCACGACCGCTGAACGGGGCCGCGACGGCATTGAAGCGCTCACCTGGGGCACATTGAGCTTTTCAGTATTCGACGACCAATTCTCGGTAGCCGGAGCAGGCGTCGGCGGACGCGACACGCACAAGACAATATTCAACCCACGTTGGCGCGAGAACCCATTGGGCGGCACGCGCAGCGAAAACAACTAGCGGAGAGGCGGGACTTGTTATGAAGATCGCTGTTATTGGAACGGGATATGTCGGTTTGGTCAGCGGCACCTGCTTCGCTGCCTGGGGACATGAGGTTGTCTGCGTGGACAAGGACGCGCAGAAAATCTCCGGACTGGAACGTGGTATCGTGCCCATTTACGAGCCGGGGCTGGACGAACTGGTCGAACGCAACTTCGCCTTTGGTCGTCTCAGCTTCACCTGCAATCTGGCCGAAGCCGTCAAAGGCGCAGAGCTTGTGCTTATCGCCGTCGGTACGCCCGCCCGGGCTGGCCATGGCGATGCAGACCTGTCTTTCGTCTATATGGCGGCACGCGAATTGGCGCCGCTCATCGATGACAATACGGTTGTGGTGGTGAAATCCACCGTTCCGGTCGGGACCGGTGATGTGGTGCAGAAGATCATCGGCTCGGTGCGCAAGCCTGGAACATTTTCGGTTGCATCCAATCCGGAGTTTCTGCGCGAAGGTGTTGCCATCCGCGACTTTCTGGAACCCGACCGCGTGGTTATCGGCGTCGAGGACGAGCGTGCGCGCAAGCTTCTGGTCGCGCTTTATAGCGCTGCACTCGAAGCAAACCAGACGCCCATCGTGGTGACGCAGCGCCGCACGTCCGAACTGATCAAATATGCGGCCAATGCGTTTCTTGCCACCAAGATAACTTTCATCAACGAACTCGCCGATCTCTGCGAGGAAGTGGGAAGCGATGTCTCCGATCTCGCTTTGGGCATGGGGCTGGACAAGCGGATCGGCACCAGCTTTCTAAATGCGGGTCCGGGCTATGGCGGCTCCTGTTTTCCAAAGGATACCATTGCGCTTCTGCGCACGGCGCAGGACCACGGCGTAGCGCTGCGTCTGGTCGAGGAAACCGTGACAGCCAATGAAGCGCGCAAGCGCCGCATGGCGCTGAAGGTCATGGATGCGCTCGGCGGCGATATCGAGGGCCGCACCATTGCCGTGCTTGGCCTGACCTTCAAACCCGATACGGATGATATGCGCGATGCGCCGTCCATTCCGCTGATTGAAACCTTGCAGCGTTTCGGCGCACGCATTCGTGCCCATGATCCGGTCGGCATCGAAAATGCACGCCGCATCCTCAGCGATGTGGAGTTTTGCGAGAACGCCTATGACTGTGTGGCCGATGCTGATGCCGCCGTTGTCGTGACCGAATGGGACAGCATTCGCAAGCTTGATCTCGTTCGCATGAAGCGGCTAATGCGCCAGCCGGTTCTCATAGATCTCAGAAATGTCTTTTCCCGGGCGATGGCCGAAAGGCTTGGCTTTCGTATTTCGACCATCGGTCGCCCCGTTCATCTGCGGCAGGAAATAAAACCAATAAACTTGCTGCCGCAGGCGCGCGTCCGCCCACCACAAGAACCCCCGGCGGGCGCGCGCAATCTCAAAATCGTGGGAGGATCAAATGAAGCTATCGATGTTTGATACCGGCCGCTATTTCAGCCGCCGGAGCAGGCTGTCCCTTACAACTCTTGCCCTGATGGCTGGCCTGACCGGTCTCGCAGCAGGTGCTGCCGAAGCTGCGACCATGCCCGGTGATAATATCCCCGCCGGGACGCGCGTGATGACGCCGTTTGAAATCTACGTGCTTTACCGTGACAAAAACTGGCAATGGGCCGATGGCTCCGGCCAGATGGTGAGTGCGGATCGTCGTTTTACGGCGCGTGTCGATGGCGAAAAGGGCAAAGCCTGGGCGGAAGGTCGCTGGATGATCACCAAGACCGGGCGCATGTGCTTCAAGGCTGACTGGCACACCGAAAAAGGCAAGTTTCCGGCGAAGACGTGCTTTTCGCACCGTATCGGCGATGGAGCAGTCTATCAAAAGCGCGAGCCCAACGGCGTCTGGTACGTCTTCCGTCACGCTGACGGTCGTGTGGAAGACGAGGCGCGCAAACTCATATCCATCAGTCTTGCATCGGAAAAAAAGAATGGCGAGCTGACAGCGGCGGAAGCCGCCCAGCAATCGCCAAAACAATAGAAGGGAGGGGGCCATGAAAACCCCTTACAAGATAGCTTCGATATTGCTCTGCGGAGCATTCGTTACCAGCGCTGTCTATGCCGCAAGCGGGGTTTCCGGTGCGACGGTCGATACGCGCAATCTGTTCCACGACAAGCGCCCGGTGATAACACCGAAGTCGATCACGCCCGGCGCTTACGACCCGCACGGGGATTATACCAATGATCCCAATTCGAAGATCGAACATCTGTTCTTGCCATGGGAAGATGTGGATCTGACAAGCCTCAGCGCAGCTGATGCCTATGCGCGGGAGCGCGGTCGTGATCTGCTGATCACCATCGAGCCATGGTCATGGGCGCGCGACTGGCGTGTTGCGCCGGATGCGCTCCTGAGCGGAATCGTCAATGGTCGCTACGACTCCAACATGGGTGCCGTCTGTTCGGCGGCGTCAAAACTGAAAAGTCCGGTGACTATTCGCTGGGCGCAGGAAATGGACGACAAGACCGGCCAGTTCACATGGTCCTATTGGTCGCCGCAGGGGTATATCGCTGCTTACCAGCATGCCGTGAAGGTCTGCCGGAAAACTCTGCCGAACGCCAAATATATGTGGTCGCCGAAGGGAGACGAGGGACTTCAGGCCTATTATCCGGGCGACGCCTTCGTGGATGTGATCGGCCTGTCGGTGTTCGGCTACGAGCCTTATGACAAGCTGGAGGTCGGGCGCCCCACGAGTTTCGTCGAACGCGCAAAGCCCGGTTACGACCGCGTGGTGGCCTTCAACAAGCCGATCGTTATTGCGGAACTCGGTTATGAAGGCAGCGACGACTATGTGCGGGCATGGGCTGCGGAGGCAAACAAGCCTCAGCCCGAATTCCCGGAACTGACAGCCGTTGTCTATTTCAATGACCGCGAAGTCTATCCGTGGCCAAGGGGTGTCGGGCGGCCTGACTGGCGCGTCGCGAACCATCCGTTGGATTAACCGAAACTCGAAAGATTGGACAGGAAAGCAAAATGGTTTCGATCCGTTTCACAGCTGTGAGTGCGGCGCTGTCCGTACTCCTCGTGGCAGGTGTCGCCGAAGCTGCACCGAAGCCAAAAGCAGATGACGTAACGGCCAAGCTGGCCGCTGCCGCTTCGCCAATGTCCGCACAGGCGCTTGAGGCGATCTATGCGGGCAAAACATGGAAATGGAAGGACGGCGGCGGCTTTTTCTCTGCCGACCGACACAAACTGGCGGCCTGGTCCCAAAAGGGAAAAGCCTGGTCCTATGGTGAAGGACGCTGGTACGCGACCGACGGCGGCAAGCTCTGCATGCAGGCTTACTGGCGCAATAAATCCAGTGGTGGCGGCGGAGATATAAGCTGCTTCCTGCATCGCGAGAAGGCAGGCGTGATCTACCAGAAGCGCTCCATTGGCGGCGACTGGTACATATTCCGGAACAACCCTTCGAAGCCGACGGATGAAGCACAAAAGCTCGTGCGGGGCGATCTGGTCAGCAAAGGACTGATGCGAATTAAGGCGTCAGCCAAATAAATCCCAGGCGGGGAACCGGCTCGCCGACTTCGTGCGTTAGGAGTGCATGAGCGGAGTTGGCGGGCTGGTGGTCGTTAGAAGCCGACATTCATGTCCCAAGGATGCGAATGTCGGCCCCGGGTTACGAACATTATTAGTCACGCATAAAACAGCGTGACTTTTGCCCAAAGCCGCTCGGTGTGCAGACATAGGGAGTACCGCTATAATACTGCGAAGCCGAAACCTTGACGACCTTGCCCATCGGGTTCTTGTTGTAACGGACTTCGTTATTGACGCGATACTTCACGAGGTAAACGGACTGCGTGTCATTCTTCGGTTTGTATTTGTCTTTGGCCTGCGCATTTGCAGAAAGACACAAAGAAGCTGCAAGACCTATCGCGGCCGTTGCTGCCCATTTTACGCTTTCACGGCGTACAGCATTGAAAAATACATTGTTCATGCGACTGCCTCCTGTTGGTTATTTTGGAGGTGTTTTAGCAAGAGCGATTTAATATTCCTGCCGGAAATTCCAGACAATTTTCATCAAATGGGACGCAGCCGCATATATCCCATGAAAGGCGTATGCCTGTCCACTGTTAGCTAATACTAATATACGAAGGGGTATGGAGCATTTGAGGGGACACTGCGTGGCGACTGGTTATTTTGGATTTTGCCGCTACACCAAGATGACTTTTAAAATGGAGTATCAACGCCAAGTTTTCGCCGACTTTATACATAAAACGAATTTAATATTTCGCCCGCGAATTCGATTTATTTAATTTTCCCAAATGTTATCATCTAGGCCTAAAGTCTAAGGCGAAGTGCATCGCTTGGATCAAGCGGTGAAATCAAGGAATTGCCGTGACGTCCGACAATGACAAGACCGCGCAAGATTTTGAGTTGGAATTTGTCGAGCGCCGACAATCAGTGCGCGTGCCGGTTTCTCCCTTGGGCGAAATTGCTGGCGGAAGCAACCTTCTGGAACCTTTGATCTTCACCACGGAATGTTATGAACCCTCCGAACAATTTGCTGCCTGGCAACAGCACATGCTGCCCTTGCTGGACATGCGCCTGCCGGATGGAGTTCATGCCAGCGACGGATTTCTAGCATCTCAAACGGTGTGGAATCTGGGTGGCATGCTCCTCATCCAGCAGTCCGCACCGGCTTTCAGCTATGAGCGCCCGAAGGAAAAGGTGCGTTTCAGCACGATTGATCACTGGCAGATCGGCTTTTTGCGCAGCGGCCACAGCTGGACCGGCGTTGATGGGCGTGTGGCGGAAAATGAGCCGGGCATGATCGACGTGCGCTCGCTCGGCTATCCTTTTCGAGGGCGGGCCATCGCTTCAGAGTCCGTTTCCCTGATCATCCCCGTCGATCAGTTTGCCGGACGCGGCGGCATGCCTGAATCGAGTAACAACGTCACTTTGGGCGGCTACCGCGCCAAATTGCTGATCGACTTCGTTTCGAGCCTCGAAGACGGTCTCAGCCGGGTCACCAACGAAGATTTGCCGGCATTGCGGGATAGTCTGCGACAGATCATATTTGACACCATTGCGCCGCTAGTAAAGAAAATCGACGTCAGCGAGCAGATTTCCCAGTTGGGATTGATGACAAAGGCGCGGCGGTTCATCCAGAAAAATCTTATGTCGCGGGATTTGACGCCGGAAGCGTTGAGCCGTGAACTGGCGATTTCGCGCACGCATCTTTATCAGCTCTTTGAAGGGTCAGGCGGCGTGCTGAATTATATTCGCCAACGGCGCTTGTTTGCGGCTCATACCATGCTGGCGGATGCATCCGAAAATCGAAAGGTTGCGGATGTCGCGCTCGCTTTCGGGTTCGATTCCGCTGCTAATTTCACGCGCGCATTCACACAGCAGTTCGGCTATAGCCCCAGCAGTGTGCGGAAGCCATCGTCAAGGACCGATGCGGTGGCAGACGCGCATCAGGATCAGGCCCAGCCTTCGACATTCGAAACATTGTTGCGAACGCTTGCCATGTACGAGGCATGAAAGGAATATCTGGGCGAGAGCAGGCGAACAGGCATAAAAAAGGCGCCAGCGGCGCCTTGTTTTATGAACTGATCATTCTTCCGACCCATATGAGTATACACGCCCCGACGAAGCCTGAAATCAGATAACCGAGCCAGCCACCGAAGGACACGCCGAGCAGACCGAACAGAAAGCTCGCCACTGCAGCGCCGATGATACCCAAAATGATATTCATGAATATGCCGGTGTTGCTATTCATGAAATTGGAAGCAATCCAACCAGCAAGGCCGCCGATGATGATGGCAGCAATCCAGCCCACGCCTGCACCGCTCATATGATCCACTCCTCTAATCCGGTCTCGACAAACGGCATAGCCATCTGCCGAACCTTGAAACATGCCTTTCGAAATCATGCCCACAAGGCGGGCTACACTCGGAAAACAGGCACGTAAGACAACAGGTTTTCAAAAGCGTCCCAAAAGCACGGAAACACTTCACAAAATCGGATCGATCGTTCGAACTATCGACAGACGCCCGGAACATCTGCTTATCTCTTCAGATAAACTTGCCGCTCCAAGCGTCTGTTTATAAACGTGTTATGCGGCCAAATGTTCCCATTGGCCGCAAAATATCAAAGCCCGCTTGGAACAATGCCGCCATTGTCCTTGAGCTTCTGAATGACCTGCTTGTGCAGCCAGACATTCATCGTCGCGGAATCGCTCGTGTCGCCGGTATAACCAAGTTCCTTGGCAAGTTCCTTGCGGTGTTCAAGGCTGCTGTCGAGCCCGAGCGCCTTCATCAGATCGACGATAGATGCTTTCCAGTTGAGCTTCTGGCCGCTTTTCGCCACCGCTGCATCAAGCACAGCGCTGACATCGACAGAGCCTGTGGCGGCAGGTGCCGACGGCGCTGGCGCTGCGGTCGGGGAAGGTGCTGCTGTTGTCTGGCTTGGTTCGGCGGTTGCGGTCGTTTCGGCGGTAGGTGTCGCTGCTTGTGCCTGACCCCAGATGGCGCCCTTGATCTTGTCGAAAATGCCCATGTCGAACTCCAGTTGTAAAACAGGTGGCCCGACCGGGGGATTGTCACAACAGACGTGGTCGGACACTTCAATCAGCCAAAGGACTGGATGACTGTGCCGAACAGAATGCATTATTTTGCAATTGGTTCCAGACAATATTGCATGTCAGTCTTCGATAACTGAATTTATGTCTGTATATCTTGTTAAGATGAACGACTTCAGCTCGAAATAAAGGGGGTTCGCTCAGTCTGGTGAATATAATAGTGCTCGATCGCAACATCAGGAAGTTCGGACAGATAAAATGATTGTCTGTCTGTTGCTTTCGCCGTTCCTTCACCGAACATGTTCACGTTTGATGCGCTCTTCAAAGGCACGGCAACGGAGAGGCCATAAAGAATGGCGCCCCAGATCACGAAGGGTGAGGCCGCAATAAGTACGAATATGTACTGAGCTGTTTCCATGTTGGTAATTTTGAGGTCATAGCCTGTAAACGTCAAAGAAAAGACGACCTCTTCAGGGCATGTCAGGCGCTTTGATTTGCCAATCTTTGCTGGAAAGAGGGGAATAAATGTTCAGCTGCTCCGTGGCAGCGCCTTTCAGTTGCCGACACCCGCCATGCGTGTGCTGTTGAATATCAACAATCTACGAAAACAAACGTTGCATTTTCGCCACAATGCGTTGCATAGATGCAACGCTATTGGGTATCATGGTTAATATGAACGCAGCGAATCTGACCACGGATATGGATAAGACGGAGAAAACGTCGCGCAAAGGCGAGGGGCGCAGGCTTCTTGCGTTGCCCGGTATTATCACCGTCGTTTCGGCGCTGATAACGGCGTCTATTTCCTTTGCGATCCTGATCGGCATTACCCCGATCACCCCTGACCGCACAGTCACGCTGGCCTTGGTCATCATCAATGTCGCGTTGATTTTGTTCCTGATTTTGCTGATTTGCCGTGAGGTCTACCGCATCGTAACGGCCCGGCGGTCGGGCAAGGCGGCGTCGCGGCTGCATGTCCGCATTGTCGCGCTGTTCTCCCTGATCGCCGCTGTTCCGGCGATTGTGGTAGCCATTGTCGCATCGGTGACGCTTAATCTCGGTCTGGACCGATGGTTCGACACCAATACGCGCGACATTGTGAATTCCTCACAGAGCCTCACCACGGCCTATATTCGCGAGACCGCGCTCAATCTGCAAAGCACGTCGTACTCGATGCTGCAGGATCTGGATGCGCAGCGTACGCTCTATAGCCTTGATCGGGGCGGGTTCATCGAATTGATGACGCTACAGACGCGTGGACGCGGTCTGCTCGGTGCATTTCTGGTGCGCGAAAACGGTTCCATTGTCGTGAAAAGCGGCACCGGGCTGGAAACGCGCCTGCCGCCGCCGACAGAAGATGCGCTAAAGACGGCGACTGACGGCAAGCCTGTCATCATTCCACCGGGCAACAGTAATTTTGTCGGCGCAATCATCAAGATGCGCGAAATTCCGGACGTTTTTCTCTACACGGTGCGCGCCGTCGATCCGCAGATCCTCGACGCAATGCGCCTGATGGAAGCCAATACGCAGCGCTATCAGGCGATGGATGCGAACCGCATTCCAACCCAGATTGCCTTTGCGCTTTTGTATTTCGGTCTGACACTGATTGTTCTTCTGTCGGCCATCTGGACCGGTATTGCCGTTGCGGATCGTCTGGTTCGCCCGATCCGTCTGCTGATCGGCGCTGCCGATGACGTAACAGCTGGCGATCTTGACGTTTCCGTGCCGGTTCGTTCGTCCGACGGCGACGTCGGCGCTCTGTCGGGTACGTTCAATAATATGGTCGCGGAGCTTAAAAGCCAGCGTAACGAACTGATTTCGGCCAAGGACCAGATCGACGAACGCCGCCGCTTCTCGGAAGCTGTGCTTTCTGGCGTGACGGCTGGCGTCATCGGCATCGAAACCGACGGTTCCATCTCCATTCTCAACCGCTCGGCCGAACATATGTTCGGGGTCGTTTCGGAGGATGCCGTGGGCAAAAGTCTGAGCAGCATCGCACCCGAAGTCGGTCAGGCGTTTGAAGTCGCCCGCACTGCGGACAAACCCGTACATCGCGAGCAGGTGAGCATGACACGCAGTGGTGTGGCGCGCACATTCAATGTTCAGGTTACCGTTGAAGATATTGAATCTGAAGACCATTCCTATGTCGTGACGGTGGACGACATTACCGATCTGGTGCAGGCGCAGCGCACGTCCGCGTGGGCCGATGTCGCGCGGCGCATCGCGCATGAGATCAAGAACCCTCTGACCCCGATCCAGCTTTCTGCCGAACGCATTCGTCGTCGCTATGGCAAAGTCATTACCGAGGATCGCGAGGTCTTCGACCAGTGCACCGACACCATTATCCGTCAGGTTGGCGATATTGGCCGCATGGTGGATGAGTTTTCCGCCTTTGCGCGCATGCCGAAACCGGAAATGCGGCAGATGGATATGCGCGAAGCGTTGCGTGAAGCGTCCTTCCTGATCGAAGTCAGCCGTAGCGATATCAAGTTCGAAAATGATTTCGGCCCCGAAAAGCTGGCTGGCTCTTTTGACAGCCGCTTGATCGGTCAGGCCTTCGGTAATGTCATCAAGAACGCGAGCGAAGCAATTGACGCCGTTGCTAAGGAAGACCGCGGCGAGGGGCATATTCTCATTCGGTCCTACAAGGCGGACGGGCAGTTGTTTGTTGATGTGATCGACAATGGCAAGGGCCTGCCCGGTGACGACCGCCAGAAGCTGCTTGAGCCCTATATGACCACGCGGGAGAAGGGCACCGGGCTTGGCCTCGCCATCGTCCGCAAGATTGTCGAGGATCACGGCGGGCATCTCGAATTGCATGACGCGCCAGCGGATTTCCACGGAGGTCGTGGCGCGATGATACGTATGGTCTTTCCCGATACGCAGGCCGGTACACCCGGCGCTGCCAACGGAAATGATGAGACAAAGATAGCTGGACAGGTGAATTGATATGGCAGCCGATATTCTTGTAGTTGATGACGAAGCGGATATCCGGGAGCTCGTAGCTGGTATTCTCAGCGATGAGGGTCATGAAACCCGTACCGCGTTCGATGCGGACAGCGCGCTGGCCGCCATCGGTGATCGCGTGCCGCGACTGGTTTTTCTCGATATCTGGCTTCAGGGCAGCCGTCTTGACGGTTTGGCTTTGCTGGACGAAATCAAGAAGCAGCATCCCGATCTGCCGGTGGTGATGATTTCCGGCCACGGCAATATCGAGACGGCGGTTTCGGCCATTCGTCGCGGCGCTTATGATTTCATCGAAAAGCCATTCAAGGCGGATCGCCTGATCCTCGTCGCCGAACGCGCACTGGAAACGTCTAAGCTGAAGCGCGAAGTGTCCAATCTGCGCAAGCGCTCCGGCGAAAGCATGGAACTGATCGGCGCATCGCTGGCCATGAGCCAGCTCAAGCAGACCATCGAGCGCGTTGCCCCGACCAACAGCCGTATCATGATCACCGGCCCTTCGGGTGCCGGCAAGGAACTCGCGGCCCGCGCCATCCATGCGCAATCGGCGCGTGCCAATGGGCCCTTCGTGACCGTTAATGCGGCGACGATCACGCCGGAGCGCATGGAGATCGAGCTTTTCGGCACCGAAATGGACGGGGGCGAACGCAAGGTCGGCGCTCTGGAAGAAGCGCATGGTGGTATTCTCTATCTCGATGAAGTTGCCGATATGCCGCGCGAAACGCAGAACAAGATTCTGCGCGTTCTGGTCGATCAGCAATTTGAGCGCGTGGGCGGCACGAAGCGCGTCAAGGTCGATGTGCGTATCATCTCATCCACGGCACAAAACCTTGAAGGGATGATTGCCGAAGGCACATTCCGCGAAGACCTGTTCCATCGGCTGTCGGTTGTGCCGGTGCAGGTTCCGCCGCTCGCAGCTCGTCGCGAAGATATTCCGTCGCTTGTCGAATATTTCATGACCCAGATTGCCGGGCAGGCGGGCATCAAGCCGCGCAAGATCGGTGCGGATGCCATGGCCGTACTTCAGGCCCATAGCTGGCCAGGCAATATTCGTCAGCTGCGCAACAATGTCGAACGCCTGATGATTCTGGCGCGGGGCGACGACGCGGATGCGCCGGTAACAGCTGATCTTCTGCCAGCCGAAATTGGTGACACGTTGCCGCGTGCGCCGACGGAGTCGGACCAGCACATCATGGCGTTGCCATTGCGTGAAGCGCGTGAGCGTTTCGAGAAGGAATATCTGATCGCGCAGATCAACCGTTTTGGCGGCAATATTTCGCGTACTGCGGAATTTGTCGGTATGGAACGCTCGGCCCTGCATCGTAAATTGAAATCACTCGGCGTATAAGCATCTGGTGATTATAGAAGCGGAGCAGTCATGCGGGTGATCGTATGCGGAGCGGGGCAGGTCGGCTATGGCATAGCTGAGCGGCTGGCCGCCGAGGAGAACGACGTTTCGGTCATCGATACGTCGGCGCGTCATATCGAAATCGTGCGTGATACTTTGGATGTGCGTGGGTTCGTCGGCCATGGTTCGCAGCCGGATGTGCTGGCTGCGGCTGGCGCTGACGAAGCGGATATGATCATCGCCGTCACGTTGTCCGACGAAGTGAATATGGTCGCCTGTCAGGTTGCACATTCGGTTTTCAATGTGCCGACGAAGATTGCGCGCATTCGCGCCCAGTCCTACCTTCAGGCTGAATATCAGGACTTGTTTCTCCGCGAAAACCTGCCGATCGATGTGATTATTTCGCCCGAACTGGAAGTGGGCGAGGTGGTGCTGCGCCGCATCGCCTTGCAGGGTGCGACGGATGTTCTGCGCTTTGCCGATGATCGCGTCATCGGCCTGGCCATCGAATGTCTGGAAGAATGCCCGGTCATCAACACGCCGCTCAAGCAGCTGACCGATCTGTTTCCCGATCTCGCGGCAACAGTGGTGGGCGTGGTGCGCAATGAAAATCTGTTCATTCCGCGCTCGTCCGATGAGCTGAATGCAGGCGATCTGGCTTATGTGGTCACCACGCGCGAGCAGGTTCGCCGGACGCTGTCGCTGTTCGGCCATGAAAAGCCGGAAGCGCGCCGCATCGTCATAGCAGGCGGCGGGAATATCGGGCTTTATGTCGCCAAGGCTATCGAAGACCGCAAATGGCAAACCCGCGTGAAGATGATCGAAAGCGACCACGAGCGCGCCTTCACGATTGCCGATCAGCTGAAGCGGACCATGGTGCTACATGGCAGTGCGCTGGATCAGGCTTTGCTGCAGGAGGCCGATATTCAGGATGCCGACCTGATGGTGGCGCTCACCAATCAGGATCAGGTGAATATTCTCTCCAGCATCATGGCGAAACGCCTTGGCTGCAAAAGCAACATGGCGTTGCTCAACACGGTCGCCTATCAGGATTTCACCCACATGGTGGGGATCGACGCCTATATCAATCCGAAGGCGGTGACGGTCTCCAAAATCCTCCAGCATGTGCGCCGCGGCCGTATCCGTGCCGTCTATAGCGTCTATCGCGACATGGCGGAAATCATTGAAGCTGAAGCGCTGGAAACATCATCGCTCGTCGGCGCGCCATTGCGGGATCTCGATCTCCCGGTCGGCTTGCGAATCGGTGCGATCTACCGGGATGGGCAGGTGATCCGGCCCAATGGCGACGTCCGCATCAAGCCGAAGGACCGGGTGGTTATTTTCGCTACTGCGGAAGCTGTAAAGCATGTGGAACAGATGTTCCGTGTCAGCTTGGAATTTTTTTGACCATAGAATTCTGATATAGTTAATTAAATATGAGTGGTATAAGTCTTCAAGCTGCAATCTTGGGGGCTTGTATGGATATTTGTACCTTCTGGTACGGACCTCGCTTGCGCGAGGTCGATCGGATTTGTCTCGCATCGATGGTGATGACGGGCCAGCGTGTGAAGTTATTTGCTTACGCGCCAATTGAAAATGTGCCGTCTGGCGTGGAATTGCATGATGCCAATGCGGTTCTGCCGGAAAGTGCATTCACACGGCTGGATTGCGACTATCCGAATTTTCGTTCATCGCGAACCATTGTGCAGTTCAGCGATATTTTCCGCATCATGCTGATGAAACACCAGCAGGGCGTATGGCTCGACACGGATGTTTTTCTCGTAAAGCAATTCCACCCAGATCCGCAGAAGCCGTATCTTGCGCGCGAAAACCGGTTTCGCGTCGGTGTATCGGCGCTTTACTTCCCGTCGGACCATCCGATTATTGGCGAGTTTGAAGCCTATATGGGCGCGACTTATTCCCTACCGCGATGGCTGGGAGTACGGCGTGGAACGCTGCGACCGCTCTATTACCGGGCAATCGGCAAGGAAGTTACGCCAGCATCTATCGGTATCACGGTTTTCGGCAATGACGGCATTTCACGCCTTGCCCGCAAATACGGAGTTTTCAAAAACGCCGCTCAGCAGGAGAATTTCTATTATTGGGTGGGCAAGGATGCGACCCGTATCTACGATCCTGCCTATGGTCTGGAGCCGCTCAATCATCCCAACTTCATCGGCTTCCATGTTCATAAAAAACACAAGGAAGTTGTTTCATTGCAACCCGGAAGTTTTTACATGTGGATGAGGGATCAGGTTAAGCCTCTGCTGGAACACAATGATAACATTGAGCTTTCAAAGGCAGGCTGACCGACAGCCGACAGGCTTGTGAGCAATATTTGACGCGTGTTCAACAAAAATGTCGGTTGCGCAAAGATTCCCATCCTGTTAACCGAAGCTAGAAGGCGA
>PJUK01000341.1_pt1 | contig 18115 bp, 16 predicted proteins | sample 1512211 | NCBI WGS metagenome assembly PJUK01 (sample SAMN08177668, study PRJNA422409) | Feces metagenome, whole genome shotgun sequencing project.
CACCTCTCCGCATTGTGCAATCCGGTAAAGCGATCTATATAATCGCACCGTCAAACAGCATCAAAAGCGAATGCTAAGTGTGTAGCGGCTCAATAGCGGGCTGATTGCAATTAGACAAGTGATGTGGGCGTTGTGTGCCTGGAGTGCCGCCTATTGTGCCATGTCATTATCGCAGTTCTGTCGCCAGCGCCTCTGCCTGTCTGATAATCACTTTGACGGCTTCGGATGCCAGATCTGGCGGGTAGCCATGTTTGCGCAGAATCCTTTTTACAGCACGGCGCATCTGGGCGCGCACATTTTCGCGCTTCCACCAATCGACTCCGGAATTGTTTCTTACTGTACCGACTAACTCCGTTGCGATGATCCGGAGTTGCTCGTTGTTCATGACCTCGACAGCGCTGCTGTTTTGAGCCAGCGCATCGTAGAAAGCGCGTTCTGCATTGCTGAGGCCATCTTCTGGCTCATTTTTCAGATCTTTTGCGAGCGCGATCAGTTCTTGCAGGATTTGCAGAGCGTCCACACTGCGGTTGTGGTAGCGAGCAATGGCCTGTTCCAGTCTGGACGAGAACAGCTCGTTTTGAACGACGTTCGTTCTCGTCCTGGCTTTGATCTCTCCATTGAGAAGTTTCTTCAAAGCTTCCACCGCAAGATTGCGATGTTGCATATTCTGAAGTTCCAACATGAAAGCGTCGGACAAAACGCTGATGTCTGGACGATCAAAGCCGCAGACTTCCAGGATGTCGATCACTTCTGTTGATGAGACTGCATTGTTGATAAGCTGCTGGATTGCAAAATCGGTATCGGCTTTTGCATTGCCGTTGCCTGCGTTCAGTTTGATTAGGCTGGAACGGATTGCTGTAAAAAAGGCAACTTCTTCGGCATGTTCGGTCGCTTGTGGATTGCCTGATGCCAGTTTGAACGCTTTTACAAGTGCCGCCACAGCGTCATGGAATTTCTTGACGGTAGCACCAGAGCTTTCACCGTCACGATCCTTCGCCAGGATATGCTCCAATGCGCCTGGTAGGACAGCAAGCCGCTGAGAAGGCGTGCCTTTCAGTGCTTGGGAATAATCAAAGCGGTGGAAATGAGACCTCGCAACGTCAAGTGCATCAAGGAAGGCTGCCAGTGCTTCGGCCTCGTCAACGCCCGTCTGTGCCTGATCAGTCTGCGAATAATGCGCGAGCGCTGACTTCAATTCCGTGGCGATGCCGATATAATCAACAACCAGTCCAGCTGGTTTATCTTTAAACACACGATTGACGCGAGCAATCGCCTGCATCAAGCCGTGCCCCTTCATCGGCTTATCAACATACAGTGTATGCATACATGGCGCATCGAAGCCGGTGAGCCACATATCGCGAACGATTACTAGTTTAAGCGGATCACTTGGATCCTTGAAACGGTTGCGGATTGCCTCTTGCCTGGTCTTGGATCGAATGTGCTGTTGAAGAGCCGCAGGGTCGGTCGCTGAACCCGTCATTACGACCTTGACGGAGCCTGTATCGTCTGTGTCACCTTGCCAATCCGGACGTGCAGCGACGATGCGATCATAAACCTCTGCACAGATGCGGCGGCTCATGCAGACGACCATTGCCTTGCCATCCATCGCTACCAGACGAGCATCAAAATGCGAAAGGATGTCGTTTACAACGGTATCAAGGCGTTTATCTGCTCCGACCAGAGCTTCTACGCGTGCCCATTTCTTGGCCGTTGCAGTAGCTTGTTCCTCGCCCAGTTCTTCCGTTGCCTCATCAAATTCTTCATCAAGGCTGGATGCCACTGCATCATCAAGTTCGATTTTGGCAACGCGAGCCTCATAATAGATTGGGACTGTTGCTCCATCTTCGACAGCCTGAGCTATATCGTAGATGTCGATATATTCGCCAAAAACACCGCGTGTATCTGCGCCGACCAGTTCCACAGGTGTTCCTGTAAAGGCGACATAAACGGCATTTGGTAAGGCTCTGCGTAACTGCCAGGCGAGACCATGCCGAACTTCGCCTGTCTCCCGGTTCAGCTTGGCTTCAAAGCCGTATTGTGTGCGGTGTGCTTCGTCCACCAGAACAACGACATTGGAGCGGGTCGTCAGTTCAGGAAACACGTCACCTTTATCCGGACGGAACTTCTGGATCGTTGAGAAGATAATCCCGCCGACATTTCTATCCAGGAGTTGCTTCAGTTCTTCGGTCGTTTCTGCCTGTACAGGTTCTTCGCCCAGTAGCCCCTTGCAACGGGCAAAGGTGGCAAAAAGCTGATTGTCGAGATCATTTCGATCCGTCAATACGAGCAGCGTCGGATTTTCCATGTCCGAATGGTGCATGACGCGACCAGCAAGAAACGTCATTAACAGGCTTTTGCCTGACCCTTGTGTGTGCCAGATCACGCCGCCTTTGCCGTCACTATCACGCGCGCTCAATACGGCGTCGATTGCTTTTCGGACAGCGAAGAATTGATGATAGCCAGCAATCTTTTTGATTGGGCCGCGTCCTTCATCTTCAAACACGGCAAACCACCGCAGCATGTCGAGCAGCGTGTGGTGTGCCAATAGTCCATCAGCCAGTGTTTGAAGTTCTAAGGTTGATCCAACTGGAACTAGTGTCGTTCCGTCAACCGTACGCCAGTTCATATAGCGATCTAATCCGGCAGATATGGAGCCGTACCTGGCGTGCAGTCCGTCTGAGATCACGGTCAACAGGTTTGGCCTGAATAGGTCTGGTATATCGTTCTTATATGTTTGGACCTGGTTCCAGGCGGCAGAGACATCTGCTCCTGTTACACCTTTCAGTTCAATGACAACGAACGGTAAGCCATTCAGGAATAGAACCACGTCTGGAATGCGAGGATTCTTACCGGCAACGTCAAATTGGCGCACCGCGCGCCAGTCATTAAGCTGATTAAGCCAATCGACTACCTGGACACGTGCATGGCGCTCTTCGCCATCGTTGAAATAGGTGACTGGAATGCCATGCACGATCAGGTCATGCACACGCCGGTTCTCCTGCACAATGTCGGTTGCAAAAATATTGTCGGTCAAACGAAGCACAGCTTCGGTAATCGCAGTATCAGGAATATCCGGATTAATTCGTGTCAACGATGCACGAAGAATCGGCGTTAGAATCGTCTCTCGAAAGCTGGAACGAAGCGGTTGGCTTGCCTCTGGAGATACATCATTGCCAGTCTGCACCTCATAGCCTAATGCCGCGAGGCTTTCCATAAGATGTGTTTCAAGCTCTGCCTCGCTGACCCAGGCCATGTATTATTCCCCCTCATCCTCCAGCGTTGCTGGTATCGACTGCGCAGCCTGCAATAGCGGTTGGCGAATGGCAGCCTCTAGCTTTCGAAGATGTACAGAAAGCCACTCAATCATTTCTGGCCAGTTTTCCTGATCGTAGCCGTCAAATGCGCGAGCATATGAAATGCGGCTTTGTTTTTTTTCATCGAGGCGATACCAGATCATCTCATCGCCAAACGCCGCCTCGATCTGATCTTCTTGTTTCTGAAGTTCGTCAAACAGCCACTTATTTTCATCACGATCCGAACGTGCCAGATTTAGCTCAACGCGCGCTTCATCACGGGCAAAAATCATCGTAAATGGACATCCGCGAGCACCGGATCCCGCGTTGAGCCAATGATCGCGACCGGGGCTGACATTTGCAAACAGCATAATCCCTTCAGCGCGCAGCTTTTCGAGAGCCCGAGTCCAGAACTGCATTCGCAATTGGTGCCGGCGCTTCTGCACACCTTGAACGTTTGTTTCCTCGACTTCCTTGGAGGAGATACCAATCATATAGTCGGCGGCCTCTGGTGTGGGGATAATCTGCTGTAGATCGATAAACAGCTCATCACCGAAGCCATAGGGAACAACGCGAAAGCATTGCGCACGAATGCCACGGCTGAGCAGCCACAGTACGGTTGCTGTTACCTCGCGGCGGAAATTGGCGGCAATGAAGATCATGCGCTGCCCGTTTCCGGGGTTCAGTACAGTCTCTTCCAGCTCCTCAACCTCCATGAATTCGCAGATACGCTCGACAGCCGAACCACCACCACAATAGCGGTCGAGATATTGTTGATAAATTTCAAGGATCTGGAGCTTGTTCAATCCTGAGACATAGGCAGTATATTTGAGCGCTTGCCAGGTTACATCGCGACCAGAATCATCGAGTTTATTTTCGATGACAACCAGGTTACCTTCTTTATCGAGTGCGAGCAGATCTAGCCGTTCGCGTGTTTCATCGAAACCATCGAATTCTTTCTGGATGATGAGGAGTTCTTCGCCAAGCGCATCAGGTTGATGCACCAGCCATTCTTGCAGATGGTCACGCTCACGCAATGCAAGCTCACTGAAACGCTTTTGGGTAAGGCGGGAAATACGGTTTTGACTGAGATCAACACGAAACATCAGGCTACCTCCTCAATCATTTCACGCGCGGCTGAAACGCGTAGCTCACCAGACATCAGGCGAGGTAGAAGAGTATCGCGTAGTGCGGCGAGGGTTTGGCTCTCCAAGCCGAGAAGGTGAATTCGTTCCAAGAATTGACCGGAAAAATGCTCGAATGCTTGAGCTACATTATCTGGACAAGTTGTAAGGGTTAGTCCTTCAAAAGTTTTGCGAGTGATAGTGGAAAAAACAGAGCCATGCGACATAGCCTGTAACAACTCAACGGCTCGTGAGGTTGCAAAATAAACGAATGCATCAAGATTCTGATTGCGTCCAAGCAGTCCATAGCAAGATTGGTTAAATGTCATTGGACGACCAACCATTGCAAGTTTTCCAACTGTTCCTCTCGCGCTGATGATGGTTGCACCTTTTCTTATCAATGTAACCGCGCTGTTAGCCAACCCCTTCTCAGTGATATTCTTTTCCGTAGTATGGACAAAAACCTCGCCGTTTTGCGGTGCATCGACAACCGAATACCAGGGAATATCGCCATTCCAGTAGGTAGTTTCCGATGTTTTTGGTGTGCCACCTCCGACCAGTTCAATAAATTCTAGAAACTGTGCTGATTTCCACCCTTCCGGCAACCCATCCTCACCAAAGGTGTCTGGAAACAGTGCAGCGGTTTCAGCGTCCATGTGAGCGGGTGCGCGGCCTTCAACCTTGGCATGAACCGGATCAAAATCAACGAACCAGGAGCGATAGAGCGCTCGCGCCATTTCTTCTAACGTCGTTGCCGTTTTGCGGTTCAGATCGATTTTGTCGTCCAGTGCGCCAAGGATTGCTGCAATTTCGCATTGCTCAGAAAGGGGGGGTAAGGGAAATTCAAATGATGGAAAATCCTTGAGCAATAGCCTATTCACAGTGGCTCCATAAACTGTGCGGCTAGCAAGAAATTGTTGAAACTGTGGGCTTAAATACTGATAGAGAAAATATCGTGGGTTACATTTTGCGCGATTAAGCCGAACCAGCCCCATCCGTCGCCCCAAACAGCATCTTAACCCTTCTGGGATGATCGCAGCTTCACCAATCTTGGTCTCGTAAGAAAAAACAATGTCACCCTCTTCAGGCTGAACGCGCTTAGTCCAGGTAATAAAGTCTTTTTCAGAAAGATGCCGGATGTTCGTCAGATCCAATCGTCCTGCATTCAATGAACTAATACCCAGAAAAATTGGTCCTGTATCCGTTGTCTTCGGAGTCGCGTGTGGCCCGTCAAATATCTTTCCAAACTGGCCGATCTGCACCATTTGCCATCGGCTCATGCTATTGCCCTCAGGAGGGTTTTGATTTCCTCTTCTAAATCTCGTCCTTCAGCGAACTGCTCATGCAACGCTGTTACTAGCCTCTCAAACTTTTCCTCGAATGGCTCATCATCTTCGTCGGCTGCACCTGCTCCAACATAGCGACCAGGTGTCAGCACAAAACTGTGCTTCTCAATCTCTTCATAACTGGCTGCTTTGCAGAAACCTGGCTCATCCCCGTAATCGCCCGCATCCGGCTCGCCGCGCCATGCATGGTAAGCCCGTGCGATCTTTTCGATTTCCTCTGGCGCTAGTTCCTTCTGTTTGCGACTTCCTGGAATGAGTGCGCCCATCTTCCGCGCGTCGATGAACAGAATTTCCCCGCGTCGATCACGCAGTTTGGCGTCTTTCGCGATGCCGTTTGATTTGTCTTTGGCAAGAATCCATAAACAGGCTGGAATCTGGGTACCGAAGAAAAGCTGACCTGGTAACGCGACCATGCAATCCACCGCCTCGCCTTCGACCAGCGCCCGGCGAATTTCTCCTTCACCGCCAGACATGGACGACATTGAGCCATTCGCCATAACCACACCAGCAACGCCTATTGCCGACAGGTGAGCATAAACATGCTGGATCCAGGCAAAATTGGCATTGCCGACAGGTGGAACACCAAAGCGCCAACGACGATCTTCCCGCAACAGTTCGCCTGACCAGTCAGAAATGTTGAATGGCGGATTGGCGAGGATATAGTCGAAACGTTCATCTGGAAGTTCATCGCGAAGCAGCGTGCCTTCTGAATTCCAACGAATGTCTGCGAAGATGCCACGGATTGCGAGATTCATTCGCGCAAGTCCAAAGGTGGTGTGGTTTCGCTCCTGGCCGTAGATTGCGATGTCGTCCAGACGTCCCTGGTGGGCTTCAATGAACCGTTCCGACTGCACGAAAAAGCCACCAGTGCCGCAGCATGGATCGTAAACACGTCCTTTGGTCGGCTCTATCATCTCGATCAGCGTACCGACAACCGACTTCGGCGTATAGAATTCACCGCCGCGCTTTCCTTCAGATGAAGCGAACTCGCCAATGCAATATTCGTAGATCCGTCCGATCAAATCGAAATCAGACGATGTGCCATCGAATTTGAGATTGGAGAACAGTTCAATCAATCCAGAAAGCATGCCGCGATCAATGCTTTCTCGACCAAAGACTTTGGGCAGAGCGCCTTTCAGGCTGGCATTCTCTGCTTCAATCTCGCGCATGGCATCATCAATCATGACGCCGATACGTGCATCTTTCGCGCTCTTTGAGATCGTTGACCAGCGTGCCTTTTCTGGCACAAAGAAGATGTTTTCCGCCAGGTATTCGTCGCGATCCTCTGGATCGCCATCGTCCTCGACGATCAGCTTTTGCGTGCGCTCAAACGCTTCCGAGACGTAACGTAAGAACAGAAGGCCAAGCGCAATATGTTTGTATTCGCCAGGATCCATCGCTCCGCGCATCTTGTCTGCGGCGGCAAATAGTGTTTTCTCGATGCTCATTGATCCCCCATTAACACAGCCGAACCAGGCTGTGTTAGCCTGTTAACGACACTCTAGGCAAGCCGGTGTATAGACAGAGTTTCAGTCTCACATCGTTTCGATGCTGATGTGATAAGAATCTTATGGTCAGTTTTTTAGAGCTATCGAATCCGTTGTTGGAAACAACAATCACCCAAAGCTGAACTGAAGGGTAACTTAGAATTGAAGCGCGCCGAATTTGGCCATCAGGCTTGAATGCGTGAAAAGGCCAGCACCGTTGCTTGCTCCGCATGTACGCTAGTGCCAAGTGGCGCATTGAACCGCGCCACCCAATAACTCGACGCTTAAATTCGAAGAACTCACGCACAGACGTAAGCTTTTTCCAAACGCCTACCACCGCTGGTTATTGGTGTTCCGTCCTCGCGAACCTTATGATTGTCGAGAAAGTAGATTGCAATCCTTGCAGCACTACTCCACGTGCCGCCGGTTGATCTCCATGACTGGAAGTCGTGATCGCACAACGTCTTCATGACATGATGAAAGGTTGGCGGCATGCATTCCTGGTCGTCACGTAAATGAGTGCAAGCGTCCTCTATAGCGGAGAGGTTCGTTTTATAGACCGGAAAGGGCATTCGGCCGCAATCCAGATAGCTTGCCAGCGCGTTGACGAACTGCATGCGTTTGTCGTTCATGGTATTTCCTTTCGAATGTGAAAAGGTCTGAAAAAATCTTTGTGACATAGCTGGTTTTTGCGTATGGGTGACGCATTGAAGGGGGCGCGCTGATTTGCACCAGCGCGCCGACGAATGAGATGGCCGTAACCAAGCGTGACAACCATTATTATGCGGGCTTACTGAAGCGACGCGCGCCGGATATCCACGAACAATGGAGTGCCGGTCACTTCGCCAGTTTGGCTGACGCTCTGAGAGCTGCAGGACTTAAGAAGCAACGTTCGCCACTTCATGAACTCAAGAATGGCTGGCAGAAGGCATCTGAAGCAGAGCGCCGTGAATTCATCGAGTGGGCCTATCGAGAAAAACTATCCATTGCGGCGACCGGCTTACCGGAACATCTGGCGTTGCCTGGTCCCATTGCGGACAAGCGTTATCTTGCCGAGTGGGCCATTGAGCGAATCCAGCAAATACAGCAGCGTCGCGCGTTGACACATAGCGATCTCATGGACGAACTCGGTCATCGGCGAAAAGATGTATCAATCCGGTATGCGATTCATTCCGGCCACCAACTGCAACCGAAGCTGATTGCCGCACTCACCAAGTGGTTGGCTGACAACTCCGGAGTGTAGCCAGGAATAGCCAAATCAATGCTGGTGTCACGCCTACCAAATTCTAATAATATATATAAATGAATTATATAAATATTTGGTAGGCGTGACACTTCCGGCTATGAGATTTCGTCACGTCTACCGGATAGTAAATATACTGACAACCGTAACTTCTTGTCACGTTTACCGGAGTTTCTGAAAAATCTTTGCAAGAAAGTGCCCTTTCCCCATTCCGGTAGGTGTGAAAATTACGGAGAAATATAAGTCACACCTACCGAAAGAATCTTAATTCCGGAATAGATATTTATGTCACGCCTACCAAATATATATATAATATAAAGTTATTATAATATATAAATGTATTGGTAGGTGTGACGTCTTGCGGATCAGGAAGCTGTCTTTTTCACCCCATACTTGTTTGCGGCATTTTCAATGAGTTCTAGCCTTTGCCTCTGAGTAGGGTCTTTTCGGGCAGCAATATTTCGTCTGGACCTTCGTTTGCGTTCTGCCGCCTTGTCACGCTTCCTCACGGTCACGGGATCTGCGCCATCTACCGCACCGCAGGTTTCGATCTCGCATTGCTCGGACGCTTGTTTGCAGGCTTTCTGTAGGGGGCAAGCTTCGCAATCGGCTTGGTTGTCGTAGCAATGTCTGAGGCCATAACAACCTTGTAGCGTGCAAACGGTCTCCTTGTCAGTTACTGGGGCTGCAAATGGTTTTCCTTCATTTAACCAACGCTTCTTCTCATATTCAATTAGCTCAATAACTTTATTATAGTCGGGATGGAGCGCGATGATCTTTTTTGCGGCCTTGGAATCAAGCATTCGTTCTTTGTAGCCATAGGTTAGAATAAATTGCTCGAAATTTTTATGCTGTCGTGCACGCTCAGAAATGAGGTAGCCATGCACGCTTGTTTGCGCCTTTAAGTTATTAAAGTGTTCATGGCGAAAGGGAGCTCCGGCGTCGCCTCGGATTCGACCGAAAGCAACCCAACGTTTCTCGTCGATGTCATCGTACATTTTTTCCGCCCAGAACGTTTTTAATTTCTCCTGCCCGTCTTTATGCCAGTCAGGAATAAGCTGTTCTGGAAGACAGATATTTTTGCGTCCAGCGAGTTCGGTGATTTCAAAAGCCTTGTCCAGAACGATCTCATACGGAAGACATAGCTCGTCAGCGCGCTGGCGAGCCTTCCAGAGTTTGGTTAACTCACGGTTCTGAGATGTCCAGCAAACTGAGTAGCTCTTCTTCGTTTCAGCGCTGGCGGTGCCGATTCTCAAGGCGAGAGCTTTCTTCCGTGCCTCCGCGTAACACTTTTCAAAATGTTGACTGCGCTGCCATGGTGACATGAAGCGATAGCCAAACCAAGTCGTGTCGACGAGTTCCAGTTCGCGAGCTAAAATCTTGCGGTCGATAAAACGACATGCATTGTTGTTATCAGCCAGGCGCTGTTGCGCAAAGTCCACCATATTTGACCTCCGAGACAGATTTCTACCGATCTGTTACGGGCGGCTATGAACGAATGTCGGTTTTGATCGACCTTCTGCAACAGTGTTTCCGTAACCCGCAAGCCTATAAGTTTTACGTTAGCGGGTATCAAATTTCTTAAAAAGGATCATTGATCACATAATGTTACAAAATGAAACATTGCGTATGAAACTTTTTCTCTGACGAGAATGGTGCGGAGTATGGAGAGTTTCGTGCATTTCGTTGGCGGCTACAAGCTGATGACAGTCAATCCGTAGATTGATCTATTAGCAAATGACCGAATGATATGTGACGTATACCAGTTGTCCTTTATATATGCGCTGAAAGACTCAAAATTGGTTACAGGCGCGTTTTAGGCTGGGTTTAGTAAAATCCCTTGCACTCTGTACCAAGTGCTGCCTCCACGAATCCTTGTGGCTTTTTTCAGCTACCGGAGGATAGGTTGGAAATCATGCCGCACAATGGATGCATCCCCTAGCCAGGATGAACAATTTTCTAGGACTTCGACGTTTGGAGAGAAGGAACGGATACCGGCCCGTATTTTCACAGAAGGAAGAGCGGTTAGAGCATCCTCCGACCGCCCATCCAAAAAAATATAAAACCAAGCCGTGTTGTCAATTTAGCGTAAAGCCCGCGACAACATCATTGTGCAAAGATTGAAGGTCGCAAGGCTTTCACAAGATAATCAGGCTCTTTGTCGTTTGGTTTTTCGGTTGAACGTCAAGCTTCCGGCAGTGTTATGCTGACAAAAATACCTGAAGATCTTCGATTTCTCAGTCTGCGACAAGTTTTGTCAATTGAAGCAGTATCGGTGTCAATTCGTATATTGACGAACAGAGGCGATAACGCCTTGTGATTACGACGAGCTATTGTTCGTAACGATCCGTAATCCGCTTCCTCAAGCCTTCAAGCGTTCTGGCATAGTTTCTCCTTTCAACCTCAAGATGCTTATTGCTGTCCACATCACATCCGAGAGTATTTTGAATGCGATCTTGAAAGGTTTGTTCGCTAACGAAAATCGCAATGACATCGCTCATATATATGCCTGGAATTCGAGCAGCTGTTTCCAAAACTCTGCTGCGCAACGAGGGATCGACTTCGATGTCGCACGATGCAGAAATTGCGCGGATACTGGCAACGGACTGTGCAAGAAGCTTGATCGATATGTCGATGTCGTTGTTTGCATACGCTTGGTTGTTCGAGACGATGGCAAGCACTGCGGCGGTGATAATCGAAAGTCCGGTTTTCATCAGATTAGCTCCAGCATATGGAAAAAGGTGCGGACGAGGTCGTTTTTAGCCGAGGCGGCTTACAAGGCTCTCGGCGTTCAAATGTGTGTATCGCTTCAACATCGAAAGCTCTTTGTGCCCGGAGATCGTGCTGACTTCGATGATGTTCAGGCCAAGCTCAAAGAAACGACTGACGGCTTCATGACGCAAATCGTGAAATCTAAGGCCGATGACGTTGGCGCGCTTCAGAACACGGCGCCATGTCTGTTCGAAGGCCGAAGTGGTCATTGCAAATGGCATAAATTGATCCGTACTTTCGCTCTGCTTCAGTGCCATCAGCGCTTCATAAGCTCGCTTTGACAATGGAACCTCGCGGCTGGAGCCATTCTTGGTCATCGCTAGTGAAACGACGCGGCGATTATGCGAGATATCCGTCCATTTCAGTCCAAGAATCTCGCCGCGGCGCATCCCGGTCTCAATGGCTACAATGAGCAGAGCACGGAAGCATTCGACTCTACCGTCGTCACAAGCTTCCAAAAGACGCTGCTCTTCGGACGAACTCAGGCGACGAGAACGCGCATTGTTGATGGTCGGTCGGCGCACCATTTTCACAACGTTCTGGGCGAGGGGATAACCCCAGTCGCGCATGGCGACGTCAAGAACGTGACTGAGGATCGCAAGCTCTCGAACAGCCGTAGCAGGCTTTACGGTTTTCAGGCGTTCGTCGCGGAACGATGCAATATCTTGCTGCGACAAGCCGACCAGCGTCCGGTAGGCAAGTTCATGACGTTGGAGCACACCGAGGCGCTGTATCTCTTGAGCGGATCCACGTTTCGACGGCGATACCTCATCGGCATATCGCTTTAACAAAGACCCGAGCGTCGTGCTTTCAAGTATGCGCGTGTCTGGTGCTGCGCCAAACTTGTCCACTTGGCTTTCCAGCTCACGCGCCCATTTCTCGGCTTCTGTCTTGCTGTCGAACGATTTGCAACGTGGTTTCATCCCACGTCTGCGCACCTGTGCTTGCCAGCGGCCTCTGAGTTTGCGGATCGTTGCCATGTGATCTCCAATAGATATTGAAGATCACGCGTAGGACGCCCCGGATGGGGAGCCAAGGCTTTGTCAATGATCAATAAAAATAATTTTCAGTGTTAACTTGACAGTTATTATTTAATGGCTATTTTCCGCTGTGAGACGAAAGTCTTTCAGGTTCACCGTATGGGGGCCGCGAAAACCGGGTTTAACCCGGTTTTTTCGTTTTTAGTCGAAGCAATAGTATTTCACCCCCATGTGTGGAAGATGTTCATTGTCTAGCGCAAAATCAGCAATACGTTTTGTGTCTCTGAGATGACGAAATAAATCATATTTTTTATCATAAGGGTAGCGAGACATAGCGTATATGTAGCTGTCGGCAATTTGTAACAATGGGTGTGCCTTAGGTTTGTGTTGAATTCTGCCTAAAGTTTCTTGAAAATCAGCTTTGCTCAATGGAGCGTATTTTGCGCTATTGTTAGCGTTAAAACTTAATCCATTTTCCTTAAGGTTATGAAAGTATCCGGTTATTGTTTTGTTTATTCCGGGATCTTGTTCGAAAACTATATGAAGTTTCCTGTTTTCGAGACGAGCAATTTTCACTGCTCGCTCTACAGTGATATCGAATGCGCTTCTGCATAGTAGCCAGGGATCATCATGTTTCTCCAAGTACCCGCGAGCAAGATAACCGGGCCTGTTGACCACACAGCTAAGGCCGATCACTCGTGCCTGACCTAAGACCTTCTTCCAGTCTGACCAAAAGCTGTCCCTATCCGCTTGCGATTTTTTGCCGAGCCAAGCAAATTTCTTTTTTTCTGCTCGCATGTCGGTGAGGTGAGCCGGATTGTCACCAAGCTTCCATTTGTCAGCGAATTCTTGCCTTAACGATCGAACATGGTCGCTATCTTCGCCTCGGATCAATATGCCGCCGAACCCGAACCAGTCCATATCTTTGCGGGATTCATCGGATTTCTTATTGGGATGGCGGTTTCCTGATTCATCCATATAGAACGTGATTGGCCGATTCATTAATTTTACCCACCGCTTAGAGAATGTTCTCCAGCATTATCTCCGGTAGCCAGCTATATCAACCTGGCTAACCAATATGAATCGCCTTATCGCGCCGCCGACCGCGACCCTGTTTAGAAAGATGTCGCGGTGCGAGGAAAGGTCCTGAGAAAATCTACAAGACAGTAAGGGGCAATATGAAGGCGGATTCTGCACTTGCAGGTGATTGGCCGATAATGCCACCCTTGGAGGTGTAATTGGGCGAGGGATTTCAATGAGTGAATATACGTTCGCGGAACACAGGCGGCGCTTTGCAGGATGGGCCGCTGTAACGGCGGCGCGTTCTTCGAACAAATGTCGGTTCACCAGAGAGGAAGGTTTACAGCTTATCGAACAAGTCGGACTGTTGGATTATTCAGAATGGAAGGATATTCCATCGCCCCAAGAGTTTGATACCGAGCATCTCGCTTTGCGCAATGCGTTACGCAAGGCTGCTAATAATGTGCTGAGAGTTGAGCCACAACGTTTCACTCATGGTGTGGCGGCAAAATTACTCAATTGTTATTTTAAAGCGCTGTATCTTTCAGGGCCTTGCCTCGAGGTTATCAACTCCGAAAACAGAAATAAGGCCAACTCATTGCACCCGCCTATCGATCGACTTCTTTTAGCGGAACTGGCTAGAAGGAATATCGGGGGAGTCGCTGGCTTTTGGCATGCTCAATACACGCGAGGGTGGTCAAATTTCAGTTCTGAGGAATATCAGAGCACGATTGACGAAATCCGGCGTGTGACAGCTGGCAAATTATGGCAAATAGAACAATATTGGCTGGAACCTACGTGCCGCAAGCGTGGCCCTTGATTGCAGACAAGCGCTGGGCCACGCATGGAAACTCCCACGAGTAAGCTATATTTCACGTAAGAATTTGATTTCAATAGATAAAATGGCGGAGAGGGTGGGATTCGAACCCACGGTGGAGTTACCCCCACGCCGCATTTCGAGTGCGGTACTTTCGACCACTCAGCCACCTCTCCGCATTGTGCAATCCGGTAAAGCGATCTATATAATCGCACCGTCAAACAGCATCAAAAGCGAATGCTAAGTGTGTAGCGGCTCAATAGCGGGCTGATTGCAATTAGACAAGACCTAATTTGCATTCTCTCGTGAAAATTCTTGACTTTTCCCACGTTCCGAACCTATAAGCACCAGACCTTAGGCGTGGGGCAATCCGCGCCTATTGTTTTGATTGATGATTTCCGGGTTTTCCGGGGCGGCAATCAAGGGGCGCAAGCCCTTCACTTAACCGACTGATAAAAAGACGGCCCATCACTTCGGCGCTAATGTCGTGGAAATGAGAGCCGGACCGAACAACCGAAAGGACAACAAATGTTCGCAGTCATCAAGACCGGTGGCAAGCAGTACCGCGTTGCCGCAAACGATCTGATCAAGGTCGAAAAAGTTGCTGGCGAAGCCGGTGACATCGTAGAATTCGCAGAAGTTCTGATGGTCGGCTCGACCATTGGCGCACCAGTCGTCGCAGGCGCTCTCGTGACCGCCGAAGTCGTCGAACAGGGCCGTGCCCGCAAGGTCATCGCGTTCAAGAAGCGTCGCCGTCAGAATTCGAAGCGCACCCGCGGTCATCGTCAGGAACTGACGACGATCCGTATCTCGGAGATCCTCACCGACGGCGCAAAGCCTTCCAAGAAGGCCGCTGAGAAGAAGGCTCCGAAGGCAGAAGCCGCTGAAGGCGAAGCCGCAAAGCCGAAGAAGGCAGCGCCTAAGAAGGCTGCAGCCAAGGCCGAAACGGCTGAGTAAGTAGAGAGATTAAAGGAGAACACCAATGGCACACAAAAAAGCTGGCGGTTCCTCGCGTAACGGTCGCGATTCAGAATCCAAACGCCTTGGCGTGAAGAAGTTTGGCGGCGAAGCTGTGCTCGCTGGCAACATCATCGTGCGTCAACGCGGCACGAAGTGGCATCCGGGCGCCAATGTTGGCCTCGGCAAGGACCACACTATTTTTGCAACCACGAACGGTTCCGTATCTTTCCGTACGAAAGCCAACGGCCGCACGTACGTATCGGTAAACCCGATCGCGGAAGCAGCAGAGTAAGCCGGGCCTCTTAAAACCACCGGCGTCCCATCGGACCCGGTGTATATGGCAGCCTAGCCAAAAGATCGAAGGGAAGATGGGACCACCATCTTCCCTTTTTGCATCTGGAGGACAGAAAAATGGTTGTCGACGTTTTAGAAGAAGATTGTTACGCAGAAAGCTGTATGAGCCGGGATGAGGGTTTTGCCGATCTCTCCCCCGGTCTGGCGGCTGATCTGGAGCCTGAGTTGGCTCCCGTTTTAGATTGCCCCGTCTTGGTCACCGAAAGGCTGGTTCTGCGCCCGCCGCATGTCGAAGACGTAGATGCCATTTCCTATCTTGCCAACAATCTCCGTGTTTCGGGCATGCTCACTCGCATGCCGCATCCATATACGCGTGAGAATGCCGTCGATTTTGTTGATCGCGTGCGAAAAGGCGAGATGGGCAATTGCATCTACGCCATTACACAAGCTGAGACCGGCATCTTTATGGGTTGTTGCGGCATCCATGCGAATAAACATGGCGACGGGCTGGAGATCGGCTACTGGCTGGGCGAACCCTATTGGGGGCACGGCTTTGCAACTGAGGCCGCTCATTCGCTGATCGATCTGGTGTTCCGGGCAACGGCGGTCAACCGGCTGCATATTTCCTGCCGGGCGACCAACAACGGATCGCGCCGTGTGATTCACAAGTGCGGCTTCCAGTTCAGCAGCATGGGCATGTCGGATACGCTTGCCGCCGGAAACGTTCCGGTCGAACGCTATGTTCTCGACCGGCGCACCTGGATCGGCCTGAGAAGCTGGCAGTCATAAGATAATGAGGCCCTGCGGCCTTGTCCGCAGGGTCCGCAATTATCGGAGAGCGAAATGAATGATAAACATGGAAGCGCGCCAGAAAAGATCGTGCTGCGCGCCCTGGATAAGGGCGATCTGCATCGCTATCGCGCCATCAGACTGAGCGCACTGAGCCGCGCGCCACTGGCCTTTGGTTCGAGTTTTGAGGAAGAAAATGCCTATTCCGACAGCGTGTTTGCGCGCCGTCTGGAACAGGTGAATGGCAATATCATCTTCGGTGCTTTCGACGGTGAAAATCTGCTGGGAACGGCAGGCGTGTTTCGTCATGAACGCAAGTCCGAACGTCATCGCGGAACGCTCTGGGGCGTCTATGTGGCGCCGGAAGCGCGTGGACTGGAACTGGGCAAGGCTCTGGTTCAAAAAGTTATCGAACATGCTGCGGCGCATGTCATCGTTCTCGACGCCAAGGTGGTGGCGACGAACGAACCGGCAAAGCGGATTTATGAGGCGCTCGGCTTCAAGACCTATGGGACTGAGCCGAAGTCGCTTTTTGTGCAGGGGCAGTATCTGGATCAGGAACTGCTCTATATCGACTTCAGCGATGCGGTCTGGAAAGACAAAATCGGATGAAATCCGGCTACTGCAACTGTTTGCAGGAAACGGGTTTTGCTGTAATTGCAATTTGGCTCGCGCAATAGGTTGCGCGGGCCCGGGTTTAAGGCGTGAATGCGCCGCAAGAGGTAAGGTTCAATGAAATTTCTCGATCAGGCCAAGATCTATATCCGCTCCGGCGACGGCGGGGCAGGGGCCGTATCGTTTCGCCGCGAGAAATTTCTTGAATTCGGCGGTCCCGATGGCGGCGACGGCGGCCGGGGCGGTAATGTCTGGGTTGAAGGCGTGGATGGTCTCAACACGCTGATCGATTATCGCTATCAGCAGCATTTTCGGGCCAAGACCGGCATGCATGGCATGGGCCGCAACATGACCGGCGGCAAGGGTGACGATGTCGTTCTCAAAGTCCCGGTCGGAACGCAGGTTTTTGAAGAAGATGATGAAACGCTGATCTGCGATATCACCGAAGTCGGCCAGCGCTATCGTCTGGCCAAGGGCGGTAATGGCGGTTTCGGCAATCTGCATTTCACGACCTCGACCAATCGCGCGCCGCGCCGCGCCAATCCCGGACAGGAAGGCATCGAGCGCACCATCTGGCTGCGTCTGAAGCTGATCGCCGATGCCGGTCTGGTCGGTCTGCCCAATGCAGGCAAATCCACCTTCCTGGCCAGTGTGACAGCAGCCAAGCCGAAGATTGCGGACTATCCATTTACCACGCTTCACCCAAATCTTGGTGTTGCGCGCGTGGATGCACGTGAATTCGTGATCGCGGATATTCCGGGTCTGATCGAAGGCGCCAGCGAAGGCGTGGGCCTTGGCGACCGTTTCCTCGGCCATGTCGAGCGCACGCGGGTTCTGTTGCATCTGGTGTCGGCGCAGGAAGAAGACGTGGCGAAGGCCTATAAGGTCATTCGCGGCGAGCTTGAAGCCTATGAACATGGTCTCGCTGACAAGACGGAAATCGTCGCGCTGTCGCAGATCGATACGCTCGATTCCGATGCGCGCAAGGCCAAGGCCAAGGCGCTGAAGAAAGCCTGCGGGCGCGATCCGCTGCTGCTTTCCGCTGTCAGCCATGAAGGCATGAACGATGCGCTCCGCCAGCTTGGGGCTGTTATCGATGCAAGTCGCGCACAGGAAGCCGGAACGGCGCAAGTCGAAGAATAAGACTGAATGCGGCGAGAGGAATGAGAGCATGCTGAAGCAATTGAAAGACTATCGCCGCATTGTTGTAAAAATTGGTTCCGCCCTTCTGGTGGATCGCGCCAAGGGGCTGAAGCGCGACTGGCTGGAAAGCCTGGGACAGGACATTGCCGCCCTCCATCACGCAGGCGTCGAGGTGCTGGTGGTGTCGTCGGGCGCGATCGCGCTGGGGCGCACCGTGCTTGGTCTGCCGAAG
>PJUK01000343.1_pt1 | contig 17992 bp, 11 predicted proteins | sample 1512211 | NCBI WGS metagenome assembly PJUK01 (sample SAMN08177668, study PRJNA422409) | Feces metagenome, whole genome shotgun sequencing project.
AGGGTCACCGGCTTGGTCACGCCGCGGAAGGTCAGGTCGCCGGTCAGCTTGCCCTTGCCCGCCGAGGTCTGCTCGATCTTGGTCGAGACGAAGGTGATGGTCGGGTACTTGGCCGAGTCGAAGAACTTCGGATCGTCCGAGATTTCCTTGTTGAAGTTCGGCAGGCCGGTGTCGACCGACTTCGGATCGACGGTGATCGACACCTTGGAGTCGAGCGGCTTGGCCGGGTCGAAGCTGTACGAGCCGTCCAGGCCCGACAGGCGGAAGGTGTAGTTCGAGGTGCCGAAGTGCTTCACGCGCAGGGTCAGGCTGGCGTGGCGCTTGTCCAGGGCCCAGGTCCCGGCCGGAGCGGCGGCGGGATCCGTCGCCGGTTGCGCCAGGGCGGCGACCGGGGCCGCGAGCGGAGCGGCGAGAAGGGCGCCGGCCAGAATGGCGTAGGCGAAGGGGCGAGCCATGGTCTCAGATCTCCAAACTGACAAAACTGTCATAGTGACGGTTGCTGATTACCCCGACTTAGGAACTTCACCGTCGAGTTGAAGGGGCGTCTCCTCACGAAGCCGTGATCGACAGGCGGTCCTTGGCGCGGTAGGTCGTGCGATCTAAACAGGGATCACATACCCCAACCCGACGCTTGAACAGATCGGCCCCCACATGACTTTCCGCGCCCCCGTCCGCGACCTCGCCTTCGCCCTGCGCCATGTGGCCGACTTCGGCCGCCTGGCCGACGCCTATCCCGAGGCCGACGCCGACACGGTCGACGCGGTGCTGGAAGCCGCCGGCGTGTTCGCCTCGGAAGTGCTGGCCCCGATCAACCGGGCGGGCGACCTCGTGGGCGCCAAGCTGGAAAACGGCGTGGTGCGCAGCGCGCCGGGCTTCGCCGACGCCTACAAGGCCTTCGCCGAGGCCGGCTGGACCTCGCTGGCCGCCTCGCCCGACCATGGCGGCCAGGGCCTGCCCAAGGCGCTCGAGATCGCCACCCTGGAGATGGTGCAGGCCGCCAACATGGCCTTCGGCCTGTGCCCGATGCTGAGCCTGGGCGCCATCGAGGCCCTGGCCCTGCACGGCACCGATCGCCACAAGTCGGTGTTCCTGCCCAAGCTGGTCTCGGGCGAATGGACCGGCACCATGAACCTGACCGAGCCGCAGGCCGGCTCGGACCTGGCGGCCCTGACCACCATGGCCACCCCCGACGGCCAGGGCGGCTACACCCTGTCGGGCCAGAAGATCTTCATTACCTGGGGCGACCACGACGCGACCGACAACATCGTCCACCTGGTGCTGGCCCGCACCCCCGACGCCCCTCCCGGCGTGAAGGGGATCTCGCTGTTCCTGGCCTCCAAGGTGCTGGTCGACGACGAGGGCAAGATGGGCGCGGGCAACGACGTGCGCGTCGGCGGTCTCGAACATAAGCTGGGCATCCACGGCTCGCCCACCTGCGTGATGCTGTTCGAAGGCGCCAAGGCCGAGCTGGTCGGCAAGCTGCACCAGGGCGTGGCGCACATGTTCACGATGATGAACGCCGCCCGCCTGCAGGTGGGGGCGCAAGGCACCGCCATCGCCGAACGCGCCTACCAGCAGGCCCTGAACTTCAGCCTGGAGCGCGTGCAGGGCCGCTCGGCCTGGACCGGCGCCTATCCCTCGCGCCTGTTCGACCACCCGGACGTGCGCCGCACGCTGCTGCTGATGAAGGCCAAGATCGAGGCCGCCCGTGGCATCTGCCTGTCGACCGCCGTCGCCGCCGACCTGGCCCACGCGGCCGCCGACGAAGAGACCCGCGCGGCCGCCAAGCTGCGCGAGGAGCTGCTGACCCCGATCGCCAAGGCCTGGTCGACCGACGTCGGCGTCGAGGTCGCCTCACTGGGCGTGCAGATTCACGGCGGCATGGGCTTCATCGAGGAAACGGGCGCGGCCCAGCACTATCGCGACGCCCGCATCACCCCGATCTACGAAGGCACCAACGGCATCCAGGCCATCGACCTGATCGGCCGCAAGCTGGGTCTGGCCGACGGCCAGGCCGTGGCCGACCTGATGGACGACATCCGCGACACCATCGAGGCCCTGAAGGCCGCCGACGCCTCGCTGACCCCGGTCGCCGGCCGCCTGGAAGCGGCGCTGAACGCCGCGGCCTCGGCCACCGCCTGGCTGGTCGAGCGCCGCGCCCGCGCCATGCCCGACGCCCTGTCGGGCGCCACGGCCTATCTGAAGCTGCTGGGCGACACGGTCGGCGGCTGGATGCTGGCCAAGGGCGCCCTGGCCCCGGAAGCCGAGGCCCTGCGCGGCCAGCTGCTGCGGGTCTATGCCGAAAGCGTCCTGGCCCAGGTGCCGGGCCAGCTGGCCGCCGTCACCCTCGGCGACGCCGACCTCGTGACGGTGACGCCGGAGGCGCTGGGGGTTCACTGACCCCCGCCCCTTCGCCGCCCAGCGTCCAAACAGAAAACCCCGGGAGTCGCCTCCCGGGGTTTTCCTTTGCCTGGATCAGAACTTCCAGTTCAGCCCGACCAGGGCCGCCTGGCGCCCGCCGTCGCCGAACTCGCCGGCGTAGGAGGTCGAGACCGTCAACCGCTCGGTCAGGTCGTAGCCGACGCCGGCCCCCAGCGTGCCCAGAGTGCGTTCGCGGCGCACGCCGGTGGCCAGGATCACGGCGTCCAGGCCCGTCAGGCGCGCCGAGGCGGCCGCATCGTCGCCACCGACACGGCTGCGGAAGCCCAGCGAGGCGTACGGATGGACGCGGGCGCCGGCCGCCTGGCCGCCGCGCAGCTCCACCTGGCCGTCGACGAACCAGGTGGTCGTCGTCTCGCTGGCGAGGGTCAGCCCCAGGCCGCCGCCGCCGCGCTCGACCAGGTCGCCGCGCTTTGTCGCCACATAGCTGGCCCCCAGGCTCGGACGAACGGCCCAGTCGTCGCCGACCGCCACCGGATAGCTGAGGTTCACGTCGGCGAACCAGCTCTTGAGCTTGTAGTCGCCGCTGGCCTGGCCGCCGGGCGCTGCGCGACGGGTGTCGGCGTCGGCGCGGTCGTGGGCCACGCTCGCGCCCAGGGTCAGGCCCCGGTACTCGGCCGAACCCATCACCCCGACCACGAAGCTGTCGAGGTCGGTGCGGGCGTCCAGGACGCCGATGCGCTGGCGGCCGTTCAGATAGCCGACGAAGGCGCCGGCCCAGGCCGACTTCACGCCGTAGCCGACGCCGCTGATCACGCCCGCGCCGTCGATCTTGGCGCCGGCCACGCCCGCGCCGGCGTCGCCGTCGAGGTCGCGGCGACCGGCGATCGCCTGGCCGAAGCCGAACAGGCCGGCCGTCTGCGGCGCGAAGCGCGACTGCTCGCGCGCCGCGTCGATGACCGAAAGGCCGTCCTCGGTCGCCAGCTGGGCGGCCGAGGCGTAGGCCTGCGGCGTCAGGCGGGCCAGGGCCGCGCCGTTGCTGACGCCGGTGGTCGGGTCGACCAGGGCCGGCAGGGCCGACACCAGGCTAGCGCTGGCCTTGTCGGCGATCAGGGCGGTGTTGAGGGTCGTCACCAGGCTCGAAACTTCCTGCGAGAAGCTCGGGTTGGTGGTGAACAGGCCCAGCGCCTGCAGGCGGGTGGCCGACTGGCTGAAGTGGAGGTTCAGCCCCTCGCCGCCCTGGATGGTCGAGAACGCGCCGCTGAGGCCGCCGTCGGCGACGATCAGGTCCAGACGACGGCCAGGCGTCAGGGCGGTCGCCGCCCCGGTCAGCTTCAGGGTCGCGCCCTGGGCGATGGTCACCCGGCCCGAGACCGCCAGCTTGTCGCTGAGGGTCGGCGTCAGTTCGAACAGGCTGGTCGAACCGCTGGCCAGGGTCACGTTGCCGATCACCGTCATCGTGCCCGGCGAGGCGCCCGGGCTCAGCGTGCCGTTGACGACGACGTCGCCGACCACGGTCCCGGCCGAGCCGAAGGTCGCGCCCTGGCCGACGGTGACCGAACCGGCGATGCGCGAGCCGGCCAGGCCGATCAGGCGGCCGCCCGACACCCGGATGGTCTCGAAGCCGTAGTCGCCCGCCAGGCTGACGACGCCCGACTGCATGCCCAGAGCTTCGAAGCCGGTGAAGGCGCCGCTGCCGAAGGCGATCGGGGCTGCGTCCGTGCCGCCCAGGGCCAGTTCGATCCGGTCGTAGCCGGCGCCGCCGTTGGCCGAGCCGCTGAACGACGCGCCCGAGGTCAGGCGCAGCAGGTCGTCGCCCGCGCCCAGGTCCAGGCGGCCCTGGAAGGCGCCGTCGACGGTGACGGTGTTGGCCGCCGCGCCCAGGGTCACGTCGCTGGCCGAGAGGCTCGAGCCGGAGGCGATCGACAGGGTCAGACTGGAGGTGATCAGGCGGTCGAACTTGGCCGCCCCGCCGGTGAAGTTCAGCGCGCCCGTGCCCGTGACCTCCAGGATCTCGAACTGCTGCAGCTGGTCGCCGCGCAGCGACAGGTCGGAAATGAGGTCGATGCTGACCCGGTCGCTGCCCGCGCCGCCCAGCACCGCGCCCGCCAGGGTTCCGCCGGCCGCCAGGTTGAGGACGTCGTCGCCGGCGCCCAGGTCGACCGTGCCGTTCAGGACGCCGCCGGCCAGGATCGACAGGGTCTGGCCGCCGTCGCCGAAGCTCATCACGTCGCCCGCCGCGCCGAGCGAGCCGGCCACCGACAGCGCGCCGCCGTCCAGCCTGATCGTCTCGAAGCCAGAGACCTGGCCCGTGAGGGTGACCGGGCTCGTCGCCGTGAAGCGCAGCAGGTCGACGCCCGCGCCGCCCGACTTCAGCCCGCCGATCACGGTCGCGCCGAGGGTCAGGCTGTCGTCGCCGCCGCCGAGGCTGACGGTGGCGATCTCGCCGTCGAACGACACCGCCTCGGCCTTGTCGCCGCCGGTGACCGAGCCCACGGCGTAGCCGCCGCCGACCATGTCGAGCGACGCGCCGTCGAGGCTGACCTGGCTCCAGCTCTGGTCGAGCGCCAGGGTCAGGCGGCCCGAGCCCTGCACGCCCAGGCGTTCGAAGTTGGTGCGCGCGCCGATGCCGGTGCGGTCGCCGGCCAGTTCGACGATGTAGGTGTCCTCGCCCGCGCCGCCGTCGACGCCGCGGGTCACCGACGAGCCGGCGCCTTCGGTGAAGACGTCGTCGCCCGCGCCCAGCGCCACCGCGCCGGTGATGGTTCCGCGGTTGACGACCGTGTCGGTTCCGCCGCCCAGGCTGATGCTGCCGGCGATGCGGCCGGCGTTGTCGACATGCTCGCTGCCGTCGCCGCCGCTAAACACCGTCACATAGCCCGAGGTCGAGACCGAGGTCCCGGCCTCGACGATCGCCGAGCCGCCTTCCAGGCGGATGGTGTCGGCCGAGAAGATCCCGGCATAGACGATGCCGCCGTCGCCGATCTGGGTGAAGCGCTCGAAGTTCAGGAACTGGGCGCCGGTGATGCGGCCGCCGCCGGTGGAGTCGATCGTCAGGGTGTCGAGGCCCCAGCCGCCGTCGACGACGCCGGTCATCGAGCCGCCCACCCATTGGACGAAGGTGTCGTTGCCGTCGCCCAGGTCGACCCGCCCGGTGATCGAACCGTAGTTCTCCAGACGGTCGTCGCCGTAGCCCAGGCTGATGTTGCCGACGATCTCGCCGTCGTTGCGGACGGTGTCGGCGAAGTAGCCGGTCTGGATCGCCGTGCCGCCGACCGCCTCGATGAGGCCGGTCTCGGTGTTGGTGATCGTGGCCCCGCGCGTATTGCTGTACTGCACGATGGCCGTGCCGGCGGTGCTGCGGATCGTGCCGCTGTTGACGACGCTGGGGGCGTCGGTCGCGGGCGTGTAGTAGTTGGTGTAGTTCAGCGTCACCGCGGCGCCGGCGGTGCTGATCGTGCCGCTGTTTTCCAGGCTGTTGACGTTGTAGACGCCGTACGACAGGCCGCCGTCGGCCGTCTGGACGATCTGGCCGCTGTTGACGACCTTCAGCGCGCCGTTGATCCCGGCGGCGAAGTCGAGGCTGATCACGCCCGAATTGGTCACCAGGGCGCCGCCCGAGATCCCCGAGGACGGCGGGCTGGTGTAGGGCCGGCCCGAGACCTTGATCGCGCCGCGATTGTCGAAGGTGGACTTGTCGAGCAGCTGGATGCCGACCGACGACCAGCCGTTGGGCGAAGCCCGGAACGACAGGTCGCCCCGGCTGATGATCGAGACCTCGCCCGGATCGGTATAGCCGCCGGCATAGGGCGTGGTGACGACGATGCCCATCTGGTCGACGACGTCGAAATCGACGTCCATGTCGACCGACCCCTTGCCCGCCAGGGTCAGGGTCTTGGTGATCGGCGCGTCGGCGGTCAGGGTCAGCGCCGCGCCGTTGCTCAGTTCATAGCCGATGCGCTCGAAGGTGGCGGCGGCCTTGAACTTGGCGGTCGCGTCGGCGCCCACCCGCAGGACGAGGCGGTCGGAACCATCGCCCGCGTCGACCTGGCCGGTGATGTTGCTGAAGACGCCGTCGACATAGTTGCCCACGTCGGTGACCAGCAGGTCGCTGCCGGCGCCGAACCGCAGCGAGCCGTTCAGCTTGCCGCCTTCGTCGACATAGGTGTTGGAGCCGGAAGACCAGCTGTAATACAGGCCGACATCGCCGTTCAGGGTGCCGGCGTTGTAGATCTGACCGTCGGTCAGAATGATCGAGTTCTTGGTCCCGGTGACCACGCCGCCGGCCTTGTTCTCGAAGCGGGTCGAGGACAGGCTGACGCCCACGCCGTCGGCGGCCGTGGCGACGACGCTGCCGCTGTTGGTGAAGGTCCCGCCGCTCATCGAGGCGCCGACGGTCACGCCGGTGATCGCACCGCTGTTGCTGGACTGGCCCGACCCGAACAGGTTGAGGCCGACGCCGCGCGTCGAGACGATCGTGCCGCTGTTGGTCAGCGAGCCGTAGTTGATGGACAGGGCGGTCGCGTCGCCGACGACCCAGCCGCTGTTGGTGAACACGCCGGCGCTGTCCCAGCCGTAGAAGCTGGCCTGGGCGCCGCCGCCGGTCAGGCCGGTGATCGCGCCGGTGTTGGTGAAGCTGCGTAGGTTCTGCAGCATCACGGCCGCGTCGGAGGTCGACGACAGGGCCGAAAGGATCTGGCCGCTGTTCTCGAAGGCCAGCTTGGCGGTGGAGTCCGAAGACCAGGCGTAGGCGAAGGCCGGCCCCCAGGCGCTCACCGCCCCGGTGGTCACGAACCGGCCGGCGCCGCCGATGGTCAGGCCGTCGATGGCGTCGCCGCCGAGCGTGGCGGTCACGTTCGGCGCCAGGATCAGCGCCAGGCGCTGGAAGTTGGTCGGCAGCACCACCTGGCCCGCCAGGTCGTCGACATTGGCGTCGGCGGTGATGTTGAACAGCAGGCGGTTGAGGCCGCTCCCGCCGTTGATGCGCCCCGAGACGCCGGCGAGGGTGTTCCGGGTGAAGTCCCACGTGCCCATCAGGGTGTCGTCGGCCGAGCCGAAGACGATGTTGCCGTTGATGACGCCGCCAGTGTTGTCGAGGACCGACGCGCTCCAGAAGTTGCCCGAGGTCATGTAGATCGAGCCGTTGATCGTGCCGGCGTTGGTGATCGTCCCCCCGTTGGTGATGATCGCATCGCCGCCGGTGGCGGTGATCACGCCTCCCGCCCGGTTGTTCAGCGTGACGTTGTTGGCCGTGCGGATGGCGTTGCCGCCGCCGTCGTTCAGGACCAGGCCGCTGTTGTCGATCGTCACCGATCCGAACGGAATGTAGATCGCGCCGAAGTAGTCGCGGCCGCGCATCACGCCGGTGCTGGTGTTGATGACCTGCGAGGGCAGGACGCCCAGGCTGCTGTTGCCGTAGGGATAGAAGGCGTAGGCCGCGCCGTTTCCGCCGTCGATGAGGCCGGCGTTGGTCAGGACGCCGACCGGTGCGTAGATCGCCGCGACGCTGCCCGGCGTGTAGACGGTGACCGCACCGCCGGAGATGACCCCGCCCTCGCGGTTGTTGACCGACAGGAAGCCGCCGTACTGGATGCTCGGGGTGTAGAGGCCGTACACCCGGCCGGCCACCACGCCGCTGTTGTCGAGGGTGGCTGCGGCCAGCCGGTAGCCGAAGGCGTTGTACTGCGTGCCGTCGGCCGAGATCGCGGCCCAGCCCTCGATGCGGCCGGCCTGGCCGACCGTGACGTCCAGGCGGGTGCTCGGATAGCTGTAGTTGCCGACCTGCGCCTGCACCGTCACGGCAGCGGAACGATCGTCGGCGTCACCACGAATGGTCCCGTCCACGCGCAGCGTCGCCGTGGTGGCCGCCGCGCCGGTCGGCGTCGTGACGAACAGGGTGCTGGTGTCGAGCCCGGCGTCACTCTGGAGCAGCGCTCCGGAGGCGACGACGACCGAGCCGCTGGTCGACACAGTGACCTGGCCGAGCGTCGTGCCCGTGCAGGTGGTCGTCGCCGAGGCGGTGACGGGAAGCGGCGTGCAGTCGGCCAGGGCCGTGCCCGCAGCGGCCGCCGCCAGAACCGTCAGGCTGCAGCCCAGGAACCGCCGCCGCAGAGCCGACGACCGCGAAAAACTCAACCCCGACATAACCTGCCCCCAGACACATTTACTGAAGGTCGTGTACCGTTACGGTAGAGCTACGTCGAGTGACCGGACGGTCGATTTTCGGCCTGCGGCGAAATCACCGCCTCAGTGCATCGGCCGCGCCAGCATCCACACCGCCATGGCCACCATCATCACGTTCTCGGTCAGCGAGATGAAGCCCAGCGGCACGTTGCTGTCGCCGCCCACGCAGGCGCATTTCAGGTCGCGCTTGTCGATGTAGACGGCCTTGAACACCGACACCGCGCCGATCCCGCCGATCACCAGGGCCAGCGGCGCGGAGAACCATGTCAGCGCGCCCGCCGTCATCAGCACGCCCGCCAGGCCCTCGGCGAACGGATAGACGTAGCCGTAGGGAACCCAGCGCTTGGCCAAGAGGTCGTAACCCAGGAACATGCTGGAGAAGCTCTCGACGTCGCGCAGCTTCTGGATGGCCAGCACCACCATGGAAAAGCTGATGAACCACTCGACCGCCCGCGCCGTGAAGGGCGTTCCGTCCACGGCGTAGGTCGCCGCCAGGGCCATCAGGGCGGTCATGGCGAAGAGGGCGATCACCGGCGTGTAGGTCTTGGCCTTGGGATCGCGGGGCTTCTTGCCGAACCAGCGGCGCAGGTCGTCGAACCCGCCGATCCGCTCGCCGCCGACAAAGACCTGCGGCGTCGTCTTCACGCCGTGCTCGGCCTTGAAGGCGTCGGTCGCCTCGCGGGTGGTCAGGTGATGGTCCTCGACCTCGTAGCCCCGGGACCGCAGCAGATGCCTGGCCTTCAGGCCGTACGGACAGACGTGCTTGTCCATCACCATGCGGTAGAGGACGGCCTTCTTGGGGGCGGTGGAAGCGACGGTCGTCACGGCGGTCTCCTTGTACGCGAGCGGGACCGGGCTCATATGGGTTCCGTACCATGGTACGGAGTCAAGCGATGACGACGACGAAAGCCGCCACCACGATCGCGGGCCTGGCCAGGGCCGGCGGCGTGGGCGTGGAGACGGTCCGCTACTACCAGCGCCGCGGCCTTCTGGAGACGCCGCAGCGCGGCGAGGGCCTTGGCCTGTCCGGCGGCGTGCGGCGCTATGGCGACGAGGCGGTTCGGCGCCTGCGCTTCATCCGCTCCGCCCAGGCCGCCGGCTTCACCCTGGAGCAGATCAGCGAACTCCTGGCGCTGGACGCCGGCGAAGACCGGGTGCGGGCGCGCGAACTGGCCCGCGAGCGCATCACCGATCTCGACCGCAAGATCGAAGAGCTGCAGGCCGCCCGCGCGGGCCTGTCACGCCTGCTCCACACCTGCAGCGCCGATGATCGTGGACCCTGTCCGATCATCGCCGCGTTCGAGACCTGAGCCCTGCTCCGGATTCTAGCGCTCTAAAACTCCGCTCAATCCCCGCGAAGGCGGGGACCCAAGCTGACTTTCAGCCGCCGGCGCTTTCCATGTTCGTCCCGCCGGCTCGGCTTGGATCCCCGCCTTCGCGGGGAACTCGGACCAAAGGACGATGTTTCCGATCATGAGAAAGCCGCGGCGCCGATTGCCTAGCCCCTGCGCAACGCCATATCCCTTGCTGTCATGAACGCGCCCTTCAAGCCCGACGCCCTCCCCGAGTGGAACCTCGCCGACCTCTATGCCGGCCGCGAGGACCCGAAGATCGAAACCGACCTGGCCGCCGCCAAGGCCGCCAACGACGAGCTGGCCTCGCTGGAAGGCATGTTCCTCGAGGCCCGCGGCGAGCCCGAACGCCTGGGCAAGCTGCTCGATCGCGGCGTCCGGCTCTACGAGGAGGCCGTCAACGGCCTGTGGGGCGTGGGCGCCTATGCGGGCCTGGCCGCCTCGACCGCCCGCGACGACCCGGCCTGGGCCAAGTTCGAGGCGGATCTTCGCGCCCGCTCCTCGCAGATCGCCGCCGACAGCCTGTTCTTTTCGCTGGAGCTGAACCAGCTGGAGGACGCCGAGCTGAACGCGGCGCTGGACGCGCACGAGCCGGCCCGCCGCTGGACGCCGTGGCTGCGCCGCCTGCGCCTGTCGCGCCCGCACGAGCTGTCGGCCGAACTGGAGCGCTACATCGTCGACCGCGGCCCGGCCGTGGCCAACTGGGTGCGGCTCTATGACGAGACCCTGGCCAAGCTGTCGGCCAAGGTCGGCAAGGAACAGCTGACCCTGCCCGAGGCGCTGAACCGCCTGTCGGATCCCGACGTGCGCCGCCGCAAGGCCGCCGCCGACGGCCTGGCCCAGGCGCTGGCCGAGCGCGCCTCGACGCAAGGCCTGGTGATGAACACCCTGGCCTTCGAGAAGCAGGTCGAGGACCGCTGGCGGCGCTATGACGACCCGGCCCACTCGCGCCATCTGGCCAACGAGGTCGACGCCGACGCCGTCGACGCCCTGGAACAGGCCGTGGTCGAGGCCTATCCGCGGCTGTCGCACCGCTATTATGCGCTCAAGGCCAAGACCATGGGCCGCAAGACCCTGGACTACTGGGACCGCAACGCCCCGCTCGACGCGGCCCAGCCGCGCACCTATCCCTGGGCCGAGGCCAAGGACGTGGTGCTGGAGAGCTTCCAGGCCCTGGCCCCGAAGTTCGCCGACACGGCGCAGACCTTCTTCGCCCAGCCCTGGATCGACGCACGCCCCCGCGCCGGCAAGCAGTCGGGCGCCTATTCGCACCCGGTCACCGCCGACCGCCATCCGTACGTCTTCATGAACTACATGGGCGAGCGGCGCGACGTGCTGACCCTGGCCCACGAGCTGGGCCACGCCGTGCACCAGACCCTGTGCGCGCCGCTGGGCACCCTGCTGGCCGACACGCCGCTGACCCTGGCCGAGACCGCCTCGATCTTCGGCGAGGGCCTGGTGTTCGACCGCCTGCTGGCCGAGGCGACGCCCGCCGACCGCAAGGGGCTTCTTGCAGGGAAAATCGAGGACGGGCTGAACACGGTCGTTCGCCAGATCGCCTTCCACCGCTTCGAGCGCAGGTTCCACGCCGCCCGCCAGGACGGCGAACTGTCGCCCGACCAGATCGGCGCGCTGTGGATGGAGGTGATGGCCGAGAGCCTGGGCCCGGCCGTCGTGCTCAACGAGGGCTACGAGCACTACTGGGCCTATGTCAGCCACTTCGTGCACGCGCCGTTCTACGTCTACGCCTACGCGTTCGGCGACCTTCTGGTGCGCGGCCTGATGGAAAAGCGCCGCGAGGACCCGCAGGGCTTCGCGCCCCTCTACGAGGACCTGCTGGCCGCCGGCGGCACCCGCACCTATGTCGAGGCGCTGAAGCCCTTCGGCCTGAACCCGCGCGACAAGGCCTTCTGGGCGGCCGGCTGCAGGCAGCTGGAACGGCTGGTGGACGAGTTCGAGGCGCTGGTGTGAGACGCTTCGCCCTGAAGGAACCTCCCCCTGTGGGGGAGGCGGCCGAAGGCCGGTGGGGGGCCGTTTTCAGCTTTCCCGGCGGCGGAAGGCTAGCAGTCACTCCCCCCACCGATCGCTACGCGATCGCCTCCCCCATGGGGGGAGGTTCCTGATGACGTCCGACCCAGAACGCGACCGCCTCTCCGGCCGTCTGGCCCGCTTCGCCAAGGTGGGCGCGGGCCTGTCGGGCGCGGCCGTCAGCTACGGCGCCAACCGGGTCTTCGCCGGCGACGACGCGGCCGCCCGCAACGCCAAGGCCCTGAAGGCGGCGCTGGGAAACCTCAAGGGACCGCTGATGAAGGCGGCCCAGATGTTCGCCACCGTGCCCGACCTCCTGCCGCCCGAGTTCGCCAAGGAGCTTTCCGAGCTGCAGACCAACGCGCCGGCCATGGGCTGGCCGTTCGTGCGCCGGCGGATGGCGGCCGAGCTGGGCGCCGACTGGGCCAGCAAGTTCGCAAGCTTCGAGCACGAAGCCGCCGCGGCCGCCTCGCTGGGCCAGGTGCACCGCGCCATCGCGCCCGACGGCCGCAGGCTGGCGGTGAAGCTGCAGTACCCCGACATGCAGAGCGCCGTCGAAAGCGACCTTGGCCAGCTGCGCGCCCTGATCGGCCTGTTCAAGAAGATGGACGGCTCGATCGATCCCACGCAGATGATCGAGGAGATCGGCGACCGCCTGCGCGAGGAGCTCGACTACGATCGCGAGGCCAAGATGATGGCCGTCTACGGCGGCTTCTTCGCCGGCCGCGACGACATCAGGACGCCGCAACCCGTTCCCGAGCTTTCCACCCGGCGCCTGCTCAGCATGACCTGGCTCGACGGCCAGGGCCTGATGGCCTTCAAGACCGCGCCGCAGGAGACCCGCGATCGCATCGCCGCCTTGCTGTTCGAGGCCTGGTGGGGTCCGATGACCCACATCGGGGTGATCCACGGCGACCCGCACCTGGGCAACTACACCTTCGGCGGAGAGGGCGCGGCGCACCTGAACCTGCTCGACTTCGGCTGCATCCGGGTGTTCCCGCCGCATTTCGTGGGCGGCGTGGTGCGGCTCTACCGCGCCCTGTCGGAAGACGACCGCGCCGGTCAGGTCGAGGCCTATCGCAGCTGGGGCTTTTCCAACCTGACCGACGAGCTGGTCGACGTGCTGAACGTCTGGGCGCGGTTCATCTACGGCCCGCTGCTCGACGACCGCGTGCGCACCGTGGCCGACGACACCCCGCCCGGCGAGTACGGCCGCCGCGAGGCCTTCAAGGTGCGCCAGGCGCTCAAATCGGTCGGCGGCATCGTCATCCCGCGCGAGTTCGTGTTCATGGACCGCGCCGCCATCGGCCTGGGCGCGGCCTTCCTGCACCTGGGCGCCCGCCACAACTGGCGCGCCCTGTTCGAGGCCTCGCTGGAAGGCTTCTCCGAAGAGGCGCTGGCGGAGCGGCAGGCCAGGGTGCTGGGCGCGGCTGGGATCGCATAATGCTCCTCCCCCGCATGCGGGGGAGGGGGACCACGAAGTGGTGGAGGGGGCGAGACGGGGCGCTGTGCCGGCCGTCGCCCCCTCCGTCACGGCGCTGATAGCGCCGCGCCACCTCCCCCGCTATGCGGGGGAGGAGTAGGAGTTCGCATGACCACCCGCACCATCGCCCGCCTGCACGGCGCCTATCGCGACGACATCGGCGACCTGACCACCCGCCGCCCCCTGCCCGGCCCGGCGATCGGCCAGCTGGACCCATTCCTGTTCCTCAATCACCACGGCCCGCAGACCTATCGCCCCGGCAATCGCGGCCTGCCGTTCGGGCCGCACCCGCATCGCGGCTTTGAGACCGTGACCTTCATCCTCGAGGGCCAGCTGTCGCACCTGGACAGCGGCGGGCACGAGAGCGTCATCGACGCGGGCGGCGTGCAGTGGATGACGGCCGGCAGCGGCCTGGTGCACGCCGAACTCTCGCCCGAGGCCTTCAAGAAGAGCGGCGGGCCGCTGGAGATCCTGCAGCTGTGGGTCAACCTGCCCAGCCGGCTGAAGATGACCGCGCCGCGCTATGTCGGCCTGCAGGCGCCCGACATTCCCAAGATCGAAAAGGACGGCGCGACCATCGAGCTGATCTCGGGCGAGGTCGATGGCGTGACGGGTCCGATCGCGTCGCTGACCGGCGTGGCCATGAGCGTCGTGCGGCTGGACGCCGGGTCTGCGCTGTCGCTGCCGATCCCGGCCGGACGGGCGGTGTTCCTCTATGTGGTGCGCGGGTCAATCACGATCGGCGAGCGGACGGCCGGCGCCTTCAACCTGGTGGAACTGACCGACGGCGAGGGGCTGGACCTGGCGTCGGCCGACGGCGCGGTGCTGCTCCTGGGCCACGCCGACCCGATCCGCGAACCGGTCGTCTCGCACGGGCCGTTCGTGATGACGACCCGGGAAGAGATCGTCCAGGCGATCCACGACTATCAGGCGGGCAAGTTCGGCGAGGTCAGGGCTTAGCCAGCCGCTCCGCCTTTCCCCTTGCGTTGTCATCCCGGCCGTAGCGAAGCGGAGCGCCGGGATCTCCCACGGCTGCCGAACCTGCCGATGTGGGAGATCCCGGCTCTACGGATCGCTGACGCGCTCCTAAGGCCGGGATGACAAGCTTGTTTGAGTTTCGGGGCGGAGCCAACGCCCACAGCCGTACTCAAAGGAAACTTGCCCCCTCATTCAAACGGCCGTTAGACTTCACCCATGTCCGATGACCTGACCGAGGCCCAGAGCGCCGCCATCCCGCCCGGCTATGCCCAGCTGAACTGGACGCGGGGCTTTGGCCGACAGATCGGGCCGCTGTACGAGCGCGCCGACGGGCCCGGCGAAGCCACGCTGGGCTTCCGGGTCGAGGAGCACCACACCAACGGCCTGGGCAATTGCCACGGCGGCATGCTGATGAGCTTCGCCGACATGGCCTGGGGCCGGATCATCTCGCTGCAGAAGTCGTACAGCTGGGTCACGGTGCGGCTGATGACCGACTTCCTGTCGGGCGCGCAGCTGGGCGAGTTCGTCGAGGGCCGGGGCGAACTGCTGGCCGAGGAGGACGGGATCTTCACCGTGCGCGGCCGCATCTGGACCGGCGAGCGCACCCTGATGACCGGCACCGGGATCTTCAAGGCGCTGTCGCCCCGCAAGCCGCGCCCCGGCGAGATCGCCTTCCGCGAGGAGGCCTGAGCATGGCCGACGACCACAGCCCGCCCGCCTCGCTGCTGGCCCCGTTCAACGGCGCGCCGCCGCCCGCCCCCGCCTGGTTCGAAGCGGCGATCGCCATCGCGCCCGAGCGCGCGACCATCGCCGTCGAGGGCGTCGACATCGAGCTCCTGACCTGGGGCGAGGTCGGCAAGCCTGGCCTGCTGTTCCTGCACGGCAACGGCGCCCACGCCGACTGGTGGAGCTTTATCGCGCCGTCCTTCGCCAAGGACTGGCGGGTGGCGGCCATCTCCTGGGCCGGCATGGGCTCCAGCGGCTGGCGGGAGGCCTACAGCGCCGACACCTTCGCGGCCGAGGCCTTCGCCGCCGTCGAGGCTGCAGAGCTGGAAGCCGGCGGGGTCAAGCCGATCTTCGTCGGCCACTCGTTCGGCGGCTTTCCCACCCTGTTCTGCGCCGCCCGCTACCCTGAGCGTCTGCGCGGGGCGATCATGGTCGACACCTCGATCCAGCCGCCGGAGAAGCGCTGGAAGGGTCCGCCGCCGCGCTCGGGCTTCGGAACCAAGGTCTATCCGACCCTGGAGGAGGCCCTGACGCGCTTTCGCCTGGCGCCGCCGCAGCCGTGCGAGAACCTCTACATCGCCGACTACATCGCCCGCCGCTCGCTGAAGCAGGTCGAGGGCGGCTGGACCTGGAAGTTCGACCCGGCCATCTGGCAGCGGTTCTCGATGCCCGATCTTGGCCTGCTGCTCAGCCAGATCGCCTGCCCTGCCGCGCTGATGTGGGGCGAGCGGTCCGGGCTTATGCACGCCGAGACCTTGGACTATATGATCGCGCACATGCCCAAGGACGTGCTGCGCTTGCCCATCCCCGACGCCGACCACCACGTGATGCTCGACCAGCCCCTGGCCTTCGTGGCCGGGCTCCGCGAACTGCTGGCCTCCTGGGCCTGACCGTGGGCGGCAAATCCAACGGGCCGGTGCTGGTCTACACGCCCGATCGCGGCATCGGCGACCTGATGTGGCACCTGCCGACGATCCGGGCGATCGCCGCGACCACGCCCGAGGGCCAGGTCGTCCTGGCCGCCCGCCCGGCCAGCCGTGCGTCCGAGGTGCTGGCCGTCGAGCCGACGGTGAGCAAGGTCGTCCACGCCCCGAACTACAAGGACAGGCTCAAGGGCGTGCGCGAGGTGCTCGACTTCCTGCGGATCTGCCGCACCGAGAAGCCGCGCGCGGTGTGGATCCTCGAGAAGATCGACCGCCCCGCCATCGCCGCGGCCCTGGCCGGCGTGCCCGAGCGGCGGGGTTTCGGCCTCGGTCACGGCCAGGAGGTCTGGCTGAACACCGGCCCCTACCTCCCCAAGTCCATGCGGCCGGCCCACCGGATCGACAAGCTGGAGGCCTTCGAGAAGGCCCACGGCCTGGTGGTGACCAGCCGTGAGCCGGCCCTGAAGCTGGATCCCAAGGCCCTGGCCGCCGTCGCCGCCCGCTACGCCGACCGCCCCGGCCCGTGGCTGACCTTGGGGATCGGGGCCAGCGAGCCTCCCCGCACCTGGCCGGCCGAACGCTTCGCCCAAGCCGCCGCCGCGCTGTCGGATCTCTTCGGCACGGTGTTCTGGATCGGCGGCCCGCACGAGGCCGAACGGGCGCGAGCCGCGATCGGCGACCTGCCGGGCAATGTCGTGGCCTGCGACCTGACGCTGGACCAGTCGGCGGCGCTGATCGCGCTGTCGGCCGGGTTCCTGGGCAACGACTCGGGCCCGCTGAACGTCGCCGCCGCCGTCGGCACGCCCGCGGTCGGGCTGATGGGCACCAGCCCCGTGCCGGCCTATTCGCGCTGGCTGTCGATCCTGGACGGCGGCGCCGGCCGCATCACCGACATCTCGGTCGACCAGGCGACAGCCGCCGTGCGCGCCCGCTTTACCGCCGAGGCCTGGGACAATCGGTCCGTCGTGGACGCTTGAGCCCCGGGCCACGCCGTTGTATCGGCGATACGCCAATAAATTTTCCACAGGGACGAAACCACATGGCCGGCGACTACCACCGCGGTGAAATGGACATCCACGAGCAGGTCGCGACCTACGACGCGTTCGGCAAGATGACCAAGTGGGGCTCGCTCGCCGTCGCCGTGCTCGTCACCTTCTTCACCCTGCTGTTCTGCACCCCGGCCGGCTTCGTCGGCGCGGCGATCACCGCCGTGGTGATGACCGCCCTGGGCATTGTGTTCCTTCGGGAAAAGGCCACCCCGGGCCACTGACACCGGTAGACATCGGCAAGATTTTGCGCCCAATGCGAGGGAATCCCTCGACAAGGGGCAAGAACCTCCCCTAAAGAGCAGCCCAAGCTGCTGGAGCGACGTTCGACGAAAGTGTTAGCTTTTCGTCGAACGTCGTTTCAACTTTAGGATCCCGAGTCCGCGGGAAACGCGCGGGCTCGGAAGAGCGAACAACGCTCACGGGGGAGGTATGCCGATGGCCGTCATCGCCGTCACGAAAGAGACCCGCGCCAACGAAACGCGGGTCGCCGCGACGCCCGAGACCGTCAAGAAACTGATCGCCGCTGGCTTTTCGGTGACGGTCGAGGCCGGCGCGGGAGCCGCCGCCTCCTACCTCGACGCCGACTACGAGGCGGCCGGGGCCAAGCTCGCCAAGACCGCCAAGGACGCCATCAAGGACGCCGACGTCCTGTTCAAGGTGCGCGCGCCCGAAGCCGCCGAGATCGCGGCCCTGAAGAGCGGGGCGATCGTCGCCGCCGCCCTCAATCCCTACCAGGACAAGGATACGCTGAACGCGCTGGCCAAGGCCGGCGCCAGCGCCATCGCCATGGAGTTCATCCCGCGCATCACGCGGGCCCAGGTGATGGACATGCTGTCCAGCCAGGCCAACCTCGCCGGCTATCGCGCCGTGATCGAAGGGGCCGAGGCCTAC
>PJUK01000347.1_pt1 | contig 17644 bp, 15 predicted proteins | sample 1512211 | NCBI WGS metagenome assembly PJUK01 (sample SAMN08177668, study PRJNA422409) | Feces metagenome, whole genome shotgun sequencing project.
GTACATCACGCCCAGGATGCCGCCGACGGCGCAGATGCCGAAGGTGGCCAGGAACGGGATGTTCGACCACCAGCCGATCATCAGCAGGCCCGGCAGCACGAAGATCACCGACGACAGCGTGCCCGCGGCCGAGGCGATCGTCTGGACGATGTTGTTTTCCTGGATCGTGGAGGTCTGGAAGAAGCGCAGCAGCGCCATCGAGATCACCGCGGCCGGGATCGAGGTGGCGAAGGTCAGGCCGACCTTCAGCCCCAGATAGACCTGGGCGGCCGTGAAGACGACGGTGATGAGTATGCCCAGGATCACGCCGCGGAGCGTGAACTCCGAGCGCGGGGCGGCGGTGATATCGGACATGCGGGTTCCGCAAACAGTTAAGGCGGCCGGACCTTGCCGTCCGACCGCCCCATACTCAAGCCCGGAAGGGCATGAACTGTTATGAAATTACAGAATGAGGGTCACAGAACGCCCAGCATCTCGGCCACCAGCGGATGGCGGACGATGTCCTGGTCGGCCAGGCGGACCACGGCGATGTTCGACATCTGCTCGAAGCGATCGGCCACGTCGCCCAGGCCCGAGATGCCCGGCAGCAGGTCCGACTGGTTCGGGTCGCCCGTGACCACCATGGTCGAATGCCAGCCCAGGCGCGTCAGCAGCATCTTCAGCTGCATGTAGGTGCAGTTCTGGGCCTCGTCGATCACCACGAAGGCGTTGTTCAGCGTGCGGCCGCGCATGAAGCCGACCGGCGCGATCTCGATCGCCCCCTCGGCCATCAAGGCCCGCATGCGCTTGACCGACAGGCGGTCGGTCAGGGCGTCGTAGAGCGGCCGCAGGTAGGGGGCCAGCTTGTCTTCCATGTCGCCCGGCAGGTAGCCGATCGACTCCCCGGCCTCGACGGCGGGGCGCGACAGGACGATGCGGTTGACCCGGCCGGCCTCCAGCGCCTCGACGGCCTTGGCGATGGCCAGGTAGGTCTTGCCGGTGCCGGCCGGACCCAGCGCCATGACCAGGTTCTTGCTGTCCATCGCTTCCAGCAGTTGCGCCTGGCCTGGCGATTTCGGTTTTATCGTCTTGATGTAGCTCTGATCCCGGGGCGCGTTGTCCGCTTCACCCAGCGGCGACCAGCCGCCGCGATGCTCCACCGGCAGGCGACGCACCTTGGCGTCGTCGTCGTAGCGGCCGTCAGCGCCTTCGCGCACCATCCGCTTCAGGGCTCGCTTGGTCATCAAAGCCTCCATTCAGGCATGAAAAAAGGACGAGGCCGTAAGGCGTCGTCCTTGGGTCGATGAGAGGAGCAGAAGACGGAGCCGCAGGCGCGGCCAGGCGGCTCGGTGGAGCCCCAGGAAGGCGGTGCTGTACGCCGGAACGCCGAACGCAAGACCTGTTTCTCCGTCGTCAGGAGGCCGCGGACGGTATGGACCGCGGCGGATACGGTAGGAAAGTCCCCCGATGGAAGGATGTTCCACCCCGAATCACCGGATCTACAATAGGGGCTTTTATGGTTTATGAGCGATTAAAGGTCGCAGCCTTGGAAGAACACGGGGTGTACGGATGACTGTCTATTCGTTGGGCGATATCGCGCCGAACCTTCCGTCGGAAGACGAGTACTGGATCGCGCCGACCGCCAGCGTGATGGGCAATGTCGTGCTCGAACAGAACGCCAGCGTCTGGTGGGGCGCGGTGGTGCGCGGCGACAATGATCCGATCACCATCGGCCGGGGCAGCAACATCCAGGACGGCTCGGTGCTGCACACCGACGCCGGAATCCCGCTGACCATCGGCGCGAACGTCACGGTCGGTCACATTGTGATGCTGCACGGCTGCACGATCGGCGACGGCTCGCTGATCGGCATCGGCTCGATCATCCTCAACGGGGCCAAGATCGGGAAGAACTGCCTGATCGGCGCCGGCGCCCTGATCACCGAGGGCAAGGAGATCCCCGACAACTCGATGGTGGTCGGCGCGCCGGGCAAGATCATCCGCGAGGTCAGCGAGCACCAGGCGATGATCCTGCAGGCCTCGGCCCTGCACTATGTCGAGAACTGGAAGCGCTATCGCGCCGGCCTCAAGGCGATCTGAGCGAAAAGCGCAGGAGCGCCGCCCGGAGGGGGGGATGGGCGGCGCTCCTGTCAGACCCGCGCAAAGGGGCTGGATGCGCGGGGCCTTCTCACGGCGGCGGCGGGACTGTCGCCGGCGTGGAAGTCGGACGGGCCGGTAGGGCGCTCTCCACGAAGCCGCCGGCCGATCTGATGACCGTCATGATGTCGGTCGCCCCTTCCGATCGGATTAAGGTTGAGTTCGCGCAAAATCCGTAACGGCGTTCTTCGTGGCGTTTCATGCCCTCTTGCCGCCGTCCCGGGACCGGGTCACTGTGCTGTCTAAACAACGATAACATTGTGGGAGGGACGCCATGTCGGGCACGCGCTACGACTACGTCATCATCGGCGCCGGCTCGGCGGGTTGCGTGCTGGCCGCGCGGCTGACCGAGGATCCGGCCGTGAAGGTGCTGCTGCTGGAGGCCGGCGGCAAGAACGGCTCGGTGCTGGTGCGCATGCCCGCCGGCGTGGGCGAGCTGATCAAGGCCAAGGGCGAGTGCAACTGGGGCTTCTGGACCGAGGCCGAGCCGCATCTCGACGGCCGCAAGCTGTGGTGGCCGCGCGGGCGGGGCCTGGGCGGATCCTCGGCGATCAACGGCATGATCTACATCCGCGGCCATGCGCGCGACTACGACCAGTGGCGGCAGATGGGCCTGTCCGGCTGGTCCTACGCCGAGGTGCTGCCCTACTTCAAACGCTCGGAGACCTTCCACGGCGGGGGCTGCGCCTATCACGGCGACAGCGGGCCGCTGCACGTTTCGGCCGGCGAGTCCGACAGCCCGTTCTACAAGGCGCTGATCGAGGCGGGCCGCCAGGCGGGCCACCCGGTGACCAAGGATTTCAACGGCTTCCAGCAGGAGGGCTTCGGCCCCTACGACCTGACCATCCGCGACGGCAAGCGCTGGAGCGCGGCCGCCGCCTATCTGGCCCAGGCCCTGTCGCGACCCAACCTGACCTGCCTGACCGAGGCGCGCACCACCCGCATCGTGGTCGAGAACGGCAAGGCCGTGGGCGTCGAATATGTCGCAGGCAAGGGCGGCCAGACGGCGCTCGCCTACGCCGACGCCGAGGTGCTGCTGAGCGCCGGCGCGGTGCAATCTCCGCAAATCCTGCAACTTTCGGGGATCGGCGATCCTGACGCCCTGAAGGCGGCCGGCGTGACGCCCGTCCACGAGGCTCGCGGCGTGGGCCAGAACCTGCAGGACCACCTGGACGTCTGCCTGTCGTGGACGACCAAGGGGCTGAAGACGGCCTACTCGGCCAACAAGGGCCTGAACAAGCTGGGCGTCGGCCTGTCCTACCTGCTGATGGGCAAGGGGATGGGGCGGCAGAACTTCCTGGAGTCGGGCGCCTTCCTGCGCTCGCGGCCCGATCTCGACCGGCCCGACCTGCAGATCCACGCCGTGCTGGCGATCATGCAGGACCACGGCAAGGTGGTGGTCGAGAAGGACGGCTTCACCCTGCACGTCTGTCAGCTGCGTCCGGAAAGCCGGGGCTCGGTGGGGCTGCAGTCTTCGGATCCGTTCGCCGACCCGAAGATCCTGGCCAACTATCTGGCGACCGAGGAAGACCGCCGGGCCATGCGCGAGGGCGTGCGGATCGGCCGCGACGTGGCCGCCCAGGCCGCGCTGGATCCCTACCGCGACAGCGAGTACGCGCCGGGGGCGGCGGTGAGGAGCGACCAGGAGATCGACGCCTGGATCCGCGCCAAGGCCGAGACGATCTACCACCCGGTCGGCACCTGCCGCATGGGCGCGGCGGGCGATCCGCTGGCGGTGGTCGACGACCAGCTGCGCGTGCAGGGGATCGACGGCCTGCGGGTGATCGACGCCTCGGTGATGCCCACCCTGATCGGCGGCAACACCAACGCCCCGACGATCATGATCGCCGAGCGCGCCGCCGACCTGCTGCGCGGCAAGGCGGCGCTGGCGCCGCAGGATGTCCCGGTGTTCGACGGGGCGCCGGCCGCGGCGGCCTGAGGGCGCGTTTCGGATAGATTCGCAGTTCACGCCCAATAGGTCTTATTTCGAAGTTTGATTGGGCAGGGGAGGGGAAACCCGCCCACACTTCCGGCCGTCTTGCGAACAAGGACCCGCTCATGAGCCAACGCCCCCTCGGCCGCTCCGGCCTTTCGATCGCCCCGCTGGTGTTCGGCGGCAACGTCTTCGGCTGGACGGCCGACGAAGCGACCTCGTTCCGCCTGATCGACGCCTTCGTCGACGGCGGCTTCGACGCGATCGACACGGCCGACGCCTATTCGGTCTGGGTTCCCGGGCACGAGGGCGGCGAGTCGGAGACCGTCATCGGCCGCTGGCTGGCGGCCGGCGGTCGGCGCGACCGCATCAAGATCCTGACCAAGGTGGCCAAGTCGCCCAAGCGCCCCGGGCTGTCGGCCGCCAACATCATCGCGGCGCTGGAAGACTCGCTGCGCCGGCTGAACACCGACCATGTCGATCTCTACCAGTCGCACGAGGACGATGCGGCCACGCCGCAGGACGAGACGCTGGAGGCCTTCGATCGGCTGGTGAAGGCCGGCAAGGTGCGCGCGATCGGCGCCTCGAACTTTTCGGTCGACCGCCTGGATGCGTCGCTGAAGACCTCGGCCGACAAGGGCCTGGTCCGCTACGAGTCGATCCAGCCGAAATTCAATCTCTACGACCGCGACGAGGTCGAGGGGCCGCTGGCCGACCTCGCGGCGCGCGAGGGGATCGGGATCATCCCGTTCTACGGCCTGGCCGCCGGCTTCCTGACCGGCAAGTACCGCAGCGAGGCCGACCTGGAGGGCAAGGCGCGGGGCCGCACCGTCGCGCGCGACTATCTGAATGAGAAGGGCTTCCGGGTCCTGGCCGCGCTCGACGAGGCGGCCGAGGCCACTGGCGCGACCCAGGCCCAGATCGCCCTGGCCTGGATCGTCGCCCACCCGGCCATCACCGCCCCGATCGCCAGCGCCACCAGCGTCGCCCAGCTGGAGGAACTGCTGGCCGGGGTGCGCCTGACCCTGCCGCCCGAGGTGATCGCGACGCTGGACGCGGCCGGCGGTAGTCGACAGGCGCGGCGTCAGCGACTACACCTTGTTGAGATCAATTCTCAACTGAGGGGCCGCCGATGACCGAGCGCAACGTCAACCAGATCGCCGACTGGAACGGCCGCACCGGCGAGCGCTGGGTGGCCAACCAGGCGCGGCTGGATCGCATGCTCGGGGCCTATGGCGCCGAAGCGATCGCCGCCGCCGCGCCGGGCGCGGGCGAGCAGGTGTTGGATATCGGCTGCGGAGCGGGAGCGGGCAGCCTGGAGATCGCCGCCCAGGTCGGGCCTTCGGGCGCGGTGCTGGGCGTCGACGTCTCCGAGCCGCTGGTCGCCCGGGCGCGCGAGCTGGCGGCGGATGTCGCCAACGCCCGGTTCCAGGTCGCCGACGCCAGCCGCGCCCTGCTGCCGGTCGAGCAGTTCGACCTTCTGTTCTCGCGCTTTGGCGTGATGTTCTTCGACGAGCCGGCGGGGGCCTTCGCCCACATGCGGCGGGCGCTGAAGCCGGGCGGGCGCCTGGTCTTCGTCTGCTGGCGCGGGGCGGCCGAAAACGACTGGGTGCGCCTGCCGATGAAGGCGATCGCGCCGATCGTCGGCGCGCCCGCCCCGTCGCCGCCCGAGGCGCCGGGGCCGTTCTCGTTCGGAGACAAGGCCAGGGTGGAGCGGATCCTGCGCGAGGCCGGCTTCGTCGACATCGCCTTTGCGGCCATCGATCATCCGATCACCTTCGGCGAAGGCGAGACCCGGCAGGCGGCGGTCGAGGATGCGGTGGACCTGGCCTTCCAGGTGGGACCGCTGACCCGGGCCCTGGCCGATCAGCCGGACGCCGTGCGCCAGCAGGCGATCCCGCTCGTGCGCGAGGCCTTCGCGGCCAAGGCCGAGGGCGAGGCGGTGGTGATCGCGGGCGCGGGCTGGGTGGTCACGGCCCGGAACCCGAGCCTCTAGGGGCGCAAGGGTCGGACGGAGGGGCGCTCCCGCCGTGGCGGCGCTCTCCCGAGCGCCCCTCCGTCCTTCCGGCGTCGTCTCCGGCAAGCCGACGCAAAACCTCCCGCCAGAGCACGGGAGGAAACTCGTATGTCGCCGCCTCAGGCGATCAGGCGCCCGTCCAGGCTGGCCAGGCGCAGGCGCGGGGCCTCGGCGTTGGTCGGGGCCAGGGCCTGGATCCGGCGCACGCCCAGCTCGTAGGCCGGCCGGCCCATCAGGCGCTGCATCATGGCGATCGGCTGGTAGAGGCCCAGGAAACGGTCGGCTTCGCCGCTGGATCCGGTCATCGGGGCCAGCAGCACCTCCATGCCGACCGAGGCCACGCCGTGGGCGCGGATGTCGGCGGTGACCACCACCGGCTCGCCCCGCCGGCGCGCGACCTCAAGCGCCGACTTCACCTCCAGCCGGTGCGACAGCGCCCACATCGACAGCTGGTCCTCGCCGCGCAGGTCGCGGGCGTGCAGGTCGGTGACGAAGCCGCCTGCCAGGCGGAAGGGATAGCGGCCGGCGCCGCGCCCGAGAATGAACACCTGGGGCAGCAGGTCGAGGAAATCGCCCGGATCGACGCTGGCGCGCGCGGGCATCCGGCCCTCGCCGGCCCGGCTTCGCCAATAGTCTATCAACCGTTCCGTGCTTGGATGGAACATCGTCGTCCCCTTGCGGGTCCTTTCGCGGTCCAGATCGACCGCATGGGGCTTGCTAGGAGAACCGGGCCAGGAGCCCCGTCGTATCGTCTTGGCACAGAGTCGGGGCGTGACGGGCCGATGGCTTGTTTCTTGCTGGAGAACCGGCTGGAAGACGCACGCTGTGTGAAGGGGAGACGCCATGACGGCGCCGAAACTGACCGTGTCCAAGCTGTGGATCGCCATCGGGGCGGCCGTGGCCGGACTCTTCGTGGGCGGCGTCGCCTACGCCCAATGCAACAGCGGCTGCACGCCGACGCCTCCGACCTGCTGCGCGCCTCCGCCCGCGCCCCCGCGCCCGCCCAAGCCGCCGAGCGGCTGCGATAACGGCTGCGGCGGCGGTGGCGGCCACTGGGGCGGCGGCGGCAAAACCAACGTCAACGTGAACGTCAACGTCAACGCCAATGCGAGCGCCAACGCCTCGGTGCGGGCCGGATCGAACGCCTCGGCCGGCGCGACCGTCTATTACGGCGGCGGCGCCCATGGCGGCTACTATTCGGGGCCCCAGCCCACCGGCTACATCCAGGGCCTGAACGTCACCGGCGGCGAAGCCGCGCGCCGCACGGCCTACGAGGCCACCCGCACCCGCTTCAAGCGCGTGGTCGTCCGCGCTGTCTGCCTGGACGACAAGGACATCCCGCACCCGGCCTCGCAGGTCACCCCCGACCGCGAGATCGACGACCTCTATGACGGCGAGCTCTATCGCTGCATCGCCGGCAGCCGCATGCAGTACGTCGTGGGCGAATATTCCGGCCTGATCGACGCCAGCACCGGCGGCCAGACCTATATCTGCGCCAAGAACGAGGCCCTCTATCACGTGCCCGGCGCGCGTGGGGGTCAGGGCGGCGAAGCCGGCGGGACCCTGGTCTGCCGTCCGCAGCGCCCGGCCCGCGACTGCAACGAGCGCTCGCTGCTGCGCCGCTACGGCGCCGGCGTGAAGATCCTGTCGATCCTGACCACCGAGACCTACACCGCCTATCGCGAAGAGACCGTGCGCGAGTCCAGCTCGAGCATGAGCCTCAGCCTCGACGGCGGCGTCGGCGGCGTCGTCTACTGATCGCCCAGGGCCGCGCTTTCCTAAAGCGAAGGTCCAGAAAAGAAGGCCTCCGTCCGAAAGGACGGAGGCCTTTTTCGTGGCTGGTTCAGTCTCGGGCGGCGGCGTCGCGCTCCGCCTGGAGCTGCGCCTTTAGCTTGGGGTCGAGCGACAGATCCGACTCGATCTCGAGTTCGAAGAGCAGGAAGTCCAGCACGAGGGCCCGGCGCACGTTTCCTTCGTTCGACAGCAGCCAGGGGTTGCGCTTCACGAGCTTCCTCAGCAGCCAGCGCGGCAGCTTGATATCCATCCAGTCCTCCAGCCTCACGCATATCAGTGTGCGGCGGAGCTGCGTCAGATCCGGTCGCCCCGTCCCTTCGCCGTGAGGAGAAGGGACGGGAGGCGGTTACTTGCCTTCCGGCTTGACCTCGAAGGTCCAGCTCTTGTCGTCGGAGAGGAAGGTGCGGGCCGCCTTCTGCACGTCGGCGGCGGTGACGCGCTGCAGGCCGGCGATCACCGAGCGGGTGGCGTCCAGCAGGCGCGGGTCGGTCTGGGCGCCCGACAGCGCGCCCAGCCAGTACTCGTTGGTCTCGCGCGCCTTCTCCAGCTGGTCGATGCGCGGCAGCTTGGCCCGTTCCAGCTCGTCGGCGGTGACCGGCTTGTCGCGCAGGTCGGCGGCGATCTGGCGGACGCTGGCGATCACCTGGTCGATCTTCTCGGGCGGGACCTCGACCGACAGGCCGATATAGCCCCAGCCGGGGAAGGTGGCGTTGTGGGTCGCCGAGACCGAGGGCGAATAGGTCGCGCCCTGCTTTTCGCGCAGCTCGTCGGTCAGCCGCAGCTGCATCACCGAGGCCAGGACCTGGGTGTTGCGCGAGCGCTGCAGGTCGCTGAACAGGTCGTCGGTCTTCCAGGCCATGAACAGCAGGCCCTGGTCGGCGCGGCCCTTGTGGGTGCGCACCACCGGAACCTTGGACGGGGCCGGGAAGGCGATCTGGGCGGCGTCGGCCGGCGCCGGGACGCCGGTGCGGGCGGGCAGGGCGCCGAAGGTCTCGCCCACCGCGGCGATGGCCTTCTCGACCGTGGTGTCGCCGACCACGACCACCTCGATCTGGCCGGTCGCCAGCGGACCGCCCACGGCCGACTTCAACTGGTCGATCGAGCCGTCGGCGATCTCCTTGCGGTCGGGGAAGGCGAAACGCTCGTCGCCGGGGTGCATCAGCGCCGACAGGTCGCGGGTGACCACGCCGCCGCTGGTGCGTTCCAGCTGGTCGTGGACCGTGCCGTAATAGGTCTTCACGCGGTTGAAGGCCTCGGGCCGCCAGCCGGCGTCCGACGCGTAGGCCGCCAGCACCTGCAGCTCGGTGGAGAGGTCCTCGGGGCGGGTGCGGCCCGACAGCACGAAGGCGTCGTCCTCGACGCCCAGGCCGGCGTTCCACACCTTGCCGGTCAGCACCTGCTCCATGTCCTGGGCGGTGATCTGCTTGAGGCCGCCCTCGATCATCGACGAGGCCGACCACAGCGGGCTCTGGCCGGTCTTGGCCAGGTCGAGCAGGCCGTTGCCGATGCGGGCCTTCACCAGGATCTGGTCGTCGCGGAACTTGGTCGGCTTGACCGTCAGGCGCACGCCGTTCTCGAAGCGGACGAAGACGGTGTCGAGGTCGGCGACGTCCTTCTGTTCGACCGCCTTGCCGGTGGAGCCGAACACCGCATAGGGCCAGGTCGTGGTCGCGGGCGCGGCCGGCGGGGTCACCGGGATCTTGCCGGACTCCTGGTAGGCGGCGGTCACCGTGGCCTCGCCGCCGTCGATGGCGGTGGGTGTCGGCAGCACGATCAGCGGGCCCTGGCCGGCGAACAGCGTCTTGACCGCGGCCGAGACGGTGTCGGCTTTGAGGTCCTTGGTGATGGCCTCGAAGGCGGCCAGGTTCTGCGAGGGGCTGGTGACCACCTCGCGGTCGCCCAGCGTGCCGACGATCTGGCCGGCCAGGGCGGGCGTGCGCTGGGTGGCCTCGCCGGCGGCGGCGGCCACGTACGAGGCGCGCATGGCGGCGAGCTCGCGGTCCAGTTCGTCCTGGCGCACGCCGAACTGCATCAGGCGGCGCTGTTCCTGGTCGAGCACCTGCAGGGCCGCTTTCCAGCCGCCCGGCTTCACCTGGGCGAACAGGCCGTTGATCTGGGCGGCGTGGTACTGGTCGTTGCGCAGGGCGCCGGCCGAGATGAACGGCGGTTCGGCGCTGCGGGTCAGGGCGCGCAGGCGGCGGTTCAGCACCGCCATGCCCAGCGACTCCAGCATGTACTCGCGGTCGGAGGCCTTGCTCTCGATGCGCAGGTCGGGCGACTGCACCCAGCCCAGCTGGACGGACTCGCCCGAGCCCGGCTCGACGATGACCTTGGCGGTCAGGCCGCGCTGGGGAATGGCGCCGAGGTCGGGACGCGCGCCCGGTTCGCCCTTGCCCTTCCAGTCGCCGAAGCGGGCCTTGATCTTGGCCTCCATGGCGTCGACGTCGAAGTCGCCGACGGCCACGAACACTGCGTTCTCGGGCCGGTACCAGGCCTCGTAGAAGTCGCGGATGCGCTGGGCCGGGGCGGTGGAGATCACCTCCGTCTGGCCGATCGGCAGGCGCTGGGGCGGGCGCTGGCCTTCCAGGTTGAAGGCGAAGCCCTGCTTGAAGACGCGATAGCCGGGGCTGTCGCGGGTGCGTTCCTCCGACAGCACCACGCCGCGCTCGCGGTCGACGGCGGCCTGGTCGATGGTCAGCTCGCCGGCGGCCTCGCGCAGCAGCATCATGGCGTCGTCGACGGTCGGGTCGTCGGTCTTGGGCAGGTCCAGCGTGTAGACGGTCTCGTCGAAGCTGGTCGAGGCGTTGGTGTCGGCCCCGAAGGCCAGGCCGCGGCGCTCGAGGATCTTGACCATCTCGCCTTCGGGCACGTTTTTCGAGCCATTGAACGCCATGTGCTCAAGGAAGTGGGCCAGGCCCTGCTGGTCGTCGGCCTCCATCAGCGAACCGGCGTCGAACCACAGGCGCAGCGCGCCCTGGCCGGGCGGGGTGGCGTTCTTGCGGATGGCGTAGCGCATGCCGTTCTCCAGCACGCCGAAGCGGATGGCCGGATCGACGGCGACGTCCGAGACCTCCTGCGGCCACTGGCCGGGCTTGAGATCCGAGAACTGCGGGCCGGCGGTCTTGACGGGCGCGGCGGGCGCCTTGGCCGGAACCGGGGTCGCCGTCGACGGCGCGGCGTCGGCCTTCTTGTCCGAACCGGGCAGGACCGAAGACAGGGTGGAGCAGGCGGTGAGCGCCAGGCCGGCGGAAACGACGAGCGCCAGGCGCGAGACAGAGATCATGGAGACCGTTCGATTACCGGAAGTGTCGGGGCGGCAGCTAAGCCTTCGCGCGTGGCGCAAGCAAGGCCGACCGGCGGCGAAGTCGGCGTCCGTCGCTTCAGAATTGCAACATCCGCGCGCCTGGCCTGTGGGAAACTGGGTGGGCCGCCTTGCGCAAGGGCGATCGGCCGCCCACTCCCTATGGGGCCGGAACGCTTCCGGCGACGAGGGAGTGCCGACATGCGTCTTTGGCTTGCGGGCGTCGCCGCCCTGGCTGTTCTGTCCGGCGCGCCGGCCATGGCCCTGGCCCAGGCGGCCCCGGCCGTCGTCCCCCAGGCCCCGGACGCCGCGCTGTCGGCCCGCATCGACGCCGTGCTCGACCGGGCGGTCGCCGACCAGCGGCTGGTGGGCGCGGTGGTGCTGGTCGCCCGCGACGGCAAGCTCGTCTATCACCGGGCCGCGGGCCTGGCCGACCGCGAGGCCAAGGCGCCGATGCGCGAGAACACGGTCTTCCGCCTGGCCTCGGTGACCAAGCCCTTCGTCAGCGCGGCGATCATGCGGCTGGCCGAAGAGGGCAAGCTGTCGCTGGCCGACCCGGTGACCAGGTGGCTGCCCGACTTCAAGCCGGCCCTGGCCGACGGCTCGACCCCGACAATCACGCTGGGCCAGCTGCTCAGTCACACCGCCGGCCTGACCTACGGCCTGTCGGAAAAGGCCGACCATCCGTACCACCAGCTGGGCGTCTCCGACGGGCTCGACATCTCGGGCCTGACGCTGGACGAGGACGTGGCCCGTATCGGCAAGGGGCCGCTGGCCTTCGCGCCGGGCTCGGCCTGGCGCTATTCGCTGGCCATCGACGTGCTGGGCCTGGTGGCGCAAAAGGCCGACGGCCGGCCGCTGCCGCAGGTGGTGGCGCGCACCGTCACCGAGCCGCTGGGCCTGAAGGACGCCGGCTTCCAGGCGACCGACCCGGCCCGCCTGGCCACGCCCTACGCCAACGCCGCGCCTGCGCCGACCCGCATCACCGACAACCAGGACGTCTCGCTGGGCGCGACCGCCGTGCGCATGGCGCCCAGCCGCGCCGTCGACCCGACCGCCTTCCCCTCGGGCGGCGCGGGCATGGTCGGCACGGCCGGCGACGTGCTGGCCCTGCTGGAGGCGGTGCGCACCGGCGGCGGCCCGATCCTCTCGGCCGCCAGCGTCCAGGCGATGACCACCGACCAGGCCGGGATCAAGGCCGCGACGCAAGGTCCCGGCTGGGGCTTCGGCTACGGCTGGGCCGTGCTCGACGATCCGGCGATCGCCAAGACCCCGCAAGGCGCCGGCACCCTGGCCTGGGGCGGGGTCTACGGCCACAACTGGTTCGTCGATCCGCAGGCCAGGCTGACCGTGGTGCTGCTGACCAACACCGCCTTCGAAGGCATGAACGGCCAGGTGACGCGCGAACTGCGGGACGCGGTCTACGGGCGATAGACGGCGCCAAGATGCTCCCCCTGAAGGGAGAGGATCCTGGCTGGCGCCTTGCGTCCTTCGAGGCCCGCTGCGCGGGCGCCTCAGGATGAGGAAGTCAGTGTGCCGAGGAGAGCCGTGCAACCAGGGTCCTCATCCTGAGGTGCGAGCCGAAGGCGAGCCTCGAAGGACGCACGGCCTCGTAGCCTCTCGTGGAAACCACGGAAGTTGATGGAGAGGACGCGGGGCGTCCGGGCCTCGCCCGGATGTGTTTGTTTCAAGTACCGTTTCGACGAAGCTTAAACGCCCCGCGCGATCGTTATTCCTCAGGCCGGGACGCGCAGGCCTCTTCCGCCTTTTGCCCCTTCCCCATGCAGTGCGCCCCGTTTCTTGGCGGCCAGGCGTGCATGGCGGCGCGGACCCTTGGACGGGCGGAGGTTCATGACAGGCGAACCAACCGATAGGCGGGTTTACGTCCCCCGCCCTCTAAACCCGCTCGATCGCATCCACGTCGCCGCTTCGGGCCGGATCCTTGCGCCCTCTCCCTGCGACGGGACCAGATGATTATGCGGCAGGATTCAGCGCGTCTGATTGGGGAGGCTGAGAAAGTTGAAAGTGGTTGACCGCGTTCAGGACTTTTCGCTGAACGCCGGGGATCCACGCTGCTCTATCCCCTTCGGCGCCTCAAGATGCTCCCCCTTCAGGGGGAGCTGTCGCGGAGCGACTGAGGGGGAAGTCACAGCGGCAGATCAGAAGCCGCTTCCCCCTCCGGCCCTTCGGGCCACCTCCCCCTGAAGGGGGAGGATCCCGGCGCCTAGTTCGACTTCACGTAGAAGGCCGCGTCGTTGCCGACGGCGCGGGCGCTGCTGGTGATCGAGCGGGCCGAGCCGGTGACGGTGGTGGTGGCGCGCGAGGAGACGTCGGCGTTGTTGACCTGGGTGTTGCTGCTGGTCATCGAGCCGCCGCAGGTTCCGCAGACATAGGCCCCGACCGAGTTGCCGACCGCGGTGGCGCGGGCGCCGATGTCGTAGCCGTCGTGGCCCTCGGCGCTGGCGATCACTTCCACGCCGCCGCCGTCGTTGGTCTGGACGTTGTCGAGCACCAGGGCCGCGCCCGTGTTGCTGACGACCGCGGCGTTGCCCACGCCGTAGGCGCTGCTGTTGGCCGCCCCGAACTGGTAGGACGTGGTCTCGGCCTGCGAGCGCACATAGGCGGTGTTGTACTGGTGGTTGGCCACGTCCAGCAGCGGGCCGACATTGGTGGCGTTGAGGTTGTTGCCCGCCGCCGAGGTCGAGGTCTGCGTCAGGTAGGCGTTGCCGTAGGCGGTGAACTTGCTGGCCTGCACCAGGTCGGACGTGTTGCCCTGGTCGGTGATGACGCGGGCGGCCGACTGGTTGGCGCCGTCGATGTCGATGTGGTTGCCCGCCGCCGTGCCGGCCACGGTCGAGGTTCCGCTGACGTACTGCACGATCGCGCCGCCGTCGGCCATCACGTCGCCCGAGTTGGCCTGGCTGATCCGCGCGCCGGCCGCGCCGTTCTGCAGCCAAAGCCCTTGCGTGTTGCCGGTGGCCTGGGTGTCGACGGCGATGTCGCCGGCCCGGGCGGTCTCGCCCTCGACCTGGCCGCGGGCGGTGACCGCGCCGCTGTTGGTCTGGACCATGAAGCCGCGGTAGGTCGCTTCTTCCGCCCCGGCGTTGCCGAAATTGCCGGCCGCCTGGGTGGCCACGACGCTGGAGGCACCCATCGAGCCCGAAGCGTTGACCACGGTGCGGCCGTAGACCGAACCCTGGTTGACCTGGTTGGAGGTGGCGTCGACGTCCACGCGCGCGCCGGCGATGCCGACATTGTTGCCGGTGGCGGCGGTCGATGCGCTGACGCCTTCCTCGACGGTGACGACGTTCAGCGTCTGCTCGCTGAACACCTCGCCCAGGTTAAGCTGGTCGTTGAGAACCTGGCCCTGGGCGAAGGCGCTAGTAGCGGCCGCGACGCACAGAGGGATCGCTGCGATCGTTCCAGCGAGACGGATCTTCGCGGGTCTGCGCATTGTTGCTTCCCAGGTTGTTGTAGGCGGGCGTGAAGGCGCCCGTGACGCCGACGGTGTCGGCCCCGAACGGATCGGACTGCAGGCAGCTTTGCGGACCCGGCATGCCGTAGAGGTTGGCGCTCATCTCGACGACCGAGCGTTCGATCAGCGAGCGCACGGCCAGCTGCACCGGCTCCAGCGCGCCCTTGCCGGCCGACAGGTCGAACAGGTTGTTGTTGGCGAAGGCGAAGATGCCGGCGCTGACTTCGCGGCCGATCACCTGCTTCTGGTAGGAGATGACGTCTTCCACCACCAGCGTGCGGCTGTTGATCAGGCGCAGGTCCATGGCGATGTTCATCACGAACAGCCGGCGCTTGAAGTTGGCCTTCAGGCCGTCGGTGTCGATGTCGCCGCCATAGAGGTCGGCGCCCGCCGAGTGGATGTTGTAGTTCAGCTCGGTGACGCCGCCGACGAGGTAGAAGTCCGAGCCCGCGACCTGGCCGGCGACGATCTTGCGATAGTCGGCCGGGGCGTCCGGCGTCGGGGCCGGGCGGTCGGAGATCAGCTTGTTGTTGGCGTACTTCAGCTCCAGTTCGGAGACCGAGGTGTCGAAGCGCTCGACCATCGGCATGCCGGCCTTGGCGAAGGCGGTCATCGCCATCAGCGAGGCGCCTTGCGTGACCTTGCGGCCCGAGCCGTCGGACTCTTCCTTGCCGGTGTAGTCGGCGATGCGGCCCACGGCGATGCGCGGGGCGGCGACGCGGTTCTGGCGGGCGTAGCTGGCCAGGCAGTTCAACGCGGTGGAATAGGGCGTGGGGTTGGCCGTGACCGGCGCGGTGCCGATCGGGCGGGCGTAGTTGCCCGCGTCCAGGCGCTTGGGCACGCCGCCGCCGCAGGCGCTGAGCGCCGTGCAGGCCGCCGCGACCATCAGGAAGACGCGCTTAGTTGCCATTGGAGACACCGCCGTTGGTCGACGCGCCGGCGCTGACATTGCCGTTGTTGACCTGGTTGGAGTTGACGATCACCGTGTTGTTGTTGCCCTGGGTGATGACCGTCAGGTTGTTGCCGATCGCGGTCGAGCCGGAGAAGCCGCCCAGGCTCCCCACGCCCGAATAGCTGTCGAGCGAGCCCGACGAGCTGCGGCTGGAATAGACGCTCTGGTCGCTGCCGGTCAGCATGACGCCGTCGACGATGACGCGATTGCCGTTGGCGTCGCGGGTCGAATAGTCGACGACGTGGTTTTCCTGGCCGGCCACGCGGCCGTAGCCGGCGTTGAACGACGCGGAATTGCTGCTCATGGTCTGGGCCATGGCCGGGGCGGCGGCGTCCAGGATCAGCACGCCGGCGACGGCGGCGACCGCGCCGAGGGCCCGAACCAGGGGCTTGTTGTTCTTCTTTGAGGCCATGACGGGCTCCGCGACTGTCTGTCCGGGGCTTGCAAGCAACCCCCGTGCCAAAACCGGACACGTAATCCTAGGCGGTAAGGTATCCAGAATTGGTTAAACGCGCCGGGTGCGGCCAATTGGGCGCGCCGTGTCGCGGTCGCCGGCGTTCCGCCATTGATCCGGGCGCGGGTTTGCGAGACCCTCGTTACGCAAAAGAGCGATCAGGGAGGATTGCGTTTTGTTGGTGTCTCAGATCCTGAAGACCAAGGGCGACCTGGTGTTCACCGCCTCGCCACAGGAAACGGTCGGCGCGGCCGCGGCGCTTCTGCACAGCCGCAAGGTCGGCGCCATGGTGGTGCTCGAAGCCGACGAGTCCATCGCCGGCATATTGTCCGAACGCGACATCGTGCGGCAGATCGCCAAGGAGGGCGCGTCCGCGCTGGCCAAGCCGATCTCGGCCTGCATGACGCGCGACGTGATCTTCGCCCAGCCCGACGAAAGCGTCGACGACCTGCTGGCCAAGATGACCGACCGCCGGATCCGCCACCTGCCGGTGGCCAAGGGCGGGCGCCTGGTCGGCATCATCTCGATCGGCGACCTGGTGAAATACAAGATCCAGGAAGCCCAGGCCGAGGCCGACGGGCTGAAGGCCTATATCGCCGCCGGTTGACGGCGGGATCTTCGCGAAGAGGTAAGGCGCTCTTCTTGTAGAGAGCGCGGAAGCAGGCTCGTCCTCGTCGAGGGCGGGCCTTTCTCATGCGCGCTCTCTTATAGAAGAGGATCAGCCGATCAGTTCGGCGCCCTGGCCGGTGACCGCGTCGGCCAGGCTGTAGCCCTCGAGCACGGCGGCGGTGGCGTCGCGGGCCCGCAGCAGGGCCTCGCGCAGGGCGCAGGTGGCCAGGTCGCTGCAGTCCTCGCAGCGGCGGAAGGCGGTGCGGCTGACGCAGGGGGCCAGGGCCAGCGGGCCGTCGACCAGCCGGATGATCTCGGCGAAGCTGATCTCTTCCGCCGGACGGGCCAGCAGGTAGCCGCCGAACTTGCCGCGGCGGCTGGTCACCAGCTTGTGGCGGGCCAGGCCCAGCAGGATGGCTTCGAGGAACTTGCGGGGGGCGTCGGCGCGCAGGGCCAGTTCGCCGGCCGTGACCTGCTCTTCCGCGCGGGCCAGTTCGACCATGGCGCGCAGGGCGTAGCGGGCTTTCTGGGACAACATCGGCGGCGTCTCTCCTTATAGAGCGCTCTATGGAGGCTGCATGGCGGGGTGCGCAAGCGGTTCCGCTTGGCCAGGCCCGGGCGCCCGCAGCGATTTCATGCACAGATCCGCTCACAGCTAACCGGCGCGGTCGGACGAAATTGGGTTGCGGCGGGGCAGGGGGCTGTCTAGAAGCCGCACCTCGCCGCGGGGGACACGCTCCGCCGCTCGGAAATGAAGGTTTCGACTTGCATTTCCAGCGCCGGATCGCTAAGTTCCGCGGCCTCAATCGACTCGGGCAGCTGGATTGCCGACGACCTCTGGTCTTCGGGATGGGGCGCTTTTGTTGCTTCTGGAGGGCTTTTGTTCTTCGGTAAGTTTCTGAAAAGAGTTGGTTGACTGGGTTTGGTTGTTTCAATAGAAGCGCCGACCCAATCATCGGGATCGAAGAGTTCGCAA
>PJUK01000348.1_pt1 | contig 17583 bp, 16 predicted proteins | sample 1512211 | NCBI WGS metagenome assembly PJUK01 (sample SAMN08177668, study PRJNA422409) | Feces metagenome, whole genome shotgun sequencing project.
CAGCCTTCAAGGAGACTATCGATGAAACCCTCGCCACAGACCGCCCCGCCCGTGCTAGACGCGCGGACCAGCGATACAGAGAGTCGAGCCATGTCCGCGCCGCAGAGCTTCAAGTCCGAATTCCTCAAGACCCTGCAGGCGCGCGGCTACATCCACCAGATCACCCACCCGGACGAGCTGGACGCGGCCGCCGCTGGCGGCGTCGTCACCGCCTACATCGGCTTCGACGCCACCGCGCCGTCCCTGCACGTGGGCTCTCTGATCCAGATCATGATGCTGCGCCGCCTGCAGCAGGCCGGCCACAAGCCGATCGTCCTGATGGGCGGCGGCACGACTAAGGTCGGCGATCCGACCGGCAAGGACGAAAGCCGCAAGCTGCTGTCTGACGCCGACATCCAGGCCAACATCGCCGGCATCAAGCAGGTGTTCGCCAGGTTCCTGACCTTCGGCGACGGACCGACCGACGCCATCATGGTCGACAACGACGAGTGGCTTTCGAAGTTCGGCTACGTGCAGTTCCTGCGCGACTACGGCGTGCACTTCACGGTCAACCGCATGCTGGCCTTCGACTCGGTGAAGCTCCGGCTCGAGCGCGAGCAGCCGATGACCTTCCTCGAGTTCAACTACATGCTGATGCAGGCCACCGACTTCCTGGAACTGAACCGGAAGTACGGCTGCGTGCTGCAGATGGGCGGCTCGGACCAGTGGGGCAACATCCTCAACGGCGTCGAACTGACGCGCCGCGTCGACCAGAAGGCCGCCTTCGGCCTGACCACGCCGCTCTTGGCCACGGCCTCGGGCGCAAAGATGGGCAAGACCATGTCGGGCGCCGTCTGGCTCAACGCCGAACAGCTGAGCCCGTACGACTACTGGCAGTTCTGGCGCAACACCGAGGACGCCGACGTGGGCCGCTTCCTGAAGCTGTTCACCGACCTGCCGCTGGAGACGATCGCCGAGCTGGAAGCCCTGCCGGGCGCCCAGATCAACGACGCCAAGAAGGTGCTGGCCGACGAGGCCACCCGCATGGCCCACGGCGAGGACGCCGCCAAGGCCGCCCGCGACGCCGCCGAAAAGGCCTTCGAGCAGGGCGCGCTGTCGGCCGACCTGCCGACGGTCGAGATCGCCGCCTCGGTCCTGGCCGAAGGCGTGGCCCTGGCCGTGCTGGCGACCGATATCGGCCTCACCGCCTCGCGCGGCGAAGCGCGACGCCTGGCCCAGGGCGGCGGCCTGCGCCTCAACGACGCCCAGGAAAAGGACGGCGACCGCCTGGTGACCAACGCCGATCTGATCGACGGCGTGGTCAAGTTGAGCCAGGGCAAGAAGAAGATCGTGCTGGTCAAGCCGGTCTAAGCTGATGCTTCATTCCGGGTCGCCCGAGCCGACCCGGGATGCTTGCGTGATGGTTTTGGAGAGAGTGCGATGCTGAGCCCCGGCGACAAGGCCCCAGAGTTCGACCTGCCCACCGATACCGGCCGCGTCAGCCTGGCCGGCCTGAAGGGCAAGAACGTCGTGCTCTACTTCTACCCGAAGGACGACACGACCGGCTGCACTTCCGAGGCCCTGCAGTTCTCGGCCGAGGTCGAGGAGTTCGCCAAGGCCGGCGCGGTGGTGATCGGCGTGTCCAAGGACAGCGCCGCCAGCCACGGCAAGTTCCGCAAGAAGCACGACCTGACCGTCGAGCTCGGCTCCGACACCCTGGGCGAAACCGTCGAGGCCTACGGCTCGTGGGTCGAAAAGAGCATGTACGGCCGCAAGTACATGGGCATCGACCGCTCGACCTTCCTGATCGACGGCGAAGGCGTGGTGCGCGAGATCTGGCGCAAGGTGAAGGTGCCCAACCACGTCAAGGCGGTGCTCAAGGCGACCCAGGCCTTGAAGGGCTAGCAATGAGATCTCGCTGGGCTACCATCGGGGTCCAGCCGGAGTCGCCCGTGCGCACCAAGGTCTTGACCGTCGAAGTGCCCGCCCCGCTGGCCGATCAGATCGGCCGGCTGGCCGTTCGCCAGGATCGATCGCAGGACGCGGTCGTTCGTGAGGCGCTGACCGCCTGGGCCGATCGCGAGGAACGCCTGCGCACGCTGACCCTTGAGGGCATGGCCGACGTCGACGCCGGCCGCCTGGTCGAGCAGGCGGCGATGGAGGCTTGGGCCGAAGGCTTCGACAGCGATAGCCCGCGGCGCTGATGCGTCTGGTCTGGGCCGGCAAGGCCGCGTCGGACCTCGCCCGCCTTCACGCCTTCCTGGCGGACGTGAACCCACGCGCCGCCGCCCGCACGGCCAGGGAACTTGTGGCCGCTCCCAAGCGCCTTCTCGACGCGCCCAGGCTCGGCGAGCGGCTGGAAGAGTTCTCCCCGCGCGAAGTGCGACGCCTGGTGATCGGCGGCTATGAGCTCCGCTACGAACTGACCACGACCACGATCTTCGTGCTGCGGCTCTGGCATACGCTGGAAGACCGGTAGCGGGGCTCACTGTGGCGCCGGCGCCGCAAAGTCACGCTTTTCCGCCACTTCTCCCGTGTCGCGTGTAGCCAGCCCGTTCATGTCGGGTTAATCGACGCAGGTTCATGGTCGAAACTTGGCCATCCGCGCCTTCGCAGGTGCGAAGAGTCTTGCGCATTTCCGCTTTCTCGTTGCATATCCCCCAGACCTTGAAAACTGGGGGGTTTCCTGGGCATGGCGATCGCGCATTTTCAACGCCTGCGTAAGACCCTCGAAGGTCTGTTTCCGGAACGTCATCTGTATGTCCGCTCGGGCGGCGAGATGCGCGGCTACGTGCTGTCGACCAACAAGCAGCTGGCCTGCGCGGCCGGCGTCGGCGCCGCGGCGCTGTGGATGGGCGTCTGCACCGCCGCCATGCTGGTCAACGCCCTGGCCGTCAGCAACACCGACCAGGTCGTTCTCAAGCAGAAGGCCTATTACGAGCGCATCAACGCCGACCGCCAGGCCCGCCTGAACAGCGCCGTGGCCCAGCTGTCGGCCACCAGCGGCTCGCTCGACGAACTGGCCACCTCGGTCGAGAAGCGCCACGCCGCGCTGGCGCTGCTGGTCAGCGACTTCAAGGGCGCGCCCGGCGCCGCCCAGGCCCTGGCCGTCAACAAGCCGACCCTGGCCTCGGCCTCGCCCGTCGAGCGGATCCAGGCCACGCGCATGGATCAGGAACGCCTGATCGACGCCGCCGAGGGCTATTCCAAGAGCCGCGCCGAGCGCCTGCGCCAGGCCATGCGCATGGCCGGCCTCGACGCCGGCAGCTTCACCGGCCGCGGCGGCTCGCTGGGCGGCCCGCTAATCGAGGCCAAGGACCCCCGCGCCCTGGCCGCCGTGCTGGACGTCGACGAGGAGTTCGCCGCCCGCATCCACCGCGCCGCCAGCGACATGTCGGACATGCGCGCCCTGGGCGCCGCGGCCCAGCGCCTGCCGTTCAACCGCCCGACCGCCAACCCGGCCCTGTCGAGCAGCTACGGCGTCCGCTTCGACCCGTTCACGCATCGCCCGGCCTTCCATTCGGGCCTGGATTTCCCCGGCGCCTTCTACACGCCGATCATGGCCACCGCGCCCGGCGTGATCTCGTTCACCGGCGTGCGCTCGGGCTACGGCAACACCGTCGAGATCGACCACGGCGGCGGCTTCAAGACCCGCTACGCGCACCTGCAGGGCATCGCCGTCCGGGTCGGCCAGCGCGTCGTCATAGGCCAGCGCGTCGGCGCCATGGGCTCCACCGGCCGCTCCACCGGCCCGCACCTCCACTACGAGGTCTGGGTCAATGGTCGCGCCCAGAACCCCAACCGCTTCCTCAAGGCAGGCGAGTATGTTCAGCAAGCCGGCTAAGGGGTCCAAGACCCCGGTCCAGATCGAGCCCCTTCCCGCCCTGGCGCCCGCGCCGGTCGAGACCCGCAAGGCCCCGCCCCGCGTGGCCTCGCTGATCTCCTCGGACATCACCATCGAAGGCGGCGTCAACGGCGACGGCGAACTGCAGATCGACGGCGTGGTGCGCGGCGACGTCCGCGTCGGCCGCCTGACCGTCGGCGAGACCGGCCATGTCGAGGGCGGCGTCTACGCCGAGGCCGTCGAGATCCGCGGCCGCGTCGTCGGCGCCATCACCGCCAAGCAGGTGCGCCTCTACGGCACGGCCTATGTCGACGGCGACATCACCCACGAGCAGCTGGCCATGGAAACCGGCGCCTTCTTCCAGGGTCGCAGCCTGAAGTTCCAGCGCCCGGCCCCGCCCCAGGCCGCCCCCGTGGCCGCAGCGCCGGCCGCTCCGGCGGCCGACCTGACCCTGACGGCGCGCCCGGTCGGCTAGCGACCGCCCTCGCGACATGAAGCATTCCACGCTGATCGCGTTCCTGGAGGGCGAACTGTCTTCCGAGAGGTTCTCCGCCGAGATCGCGCCTGAAGTCGACGAATGCCAAGCGTCGATCAAAGCCTCCGGCAGCGGCCGCGTCATCGTGGTCAAAGACGCCCCCGAAACGCGGCTGACCCGCGCCCATGCCCGGCGCCTTCTGCAGGCGATGGCCGACGCCACGCTCTCGTTCAAGGCGGCCGGCTATGTGGCCGACTGCATGATCATGGGCCACAACTTCGACTATGACGAAGACGACGACGCCCCGCTCGCGGCCGTTCATTTCGTAGCGGATGATTACGCGCCTCCGACGGAGGAGCAGCTTCGAGAGGCCCTCGAGCGCCTGTCCTAGCCCCCTGCCCCAAACGAAAAACGCCCCGGATCACTCCGGGGCGTTCGTCGTTTCAGGCATCACCGACAGGCGTCAGCCCTCGGCGTCCCGTGTCGCGCCGACCCGCTGGGCCAGCGAGGCGCCCATGAAGGCGTCCAGATCGCCGTCCAGCACGCCGGCCGTGTCGGAGGTCTCGACGTTGGTCCGCAGGTCCTTGACCATCTGGTACGGCTGCAGGACGTACGAGCGGATCTGGTGACCCCAGCCGATGTCGGTCTTCTGGTCGTGCAGCGCCTGCTGGGCGGCTTCACGCTTCTGAAGTTCGGCCTCGTACATCCGGGCGCGCAGCATCTTCCAGGCCTCGTCGCGGTTCTGGTGCTGCGAACGGCCGGCCTGGCAGGCCACCACGATCCCGGTCGGGATGTGCGTCAGGCGCACGGCCGAGTCGGTCTTGTTGATGTGCTGCCCGCCGGCGCCCGAGGCCCGGTAAGTGTCGGTGCGCACGTCCGACGGGTTGATCTCGATCTCGATGGTGTCGTCGATGACCGGATAGACCCAGGCCGAAGCGAACGAGGTGTGGCGACGGGCGCTGCTGTCGTACGGGCTGATGCGCACCAGGCGGTGCACGCCGGCCTCGGTCTTCAGCCAGCCATAGGCGTTGGCGCCCTTGACCAGCAGCGTGGCCGACTTGATGCCGGCCTGGTCGCCGTCGGTCTCTTCGATCAGCTCGGTGGTCATGCCGTGGGCGTTGGCCCAGCGGGTGTACATCCGCAGCAGGATGCCGGCCCAGTCGCACGACTCGGTGCCGCCGGCGCCCGAGTTGATTTCGATATAGGCGTCGTTGCCGTCGGCCTCGCCCGAAAGCAGGGCCTCAAGTTCGGCGCGCGCGGCGCGTTCCTTGATGGCCTTCAGCTGCGCACGGGCGTCGTTCAGGGAGTCCTCGTCGGACTCCATGTCGGCCAGCTCGGCATATTCCAGCGCATCCTTGACGTCGCGCTCGATGCTCTGCACCGCCTCGACCTTGGCGGCCAGGTTGGCGCGCTCGCGCGACACGGCCTGGGCCTCTGACGGACGGTCCCACAGCGTCGGGTCTTCGACCCGAGCGTTCAGTTCATCGAGTTTTCTAAGGGCGACATCCCAGTCAAAGACGCCTCCTGAGCAGTCCAACGGACTGCTCGATGTCGGCCGCAGCGGCCTCGACATCCGGTCTCATCACGTAACTCCGTGACACAAAGTGAAGGGCGCGGGAGATACCCCGCGACCAGATTCAGCGCAACCGCGCCGGGGTCAATAAAGCCCGCTGATGTCGGGCTGCTTAGGCTGTTGCCTGGGCTGCGGCTCCGACGGCGAAGGCTGGCCGGTCGGCACGCCGTTGGGCCAGGCGTCGCCGTACGAGATCGGTCCGCCGGTCGGCGTCGGCGCGGCGACCTTGGGCTCGGTGCCCGGACGGAAGGCCTCGCGGATGCCGCGCACCATGGCGAACTTGGCCGTCTTCGGCGGCTTGAAGTCGGTCTTGGGCTTGTCCTTCAGCGCCACCTTCATGAAGTCGATGAACACCGGCACGGCGTCCTGCGAACCCGTTTCGCCCGCGCCCAGCGAGCGGTTGTCGTCGAAGCCGACGAACACGCCGACGATCAGGTCGGGCGAATAGCCGATGAACCAGGCGCTGCGATACTCGTTGGTGGTGCCGGTCTTGCCCGCCAGCGGATAGCCCAACTGGCTGACCGAGGCGGCCGTGCCGCGCTGGACCACGCCCTGCAGCATCGAGGTGATCTGATAGGCCGTGACCGGGTCCATGACCTGCTCGCCCGGCGCGGTGATGCGCGGGCTCTCGTCGCCGTTGAAGCCGTTGTCGCACCGCGAACAGTCACGCTTGTCGGCGCGGAAGATCACCTTGCCCTCGCGGTCCTGCACCAGCTCGATCAGGTGCGGCTCGATGCGGCGGCCGCCGTTGGCGAACGGCGCGTAGGCCGCCGTGATCTTGAACGGCGTGGTCTCGCCGGCCCCGAGCGCCATGGCCAGCACGGGCGCCATGTCGCGCGTCACGCCGGTCTTCTTGGACATCTCGATGATCTTCTTCATGCCCACGCCCTGAGCCAGGCGCACGGTCATGGCGTTGACCGACCGCTCCAGGCCCTTTCGCAGCGGCAGGGCGCCGTAGAACTTCTTCTCGTAGTTCTCCGGACTCCAGTCCTGGCCGTTGGCGCCCTTGAAGGTGATGGCGCTGTCCAGGATCACGCTGGCCGGCGTGTAGCCGTTCTCCAGAGCGGTGGCGTAGACGAACGGCTTGAACGACGAACCGGGCTGGCGCATCGCCTGGGTCGCCCGGTTGAAGTTCGACAGCGAGAACGAATAGCCGCCCACCAGGGCCACCACGCGGCCGGTATAGGGCTCGATGGCCACCAGGGCGCCGTTGACGGCCGGGATCTGCTTGAGGCGATAGGACGAGGTTCCCGCCACCTGCTCGACGAACACCAGGTCGCCGACCTTCAGGCCCTTGCCGGCCTTGGCCCAGGCGATGTCTTCGCCGGTGAGGCTCCCCTGCCCTTCGTCCTTGACCAGGCGCACGCCGCCGCCGGCCGAGGTGATCACCGCTGCGCGCCAGCCGCGCCGCTCCGAAGGCGGACGCTTGGCCTGGGCGGCCTTCTCCCAGCCCTCGTCCAGGCTCTCGACATGGCCCCAGGCCCCACGCCAGCCGTGGCGGCGGTCGTACTTCTCCAGCCCGTCCATCAGCGAGGCCCGCGCCGCGGTCTGCAGCGTCGGATCCAGCGTGGTGCGCATGTAGTAGCCGCCCTCGCTGATCCGCTCGCCCAGGGTGGCCATGCCGCGCTGGCGCACTTCCTCGACGAAGTAGTCGGCGTCGGCATAGGCCGCGCGCTTGGGCGCCGGCTGCACGACCAGGTCCTCGGCCTTGGCCTTCTCGGCCTCGGCGCGGCTGACCCAGCCCAGGTCCGCCATCTGATCGAGGATCCAGTTGCGGCGGGCGATCGCCTTGGCCTTGTTGCGGATCGGGTGGTAGTTGTCCGGCCCCTTGGGCAGCGCCGCCAGGTACGCCGCTTCCGACAGCGAAAGCTCGGGCAGCGACTTGCCGAAATAGTTGTAGGCGGCCGAGCCGACGCCGAACGAGCGGTAGCCCAGCCAGATTTCGTTGAGGTACAGCTCGAGGATCTGCTGCTTGTCGAGCGACTGCTCCAGGCGCCGGGCCAGGATCGCTTCCTTGAACTTGCGGCCGACGGTGGCGTCGCTGGTCAGCAGGACGTTCTTGGCCACCTGCTGGGTGATCGTCGAGCCGCCTTCCAGGCGCCGACCGCGCATGGCGTTGCCGACGTTCTTGAGCATCGCGCGCGAGAAGCCGCCCACGTCGACGCCGCCGTGCTTGAAGAAGTTGCGGTCCTCGGCGGCCATGAAGGCCTGGGCCAGCTGCGGCGGGATCTGGTCGTAGGGCACGAAGATCCGGCGTTCCTTGGAGTACTCGCCGATCAGGGTGCCGTCCCAGGCATAGACGCGCGTCGCCGTCGGCGGACGATAGTCCTGGAGCTCGCCGGCGTCGGGCATGTCGTGGAACAGCCACGCGGCATAGATGGCGATGGCGAAACCCGCCACCGCGATCGTCGACAGCACCGCGACGCCGGCTATGGCGATCCATCTTTCGGCGGGCTTCAAGTCCACACGGCCTCCGTCGAGCGACGCGACGGCCGCGCGCTCAAATCATCCAGAGGATGGCTGTAACCCGCATCGGGCGAGGCGCCAACGCCCCTGCCCTCTGCTAAGCGCGGCGACAATCCCTGGCCCCCTCAACGCTCCCTCACTCGAGCATCCCCGCAAAGGCGGGGATCCAAGCTGACTTTCAGGATGAAGCCCCTACGTCGAAGCGACCGCAAACTCAGCTTGGGTCCCCGCCTTCGCGGGGATTGGACGGTAAAGAGGTTCGGATCCAGCGCGTCAGCAGGGCGCGCCCGCAAACGATTAGCGCGCGCTGATCCGGGTCTGGGTCGCGAAGTAGCTCTCGATCGAGCTGGCGACGGCGTTCATCAGCCGCTCGCGGCCGTGCTGGCTCTTCAGCAGCTTCTCGTCCTCGACATTGGTCATGAAGCCCATCTCGAGCAGCACCGCCGGCACGTCCGGCGCCAGCAGCACGATGAAGCCGGCGTCGCGGTGGCTGCGGCGCAGCAGCACGGTCTCGTCGCCGACCTTTTCCAGCAGGGTCTCGGCGAAGGCGGCCGAACGGTTCTTGGTGGCGCGCTGCGACAGGTCCAGCAGGATCTGGCCAACCGCGCGGTCGCGGCCCGGCAGGCTGGCCTTCATCAGCCAGTCGTCCTTTTCCAGCACCCGGGCGGCGCGCTCGGCGCCCTTTTCCGACAGGGTGTAGACGCTGGCGCCGCGGGTGCCGACGTCGGGCCCCGAGTCGGCGTGCAGCGAGATGAACAGGTCCGCGTCGGAGCGGCGGGCGATCTGCACGCGCGATTCCAGCGGAATGAAGGTGTCGGTGTCGCGGGTCAGCACGACGTTGAAGCGGCCGGACTTCTCCAGCTTGGCCTTCAGGGCCTTGGCCGCGGCCAAGGTGACGTCCTTCTCGTTGGTGTTGGCGCCGGCCGAGCCGGGATCCTTGCCGCCGTGGCCGGCGTCGATGACGATCGTCTTCTTCAGCTTCAGCGTGGCGGGCTTGGCCGGGGTCGAGACGGTGGTCGGACGCATGACGGCGGCCCCGGCCGAGGCCGGATCGGCGGCGGCCAGGTCGATCACGTAGCGAAAGGCGGTCGCGCCGTCGGCGGGCGGCAGCAGGAAGCGGCGCTTGACCACGGCCTTGGACGAAAGATCCAGCGACAGGCGCGCGCCGCCGGCCGCCTCGTCGATGACCCAGCGGTCGACCAGCCCATGGCCGGCGCCCTGCAGGTCGCCGGAGACCGTCACGTTGGGCAGGCCCACGACGACTCGGCTGGCCGCGGCGCCGTCGCCGATCAGCTTGCCGACCGCGGCGCGGTCGAGGTCGATAACGACTCGGGTCTCGGCGCGATCGCCGCCGAAGCGGACCTTCTGGACGCCGGCGGCGGGCGCGGGGCCCTGCACGGTCGCGACGGCCACGCCGGCGAGCGCCAGCGCGCCGACGATCACGGCCGCCTTCGCCCAACCCGTTCGCGCTGCTCCGATGACGACCTTACGCATTACCGCCCAGCCAATGGCGTTACCTGAAAAACCAATGACGGATATCGCCCGGTGCGGGTAGAGAAACCGTTAAGGAAACCGTCGACTTCATCAATTTCGCCGGTTGCTCCACGGCGCTTTTCATTTGTCTTCCGATGTTGCTAAAGTGGCGCCGTGCGCAGAGCGACGTCGTCAGACATGGCGCTTTGCGTGAGTGGTTCCCAAATGACGGACGCGTCCATAGCGCCCTCAAGCCGGAACCGCCGGACTTTTGAGTTTGCGGGCGATGGTCGGCGCGGGGCGGATGTCTCGACGGCCTGAGCCCGAAAGGGCCCGCGTCGGGCCCTGGCCGTTCCCGGCGACGACGCGTCATCCGATCCGCGCCATTCGGCGCGTCAAAGGAAACAAACGAAACCCCATGGGCTGCGCCGCACCCGATCGCCTCTGGCAACCGCCCTTCGAACTTCGCTCCGGCGAAGTCGCGGTCTGCGATGCGCGCGCCCTCCTTTCATATCGGCGCCCGGGCCTCGCGCCCGCCGCGCGCCGTGGAGATTCCCTGTATGTCGAAGAAGATGTTGATCGACGCCGCCCACGCCGAAGAGACGCGTGTGGTGGTCGTGGACGGTTCGCGGGTTGAAGAATTCGATTTCGAGAGCCAGACCCGCAAACAACTTCGTGGAAATATCTATCTCGCCAAGGTGACCCGCGTTGAACCCAGCCTCCAGGCTGCGTTCATCGAATACGGCGGCAACCGCCACGGTTTCCTCGCCTTCAACGAGATCCACCCGGACTACTACCAGATCCCGGTCGCCGACCGCGAAGCGCTGATGCGCGATGATTCGCACGACGACGAGGACGACACCCCGATCTCGCGCCGCGCCACCGGCGGCGACGACGAGGACGACGCCAACGACCACGCCATCGACGACGAGGAAGACGACGTCGAGGAAGAACTGGCGCGCCGCAAGCGCCGCCTGATGCGCAAGTACAAGATCCAGGAAGTGATCCGCCGCCGGCAGATCATGCTGGTCCAGGTCGTCAAGGAAGAGCGCGGCAACAAGGGCGCGGCGCTCACCACCTACCTGTCGCTGGCCGGCCGCTACGGCGTCCTGATGCCCAACACCGCCCGCGGCGGCGGCATCAGCCGCAAGATCACGGCCGTGACCGACCGCAAGCGCCTCAAGAGCGTGGTGCAGAGCCTGGACGTGCCGCAAGGCATGGGCCTGATCGTCCGCACGGCCGGCGCCAAGCGCACCAAGGCCGAGGTCAAGCGCGACTACGAGTACCTGCTGCGTCTGTGGGAGAACATCCGCGACAACACGCTGCACTCGGTCGCGCCGGCGCTGATCTACGAGGAAGAAGACCTCGTAAAGCGCGCCATCCGCGACATGTACGACAAGGACCTGGACGGCATCTGGGTCGAGGGCGAGGCCGGCTACCGCGAAGCGCGCGACTTCATGCGCATGCTGATGCCCAGCCAGGCCAAGAAGGTCTTCCCGTACCGCGAAGCCACGCCGCTGTTCGTCAAGAACCGCATCGAGGACCACCTGGCGCAGATCTACTCGCCGGTCGTCCCGCTGCGTTCGGGCGGCTATCTGGTGATCAACCAGACCGAGGCCCTCGTCGCCATCGACGTCAACTCGGGCAAGGCCACGCGCGAGCGCAACATCGAGGCCACGGCCCTCAAGACCAACATCGAGGCGGCTGAAGAAGCCGCCCGCCAGCTGCGCCTGCGCGACCTGGCCGGCCTGATCGTCATCGACTTCATCGACATGGATGAAGCCAAGAACAACCGCACGGTCGAGAAGGTCCTCAAGGACGCCCTCAAGGACGACCGCGCCCGCATCCAGATGGGCAAGATCTCGGGCTTCGGCCTGATGGAGATCAGCCGCCAGCGTCGCCGCACCGGCGTCCTGGAAGGCACCACCCACGTCTGCGAGCACTGCGAAGGCACCGGCCGCGTCCGCTCGGTGGAATCGAGCGCCCTGGCCGCCCTGCGCGGCGTCGAGGTCGAGGCCCTCAAGGGCAGCGGCGCCGTGACCCTGAAGGTCAGCCGCGCCGTCGGCATCTACATCCTCAACGAAAAGCGCGCCTACCTGCAGCGCCTGCAGCTGAACCACGGCGTGTTCGTCACCGTGCTGGTCGATGACGGCCTGCGTCAGGCCGAGCACGAGATCGAGCGCACCGAGCTGGGCGATCGCATCGCGCCGCCGGCCATCGCCTACGAGCCCGATCCGGTGTTCGACGACGTCTTCGACGACGAGGACGAAGACGAAGAAGAAGAAATCATCGCCGACGAAGGCGACGAGGACGAAGACGAGGACGAAGCGCCCCGCAAGGCCCGCTCGGACGACGACCGCAACGGTCGCCGCAACAAGCGCCGCCGCCGTGGCCGCCGTGACGAGGAAGCCTCCGACGAGGCCGCCGAGGACGGCGAAGGCGCCGAGTTCGACGCTGAAGGCGACGCCGACGGCGACGACGAGGATTCGCGCCGCCGCCGCCGCCGCCGTGGCCGTCGCGGCGGTCGCCGCGGGGGTCGCGAGGACGGCGATCGCGCCGCCGACGTCTATGTCTGGAACCGCCCGCGCGTTCCGTTCGGCGACAACCCCTATGTCTGGCACGACCCGGAAGCCCTCGAAGCCCGTGGCGGCGAAGGCCGTCGCGACCGCGGCGAGCGTCCGGAACGCGCCGAGCGCCAGGAACGCCCCGAGGCCGCCGAACGTCCGGAACGCGCCGAGCGTCCCGAGCGCTCGGAGCGCCGCGAGCGCCGTCGCGGCGGTCGTGACCGCCAGCCTGCCGCCGAGACCCCGATCGCCCCGGTCGTGGTCGAGGACGTCGCCCCGCTGGTGCTCGAACCGCCGGTGATCGAAGGCCCGCCGGCCGACGTCTGGGTCGAACTGCCGACGCCGGAAGAGGCCGCCCCGGCCAAGAAGCCGCGCCGCTCGCGCAGCCGTGGCCGCAAGGCCGCCGCCGAGACCGAGGTCGAGACGACCGAGGCCGTCGAAACGGTGGAAGCTGTGGAAACGGTCGAAGCCGTCGCCGAGCAGCCGGCCGAGCCGGTCGTCGAGGCCGTCGCCGACGCCACGCCGATCGTCGCCGCCGACGTCGAGATCGCCCCTGAGCCGGCTCCCGAGCCGGTGGCCGAAGCCGCCCCGGCGGCCGTCGAGCCCGAACCCGCGCCGGTCGCCGCCGAGCCCGACCCGAACGAGGTCGGCGCTCCGCCCGCCCAGCCCAAGCGCGGCTGGTGGCGTCGCGGCTGATCCGACCGCAAAGGACCGCGGCGGCGCCATGGCGTCGCCGCGGTTCGCGCCTATATCCCCTCCTAGACAAGCCACGCCCTAGCGATTTCCAGCCGTGCCCCGGGCACGCTAGACTGCCGGACGGCGCGGGGGCGCGACCAGGAGACCATCGATGACGTCCCGCAAGAGGACCGTCGGCAAGACGTTCGGCGCCGGCCTTTCCGCCCTCGCCTTGCTGGCCTCCGCAGCCGCCCCGATCGCGGCCAGCGCCCAGGGCCTGTCGCTGATCCGCGACACCGAGATCGAAGAGATCCTGCACCGCGATTCCGATCCCATCTACGCGGCGGCGGGTCTGGACCCCAAGACGGTCCGCATCCTGCTGGTCGGCGACAAGGAACTGAACGCCTTCGCCACCCAGGGCCTGATGATGGGCCTCAACACCGGCCTGATCCTGCAGACCGAGACCCCCAACCAGCTCAAGGGCGTCATCGCCCACGAAACCGGCCACCTCGCCGGCGCCCATCCGCTGCGCTCCGACGAGATGATGAAGGCTGGCCTCAAGCCGATGATCCTGACCATGGGCTTAGGGGTTCTGGCCGCCCTGGCCGGGGCTCCCGATGCAGGCGCGGTGCTGATGGGCAACGCCAGCTATTTCGGCACCCTGGGCGCGCTGGGCTACAGCCGCGAGCAGGAGTCCCGCGCCGACCAGGCCGGCGCCAACTTCCTGGAGGCCACCGGCCAGTCGGGTCGCGGCCTCGTCGAGTTCTTCGACAACTTCCGCTACCAGGAGGTCTTCGACCAGTCGCGGCGCTTTGCCTATTTCCGCAGCCACCCGCTGTCGTCCGATCGCATCGAGGCGCTGCGGGCCAAGGTCGAGCGCCTGCCGCACTACGACGCCGTCGACACCCCCGACGAACTGGCCGAGCACGAGATCATGAAGGCCAAGCTGGAGGGGTTCATCAATCCCCAGACGGCCCTGATCAAGTACAAGGAAACCGATCGCAGCTTCCCGGCCCGCTACGCCCGCTCGATCGCCTACTACCAGATGAAGGAGCCCGACCGGGCCCTGAAGATCCTCGACGACCTGATCGCCGAGAACGACAAGAACCCCTACCTGTGGGAGCTAAAGGGCCAGATCCTGTTCGAGTTCAACCGCGTGGCCCAGGCCGAGGAGCCCCAGCGCCGTTCGGTGGCGCTCAAGCCCGACGCGGCCCTGCTGCGCATCAACCTCGGCCAGACCCTGATCGGCCTCGATGATCCCAAGAAGATCGAGGAAGGCGTCGCCGAGCTGAAGCGCGCCCTGATCAACGAGGGCGACAACGCCGTCGCCTGGCGCCTGATGGCCCAGGCCTACGACAAGCAGGGCAAGGACGGCGAGGCCCGCCTGGCCACCGCCGAGCAGTACTTCAACCTGGGCGCCGTGCAGGAAGCCCGGGTGTTCGCCATGCGCGCCCGCGAGCTCCTGAAGAAGGACACGCCCGACTGGCGGCGCGCCACCGACATCGTCCTGGCCTCCCGCCCCAGCGACCAGGACCTCAAGGCCCTGGCCAAGGAAGGCCTGACGGCGTCCAATCCCTGATCGCCGATTCCCAAAGACCGAGATCCGAATGCCTCTTCGCCGCTCCCTCGCCCTGGCCGCCGCCGCCCTCGTCCTGACGACCGGCATGGCCGCCTGCAGCCAGCCCAAAAGCGACGAGGAATTCGGCAAGAAGGTCCGCGCCTATCTGCTGGAGAACCCCGAGGTCCTGCTAGAGGTCAGCGCCAAGCTGCAGGAAAAGCAGATGGCCCAGGCCGCCTCGAAGTCGCAGGGCGCGATCGCCAAGCACCGCCAGGCCATCGAGCGTGATCCGCGCGACTTCGTGGCCAACCCGAACGGCACGATCACCGTCACCGAGTTCTTCGACTACAAGTGCGGCTACTGCAAGCTGGCCGCCCCGCAGGTGGTCGAGATCATCGAGAAGAACCCCGACGTCCGCTTCGTCTTCAAGGAGTTCGTGATCTTCGGGCGCGATTCCGAACTGGCCGCCCGCATGGCCATCGGCGCCCAGGCCCAGGGCAAGACCCTGCCTGTCTACAAGGGCATGATGGCCGAGAAGAGCCTCGACGAGGCGGCCATCGCCCGCATCGCCAAGGCCGCCGGCGTCGACGTCGAGAAGGCCCGCGCGGACGGCGCCTCGGCCGCCGTCACCCAGCAGCTGCAGGACGTCCAGGGCCTGGCCCAGGCGCTGCACATCGAAGGCACGCCGGCCTTCATCGTCGGCGACAAGATGATCCCGGGCGCCGACATGAAGGCCCTCAGCCTGGCCATCGAGGAAGCCCGCGTGGCCGCCAAGAAGAAGGGCTGACGCTCCGGCCGACCGGGCGGCAAGGATCGCCCGGCGGTTGAAACGTCGCGGCAAGCTTTGCCGCGACGGGCCTTGGCTTCCGCGACACGCTGTCGCAACCTTTTGAAATCTTTGGAAACGCCGTGCCAGCCCCCGCTTGCACGGCGTTTGCTTGGCGCCTCCCGCCAGATCAGCGGCGGGAGTTCTCATGCTTGTCTCCGGTTCCAATCCCTGGGCGACGATGTCGGCCAACGCGGCCAGCCGCGTCGACAGCGTCACCTCGGCCTTCACGCCCGCCACGAGCGGGACCGGCGGCGCCTCCGCCCGCCAGGACCTCTACGACTACGCCGCCAAGTCTCCGGCCGAGAAGATGCGCGCGGCGATCCTCGGCAAGCTGGGCCTGACCGAGGAAGACGTCGCGGCGATGGATTCCAAGGAGCGCGAGAAGCTGGAAGCCAAGATCAAGCAGATGATCAAGGACGAGGTAACCCAGCAGGCCGAGGAAAAGAAAGGCGTGCTGGTCGACTTCAAGGCCTAGAAGAAGATCCTCCCCCTCTGGGGGAGGTGTCCGCGAAGCGGACGGAGGGGGGCCGTTTTCAGCTGGTGCTGAGAGGGCAGGCCTACACCCCTGCCCGCCTCTCAATCGTCATCCCGGCCGCAGCGAAGCGAAGAGCCGGGACCCAAGGGCGGCCGCAACGCGCCGGCCGCCGTCCAGTAGAAAACCTAGCCGCAAAGCCCAGTCCCCTGGGTCCCGGGTCTGCGGCGCTTCGCGCCTCCGCCCGGGATGACGAGGATAGGCGCTAGATCAGCCCCGCCAGCGGCGAGCTGGGATCCGCGTACAGGCGCTTCTGCATCCGGCCGGCGAGGTAGGCCTCGCGACCGGCGATCACGGCGTGCTTCATGGCCTTGGCCATGCGGATCGGGTCCTTGGCCTCGGCGATGGCGGTGTTCATCAGGATCGCGTCACAGCCCAGCTCCATGCCGATCGCCGCGTCCGAGGCGGTGCCGACGCCCGCGTCGACCAGCACCGGGACCTTGGCGTTCTCGACGATGATCCGCAGGTTGACGCGGTTCTGGATGCCCAGGCCCGAGCCGATCGGCGCGCCCAGCGGCATGATCGCCACCGCGCCGGCCTCTTCCAGCTTCTTGGCGTAGACGGGGTCGTCCGAGCAGTAGACCATCACCTGGAAGCCGTCGGCGACCAGCAGCTTCAGCGAGCGCAGGGTCTCTTCCATGTCCGGGAACAGCGTCTTGGGGTCGCTCAGGACCTCCAGCTTGACCAGGTCCCAGCCGCCGGCCTCGCGGGCCAGGCGCAGGGTCCGCACGGCGTCCTCACCGGTGAAGCAACCCGCCGTGTTGGGCAGATAGGTGAACTCGGTCGGCTTGATGTAGTCGACCAGCAGCGGCTGGCTCGGGTCGGTCAGGTTCACGCGGCGCACGGCCACGGTGACGATCTCGGCCCCGGCCGCGCGAGCGGCGGCGGCGTTGGTCGCATAGTCCTTGTACTTGCCCGTGCCCACGATCAGGCGCGAGCGGAAGGTGCGACCGGCGACGGTCCAGGTTTCGTCGGCGGAGGCGGCCGGCGCGGCGGATTCGGGGGAGACGTGCGCGTTCATGCGGCTGGTTTACGCCTGGGCAGCCTGGGTTTCAAATCCGTAGAGGCGCGGATCGGGAACCTCCCCCAGATCCTCCCCCTCTGGGGGAGGCAGCCCAGAGGGCCGGAGGGGGCTGTGCAGCTTCCCCATCCGTAAAATCCCCGCGAAAGCGGGGATTGGACGGATTTGTGGATCGGACGGGGATAGAGCCCTGTCGATCCTCGGCGTTCGCCGAAAAGTCCTGAACCAATTCAGCCGCTTGCAACTTTCTCACGCGCCTGGATCAGACGCGCTCAGAACGCCCGCATAATCATTGGGTCCCGTCGCGGGGAGAGGGCGCAAGGATCCGGCCCGAAGCGTGCGACGTGGATGCGATCGAGCGGGGCTGAAGGAGCGGCGTGAGCCGGGCCTGAAGGCTTAAATGAGGATGGGGGACGTAAACCCATCCATCGGTTGGTCCGTCGGTATGGACCTCCGCCCGTCCAAGGGTCCGCGCCGCCATGCACGCCTGGCCGCCAAGAAACGGGGCGCACTGCATGGGGAAGGGGCAAAAGGCGGAAGAGGCCTGCGCGCCCCGGCCTGAGGAATAACGATCGTGCGGGGCGTTCAGCTTCG
>PJUK01000352.1_pt1 | contig 17301 bp, 13 predicted proteins | sample 1512211 | NCBI WGS metagenome assembly PJUK01 (sample SAMN08177668, study PRJNA422409) | Feces metagenome, whole genome shotgun sequencing project.
ATTGATAGCTTTTCTCTTCCGTCGTGAAGGCATAGACGAAGATCAGCAGGATGGGCAGATGCAGGAAGGCGAGGCCCAGTCCGGCAGCAAGCTTCAATCCGAAGGAAGCGCGGTTGTTGCGATCAGAGCGCATCGAAAGCCCCCTGTTTCTTGGCGATCCAAAGATAGATGGCCATGATGACGATCGGCACGACGGAGAAGGCAGCAGCGAGCGGCACATTGCCTGCCGTTCCCTGCTGGGTATAGACGGCTTGTCCGATGAACAGGCGCGACGAGCCGATGATCTGCGGAATGATGTAATCGCCGAGTGTCAGCGAAAAGGTGAAGATCGACCCCGCGATGATGCCGGGCATGGCGAGCGGCATCAGCACGGTTCGGAAGGTTTGCGCAGGCGTTGCTCCGAGGTCGGACGAGGCTTCCACCAGATTGCCCGGCACACGCTCCAGCGCCGCCTGTGTCGGCAGGATCATATAGGGCAGCCAGATATAGACAAAGACGATGAACGTGCCGAGATAACTGACCGACAGTGAATTGCCGCCGATAATTGGCACAGACAGGATGCCGTCGAGCAGCCAGGACAGGTGCAATTTTGCGAATATCCAGGTCAGAATGCCTTCCTTGGCAAGGATCAGCTTCCACGCATAGACCTTAACCAGATAGCTAGACCAAAGCGGCAGCATGATGCCGAGATAAAACAACGCCTTCCAGCGGCCGCGCGCATAGCGGGCGGCATAATAGGCGATTGGAAAGGCGACGAAGGCAGACGCAACCGTCACCAGTGCGGCCATTGATACGGTGCGGATGATGATGTCGAGATTGGCGGAGTTTAAAAGCTGCGCGTAGGTCGCGAGCGTGAAACTATAGTCGATGAGCCCGGAAAAATCGTCGACCGAGAAGAAGCTCTGTAACAGAAGCGCGATCAGCGAGCCGATATAGATAATGCCCAGCCACAAAAGCGGCGGCGTGAGCATGAGAAACAGCAGCATCCCCGGACGACGCCAGAAAAGGTCGGAGAGACGACCAAGTATCCCGCCGTGCTGCGGCAGGATGGAGGTCGGATTGGCCCCAGAATTTGCTCCGGAGTTTCCGAGTGTGGAAGCCTGCGCGCCGCTCATGCTGCCTGATCCATGTAATGAACGTCAACCGGATTCCAGACGATGCGGATATCCGATCCCGTCTCGGGAACACTTGCACCTGCGGGCAGCATGACATGCAATCTGGCACCTTCGGCTTCAACCCCGAGACGTGTGGCGGAGCCGAGAAAGCTGGCGGTTTCGATCCGCGCTGCAACGCCGACCTTGTCGCCTTTATCTGCAAGGCGAATGGATTCCGGCCGGAGGCTGGCCCAGCGGCGCTCGCCGCCAAATGCGGCCATGATTTCCGGTGCGACGACATTGGAAGAGCCGACAAAATCCGCAACGAAACGGGTCTGGGGACGATTATAGATTTCCTGCGGTGTTCCGGCCTGAACGATGCGGCCATTGTTGAAGACTGCGATGCGGTCCGCCATGGACAGTGCTTCGCCCTGATCGTGGGTCACGAAGACGAAGGTGATGCCGAGCGCCTTTTGCAGGCTCTTGAGCTCTTCCTGCATCTGTTCGCGCAGTTTGAGGTCAAGCGCGCCGAGCGGCTCATCGAGAAGTAGCACTTTCGGCTTGTTGACGAGGGCGCGCGCCAGCGCGACGCGCTGCCGCTGCCCGCCGGAAAGCTGGCTTGGCTTGCGGGCGCCATAGCCGGGCAGCTTGACCAGTTCGAGCATTTCCTCGGCGGCGCGGTGGCGTTCAGCCTTTCCGGCACCCCGCACCATCAGCCCATAGGCCACATTGTCCAGAATGCTAAGATGCGGAAACAGCGCATAATCCTGAAAAACCGTGTTGACGTTGCGCCGATAGGGCGGCACGCCACCGGCGCTTTCGCCAAAAATCTCTATTGTTCCGTCGGTCGGCTGTTCGAAGCCCGCGATCAACCGTAGGCAGGTCGTCTTGCCGGAACCGGAAGGGCCCAGCATGGCAAAGAACTCGCCGGGCGCGATGGTCAGGTTGACGTGATCGACGGCCCGGACTTCGCCGAAGTGCCGGCTCACATTTTCAAAACGAACTGCTGCTGTCATGGCTCTACCCATCATCGAGAACGCCAGCCTCCGTTGGCGGGCGCGTCTGTCCGTTCCCTTCCTTCAGCTGAAGGAAGGGCAATGTTTGTAATTGTGATGGTCGATGTCAGCGACCGCCAATGACGCCGATATAATCCGACACCCAGCGATGATAGGGTACGCATTCGCCCTGGCTTTCGCATTTGGCCGTCGGTGTGCGCCAGAAGCTGATCTTGGCAAAATTATCGAAGCCGTTGATCGCGCAGCCTTCGTCGGTCAGAAGCGCATTGCCCTTACAGGCTGCTGGAACGGACGGTACGGCACCGAACCATGCGGCGGCGTCGCCCTGAACCTTCGGTTTTAACGAGTGCTCGAACCACTTATAGGCGCAATTGGGGTGCTCGCTATCCACGTGGAGCATGGTGGTGTCAGCCCAGCCGGTTGCGCCTTCTTCTGGGAAAGTCGAGCCGACCTTGGCATTTTCCGACTTCAGGAGATTGACCTGGAACGGCCATGAACCGGAAGCCACGACGCCCTCATTCTTGAAGTCATCGATCTGGATCATGGCGTCGTGCCAATAACGGCTGACGAGCTTACGCTGCCCGCGCAGGAGATCGAGCGCTGCCTTATACTGGTCTTCGTTGAGTTCGTACGGGTTCTTGATGCCGAGTTCCGGCTTGTGCTTCATGAGATAAAGCGCGGCGTCGGCGATATAGATCGGCCCGTCATAGGCCTGTACGCGGCCCTTGTTGGACTTGCCGTCCGGCAGGGTCTGTTCTTCGAACACCACGTTCCAGCTCTTCGGCGCTTCGCCCTTGAAGACCTCGGTGTTGTACATCAGCACATTCGGACCCCAGAGATAGGGCACGCCGTAATGCACGCCTTTGACGGTGAACCACGGCGCATTTTGCAGCCGTTCGTCCACCGTTTTCCAGCTTGGGATGAGGTCCGTATTGATCGGCTGCACGCGCTTACCCGCCACGAGGCGCAATGAGGCGTCACCAGAGGCGGTGACGAGATCGAAGCCGCCTTCATTCATCAGCGCCACCATTTCGTCGGAGGTGGCGGCAGTCTTCACACTGACCTTGCAGCCGGTTTCCCCTTCGAAATCGGTGACCCAGTCGTAGTTCTTATCGGTTTCGCCGCGTTCGATATAGCCCGCCCAGGCCACGATGCTCAGCGCGCCTTCACCTTCGCCAATTGCTTTCAGCGGTTCGGCGGCAATGGCCTGCGTGGCAAAGCTCGCGACGGCCATTAAAGCGGTACAGGATTGCAGAAATTTTCTCATCGACCACTCCCGTTTTATTCACATTCAGTGATTTTGTTCCCGGAGCAGATGGTGTGCTTAAACCCTGCCTTTCGCAAATTCATTTATCGGAAAGCTGGTATCGATTTTTCCGATATCGGAGCTGGTGTGCTAACGCAGTCGGCCAGAACGCGCAGCCTCGGCAATGCCGATGAAGTCGCGTGCGGATTGCGGCAGGCTCGATCCTTTTCGCCATGCCATACCAATCTGCACGACGGGCAGCGATCCCGAAACATCGCGGCTTTCGATCCGGTCGCCTTCCAGCGACCAGGGGCGATAGACGAGATCGGGGAGGAGGGCTATGCCCGCGCCCGTGGCCACCAAACTGCGCACGGCTTCCACCGATCGCGTGCGGAAAGCCACATGCGGACGGGCACCGAGGGCGGCCAGAAGTTTGCCGGTATTTTCCTCGATTTCATCAACCGTCAGCATGATCAGCGGTTCCTTCGCGATATCACTGACTGAAATGCTGTCGATGGAGACGAGCTCGTGCCCGAGCGGCAGCCACAACCGATAGGGCGAGGTTTCGAGAATTTCCGCATGTAGCGCCATGCGGTCACGCAGGTTTGAAATCACCATCACCGCCACGTCCAGTTCACCGCCAACAAGCAGATGTTCCAGATAGGAACCATTGTCTTCGATGGCGCTGATTTCGACGCCCGGAAAGGCGCGGCGATAGCGGGCGAGCAGGTCGGACAACACGTAGCCAGCGACCAGCGATGTTACACCAAGATTGAGCTTGCCTTTTTCCTGAATGCGCTGGTCGACGAAAGAGCGGCGGGCATCCGAAACGCCGGTCAGAATCTTGGTGGCGTGGCGCAGAAACTGATGGCCGTTATGTGTCACCGTCAGGCCGCGGGGATGGCGCTCGAAAAGCTCGACATTCAGGTCGGTTTCCAGCTCCTTGATCGCCTCCGTGACAGAAGACTGCGAAATTGACAATTTTTGCGCCGCACGGGTGATCGACCCTTGCTCCGCAACTGCAACGAAATACTGTAACTGCCTTAATGTAAACGCCATTTCGGCAGTTAACCGTGACCGGTGAAAGATTGCAAGAGTGGTGGATAGGAACTAAAAGCGGATGATCTGAACGGCGTTGTATGCTAGTTTTGCAACACTGAGAGACGAACATCTAAGATAAAAATAAATTCACTTTCTTATTTCAACCAGTTTGAGTAGTGGCCTGCGCCAATAGCGGTCTTCTTCACCCGCAGTGAACGGTTCGACGACAGATAATGCCTCATTGCAGGCAAAGCGTGCCGCCTAACGCGTATAATTGCCCGTTGATGCTCGACCTTTGGTCAGTGAGTGTTGAAAAATGAATTATGAAAATCGTGGCGCTGGACACGGCGAAGCCGCAGCGACGACAGGCGTAAATGGTCTGCCCATCGACGATGCGCAGGGAAAAAAGGCGCTGGGCAAGGCGGGTCTTGGGGCTGCTCGCGAGCAGATCCTGACAGGTGCTGATTTCGCTGACCCCGGAAAACCGGGCGAACGGCTGGACCTCTTCTTCGAAGAACTGGCCGACAGATTTTCGGATTCGGTTGCCGTTGTTTCGGACGGGCGCAACTGGACCTATCGGGAACTCGACAACCGCGCCAACCAGTTTGCGCGTCTGCTGATCGAACGCGGTGTTCGTCCTGGTGACCGCATCGGCCTGCTGCTCGACCGTTCTGCCGACACGTATATCGCGCTGCTCGCCGTCATGAAGGCGGGCGCGGCCTATGTGCCACTGGCGACCGCATTTCCGGAAGATCGCATGGCCCTCATCATCGAGGATGCCAATGTAAAGCTCGTCATTTCGCTTGAGGCCTATACGGCCCGCGTCGAACAGATGCCCGTGCCGCATGTGCTGATCGACGGGGCGGGCGCTGAAATTTCAAAGCAGTCCGTCGCGCCACTGGACAAGGCTGCAAGGGCCGCAAATCCGGATCAGATTTGCTATATTCTCTATACGTCTGGCACGACCGGCAGGCCAAAAGGCGTCGCCATCCTGCATCAGAGCTTCTGCAACTTCCTGCGTGTCGCGGCGATGTCCTATGGCTACAGGCCGGGCGACCGTGTTTATCACGGCATGACCATCGCCTTCGATTTTTCGGCTGAAGAATATTGGGTGCCGTTTACGGCAGGCGCGACCGTAGTGCCCGCCCCGGGGCCGATGACGCTGGTGGGCGAAGAACTCGCGGATTTCCTGCGGAAGAATGACATCAACTGCATGGCGTGCAGCCCAACGCTTTTGTCTTCCATCGAAACCGATGTGCCGAAGCTGCGCCTGCTGATGGTGGGCGGCGAAGCCTGTCCGCTCAATTTGGTGGCGCGCTGGACAAAGCCGGGACGCCTGCTTCTCAATACTTACGGGCCCACGGAAGCGACCGTCACGGCAACCATGGGCGTTCTGACGCCCGACAAGCCAGTGACCATCGGTGCGCCGTTGCCGACCTATTCGATAGTCATCATCGAACCGACCGAGCCGAAGCTGACCGACCCGGATCAACTGGGCGAAATCGGCATCGCCGGTATCGGCCTCGCGGTCGGTTATCTCAACCGGCAGGATTTGACCGACCAGAAATTCATTCCTGATTTCATCGGTCTGCCTAACAATCCGTCAGCACGCATCTATCGCACCGGCGATCTGGGGCGCATTAATGCTGCGGGCGAGATCGAGTATCATGGGCGTATCGACACGCAGGTGAAGATTCGCGGCTACCGCATCGAGCTTGGCGAGATCGAAGCCGTTCTGCTCGATCAGCCCGGCGTTGCGCAAGCTGCCGTCACCACCTGGGAAATCGAGCCAGGTCGTGTGGAGCTGGTCGCCTATTACGCGCTGAAGTCGGGCGTGCCACCGCTGCAGCGTGCCGATATTGCGCGTGAGCTGAAGCGTCGTCTGCCGTCCTACATGGTTCCCGCCTATCTTGAAGAACTTGACGCCATTCCAATGACGGTCTCCAACAAGGCCGATCTGAAGCGCCTGCCAAAGCCGACCAATGTGCGCCTTTCGGCGGAGCGCGAAATCGTCCCGCCGAGCAATGACGATCAGCGCTTCATGGCGGACGCGCTGGCCGCAGTGCTTAATCTCGATGAAGTTTCGGTCGAGGATCATTTCTTCGACGATCTGGGCGCCAATTCGCTGCTGATGGCGCGGTTCTGCGCCCGCGTGCGTACAGCGCAGGGTTGGGAAACGGCGTCGATGCGGGATATCTACCTGCATCCAACCATCGCAAGTCTGGCGACGCATCTGCACGCGCCGCAGCAGAAGACCGCGGCCACGGTTGAGCGTCAACTCACTCACAAGGCATCGAATTTTGCTTACTGGACCTGCGGCGCTGCACAGCTCGCCTTCTATGCAGTCTATGCCTATATCGGGCTGGTTTTCTTCGATGGCGGTCTCGACTGGGTCTATGACGCGCTCGACAACCCGCTTCAGCTCTATTTCCGATGTGTCGTTCTCGCTGGGGCAAGCTTCTTCGCGATGACGGGCTTTGCCATCGCAGCAAAATGGCTGCTGATCGGACGCTGGAAGACAGAAAGCTTTCCAATCTGGGGGCTGCGCTATTACCGCTTCTGGGTGGTGAAGACCTTGATCCGCACCGCGCCGGTGGTGCTGTTCCGCGGCAATCCGCTCTATAGCCTCTATCTGCGGCTGCTCGGTGCAAAGCTTGGCCGCAACACGGCCATCGAATGCCGGGCAATTCCGGTTTGCACCGATCTGATTTCCATTGGCGAGAATTCCATTTTGCGCCGCGAATCCAACATTCTCGGCTTTACGGCTGAAAGCGGCTATATCCATACGGGCACGATCACCATTGGTGACGGCGCTTTTGTGGGCGTTGGTTCGACCATCGATATCGACACCAAAATCGGCAATGGCGCGCAGCTTGGCCATGCGTCGTCGTTGCAGCGTGGCCAGAGCATCCCCGATGGTGAACATTGGCATGGGTCGCCCGCAGCGCCCACTACTGCGGATTATTGCAAGGTGCGCAGCATTACGCTGTCGAAAACCCGCCGTATCATGTTCGAGATCGTGCAGCTTGTCGGGCTGTTCATGCTGGTCACGCCGTTCCCTTTACTGTTCCATAGCTACTGGCAAAATGTCAGCGACGATTATCAGGAAACCATCGGCATCGTGGCCATCGGCACGACCGTTACGCTATTCGGCGTGCTGGCAACCTCGTTTATTGCTGCGGTTGCCGTGCCGCGACTGGCCAGCCTGTTCCTGAAGCCAAACCGCACCTATACGCTTTACGGCTTCCATTACTGGCTGCAGTCGATGGTGGAACTGGCCAGCAATTCGCGTCTTCTCAATCTGCTGTTCGGCGATAGTTCTGCCGTCGTGCACTATATCCGGGCCATCGGCTGGAAGCTCAACAAGGTGGTCCAGACCGGGTCCAATTTCGGCACCAACCAGCAGCATGAAAACCCGCTTCTGTGCGAAATCGGCAGTCAGACAATGGTGTCGGATGGTCTGTTTATGATCAACACGCACAAGTCGGCGGCGACATTCCGGCTGGAGCATACCAAGGTCGGCGAGCGGAACTATTTCGGCAATAATATCTTCTATCCGTCCGACGGACGGACCGGGGATAACTGTCTGCTCGGCACCAAGGTTATGGTGCCGATCGAGGGGCCTATGCGCGAGAATGTCGGGCTTCTGGGTTCGCCCTGCTTTGAAATTCCGCGCATGGTCAATCGCGACAAGGAACTGATCGCCAATATTGAGGAAGAGGACCGCCTGCGCCGCTTGCGCCGCAAGAACTTCCACAATTTCCGCACCGGACTGATGTTCCTGGCGGAGCAATGGCTGATGCTGTTTGCAACGCTGGCGATCTGGGACCGTGCGCTGAACTATTATGACGACTGGAAGTACAACGCGCTGTTTGTGGCCGTGGTTCTGACGGCGGGCATTGCAATACCGTTCTATATCTTCATCGAAAGGCTCTCGCTCGGCTTCGGCAGACTGAAACCGCGTATGACGACGATCTATGATGAAGCTTTCTGGCGGCATGAGCGCCATTGGAAACTGTCGGATTCGCCGATTACGCAGCTTTTCGCCGGAACGCCGTTCCGTCCGATGATTCTGCGCTGCCTTGGCGTGAAGGTCGGTCGCCGCGTCTATGACGGCGGCGCCAATCTGACCGAACGTTCGCTGGTGGAAATCGGCGACGATGCAACCTTGAATGAAGGTTGTGTGATCCAGCCGCATTCGCTGGAGGAGGGTGCTTTCAAGTCCGACTTCATCCGCATCGGCAATGGCTGCACGCTCGGACCATCGGCATTCGTCCATTATGGCGTCGTCATGGGCGACGGCTCTATCGTTGATGTGGATTCCTTTGTCATGAAGGGTGAGGTGCTTGAGCCTTATTCCGTCTGGCGTGGTAATCCGGCCAAGCTCAACCGTTTCGTCGTCCCGGTGACGAAGGATGGGACGGTGCTGGCCAATGTCAAACAGGCGGGCGCTTCGATAGCGCATCGCCCGACGGAGGCTGCCGCTTGAGCAAAGCCGTCTCCGACACGAGCGAAATCCGGCTCGCAGCCGTGACGGCAGAATTGCGGTCACGGATCGCGGCGCTGGAGCTGGCACCGGGTCAGGAAGAGCTGGTCGCGGACAATGCCAGTTCACTGGAGGAAGCGGACGAGGACGAGGATGCGCGGCCACGCGCTGTGTTTGCAGGCGACGATCTGGTCGGCTTCCTCATGTATGATGCGACAAGCGACGGGGACAATGCGTTGATCTATCGCTTCATGATCGACCGCGCTTTTCAGGGGCGGGGTTACGGAAAGGCCGCGTTGCAGCTGGTCCTGGCTGAGATCAGGGCGCTCGATCATATTCGTCGCATCTCGATCTGCTACGAACCCGAAAACGAAGGCGCGCGCCAACTTTATGCTAAAGCGGGCTTTGTCGAAGATGGTCTCGATGAAGATGGCGAGATGATCGCCCACCTCAATCTTCGGGACTGATGAAACGGATATGGCGCGCTTCGATCCATTGGAAATTGCGCTGAACCAAGCCATGCAGGCTGTCGCCACGGCGGGCATTTCAACCGCTTGCCGGGTCATTCGGGACGGGGATGAAACCCGATTGCTGGCCGACGAAAATGCTACGCTTCCGACGCGAAATCCGGTTCGCCGTCGCGCCAGCGGGGCCGCCCGCCTTGCGGCGCGGGAATTGCTCATAAAGCATGGCAGAGGCGGTTTTGCGATTTTGCGGGGTAGCTCGGGCGAACCAATCTGGCCATCGGGCATTGTCGGGTCGCTCGCCCATGATGACGATATGGCTGTTGCTGCTGTTGCAAGCAGCGCCGATTTTCTTTCGGTCGGGATCGATGTGGAGCCGGCTATTGCGCTGCCGGAGGACATTGCCGCGCTGGTGAAACAGCCGGGCGACCGTTTGCCTGAAGGCGCAGCCGATGCAGATCGTATTCTTTTTTGCGCCAAAGAGGCGGTTTATAAGGCCGTCTATCCGCTGGACCGCGTGGTGCTGAACTATGACGACATCATTGTCGATCTTCAGCAGGGATATGCGCATACGACGACAGGCAGAACGGTTCGGGTCGTCTTTTGCCGTGCGCCGAAAATTATAATGCTGGCCTATCTCTAAAACGCATCGAAGGCCGGAATCTGGCGGGTTCCCGGCCTTCGACATGTGTGGAGACGTATCAGGAATGAGCTGATACGAACTCCGACATTCTGACGATCAGGAAGGTGCCGACGGTCGCACCGGCATCCTGAAGACCGATGGTCTTTTCCTGGAAGGCTGCTGCCTTGCCATGCTGGGCCACCAGAGACTTGGTTGCTTCCAGCGCGTCTTCAGCGGCCTTGGCTGTCGCAGCCAGTGCGTCGGGCAGGGAAGCACCGACGGCAGCCTGTGCTTCAAGCGTAACGGCAATCGGATCGAGCACGTCGAGCAGGGTCTTGTCGCCGACCTTGGCCTTGCCACGTTCGGCAATACCGTCACGATAAGCGCGCCAGAAGGCGGCAACTTCCGCAGTGCCCAGTTCTTCGACGCCTTCGGTCGCCTTGCTTGCGCGCAGGAAACCGGTTGCCGTCAGCGTGCCCATGGTGGACGGGGCGACGCGGGCCATGGTGGCACCCGCCAGACGCAGCAGCTTGGAGATACCAGCCGCTTCGCCTTCTGCGGCGGTAGCTTCGGCAGCGGCTGCGAAAGCCTTGCTCATGGTGATGCCGAGATCGCTGTCGCCGACCTTGCCGTCAAGCGCGATCAGGAATTCGCGCTGTTCTGCGAAAAGCTGCTTCCAGCTGTCGAAGAGGTTGATGAGATCGGAAGCCTTGATGGAGTTCATGGCGTTACCTCAACCGGCAATGTGCTTGAAGAACGGCGTGTTCGCCGAAGCGGCGATAAGCGGCTCCAGTTCGTCGTCCAGATGCAGCACGGAGATCGAAGCGCCAGCCATTTCCATGGCGGTGGCGAATTCGCCGATCCAGATGTGCTTTACCTTGACGCCGCGCTCGTCGAAAAGCTGGGCTACGCGACGGAACATGATGTAAAGTTCTTCCAGCGGGGTGCCGCCGAGACCGTTCAGCAGAACGGCAACTTCATCGCCCTTGGCATAATCCTGTTCGGCAAAGATGCGGCCCAGAAGCTGGTCGACAACGGAGTCGGCCGGTGCAAGCTTGGTGCGGCTGATGCCCGGTTCGCCATGGATGCCCATGCCGATTTCCATTTCATCGTCGCCGATGGAGAAAGTGGCATGGCCGATTTCAGGCACAACGCAGCTCGATAGCGCAACACCCATCGTGCGGGTGCGCAGGCGCGCCTTGTCGGCGAGACGCGTCACTTCATCGAGCGACAGGCCGTTGGCGGCTGCCGCACCGGCTGCCTTGTAGATGAAGAAAATGCCTGCAACGCCACGGCGCTTGTGTTCTTCACCGACGACCGACGAAGCTACGTCATCGTTGCCGACAACCTGCTTGACGGTGATGCCGTCGAGGTCGGCCAATTCCGCAGCCATGTCGAAATTGATGATGTCGCCCGTGTAGTTGCCATAGATGTAGAGCACGCCCGCGCCCTGATCGATAGCCTTGGTGACCTGATACATCTGTTCAGCGCTTGGCGACTGGAACACGCCACCGACAGCTGCGCCGTCGATCATGTTTTCGCCGATATAGCCGAGGAAGGTCGGCAGATGGCCCGAGCCGCCGCCGGTTGCGATGCCAACCTTGCCAGCCTTCGGCGTGGCGGTGACCATGCAGCGCTTGTCGTCATTGACGAAGGTGAGTTCGGGATGCGCCCGATAGATGCCTTCCAGCATCTCATCAACGAAATTGACTGGATCGTTCAGGAATTTCTTCATGATTTCCTCTTGAGATTATCGGGTTATTTCTTGCGCTGCTGGGTGACGAAGAAGGCGGCGGCCAGAAGAATGAAGCAGCCGACGACGAGACGCTGCCATGTGCTGGGAATGCCGACGAGCACCAGAACGCTGTTGATGACGGTGATGAGCAAAACGCCCAGAATGGTGCCGAAAACGCTGCCCGTGCCGCCGGTAATCCGTGCGCCGCCCAGAACCACAGCGGCGATGACGCTGATTTCGGTTCCGACAAAGTCGAACGGGCTGGACTGACGGTTGGCGCAAACATGGATGATGCCTGCAAGACCCGCGAGACCACCGGCATATCCGAACAGGAATAGGTGGATGGTACGCAGATTATAGCCGAGGCGGCTGGCGATCTGGCTGTTGCCGCCCATGGCGAAAATGGCACGGCCCATCAAGGTGCGGTTTAAGATCCACCAGGTCAGGATCGCCGCGGCTGGCAGGATCAGGAAGTAGAACGGCATGGTGATGGTGGCGCCATTGGCGGATTCGAACTGGAACAAAGGCAGGCGGCCAAACGCGCCCATCGTCGGCGGCAGCGACATGATCCAGACCGTGCCGACGAACGCGAGCAAAAAGCCACGGAACAGATATTGCGTGCCAATGGTGACGATCAGCGACGGAACTTTCAGACTGTGTACCAAAACGCCGTTGATAAGGCCGAGAATGACGCCACCCGCAATCGCCATCAGGATGACGAAGACGATGGGCAGCGTCGGCATATAGGCCTGCACCAGAAGCGTCAGTGAATAGACTGTACAGGCGGCAATGGCCGTAAACGAGACATCGATGCCGCCAGCGGCGAGAATGATGAAGACGCCAAGCGCGAACAGGCCCATCACGACACTGGCGCGACCAATATCGATCAGGGTCGAAGCCTGCAGGAATGCAGGATTGACGATCGACACGATCACGCAGATCGCGACCAGAAGGAAGAAGGTGATGGATTCAGGGCGCCTGCGAATGAAGTCACCCAGCTTGAAGGACCGGGTCTGGCCCAGTTCCTGCTGATATTGCGACGCGCTCATTGCGGTAGCTCCTTTTGCGACGACATCATGGCTTGGTAGAGCTGGTCTTCCGTCGCCTCGGCGGCGTCAAATTCCTTGACGATGCTTCCCGCGTTCATGACGAGAATGCGGTCGGCGTTTTGCAGCAGTTCGGGCAGGTCATCGCTGACGATGATGAGACCCATGCCTGCTTCGGCCAGTGTCTGGATTGCGCGGTAGATTGTATCCTTCGATCCGACATCGACGCCGACAGTCGGGCCGTGCAGCACAAGCAGCTTCGGACCGATGCTGAGCCAGCGACCGATGAGAACGCGCTGCTGATTGCCGCCCGAAAGAGCGCCGACCGGCAGGTCCATATTTTTGGTATTGAGGCGCATCTGCTCCATCAGCGAGGCTGCGATTTCGCGGCCTTTCTTCTGGTCCACGATGCCGATCTTGTTGCTGAGGCGGGTCAGGATCAGCGCGATTTCGTTTTCGAAAATCGACTTGTCGAGGAAAAGCCCCTCGGCCAGACGATCCTCCGGCACATAGCCGATACCGAGTTCTATGGCTTCGGCAGGGTTCTTGACGTTGATCTTGCGGCCTTCGAGCGTAATCGCGCCGTTGGATGCCGGATCAACGCCGGTGATTGCCATTGCCAGCTCGTTGCGGCCAGAATCGGCAAGACCCGTAATGCCGAGAACCTCGCCCTTTCGGAGCGCCAGGTTGACATTCTTGAAATCCGGCGACGATAGACCGTCCAGTTTCAGCAGTTCTGCCTCGCCCGGCGTGCCGGTGCGGTAACGTTCGGCGTCAATTTCACGGCCGATCATCAGTTCGGACAACTGCTTCTTGGTGTAATTTTCAATCGGGCCTTGCGCCACGCACTGGCCGTCGCGAAACACGACGGCGTTACCGCCAATGCGATAGCATTCGTCGAGCTTGTGGGTCACGAAGAGGACGGCGACATTGTCTGCGCGCAGGCGATTGACGACTTCGATGAGGTTGTCGACTTCGCGGCGCGTCAGCGACGTGGTCGGCTCGTCCATGATGACCAGCTTGGCGCTCGTGGCGATCGCACGGGAAATGGCGACCAGCTGGCGCATGGCAAGCGGCAGTTCGGAAACGATGGTGTTCAGGAAGGCGCGGTCCGTCGGCAGCCCGACAGTGGCGAGCGCACGTTCCGCCGTCTGGCGCAGCTTGGTGCGGTCGAAACGGCGCAACAACTTGCCATTGCCTTCAACGAGCTGCTGATTAAGCGCTACGTTTTCGGCAACCGTGAGGTTAGGGATCAGTGAAAGGTCCTGATAGACGGTCTCGATGCCTGCAGCCAGTGACTGAATCGGATCGAGTTCTTTATAGGTCTTGCCGTTGAGAACAATTTCACCCTCGCTCGGACCATGCGCGCCGGACATGATCTTGATAACGGTGCTCTTGCCGCATCCATTCTCGCCGAGAAGGTGATAAGCCTCTCCTAGATCGAGCGTGAGGTCGATGCCGCGCAATGCATGCACGCCGCCGAACCGCTTGTGGATGTTGCGCAATTCGAGAAAACGTTCCGGTGTCCGGCCATTTTCCGTCTCATTGTTCATCGTAGTTGACACGTTAATTCCTCTGCCACAGTGCATCATTGCGCTTGCGCGCAGCGGTTCCGCTGTCGGCTGGTTGGCGGCAAAATCAACCGGGGTTAGTTGCCCGGATGCTTTCCATTCGCGGAAAGCACCCGAGGCCTTGACGCTAAGTGGCGATGGTGAACGGAACGGTCGCCACCCGCAGTCGGATCTTCTGAGACTTCTTAGAACAGGTGTTCCTTGTAGGAATCCTTGTCGGCGATAACCATGCCGTTACCGATGACGAGGAGGCCTTCGCCTGCACCCTTCTTCACCGAAACCTTGTTGTAGCCTTCAACGCCGAGGTCGATGCCGTCCTTGACTTCCTTCTTTTCCAGCAGAAGCTTGGCGACAGCATTCATCGCCATGCCAGCCTTCTGCGGGTCCCAGAAGCCGATAGCCGTGATGGCGCCGGATTCCAGAAGGTCAGCCGAAGGGTTCGGAAGGCCGGTGCCGACGAGGCAGACCTTGCCGCTTAAGCCCGCTTCATCGATCGCGCGGCCAATGCCGAGAACGTCGTTGCCAGCCGAACTCTGGAAGCCTTTCAGGTCAGGATGCTTGCGCAGGATTTCCTTGGCCTTCTCGTAGGTGCCGTTGGCATCGTCGAAGGATTCATTGTTCGGATCGACCAGCTGCATATCCGGGTACTGCTTGGCGTTTTCTTCAGCCGAGCCAACCCACTGCATATGCGTGCGGCTGCCGAGCGAACCAACGAAGGTCGTCCACTTGCCGCTCTTGCCCATGCACTGTGCAAGACGTTCGTTCAGGGCTTTGCCATAGTCGGCATTGTCGAATGCTTCGACGTCGGCCATGGTGTTGACCTGGTTGTCGGCTTCGTGGGTCACGACAACAATGCCGCGTTCGATGGCGCGCTTGAAGGTGCCTTCGAGAACAGCCGGATCCATCGGCACGACGGCCAGAGCGTTAACGCCCTTGGCAACCAGATCCTGAACGATCTGAAGCTGCTGTGCCGCGTCGGCAGTTGCCGGGCCGCTCTGGGTTGCAACCACATCCGGGTTGGCCTTCTGATAGGCTTCAACGCCGGTGTTCATGCGGTCGAACCACGGAATACCGCTGATCTTGACGACGGTTGCGATGACCGGCTTTTCCTGCGCGACCAGCGTGCCTGCGCCGCCTGCGAGTGCAGTGGCAGCAATGAGCGCACCAGTGAGCAGCTTCTTTGTCTTTGCTTTCATGACTTCCTCCTCGTTAAGAGTCCCTCAGTATTACGGTTTGGTGCTTGAGGGTTGAGCACCAATGGGTGCCTTGGAGCGATTGCCCAAGGTAAAGAAACTGGCGACGTCGTAGCGTCCGACAGCGAGGAATGCGAGCAGTAGCAGCCCCCAGGCAAAGTCGCGGACGAAGTTGGACAGTCCACCGAAGTTGAGCAGGCTCGACATGAGCTGCAAGGCGATGGCGCTCAGCACCACGCAGATGATACGACCGTAACCACCTTCTGGCTTCACGCCTGCCATCACGACGATGAGAATGGCGACCAGCAGATAAGAGCTGCCGTAATCATATTTCACATTGACGTTGCGTGCGGCGATGATGATGCCTGCAATGCCTGCCAGAAGGCCGCTTGTTGCATAGGTCGCAATCAGAACGCGGGCGCGGGGAAAACCGGCGAAGACGGCTGCCTTCGGGTTGGTGCCCATCAGCATCAGCCATGCGCCGAAAGGCGTGAAGCGAACCACGGCGCCGATCAGAATGGCGACCGCAAGGAAAATCAGAAAGCTGATCGGGACGGCGAGGAACATGTCATTGCCGATGCGCGACAACAGGTCAGGGCTGCCGACCATCACGGCGCGGCCTTCCGAGACCACGACGGCCAGACCCATGAAAGCCATCTGCGTGCCGAGCGTGCAGAGAATGGGCGTGATGTTGAAACGCGCAATCAGGATGCCATTGATAATGCCGCCTGCAAGGCCGACGATCAGCGCAAGCACGATGAATGCAATGCTGAAACCGAGCGGATTGACAGAGGCCGACACGAAAGACGATGCAATAACCGCTGCAACCACGCCTGCGAGATTGGCAAGCGCGATACCCGAAAGGTCGATGCCGCCATTGCCGGCGCACATGGCCAGCATCACGCCGATGGCGAGAAGGCCGATTTCAGGCACCTGACCAGCCATGGACTGCAAGTTGAACAGGGAGAGAAAAGACCCGCCGGAGATGTACGCGCCAAGCGCGAGCAATCCCACATTAATGACAACAAGCATGGCAAGCGGGTTGCTTGTCCTCTGCATGGTCTCCTCCTACAGCGTTTACTAAACAAAAACTTATTTCACTAAACCTATTGCCTAGCTGACGGCGATGTCAAGCGGATGCTGCTGAAAATTCCGTTGATTTGCGCAGGTTTTCAGCTTAATCGTTTTAAAAACACGGCTGTTGTGTTTACTAAACAAATTGTGTTTTATCGTGGTGCTTTCTCAGTAGCATGATGCGGATTTCCGAATAAGATGCGCATTGAAGAGGATTCCAGCCCATCCTTTCTGGCTTTGCCTGAGCGGGCGGTGGGGCCGAATGGGTCCAAGAGGGGAATGACGTGCTGATGACGGCAGCCGTGCGGAGCGTATGAAAAAGAAGAAATCTTTTACGATCAGAGATATTGCCGAGAATGCGGGTGTTTCCCCCGCCACGGTTTCGCTTGTGCTCAACGGCAAGGGAGAAATCTCTGGCGAGACCCGCACGCGTGTTCTTGAAGCCGTGTCGCGGCTGAATTACGTGCCGCGTGTGGCCAAGACCAGCAACGGCACCACAGGGCCGGGCGAGACGATTCGCTTCCTTAAAATTTCCAAGCACGGCGGCACGGTCAATCGCGATCACAGCGTATTCGTTTCGGACTATATCGACGGCATGTCGTCGGAAGCGTCCCGCCGCAATTACACGCTGGAGGTGGCGAGCTTCGAGGGGCAGCCGGTCAGCGCCGTGGCCGAGTCGCTGGCGGGTGCGCCGGTTCGCGGTGTCATCGCGC